>JAESFL010000639.1_pt1 | contig 21345 bp, 20 predicted proteins | sample 9269401 | NCBI WGS metagenome assembly JAESFL01 (sample SAMN14506025, study PRJNA617098) | algae metagenome | isolation source: Gloeocapsa sp. UFS-A4-WI-NPMV-4B04 and co-occurring heterotrophs from desert... | place: USA: Utah | collected 2006-10-01 | reverse complement strand
TTAAACGCTTGGTTTCTTTTGGATGTTTTTCAATGTACTCTAGCAGTAAACTCACGTATCTTACAGCGGTTAATAAACGGTTTAGTCTTCTATTCTGACAACAAACTTAATTTTTGGAGAAGTCTAATAACTGACCAATTTTTTAGCAAATCTTTAAAAGGAATATCAGTAGATGGACTGGGAAGAAAACTCAATTGTAATTTATTCCAACCTGTCATTCCATGTGGAAGATTGGGCACCTCCTTGCATTGATAAGGGGATAGCAGGAAGTGAAGAGGCTGTGATTTACTTAAGCCAAGAACTTGTTAAATTGGGCTACCAAGTTACTGTTTTCAACAGGTGTGGCAAGATGGAGGGAGAATATAATGGCGTTATCTATCAGTTAGCTGACAAATTAAATCTTCAGGACAATTTTAATATCTTCATATTTCATCGTGGCTGGCTTCAACCGATTATGATGAAAGTAAAAGCTAGAAAAACCGCAGTATGGATGCATGACAATCCTCAATTATTACCTCCTGTAGAATCTTCTCAGCAAACTGAATTTTTAGAAAGTTTTGACAAGCTGTTTATGCTGTCAAATTCTCATAAATCCATGCTGCCCAACTGGATTCCTGAAGAAAAAGTATTTCTGACAAAAAATGGAATTAATCTAGAGGATTTCAACATAGATGGAATTCCAAGAAACCCAAAGAGGCTAATTTATATTAGTGACTATACACGGGGTATCGAACATCTTCTTGTTAAATGGGAACAGGTTATTCAAGAATTTCCTGATGCAGAGCTTCACCTTTTTTATGGATGGAAAGTAGTTGATGCTTTAATCCAGTCACCATTGATTAAAATGTTTCCCCAATTACCAGATAAAAAGGAAGAAATCTTACGACTTTTTCAACAAAAAAATGTCTATGAACATGGAAGGGTCGGTCATAAGCAGTTGGTTGAAGAATTGCTAAAATCAGGAATATATGTTTATCCTTGCCATATTCCAGAAACTTTTTGCATTAGCTGTTTGAAAGCTCAAGCCTGTGGTTGTGTTCCTGTTGTAACGGATTTTGCGGGTTTATCTGAAAATGTAAAGTCGGGTATCAAAATCAAGGGCATTGCTGGTAATGAAGAAACAAACAATGCCTTTTTAGAAGCAGTGATAGACTTACTTAAAAATCCAGATAAACAAGAACTTTTAAGAAAGGAAGCATTAGCTCTTAAAGATACATTTGGCTGGGATAAAGTCGCTCAACAGTGGCATCATGAATTTCTCTCAGCTTAACTTCAGTACCAATTGTTCAATCTGCGCTGGTGTCAATTCCTGCACGTTATCAAAAACTACAGCTGCGCCTGCTGCTTTAAGAGTTTCGGCATACTGATCACGACGTGGTGTTTCCTGGACATGGGGCGGCAAAATTCCTACGCCAATCCAATTATGCTGAGGTTGCAGGGTGCTAGCTTTTTCCACTGTATACATATCAGCTACAGTATCTCCCATATACAATATATTAGCTATTTTGTCAAGGTTAGGGTTTAGCTGGTGAAGTGTTGCTATAAGTCCAGTGGGATCGGGCTTACCAGGGGCATCTTCCATTGCAATTAGGACGGGCGATCGCAAATTGAGGCGTTTTTCTAAAACATAGGCGGCTGAAGCGCGAGTTGCACCACTGAAAAAGCCCCAGAGAATACCAGATGCAGTCAGATTTTCTAGATAACTTGCCTGCAACAGTAAGGGTTCATCGCAGATATAGCCTGTCCAGTTTTGAGGGTCTGTGCCTCGGTAGCGAGATTGAAAAAAGGCGACAATTGTTTGATAGTCTAGCTGAAGGTGCGATCGCGGCTGTCCTTGAGCTTCAAAGTAGCGATAAATCAACTCTTGCGAGGCTTCCCAATCGTTATTCCAAATGCCTTCTGACTTGAGCTTGTCGATATCTAATTGCGTTGGGCGATAAGCTCCTTGCGTAAACTGCTCCACTGTATCAGCTAATGCGCGACGATACGAGCCACCGACATCGCGAACAACGCCGTCAATATCAAAGATTGCGTAGATGCTTGGCATCTTGTCAGACATCGCTGGGGTTAATTGTTGGTTAAGTTGATCAGTCATTATTGATGCTTGGGGCAATTTATAAGTAGGTGACGCTAGTTAAAGCACATTTTACTGAGCAATTTGTCGTTAAATTGAAGTTAGCCAGTACAGATGTCAGAGCAATGCGTTAAGATAAGCGATCGCATAGTTGTTAATTTTTGCCTGGGTAATGCCAGAGGAGGTGTGATTGTCAAAGTTTATTTTAAAGATTCTCTGGCTAGATGAGAATGTAGCCCTTGCAGTTGACCAAGTTGTGGGCAAAGGCACAAGTCCGTTGACTCGTTACTTTTTCTGGCCTCGTAATGATGCTTGGGAAGAGCTAAAAAACGAGATGGAAGCCAAGCACTGGATAAATGAAGTAGATCGCGTTGAATTGCTCAATAAAGCAACTGAAGTGATCAACTACTGGCAAGAGGAAGGCAGACGGCGGCCTGTTTCTGAAGCTCAACTAAAATTTCCAGAAGTTGCCTTTACTGGAAGCGCTTAAATATTGTAGCTATTTGTTGTGGCAATAATAACCGCCCATGCACGACCTTACAAGGTGTAGTATGAGCGGCTTTTCAATTTGGATTTAGCTATTGGAAATTGCGCCAATGTGCATTTATTAAGTGAAATGGAGCGATCGCACTATCAATTTATGGAATCCGAACCGTGAAACTGTAGAACGTGAAAACAGGTGAGTGTCTGAAAACGTTACAAGGACGTACAAGTTCGGTATTAGCGATTACTTTTAGTCCCAATGGTCAACTACTAGCAAGTTGTGGTTATGAACAAACTATCAAGTTGTGGCAAGTAAGTACAGGCGAGTCACTCCAAACTTTGCATGGACATACTAATCGCGTTTGCCGCTTCCAGCCTTGAGAGCAGTAGTATTTTAAACTGATAAAATACTTATTAGCGCATCTATCTTTAGACTTATATGGCAGAGACAACACTTTATCTTATCTCTCTCTTTAGTAGAGCTAATCAGGGATCGCTTGCTGCATTCTTCACAGTTTGTTACAAAGTAAAGATAACTTCTGGAAACGCAAAACAAGATGTTCGGCGGACTTACTGGTTTTACCAATCCTTCTGGCAGTGACTGGGGAGAGCGTATGCTCAACACAGTTGCCAGCAAAACGATTCGCCACTTGTTCTCGCAAAGCGAATCAGTGGAAGTAACTGTGAAGTGCTATCCTTCTAGTAAACTACTACAAGGCAGCATTGACAGCTTCAAAATGAGCGGTCGTGGCCTCGTGATCCGCAAAGACTTCGGGGTAGACGAAATGTCCTTTGAAACCGATGCTGTTGCGATCGACTTCAGTTCTGTATTAAAAGGTAAACTGAGCCTCAAGCAACCTACACAAGCCGTTGCCCAAGTCACCCTCTCCGAAGAAGGCATTAACAAGGCTTTTCAAGCAGAACTGGTGGAAAAGCGGCTGCAAAACCTCTCGCTGCCTACGTTAACAGGCTTATCTGATGGTCAACCAGTTTCTTTTAGCGAAATTCAGCTAGAGTTATTACCCGATAACCAAGTGCGGATTTCGGCTAAAGCAGACATCAGCAGTACAGAACTTGTACCCATTAGCCTGACGGCGACTGTAGCTGTTGAACGGCGGCGGCGGATCTCATTCCAAAATCCTCAGTTTGAAGCCGACGCTATCCCAGAATCTCAACGTGAAATTTCTCAATCACTAACTAAAGCATTAGCTGAAGTTTTAGATAATATGGTCGATTTAGATCGCTTTGATCTTGACGGTGTGACAATGCGGATTAACCGTTTAGAAACTCAAGGTAAACAGCTAATTTTCAGTGGTTATGCCCAAATTGAGCGTATCCCTGGTAATGGTTGAGTTGAATCACCTCTCTTTTATCGCCGTCGCCACCAGAGAAGAGTTGCTGTTGCAAATCCAATTAAGGGAACAAAAACAAGCGCTGTCAAACTCAAGATATTGGCTTGCTGCGTATTTAAATTAATGCGGCGGTTTTTCGCTTCTTTGGGGCGAATAGAAAGTAGTTGTTCATCTTGCTTACTCAGCCAACTAACAGAGTTGAGAAATACATCTCCGTTTAGCTGTTTATCAAATACACCATCTGTAGCAAAATCTGAATCTCCAAATACTACCAATCTTGACTCCTGGGAGTTTGATGGTGCTTTTAGTTTCCGACTAAGGGCAACACCCAAAAATAATGGCCCACTGCGATCGCTTTCGGGATTAAACTGTAAGTCTTTAGTCTCTAAATCGCTTTCCGCCCAACTCTGTTCATTGGTAATTAGCAAAGGGATTGCTTCAATTCCAGCAACCGGAACTAAATCAATTGGCTGCGCTACTGGGTAGAAAGAAATGCCGTTGCCAAAATCTTTAGTAATCGGATGTTGCCCATATTGAGCTATTACTGGAACTGCTGGGCCAAAACCCTGTAAATTAGAAGCATCGACAGCAAGACGGTTTTCTAGTTGCACACCCCAAGTTTTTAGTAAACTGTCAAGACCAGGATTAGTATTAGGGTCAATCATTAGCAGCAAACTACCGCCTCGATTGAGATAGTCAGTTAAAGCTTTGACTTCTTGCGGAAACAGCGATCGCTTTGGGCTAGCTACCACTAAAACAGTTGCATCTTGAGGAATAACGCGCTGTTGAATTAAATTTAGCGGTTCAGAGATGTAATTTTTGTCTTTTAACGCGGTTAATGCTTGTGAAATTGCACCTTGTCCACCTGTAAGGGAACTTTCGCCATGACCTTGAAGGAAATAAACTTTAGTAGTGCGAGTGCTTGTTATTTGTTGCAGTCCGTTTGTTAGCCTAACTTCCGATAAAGGTTGTTCATTCACTGTTTGCAGCAACTGTCGGCGCTTTCCAGCTTCTAAATAAACTTCTCCAAGATTTTTGACACCAAAATTTGCCGCTAATCCAGGTTGGACTTGCGGATCGACATACTCAAAGCTAAAACTTTTCCCTTGCCGCGCATAATTTTCTAACAAGTCTTGATCTTGAGGATTCTGATTGCGGTCAAATATCCACACCTTAACAGGCTGTTGTAAATTCTGTACCAGGCGCTGCGATTGGGGTGCAAGTGTAAATAGCTTCGTTTCTGTCAAATCTACGCGCACAGGGTAACGAGTAGCTAGGAAGTTAATTAACCCCAGAATTACTAATACGGCAAGTGTGGCAGCGATCGCATTAGTACCAGCTTGAGTTGATCTGCGTCCCCACCAGTTCGTCTCACGCGCTTGAAATAGCAGCCATAAGCCGCTAAAAACAATCCCAGCAATCAGCAACGCTAACGGCACTGAACTCCAACTGCCAGCTACCAGCGCAGCCGATAAGCCCATAATTGCAAGGATAGGGCCAAGCCAAAATAGATATTTCCAGTATTTCTTTTTTATAGCGATTATCTTCATATCTACGAACGCTGAAAGCGCAATGCATCAATTGATTGAGCAGTAAGAAATATGCCTAAAATAATATAGCTGGCAAAAACAATTAGGCTGCTGGTATCGAAAATACCTTGCACTAGATTAGTGTAATGTTTCAGTAACGAGAGATGTCCTAACGCTTCTCCTACGCCACCACCAATAGTTTTGGCGATCACATCAATCACCCAGAGAAATAAAATTAGAGCGAAAGTAAGAATAGCCGCCAAAATCGTACTGTCTGTCAAAGAGGAAATAAACATTCCCAAAGACAATACTGCTGCTGCCAATAAAATTAAGCCTAGATGCCCTAACAATGGTACGCCTGGTTGGACTGGTGGACTGGCTGCACTCAAGGCGATCGCTTCATACGCTAATAATGGCAGCACAAGAGTAGTAAAAAACGTCAGCACTCCCAATAACTTACCTACTGCTACCGCCCAATTAGTCACTGGCGACGTAGCTAATAGTTCCAAAGTCCCCCGCTTGCGTTCTTCGGCATAAAGCCCCATTGACAAAATCGGTAACACAAATAACGATAGAGAACCGATTAATTCTAGAAATGCTGATAGGAATCGGTAGGCTACATCTATTGGCGGTATCGGTACTCCCTGTTGTCCTTGGATATCCGCGAGCGCAGCTTGCTGAATAACTCCCTGTGGTCCTAAAAGTAGCACAATAAAGAAGAATCCCGATAATAGCCAGAAAATACCAGCGATTCCGTATGCTAAGGGCGATGCAAAATAGCTTTGTAACTCTCTGCGGTAAATAGCAATAATATTTCCCAGTACCACACCCATTTAAGCCGCTCCTTGCACTTCTGATGGCTGCACTATTGCTTCTGGTTCCGTATCCAATTGTTTTTCTTCCGTTGTCAGTTCCAAGAACACATCTTCTAAAGTTGCCCGTGTGCGCCGCATTTCATATACTCCGAGTCCCATCCCTACCAAGACAGTAACAATATCTCGCCCCGGTTCTGCTCCTGGTTCTGATATTACTCGCAAGCAAGCGCGATTTTCAGGCAAGTTCCCTCCTGCCAAAGACGCGATTGATTCTACGAGACGTACACCTGGTAACATTTGCAGCACCTGTTGAGCGGCAGCCGGATCGCCGTCAATTTCTAGTTCATATCCCGATCCACTAGCAAGACTAGCTTCGAGGTTTTCTGGAGTATTGGTAGCAACAATTTTACCTTTGTTAATAATTGTCACTCTGCTACAAGTCATACTGACTTCTGGCAGAATGTGGGTAGAAAGAATAATTGTGTGACTACCAGCGAGGCTTTTAATTAAATTCCGTACTTCAATAATTTGGCGTGGATCAAGTCCAACGGTAGGTTCATCAAGAATAATTGCGGGTGGATCGTGGACGATCGCCTGAGCAATACCAACTCGCTGCCGGAATCCTTTAGACAATTTGCGGATCAAGACAGAATGCTTTTCTTGCAGATTACACCGCGCGATCGCATTCCTTACTCTTTGAGCGCGATCGCCTGCTGATACTCCCTTCAGCCGCGCTACAAAATATAAAAAACCCTCAACTGTCATCTCAGGATACAACGGCGGTGTTTCTGGTAAGTAGCCAATTCGCTGTCGTACTGCCAATGAATTTTCATGCACATCATACCCAGCAATTCGAGCCGTGCCACTTGTCGCGGGTAAATATCCGGCTAAAATCCGCATAGTCGTGGTTTTTCCGGCTCCATTCGGACCTAAAAACCCGACAATTTCCCCCGGTTCCACGCTAAAGGTGACATCCTGAACCGCAGGAGTCGAGCCATAGATTTTACTTAAATGCTCAACTTCAATCATTGTTCAACCGATTTTAGATTTTAGATTCATCTATACACTATATGCAGGGCATGAACCAATATTGTTTAATCAGTTCACCAAAGAAATAGCACTAGACGATACGCTATAAGCGGAGTAATGTTCGTCTATTGCCCGATGCAAATTGCCTGATGTTGACACAAGCCTCTAATAAACCTACTGAATTTGCAGCTGCGTTATTAATTCACTATAGTTTTGACTTGGGTGGCTATACTGCCCAGCAACTAATTGATCATTGGCTCAACGACTTTAGTGCCAACTGGATATGTTCTGCTGTAATTGAGTCGCTGTATCAAGGTCGTTATAAAGCAGTTTCTGTTGAGCAAATTTTAGCCTTTTGGCGGCGAAGAGGCGAGGCCTCTTATCATTTCAACCACGAATTTGAACGCCTCATTTGTGGTAACTTACCTCAAACGCCTATTGGAGAATCTGATCCAGCAGATCGTTTTAATCATGGACTTGAAGATATTGTTGTCACGGCATCAAGCACTGAAAAAAACACGGTAGCGAAGGGAGATGAGCCTGCAACTAAGTCTTTTGAAAAATTAACTCAACGCTCCGATAAAGTCAGTGAGTCACGTAGATATAGCCCGCCCCAGTCATCACCTCACAGCGACAGCGCTTCACCAATCAAACATTTCACCCCAAAGACAGATGACAAAGGTGAGTTTTACACTAAATTAAAAGCACTTTCAGAAAGCGATCGCGATCGCCTTGACGGTGGAGAAAGTGCCAGCAATTAGTTGGAGGAGTTAGGTGAAGCATAAGGATTACGCCCAACACCCACAACATAGAACAACAGAATGAATTAGCTTGATGCTGTAGAAGCATCGGCTGTTTTTGCGGCTGGCTGCCCTCCACCCATGCGAATTTCTGAAGTGAAGGAAGCCATGCTAAAGCCACCAAAGCGCTTCAAAACACTAACCCGCATTCGCAAATTGGGACTCGCAAACCACAACCGCTCTTCAGAAGACATCGTTTCATACTCAGTAATCAACGTTAGTGCTTCGTCACTGCCCATCATGTAGCGGCCTGCAACTGGGGTTTTCTCGGCATAGCCCATTTCCCGCAGCAACTTACCCTGATTAAAATTATCTGGATCGGGTACTGACACAAGCACTGTCGAACCAGTATGTTTTTCTTCATCCCATTCCATCGTGCCATTCCAGCTAACTCTAGCTCCACAAGAAGCAGCATTTGGATCAACTTCGTACTGTTGACAAAGTTTGACAACTTCTGGATCATCTGCGGTAAGCATTTCAATCGTAATATCTGATTTGCCGTCCTCAGATTGCTTGAAAGCCAGATGGTGACTGGTACGATGTGAAAACCATTTGCCAGCACTCAACTCGAAGAACTCTTTAATATCCATAAATCAAATTACCCTGCGGTAACAGTTCTTAAAACCCCATCTTTTAAGGTAGCAGTTGAATAGAAATCAGGGGCTAGGGGTTAGGGTTAGGGTTAGAGTAAATATAATATCTCCCCTGCTCCTCCGCTCCCCTGCTCCCCTGCTCCCTTAAGTGGATACATCAGCTAATCTTTGGAGAGAAATTGTGGCAGCTGAGGCAACATGATGATGGCTGTCTTTTTCAAGGTATTTTAAGGCAGAAATACTTTTAGGAGTGGGAAGATTACCCAGTGCTTCTGCTAGACGTTGCCGAATTAGCCAATCATCTGATTGAGCGAAGCGGAGGATGTGATCGACAGACTCAACATCTTTAATTTCACCCAAAGCTGCGATCGCTGCTTGTTGCACTACTACTTCTTCACTATCCAATGCCCGAATCAGCACATCATGAGCGCGGGGATCTTTAATATTACCCAGTGACACTGCTGCACTAAACCGTACTAGCCATTCAGTGTCTTCGTAAAAAGCCCGTACCAAAGGTTCAAAGGCTCTTTGATCGCCCAGGTACCCCAAAGCTCCAGCTGCATCAGCACGGATGCCGTAATCTGGATCTGTTTCCAGCAAGCGTACCAAAATTGGATAACATTCGTCTGTGTGTTTAATGCCGAGTGCGAATACTGCCATCGAGCGAATTTGCAGAATTTCGTCGTTCAACACTTTTTTAATCAACGGTACAGCATCAACAGACGGCACACGGCGCAAGGCAGCAAGAGCTATCATGCGATCGCGTGAATCAGAGCTTTCTAACTGTGCAGAGATTTCCTCTAGGCTAGGATCAGCCATTTACTTAAAATTGCCTTTTTTACAAAACAAGTGAATAGTGAGTAGTGCATAGTGAGTAGTGAAAGAGTGGAGAGTGAGTAGGCGAGTCTTTTTTAATCACTTCTTCTCTACTCACTTCTTTTCTAATCACTTCTTCTTTTATTTACAACTACCATTACTCGTCCCCTCATACCTGCTTCCAAGGAAAGGTTTTTTACAGAACTACCTAACCCGAAAGTGCCCTAAATACTCTTCGCCTTGACGTTCTGGTACTGAGTTCGTTACTGGCACTAGGGAAAGAATCTCAAAATCTGCCTCAAAATACTGCTTAATTGCCTCTGTCGTTATCCCAAATGGTGGGCCACCAGAACGCGGATGAGTGAAAAATATTCCAATTAATTCTCCTTCAGGCTGCAAAATTTGGCGCACAAGTTTTACATAATCTGGACGCTTTTCGGGGTCAATTGCACAGAAGCAGGTATGTTCTATTACATAGTCAAAATAGCTGGGAAACTCATTAGCTAAGTTAAAAATATCTCGCTGCAAAAACTGGGCTGAATTTTGATTGACTTGGGCTAAAGTTGTCGCCTCAGCAATTGCCAAGGGCGCAAAATCAAATCCGATCGCATTAAATCCATAGTCGCTAAATAGCATTGCATCGTAGCCGCGCCCACAGCCTAAAACAGCTACACGACCAGTTTTTAGGGTTACGTCAGATGAATTTAACAAACTAACTAAAGGCGGAGAAGCTTTACCCAAATCCCAGCGCGCTGTTCCTTCCTGATAACGCTGTTCCCAGTATTCCGAATTAGCAACCGACAGCATAATTTTTTATACCTATAACTGCTACACAGCAGTCAGATTAACTTGTTATAGAGTCAACAAAATCTACATCTAAACAGATACTTGTTTTTAGTTTAAATTGTTAAACTTTCAAACATAATCAAAACTTTAATCTCCTCTTTAACTATTACTGATGCTCCCTAAACAATCTAAAGGCATACTTAAACGTATTAAAAATAGCACCGCGCTAAAGAAGCAACAATTTATACTAATAAAAAATAAGCATATTACCTAGCCAAATATATTTGTTTTCGAGCATAATTAATATTAGCCGCAAAAGCATTTATTGACATTGCTACATTAAAATCCTTTCAGCAGTAGCAAGGATAAAACATTGTTGGCATGAGAATTCACTAGGAGATCCGGTGTGAGCGTAGAAAAGTTTGCTCAGAAGATACAGGATGTGCGCTGGCACTTGGTTGAGTTGCAAGAGCGGGCTAATAGAGTGCCTCTAGAACAACAAGACTTGCTGGTAGAAGCTTTCGAGGAGTTCCAAACCACGTTGGAGGAATTATTCGTAGCTGAAGAAGAGTTGTGCGCTGCAAACGAAGAAATGGCAGCCACTCGTGCAGAGGTGGAAGTAGAACGCCAGCGCTACCAGGATCTGTTTGAGTTTGCGCCGGATGGCTACCTAGTGACGGATATCAACGGAGTTATTCAGGAAGCTAACCGTGCTGTCGCTCAATTGCTTAATGTTTCGCAGAAGTTCTTGGTAGGTAAACCGTTGTACGTCTTCTTTGCTCAAGAAGTACGCGATGACTTATTTGCCAAACTGACACAGCTACAACAAGTAAACTTTGCTCAAGAGTGGGAAGTGTGCCTTCAACCGCGTAACAATACGCCCTTTAGCGCTGCCTTGACTGTGGCAGGTATCCGTAAGCCAGATGATAAGCTGACAGGGTTGCGCTGGCTACTACGCGATATTAGCGATCGCAAACGAGCAGAATTGCAAGACTCAGAACAGCGCTTTCGCCAACTTGCGGAAAATGTCAATCAAGTCTTTTGGATATCTGATGTTGAAACAGCCGAGATAATATACATCAGTTCAGCCTATGAAAAGCTATGGGGTTCTACTTGTAGCTTAAATGAAGAGTGTAAATATTTTATAGATAACATTCTGCCGGAGGATCGCGATCGCGTTATTCCCTTAATTGAAAAACAAAAGCAAGGAGAATTAAGCGAAGCAGAATATCGAATTGTTCACCCTGATGGCGAAATCCGTTGGATCAGCACTCGTAGCTTTCCGATTTACAACGAACTTGGGCAAACCTATCGAGCTTGTGGGATTGTGGAAGATATCACCCAGCGCAAGCAAGCAGAGTTAGCACTATGGCAGCAAAGCAAGCGCGAACAAGCCCTCAATCGCTTTACTGACGCTGTTCGCAAAACTCTTGATTTAAAAACTATATTTGCCACCGCGGCTCAGGAAATCAGCCAGTTGTTGGACGTTGATTGTGTAGAAATCCAACAATATCTGCCCAATAGTCAGATTTGGTTAACTGTTGCAGATTATCCCCAAAACCCAAATAACACTTGCAGTTTAGGCACGGAAGTTTCAGATGTAGGAAACGAAATTAGCAGCCGTTTGAAGCAATTTGAAGTCGTACAAATTGATGATACAAAAACACTAAAAAACGCAGTCTCACAAAAATTAGCACAAGTATATCCAGGGGCATGGTTATTAGTACCACTGCACTTTCAAGATTCACTTTGGGGGAGTTTGTGGTTGAAGATTTCAGCTCGATCTTACCACTGGAGTGAGTGGGAGGTGGGCTTGGGTAAGGTGATCGCAGCGCAACTAGCAATTGCTATTCAGCAAGGGCAGTTTTACCAGCAGCTAAATGAACTCAACGCTAACCTTGAATTCCAAGTGGAGGAGCGTACTGTTGAACTACAACAAAAAGTTGAGGAACTACAACACCTGAATATCCTCAAAGACGACTTTCTTAGTACAGTTTCCCACGAACTGCGATCACCTTTGACAAATATGAAAATGTCGATTCAAATGCTCAAAATCACTGGTTTAGCTGAACGTCAACAGCGCTATCTAGACGTTTTACAAACAGAGTGCGATCGCGAAATAAATTTGATCAATGATCTATTAGATTTACAGCAACTTCAAGCAGAGTCTTATGCTATTTCCCTAACAGATGCGATAAATCTGCACGAGTCTCTACCTAAAATTGTTGAGCCGTTTCACTACCGCGCTGTTGAGCGTCAACAGTCTCTCAAATTAGATATTTCCCCAGATATTCCACCGCTAATTTCACACCTTACAGGACTAGAACGCATCCTGGCAGAACTGCTTAACAATGCTTGCAAATATACACCTACTGGCGGTGAAGTAATTTTCCGTGTCAGTCATGATCAGCAGCATACACCAGTTACAACTTTTACGATTAGCAATCCAGCCGAAATCCCCGCCGCCGCGTTGCCTCGGATCTTTGAAAAGTTTTACCGAGTTCCCAACGCTGATCCCTGGAAACAAGGCGGTACAGGCTTAGGGTTGAGCCTTGTGCAGAAGCTAGTTGAACAGTTGGGGGGAACTATCTTTGTTGAAAGCGAGGGCGGCTGGACAAGCTTTATTGTGCAGTTTCATTTCAATCCCTAGTAGGGATTCAGCCAAAATAGCCGCCTCCACTATAGATAGAATACTACATTCGCGTATATGGGAATGTATTGGACTCGATTGAGAACCGCTATAGCTAAAAGTTCACTCTCCCCTCGCTTTCCTCTCGCTCAATTTCAACATAATTTCTGCGTGTACTTCACGAGTGAGTGGGTAAAAGTAGGCTAAAACTAAGCCACAAATTAAGGCAATCATCGGCAGTGGGCCAACGGCAAAGCGGATTGCTTGGAGGGCTGAATCTGGTTGAATTGGTAAGGCATTTTGCCCTGGTACAGCTTCTTTAAAACCTGATGTTTGTAAGGCATTACCAACTAAAAATAACCCCAAAGCTAAACCAAGTTTTTGTAGGAAAACCATGAAGGCATAAAAAATTCCTTCGCGGCGCTGTCCTGTCTGAAGTTCATCTAATTCAATGACATCGGGTATCATTGACCAAGGAATTAGATAAGCCGTAGAAACACCAATACCTGCCATTATTGCTAAAACATACATCAAACCTATTTGACCTGGTTGAAGAAAAAATAGTCCTAGTTGGGCGATAATCCACACACTTGCTCCCATAAAATAAACAGCTTTTTTACCAAATCGCTTACTCAAAGCACCCCAGACAAATAACATTAACAAAGCAGTACCTTGAACCCCGATTAAAACTGGGGGTACGTCTGATTCTTTGAGGCGCATCCAGTTAACGACAAAGTAAGGAATAATGCTGGCTGTTAACTGCACCGCTAGCCAGGAACATAGGTATATACCGATAACAAATAGAAAAGGGCGGTTGCTGAAGACAATTTTTAGCTGTTCGCCGATGGGAAGAGATGGGGGTTCATGAGTTTCAGCGCGTTTTGCTTCAAAAGCTAGAACGCGATCGCGGATGCCAAAAATACACCAATATAATGCTAAAACGGAAATTACCCCACAGACGGCCCCTAGAACTAGATACTGTGAAGTGCGATCGCTAATTTGCGAAAAAATAACTTGCGCTAAAATCAACGACAAAACACTGCCACCAATCGAAAAACCAAAGCGAAAAGAGTTAAGGCTAGTACGTTCGTCGTAATCTTGCGTTAGTTCAGGAGTTAGTGCCGTATAAGGTAAATTGACAACAGTGTAAAATACCTGAGATACCACCCCAATTGCTACGTAATACCAAAACAGACCCCACATTTGGGCAGTGCGATCAACTGCAAATTGCGGTACAACCCACTGTAAAAAAAAGAAAAACCCAAACGGAATCGCCCCATACAGCAACCAGGGAAGACGACGGCCCCAACGACGAGATTGTGTTTTGTCGGTAAGCACACCGACAACCGGATCATTTACAGCATCCCAAATCTTGCCAATTAGCAAAATGCTACCCGCCATTCCCGCCGGAATACCAGCAACATTCGTAAAGAAAATCAGCAGAAAAAATACCGAAATGTTCGCTGTGATTGCTGGCCCCAAATCTCCTGCACCATAAGCCAATTTTGTTTTTAAGTTCAGTTTTTGGTTTAAAACATTTTCTTTAGGTTCCGCTCCAGAGACAGAATCACTCATAACAATTAGCGCTCATACTACAATAAATGGCTTGCCACTCAGTATCAGATCAAAATTACACTTGTTATGCCAGACCTTTACGTTTCTTGGTCAACTTACCACCAAAAAATTGAGCAGTTGGCAGTCAAAATTTACCAATCTCAATGGAAATTTAACCAAATTGTTTGTCTTGCTAGAGGTGGATTACGAGTTGGTGATATTCTTTCGCGGATCTACAAGCAACCGCTAGCGATTTTAGCAACTTCGTCTTACTCAGGTTCTGGCAAACAGAGAGGGAATTTAATCCTTTCTCGCCATTTAACCATGACAACAACCAACTTAGGTTCGCACATTCTCTTAGTCGATGATTTAGTAGACTCTGGCGTAACACTCCAGCAAACTATCCCCTGGCTAAACCAACATCACACCCAAATAGCAGAAATTCGTACCGCCGTACTCTGGTACAAAGCTTGCTCAGTGATTGCCCCCGATTACTATCTAGACTATTTGGCAGACAATCCTTGGATTCATCAGCCCTTTGAACACTACGAGAATATGAACTTGGCTGAACTAGCGGCAATCAGTAGCCAGCAGTCAGTAGTCAGTTTGAATAAGTGAGTAGTGAGGAGAAAAGAAGTGAGTAGTGAAAAGAAAAGAAGTGAGTAGTGAAAAGAAAAGAAGTGAGGAGAAAAGAAGTGAGTAGTGAAAAGAAAAATTTACTGTTCCAGTACTCACTCTCCACTACTCACTACTCACTCTCCACTTTACAGCTACACTCCAAATAGCCATAACCAAATTGGCAAAGTTACAAAAAGTCCGGCAGAACCAACTGTCAAGGCTGTAACGGTTAAATCGCGATCGAGATTATACGCTTCTGCAATTACTAAGGTGGCAAAAGCCGGAGGCATCGCCATTTGCAGCACAATTACTAGCCGAGTTGAACCAGTTACACCAAAAAGCGGTAAAATGCTGCCCAAAATTAGAGGAACTAGCAGCATTTTAATTCCTAAGCTAATTGATGCCCTTGGAAGGCTGTGCCAAGTTTTTAGCTGACTTAGCCGCATCCCGATTAGCATTAAAGACAGCGCCACAACAGCCCACGCCAACTGGTGCAGACTTACTTCAATTCCAGTGGGTAACTGTACTTGACGGAATACTAAGCCAAAGCCAAAACTCCACAGTGTTGGATTAATTAGGATCTCCTGAGCTAACTGCCAATAAGTCTGAACACCTCTACCAAAATAAGTGGCTAAGGCAACACCTAAGCCATAAGCTGCCAGTGCTGTACCCAAGAAATCGTAGAACAGCGCCCAAACAAAGTATTGAGTACCCACGAAAGCAAGCGTCACAGGGTAGCCCAAATACCCTGTATTACCAACCATTGCCGCAAGGATAAAACTACCTTGAGTTGGTTTGTGCCAGATGGAATTTGGCGTGTTTGAGTGTGGCTCACCGTTTCCCTGCTGTTGATCACTTTTTAGGTAAACTTGCCAATTAATCCAAACCCAAGCTAAACCTGCCCCTAGTAAAACAGCTACCCAGGCAACTAGCGGCGCAATCCAAATCGATCCTGACAAATCAGCCCGACGTAGAAAAGCCACATTGCTAATTGGTACACCTATCCAGAAGAGAAACTGGCCTAGATAGGTAGGAACAACTTTTGACAGTTTCTTGCCCAGAATCCATCCTAAAAAGACTAAGCCTACTAGCGGCGTATAAAGTTCTAAAAGCTTTGTCAATTTAAATTTTCAGCGTTGCTTATATAAACGAATACTTGTCTCACTACTGCAATACCTAAACGGCATTTTCTCCTTGTGCCTTTGAATATTGTCTAATTATCCAATATCGGACAGAAGACACAAGTCCGAGCTTTTGGAGCTTTTGTTTACTTAAAGTAACAGTTCGGATTTCTAAATTTTACTATATCCATTAATTGTTATGTTGTGTATGTACATACGAACATAGCAATTCTGGCTTGAGCATATACATTTACAAAGGTAAGTATACGTTTGCAAAATTTATACAACGATGGCTCAAAGCAAAGCCTGGATATGATCCCCAAGATAGATAAAGTTAGTCAGAGGCAAATTCTATATTAGAGGTAATGTAGTTTATAGCTGCTATTAAAGCTATAAAAAACTAGCTGCTTTAATTCCACATTTTTTTGTAATTAACTGCTCAGAATAATTAAGATTTTCTAAAAAAGTTATTTAGTTAACATAATGAACATTCGATTCTAAGGCGGCTGAAGGACAAAATTACTTGGAAGCCATATCGCTTTTTTTAAAATTGCATTGATTTCGGCAAATTAAATTTTTAGTAAACAACATTTGGTAAATACGAGGGAAAAAAATGAAGATGCGAACCAACAGTTGTCCTTGCTGCGGTAGCCCTCTCCTACGTCATGCCCGTCAGAGTGGAATTTACTGGTTTTGTACATCCTGCTGGCAAGAAGTACCAATTTTAGCTGTTAGGGAAATGCCTAGTACAGAGGTGACAATAGTGCGTAGGGCTTCGCCCTTGCCAGAGGCATCGCCTTTAGTATCTGCCAAGCCATAGCGCCCCCACAAGCGTTAAATTTGTCAAGAGCCAGAAGTAAGTAAAAAACAACTCACTACTCACTCTCCACTTTTCACTACTCACTCTTTATTGCATATTGCCTCTAGCCTGGTAAAATCAGGTGCAGATGCGCTCATGGCAATTGATAATGCTTGCAGCATTACTGTATGGACAAGAAGATTTACGCTTAGAACAAGTTGCTGATCCTATCCCTAGTGCTGGTGAGGTGGTGATACAAGTTGCAACAGCAACAACTTGTGGCACAGATTTGAAAGTGTGGCGGCGCGGTGGTCATGCTAAGATGTTGCGGCCTCCTACATTGTTTGGGCATGAAGCAGCTGGAAGGATTATGGCTGTTGGGGAAGGTGTAAAAAATTGGCAAGTGGGCGATCGCGTTGTCGCTAATAACTCTGCTTCCTGCACAAAATGTTTTTTTTGTCAACGTCAAGAATATTCACTATGCCCAAATTTGACATGGAATAACGGCACGTTTGCCCAATATCTCAAAATTCCTGCCCCAATCGTGCAGCAAAACTTGTTGCCCGTTCCCGATGAATTACCAGATGAATTGGCAGCAATGATGGAACCTCTAGCTTGTGTGCTACATGGAGTAGCGCGATCAAATGTAAAACACGGCGATCGCGTAGTTGTGTTGGGAGATGGCGCGATCGGGCTGATGTTTGTGGCAGTATTAGCGCATCAATCAGCTGAAGTTTTGCTATTTGGTGGTAATCAACAGCGACTACAAATTGGTGAAAAATTGGGTGCAGCTAAAACTTTTAACTACCGTCAATTAGATGACACGCCAGCGTTAGTAAAGGATTTGACTCATGGTTGGGGTGCGGATGTAGTGATTGAAGCTACTGGAGTACCTGCTGTTTGGGAAACTGCGATCGCTTGTGCGCGTCCAGGTGCAACAGTAAACTTATTTGGTGGTTGTCCACGTGATACGACAATTACCGTAAATACAGAACAACTACACTACAGCGAATTAACTTTAAAAGGTGTGTTTCACAATACGCCAGAATATGTACGCGCCGCGCTTTCACTGCTAGCAAGTCGAGTTATTGAGTTTGAATTGTTAGTTAGTGAACACCGCCCTTTGCAGGATCTAGAACAGGTGTTTCAGGATATGAAAAACCGTAAAGTAATTAAAGTAGCGATCGCACCGTAACTGAATAATTACAACTGATTAATACGGCTCAATTAACCCTGGGTAGCGATCCTATTAACATAGCTAGGGCGGAGGTATCTCTAAATCTTTGCAAATCTGCTTGGCTAGAACATCGACAATATCAGTGTGTCTCGGAATAGCTGATGCTTTGCGATTTGGCGAATTCTAGTAGATAGTTAAGATAAAACTTTGCTTAACAAATGATTAATTATCTGAGTAAATAGATTTTACAGTAGTGAATGTAGTTCATGACGAGTTAGTGTCATTGAATTGTTAACATTCAAATTGGAAAACTACCATCACTGCAATAACAATGTCTTAATTGCTTTATTTATCTTTTAAATCTTCTAGAAATTGGTATTTATCAAAGCTAAATTCTTGACCCAAGAAAGATATAATTCTTACTGTATCATCAAAAGCATTTTGCAAACAGGTTGAAGCTCCAGGGGAGGGTGTTATGTTAAACAAAATATCTTTGCCAACGATTTTAGCTTCTCCCATTTCAAGACGTTTAGTCTGAAGATTAACAATTTGAGGTCTGATCCCTCCATACTCTTTAGCAAGCCGAAGGTCAGTTAATTGAAGTGAAGGTACAACTTTCCGAGCTTCTTTTAAAAACAACCTCTTGCCAATTAGAGGAATATCGTAAAGATAATTTTTTAGTATATATTGCCAGATTACTTTTTCTGACAAGATATTGAAAAAGCTAATAAAAGCATTAATACTAATTCCAGCTGTTCTTAAATAATCAAATATACTAGCATAGTTACGTTTTTCTAGTAACAAAGTGACTTTAGCAGTAGGCCCAAATCTAGTTTTGCTTGAGTCATGAACTTCTGAATCTCCATGAATGGCGGCAAAAGGTATTTTTTTTAGCTGTACTGTATAGACTTTTCCGTTTAAAACGCCTGGTGCTAAGTAAAAATTTCCAGCTACGTCCAGCAGTGCATAGTCTTTTCCATAACCTAAAGATTTGGCAAATAGCAAACTGTATGCTCCAGTTGTAAAAACAACAACTTTAGCGGCGATCGCTCCTTTGGTAGTCTGGATATGGTATAAATCTCCTTCTCTTTCAACTTTATCAACCTTTGTTTCCATCATTAAATTAACGGAATTTTTAGAATGCTCAAGTGATTTGGTTAAAAAAGATTGAGCTAGCTTCTGGAAATCTATTGTGTAACCTTCTTCAGTGAATAAAGCTATTATTTTTTCATTAGGCGCTCTATTTTTGACTACATTAGGCTCAAATACTTCTATTTCTTCTTGCTCAATTAACTTTAAATTAGGAAATAAATCTTTAAACTGCTGATATCTCTGTCTAAGTTCTTCTACCTGTTTTTCTCCTACACCTAAAACCATTTTGTGATATTTACTATAAGTTCTTTGCTGCGGATCGTTTTTCAAGATATAGTTTTTAACTAGGTTGGCAGCGCTTTTGACTATTTGAGCTTTTTTCAAGGTATAATTAGTTTCTATGTCTCCAAAATGGAGCGTTTGACTATTACTATTTTTGTGAGAGTTGAGTAAAGCAACTTCTTGGTGTTTTTCAATTAAAACAATGCGATTTATATTGGTATAGTTGCTTAAGCTATAAAGTAAAGCAGTCCCAGAGATCCCGCCGCCAATGATAGCTACTTCGTAGACATTGTTCTCAGATGCCGTCTGTTGTTCAATAGTTGGAAGTTTTGAGCTATCTTGATTGATTGTCATAATGAGTTCTCCTTTTAATTACGGATATATTCAAAACCTGCTATCAAATACAATTTCTAAATAGAATAACTGACTGGATAAGACCAACTGTTGGTGACACTCTTTATATTGGCGCGAATATTGTAACCAGTTCCACATTGCTAGGAGAGATTACGTCGGAATGATTCACACCGTTACTCTCTCACCAGTTGGACGTTTTAATTTTATTGGGAGACTGCTGAATTACGAATTGGTACACTTTCACAGATTCATGCAGGAGTCGTAATAAACTTTGCTAAAACTGGTTTAAACAGAAAGCGCCTTCGTCTTCTGTCAGATCACAGCGCATTGCTCTATTACTGTCATATTGTTGTCACATTTAAGGCATATGTTAGTGGATAAGAAGTACATCTTTGCTCCTTGAACACCAATTTAACGATACCCTCCCAATGCCGTGTGGAGGGTATTTTTTTTGATTAGTGGTGTAAAGAACAGCTGTTGCTGGAGTCATAGAGAACTGCATAGAGATCGCTATTAATTACTTTGAATCGATCTCGCCGTGAAGTGCTAGTGCGCCTCTAGAAGCCCTCAAAGCTAGCTTTGAACTTTACTCGTTTCAATTGTGCGACTCAAAAATGATCGAGAAACGGTCTTTAGTTGAGAAAATTATCACTCAAGCAGGGTTGCTGGTAACTGTTTGTTCTTTGGATGGTTAGCGATCGCGCTGTATTACATTTATATTCATCGGATGCTGTTTCAAACAACGCATATAACCGAATAGCAATATTGCAAGGGTGAACGCCATGTTTAAAAGCTTGTCCACAATCCTAGAAGCAAGCATCACCCTGAAGCGACTAAAAGAAAGCGCGGTCAGTAGCGCTTTCTTTTAGGTGAGACTGTCACGACCAAGGTAATCTAGAGGCTAAAGCGCCCAGCAGCACGATGAACCCTAGCGCCCGCCTGAAGTAGTTAACACCCTGGAACAGTTCCAGCCACGCCCAGGTGAACAAGGAGCCAAATGCAAGTGCGTCTAGCCCAGTATGAATGTCGCTAGTTGTGGGAATCAGGTTGAGTAAAGTCGCTGCTAGCCAAACCAGAATCGGCAGATTGGGCATTTGAGCCAGAACAATATTCCCCTGACTGTCCCGAAAGGTTCGATTGAACAGAGTGTCTTCCATATCGCTTGAATGTGTATGGTATATATCTTTGAGTGTAATGTATGCAGTTGCTCCAAGCTTATCCACCAAAGCCTGACTTCTACGCCCACAGCCCAGGTAGCCGATCAGCAAAAAGCAGCGGCCCATAAATAGATTTGCTCTTAAATTTTATGTAAGCGGCCTAAGTACAGGACAAAAGCTTGCAAAAGTTGAATAGGAAAGGGTTTCATGAGAATTACTACATTCTTGAACCATGAAACCCTTATGAATCAGGTTACTCTTCTTCGAGAAGCTTTGCGACCTCAC
>JAESFL010000638.1_pt1 | contig 21382 bp, 19 predicted proteins | sample 9269401 | NCBI WGS metagenome assembly JAESFL01 (sample SAMN14506025, study PRJNA617098) | algae metagenome | isolation source: Gloeocapsa sp. UFS-A4-WI-NPMV-4B04 and co-occurring heterotrophs from desert... | place: USA: Utah | collected 2006-10-01 | reverse complement strand
TCGCGACCTTGAGGACGCACTCAAGCTGTCTCACGCCTGATCACCACGCCGGCCGACCGGCCTGACCGTCAAACTCTCGTAAAGATGGATGTCGCGCTATCTCGTAAATCTGGGTGTCGCTTGACAACCCTCTACGACCGCTGGGCCCCTCGGGTGGAGATCGCCACGGAACACGCTGATTACTTTATCAAGAACATGGTCGCCATCCTCGCAGAGGAGCGGATCGGGCTTGCCGTGAAGCAGGCTGCCGCTCTGACTTACGGGGACTTCGGCAACGTGGCGTGACGATGTGAGCTACGGCCCGACCTCGCACTTGGCCCCGTCCTGGTCTCAGCGGATCGGGATGGCACCCCACTTTACCTCAAGGGATGCTCAGCGTTTCCGGCTCTTGGCATTGATCCGGTGCTGTCGAGACGTGGGGTCGGTTCCGACGTGAGCGCCCACAAACTAGAAAGCCGCAAGCAATGATCCGAGGGCAAGAGCAGCAAGCAGTAGGGTCATGGCGACCTCCCCGTTCCACGGAGATCAAGCCCCTACTGGCACTCGTCCACAAGCGAGATGTTAACAAATGGTTAATGAGTGGGCGCGGCAGGACTTGAACCTGCAACCAGACCGTTATGAGCGGTCGGCTCTAACCGTTGAGCTAAGCGCCCGGTCTGTTGGTGCCCTCGTAGCGTGGCGATCACCCACACTGCGATAAGTGCCGGGATACAAAACGTCATGAAGAACATGGCAAAGATAATCAAGACGCCGAGCATCAGGCCAGCTTCCAAGCTGCGGGGATTCGGGGCTCAGGGTGCTGGCGCTCGGACATCCTTGGCAATTCGGCCTGACGATTTAAACCCAGGGGGCGCCTGAAGTCTTCAGGACCCCTTGGGACATAGACCGACCTTGGGCTCTCGCTTTAGTTTTCGCAAATTTCGAGAATAGTTTTGATCAATCAAGACAGCCCTAAACCAAAGCCCTCCCATGTCGGCAGACGCCCAGGCGCGGGGGCTCCTACGGGTGAGCGCAATGGGCGGTGGCGCGGTGGCAGGTACAGCCGGGTATCCACACCAGAGCAGCGGCGGGAGGCTTGGCGGGCTTACTGGGCCGCTAAACGGGCTGAATGGGCGGAGCAGCGCGCGGCGCGATGATCAGGACCGAGCCGCTCGCCGCGACAGCAGCGGCCTTCTTGCTGGTCTGGATCGTGCTCGCGCCGCTGCTCTGGCGCCAGAAGGCGTTTCGGATCTCTCGCGACGCAGCGTTCCCGTGGCGCAGGGCTTCTTGTTCGGTCGCATACGTGTGGGCTGATGCCCTAAGAAGTATGTCACGCCGGCGGTCGCCATCATAGACTTTCCACTCATACCGAGTTGGGTCAGTGGCGCTTTGTCTTACTTTCACATCGAAGAAGCGGTGCCCAGCCACTTCCACGCGAGCGGCATAATTCTGTGCTGTGTGGGTCATCGGTGAAACATTCTAAAGCGAATAAAAATGAAGCTTTAGTGTTCTCTACTCTTTAGGCAGAGATGCTCAATATATCTGACGATCTACTAGGTTTACCGGGCTTTGCCGATCTGGAGTCGCAGCGACTGGAGACCCTCCAGGGGCGGCAGGTGACGGCAAAGCGGCTAAGGGCGCTGGCGGGGCGCCTGGAGGGAGTATCGTGACTGAAAGGGCCTCTGCTTGCTCGTACAAAGAACGTTTAAAAAGGCAAGTGGCGAAAACCTTTCTGGAGATTTTGTAGAGCGAGTTCGAGGAATTTCTCGTCACCCTTGCAAAAGCCTGCCCCAAGTATCTCCCTTACGACATCTGCGCGTTGCACCTCGCCTAGCAGGACTCTCTGGGTCCTATCGTTCCAACCGGTGCGCCCAAATGGCACCCATTCCCAGCGGTCTCTCCCTTGATCTGCCACTGCCTGTGTAAGGTTGTCCTTGGTTCTCTTTGTGCTCATGTGGGTGAGTGACGCCATCAACTCGAGATGTTCGAATAGCAGTTCAAATTCATCCCTATCTAAGGTGTAGCCACCCAACCAGATAGCAAACGTGTTGTGAAGATGATCGCTCAATGGAGTCTTACGACGTTCCATACCTTCGATGTTAGTCCAGAAATGGTCACCATCTCTGAACCACCCCCACAGGAACAGGTGCCAAACCGCCGGCTCTGCCGGCTGACCATTGTCGTCCTCCAGCGGAACCGTAAGCCAGCGGAATAACACTTCATAGCGGTTCGCTTGTAGGGCTCCGATACCGTAGCCATACAGTAACAAGACAGCTGGATAGGACTTCAGATAAATCCAGACTTGCAGCCCTCCTATTATTCTCCTCTTACCTAGTGCACGGAGAACATCACGGACGATGTTGAACTCCGATCCGTCGCCCCAACGTCCTAGCTGCCCAAACAGCCTGACTAACCGCTCCGAGACGGCCTCATACCGTGCAACGCGCCGGCGAAATTCCCCGGCACTCAAAGGAACGTTGGTCTCGAACTCTCCATCAACTAGCAGACTCTGCAGATGGCGAACCTCCTCCGCTACTAGGTCATGGAGTTGGATGCGGAACTCTGCTTTCGAGAGATAGCGTTTGGCCTCGGCAAGAAGCAAATCCAGGCTTTTAGGATTGGTGCGTCCTAACGCAGCCTGGACCTCAACTTTGCGCTGTAGATTGTCAAAGAAGCTCTCAGCATCGCTGATTTGTACTAAGTTGCCATGCCTATGCGCTATTAGCCCCTCCGCTGACGCAGAGGGTCTGCCGCGACTTGCCCAATACAATGGATAGCGGCGATTTGGGGTGCGCGTAATGACTTCGCGCAATGCATGGTCCCAATCTGCTGACCATCCACACACAATGAGCCCGTGCTCATCTAATATGCGGTCGAGCAGTGCGCCCATAGCCTCCGAGTAGCTTGTCAACTCCTCCTCGGTGTTACGAATGCGGGTGTCTAAATAATCGCCATGGATTTTGATGACGTAGCAGCGACTGTGAACAAGTGGCACTGCACCTTGCAAATCATCATCCGATGCGATGACGGTTGGCTCAACGCCTTGTTCTCGAAGTGCGTTCTCAATGAGACGGTCAAAATTCGTGGTGATGATTACTCTAACAAATCCGTCCCGCACGAGCTTAGCAACAGCAACATGTGCTCTTGTGGGAACTTTGCGCCCCTCCGCCAAGTCTTCTGCCGTCGGTTCGATGTAGCGATGGAGAATGGCTCGACGCTCATCTGGTGACTTCGACAACATATCGAGCATGTCGGAATAATTTGGTTCTTTACCAAACCGGTCCTGGTACCAAGAAGCCCAGTCTCCCTGCTCTCCAGCCTCCTCAAGCGCACCGACACGCCGAATGAGGTCGAGAATGATCTCCCAACCGGTTGGAATTTGAGCAGCGCGCGAAACACCGCTGCCAAGCAGAAGAGCGTATACGCCTTTGTTCTCGAAGACAGAGAAAGCGAGAGACGTGATTGGTTCAATCATTGTAGCAATCCACAACATCTCTGATGCAATTTCAGCCCCACCACGGATCTTGAGCTGATCGCGACACTAGCCGTCAAAGATATGAAACGAGCGTCGCCATTATGGCTACCACGAAGGCGATAAGGGCAATGGTGAGCCAGAACGCCAGTGCACTGCGCCTCCACTCCGCGCCTGTGCCCAGATCGTGCCTTGAGTTCTCGGGATTGTGCGGCTCCATGGCGCTGATCGCCAGCTAAGCGAAGCTTCCGAGATCGTCGGCGAGCTTGGAGCTGATCGGGTGCGCGTTCTCCTGTGAGACAAGGCCGATCTCAACGAGCATGCGGATGGCAGCCGAGCGAGAGGGCTTGTCCGCCTGGGCATTGCGCCATTTATCGATGCCCTGAAGCAGTTCATCTGGCGCTCTGAAGCCAACGAACGGGTCTCGCCCCCCGCTCGGCGGGCGGCCTCGCTTTTTTGTTTTAACTGGAATTGCGTTCGCCATGCTTTGTGGTTTAACCCTAAAGGCAGGCCGGAGCAAGAGTTGCTGAACATATGCAAACTACAGAGACATTGGACCAACGGCGAGACCGTTTAAAAGAGCAGCACGAGGAGCGTGTCGCGCGCATTGCCGCAAATCTCCCAGTCAATTCAGCTGGCGCCGATTTGCTTAGTAACGGCTTTTACGAGTGCCTGATTCGGGATCATGTCGTCTCAATAGAAAAAATTGAATGTAGCAATTTGCCAACGGCAGATATCACAGAATTCCGAATTCTAGTTGACGATTTCGAATTGGACGAGCGCCTTCAGCATATTTCGTCGCGAGGGTCCGCCAGCTTCTATTTAAAAATACCTAAATGGTTGGCAAGTATATCTAGCAAGGATCATGTTTTGAACGAGAGCCCTCTGAAGGTGCTCTGGCAGGTAATCGACGATGAAGCATTCCCACGCTATGTGGAAATGCTTGCAGCTGAGCGTTTGAAAATACAGGCAACAGCTAAGGAGTGGCTTACTAGAGCCCGCTCAGAGGCAGAGTTGTTCCGCGACGTTTTGGTGAGAAAATATCATCAACTTACATACATTGATGAATACAAAACTCGTGACGTGTCGCGCTTCAAAGATGAATTGAAGCGCTTTGCGGAGAAGCGCCTCCAAAATATACCTGCCCCCGCTGTGATTGAGGTTCTCTTCAACTTAGTTTCTGACTGGGCATCTGAGGAAATTTCTGTCACAGATCAACATGCATTCAACCCTGCAATGTCGCCGCTCGATTATGAGCGGTTCTGTGCCGAACGGTTTGCTGCATTAGGTTGGACGGCACGCCTGACCAAAACCTCCGGTGATCAAGGTGCGGATATCATCTGTGAGGCCAACCAGAAGCGTTTGGTGGTGCAATGTAAGCTCTATTCCGGATCCATAGGGAATGACGCGGTCCAAGAGGTAATCGCAGCACGAGAGTACGAGTACGCCGATTTAGCAGCAGTAGTTTCGAATGCACCGTTCACAAAGGCGGCACAGCAGTTAGCGTCTACCGCTGCGGTCCTGCTCCTTCACCATGATGAAATTGCGTCTGTTGGACCCTAATCCGACTTCTAGCTTGGACGCAGAGTAAAGTGCATCTCCCCTGGCAGTTACTCAGGGTTGAGCCAAGCCTTCTAGCCTCTGCCGATCCTGCGCGCCGGTCTCAAGGCTGGTGCGTAGATTGGGGTTGACCTAAAGCGGTCGCTTGAGGTATACCTGATGCGGTCGCTTCAGGTGTCGCATGGATGAACCTCGTTACACTCTCTCGGAAGTCGCTGCAGCCGCAGACATGCAGGTGGGGACTCTCCGTTCTCATCTCCAGCGTCGGCACTGGCGTCTCGACATGGCTATAGGCGACAGCCCGGCCGAGATCGCGGGTAAGGCTCATCTTGTTACCCTCCGCCGCGCGTTGCAGGTCGGCGTAGCAGCCGAGTTGATGCGGCAGGATGTGGAGCCCAGTCGGGCTTTCCAAGCGGCCTGGGTGTTCTCCGATCTCGCGGACCCGCTCGATACGCCGGGCCATATGCGGGAAACTGGAATGCTGTTTCCTTCGCCTGCCCTCACCCTTTTGATTGCGTACAAGGGCGGCCCGGTCGCTAGCGTCATTAAGCGGGTCGATGCCAAGTCACGTCTGGACGAGCTTCGACTTCCTGATCCAACCGACAGAAGGGTAATCACCGGGGGCACGTTCGTGTGGCTCAATCAGGTGGTGCCTGCTATCCATCACGCACTGGAGGGCTGATCGTGCTTCTGCGCCCGCCCTCCTATCTCTCCTGCGCCTCGCTCGCGCACGAGTTGGACGTGTCGGAATCCACCGTTCACGAGATGGTGCGGCGTGGTGTGATCCCGAAGCCTGTTCGCCTCTCCGGCGGCTGTGTGCGGTGGTGTTGGGCTGACGTTGAGGCTGCGATTGCTTCCCTGAAGGACGGCCCCGAGACTGTCCGGGCCGATCCATTCCTTGCAGGGGCACGCAATGTCACGAAAGCGTCGGAGAACCGTCGTGGAACTCCCTAGGGCTGTTCACAAGGTCGCCTCCCGTGGTCGGGAGTACTTCTACTACCAAGAGGGTCGGAACACCGACCGCGAAGGACCGCGCACCCGACTGCCGAGCGACCCCCATAGTCCGGAGTTCTGGCAAGCCATTCGGCAAGCTCAGGGCCTGAAGGGTGTGGCCGCAACCGACACCGTTGGCGCGCTCATCGACGCTTATCTGACATGTCCTGTCATTCTCAAGAAGCTCACACCGGACAGCCTGGCGCTCTACACGCGGAGCCTGCGCATAGCGCGAGATGCTTGGGGTGCCCTCCCCTCCACCGGGCTGCGCCCCGTGCACGTTCAGGGCGTGATGGACGGTCTTTCTGAGATCCCTGCCAAGGCCGACAACTTTCTAGCGTGCATGCGCGCTCTTTCTTCATGGGGTCGTGCGCGGGGTCATCTGGATCAAAGCTTCACCGATGGCGTTGCGCCCTACTGTGCTGAGGATGGTCACAAGCCGTGGACGCCAGAGCAAATACGCTGTGCACATGAGGACCTGTCGGGAATGGTCCGGCGAGGCGTGCTGCTCGCGCTCTACACCGGCCAGCGTGGGTCCGACATCGTGCGCCTTGGATGGACCGACGTTGAGGATGGCGGGTTTGCTCTGCGCCAACGCAAGACAAAGGTTGACGTGCCATTCTGCCCAATCGTGCCGGAGCTGGCTGCGGAAATGGCGACATGGGAGAGGCGGCCTGGCCCCTTCCTGCTTCAAGAGCACGGCAAGCCCTACACCCGCAAGCGGCTGTCTCTGCACTTCGCTGAGGCTCGGGCGGCCCATCCCGTTCTAGAGGGCACCACGCTTCATGGCTTGCGTGCCACTGCCGTCGTGCGGCTCCGGCGGCTTGGTCTCACGACGGTGCAAATCCAAGACATCGTTGGGCTGAGCCTCGCGATGGTCGAACGCTACAGCCGCTTTGCGGACAAGAAAGCCAGCGGACAAGCGGCTCTCTATCACCTCACAAGAACGATGGAGGAACAGAACTGTAAAACGCTGAAAAACTGGAAAACAGAAACCTAGTGTTTTCACAGCCTTGGAGCATGAGAGATGAAATCGCACAGTTCATCTCTTCGGCCGTGTGGGGACGTAGGCCAGCTGGCAGCATGCGCGGCAGTAGGGCTTGGGCCAAGCAGCGGGCGTCCCGCAGAAGAACTCCGCAGGCTCGTTCTTGCCTCCGAGTGGAAAGCGGCACTGCCCAGCCTTCAACTCGAAGATCGTCGGATGTTTGCCACTGCTGCTGGAGACGTGGTTCTCCAGCCTCTTGAACGCCGCGGCCGAGGGTGCGGTGAGCGGCCAGGCCGGCTCCTGCGACGTCTCTGCGGCCTCGGAGGGCTGTGCGAGAGACACGGCGCGGTGACGCAGCAGGCCGAGCCTGTTGACCTTTCCCATCACAGTTCCGCGGCTGATCCCCATACGCCGGGCAATCTCGTTGGAGGCCAGGGCCTCTTCGACCCAGAGCCGTCTCAGCTCCTCAAGCCGATCCTCTGTCCAAACCCATGGTGCCGCGTTCTCGACCAACTCACCTGCTCTCCACCCAGCCCCAAGGCCCATGCCATCGTTCCAGGTGCTCGTCTGTCTGGAACCCTTTGCAAGGCTCGTCGTGGATTGTGCTTCAGAAGGGTTACTAAAACAGGTACACGGTCGGGTTCAGCAACGGCGCTTTGAGCAGGCCCATGAGTTTGCCCCTCCTGTTAGAGGCGCCCATGATCCCGGATGCAACGACAGGCCCTACAGGTGTCCCACCCCTCGCCGGCACCACCTTCTCAACAGTGATCTGCTCGTTCTCTTACCAACTCTCGTTGATTAGCACCCATGTGCCCAGTCACGCCGCCAGCCGCAGCGGAATCCCCGCTTGGAGCAAAGACAAGGGTTCTCTTGGGTCTGATCCTTCATGAGAAGGATCACAGTTTTTGCACTTGGTACGCTACTCAGATCCGACCAGGTTGAAGCCTGGGATGAGGCAAGATCGGTTGAGTCCAGGGGCCTTTTGCGCCACCTATGCGTTGTCTGACAGAGGACTTCTTGATCAATTTTGGCTTGAGCCGGCGATGGGAGTGCTCTTCTTGGCCTCCTTCGTATGGAGCTGATCGTGTTGACAAAGAAGGGCATCGGGCGGCCATCCTCCTACAACCAGGAGGTCGTCGACCAGATTTGTGAAGGCTTGGCCTCTGGCAAGTCCCTCCATAGGCTGTGCCAAGAAGAAGGGATGCCCTCGCAGCCGACCGTGCATCGCTGGTTGCGGGAGCATGAGGAGTTTCGACTGCAATACGCGCAGGCGCGCGAGGTTCAGCGAAATATGATCCTCGAAGAGATCTTCGAGATCGCGGATGACGCTTCTCGGGACTTCAAGACCGTCGTCAAGGATGGGCTGGAGGTCCGGGTTTTCGACTATGAGAACCTTCAGCGGACGAAGCTCTGGATCGATGTTCGCAAGTGGAAGCTCGCTCGTATGTCCCCGAAGAAGTACGGTGTAATGGGGCTAGTAGGAAATCATCGGTCTCCTGGCTCGCGACGATGAGTCCTACACGTTGACGTAGGTCGGTATGGAGATAGGCTGCCTTGCGCCCACTCAACGAACGAGAGTCGACGCAGACAGGGGGAAGGAGCGACGTGTCCACTGAAGATCCCAGGCCGCGCTGGGTGCGCGACCTCACGCGATTCTTGCCTCTCAAGAGTCAATTCCTGCTAACTGGCAATGTGCGTGACCTGCAAGTTCGCAGTCTCGGAGGCCGGAATGTAGCCGCCCCATTGACCGACGTTCTCGCCGCGGCCCTAACAGAGGCCGGCTATGCCGACGTCGTGCGCTTTGATCCGCTGCGTGGTTTCACAGTCCTGCCTCACCCTAATCGATCGGAGAACGATCCTGACGGGACACTTCGACGACTCGGTTTGACGCCAGCCAACGGGTGCGCCCCGGGAGGTCCGGACTTGTTCGGCGCCACGCTGGAACGGCTCGTGGCCCTGGACGGCGCGCCTGTTGCACTCATTGCAGACTTCGCCTCCCGCTTAATAGTTCGGAGCGATGCTCTCTCGCCCGCCGAGCAGCAGCTCTTCACCCGCGCGCTCGTGCTTAGTCAAACGGCGCAGGCGCGCCCCACAGGGCCTGACCGCGCGCCCCGCTTCAACTGCATCGTTTGGGTGGTGGAGAAGGAAGGCGACCTTCCCGACTGGCTGACTATCGACAACCCTCGACTGCGACACATACCCGTCGCTCCACCCGACCGCACCACCCGTAGGGCAGTTGCACCGTCGCTGATCCGCAGTCTCCCAGGTGCGAGAGAAGTGACGTCCGAAGTACTCAAGGAGGCTGAAAACGACTTGGTAGACGCGACAGAGGGTATGCTCCTCGTCGACCTTAACGCCGTCGTGCAGCTCGCCCGCGCCGAAAAGGTGCCCATTGAGGAGGTGGCAGAAGCGGTCCGCCGGTACAAGGTCGGCGTGACGGAGGACGCATGGCGCAAAATTGAGCGGGGACGCATCCGGGATGGTGCCGAGACGATCGCCCGCCGTGTCGTCGGGCAGGATCATGCCGTCGTCCATATGCTTGACATCGTGAAGCGCGCGGCTACCGGCATCGGCGGTGGTCGCCGTGGAGGTCGCCCACGCGGCATTGCGTTTTTGGCTGGGCCCACTGGCGTCGGCAAGACCGAACTCGCTAAGACCGTTACCGAACTCCTGTTCGGCGACGAAAGCGCGTATATCCGCTTTGACATGTCGGAGTTCAGCGCCGAGCACGCCGATCAGAGGCTGATTGGTGCACCGCCGGGCTACGTTGGCTACGATGTCGGCGGCGAACTCACCAATGCTGTCCGAGAGCGTCCATTCAGCGTCGTGCTGTTCGATGAAATCGAGAAGGCTCACCCACGTATTCTCGACAAGTTCCTCCAAATCCTTGACGATGGCGTGCTCACTTCGGGCCGCGGCGACCGAGTTTACTTCTCCGAAACGCTAATTATCTTCACTTCGAACCTCGGCATTTACTCGACGGCGCCGGACGGTAGCCGCAGCGCTAACGTCACTCCGGAGGATCAATTTGAGGATGTGCGTTCACGAGTTCGTGCCGAGATCGGCAACCACTTCAAGCTGGTTCTTAACCGACCCGAGATCCTCAACAGGTTTGGCGAGAACGTAATCGTTTTCGACTTCATTCGCCCAGCCGTTGCCGAGCGGATATTTGCATCCATGATCCACAGCGTCCTCGCGGACGCTGCTACTTCCGGATACCAAATTTCTATCGCGTCAGATGCCATGGACGCGCTGCGCCAACTGTGCACGACCGACTTAGCAAACGGCGGACGCGGCATCCGCAACAAGATTGAGGCCCACCTGATTAATCCGCTTGCCCGCGCGCTGTTCGATCGCACGACTGTGGGCCCGGCCGTAGTCCGTGGGCTCGAAGCGGGCACTGTCACATCACTCGTACTGGAGAATGCGTGATGGAAGCCGCAGTCTCGCGCCTGCACTTCCCGGTCACGACGCTCGGCCCGGGCGAGCGAGTCGGACTGTGGCTTCAGGGCTGCTCCATACGCTGCCCAGGCTGCATCTCGGTTGATACCTGGGAGCCGGGCATCGGCAGGGTGTCACTCGGGGAGTTGCTTGAAAAGGTCTCGGGCATAGCAAACAAGGCTGATGGCCTTACCGTTTCCGGTGGAGAGCCGTTCGAGCAGCCGCAGATCCTTTCGGCCGTGCTGAGGCGTTGGCGCGAGGTCTCAAAAAGCTCGGTTCTCGTGTTCACCGGGCGGGAGCTCGACGAAATAAGTCCCTGGCTCGCCGAGCACGCAGGCCTTGTAGATGCGATTATCACCGGCCGCTTCCGCTCAGACCTCCCGCAAACGCTTGCGCTGCGCGGAAGTGACAATCAGAGGCTGTATGTACTGTCCGAACTCGGCACCGAATTCCTGGCCTTCAACCGCCCGGTGGAGCCGGGGGATCGGAGGTTTGATGTAATGTTTGATGAGCGGGGCGACGTTTGGCTCGCCGGAATTCCCGCTCGTGGAGACCTCGGTCGCCTTCGACGCGCTCTCGCCAGCGCCGGGCACCGCGTTCACACCTCCGATGAGATCGGGGGCATGGCGCGATGATGCGGTTTTGTTCGAACTGCGAGACCGAACGTCCGGTCGACGAGTTCCTATGCGAGGGTGACCTCGGCGGATCTCTGTGCGGGTGGGAGCTCTCAAGTCAGCCTGTCCGACCCGAAGGCTGGCGCCCCAGCGCATCGACCGCAGTACCTTCCCCCGCCGTACTGCGTTGCGTGAATGGACACGCGGTTGGAGTCGGTGACTTGATGTGCGCGGAATGCGGAGGCGACGTCCTAGAGGAACCCGCTGAATCTGCTACCGCGGCCGCAGCGGACGCTCTCCCGGGAGTTCCGCCGTCCACGGCTCCAGCAGACGGTCCTCGTGTCGAAACGTCAATTGCCGGCTGGCGGCTGCTTCGGCGCCTTCCGACTACAAGCCACGTTCACGAGCGCTATGAAACAGTCCGCAACTCGGATGGCCGAGAGGCGGTGCTGACGATATATGCCAGCGGCAGCGAGCCTGACCCCGAGATATACGAGGTGATTCGGACACTAGATCGCAATCACGTTCCTGAGATCCTAGAGACGGGCCGCTACGATGAACGTGCTTACGAAGTTTCGGAGGATTTGCGCGAAGGCACGCTCGCAGACATTGGCCTCTTGGCGGACGACCCCGCCAGCATTGCCAGCATTCTTTCGGAGATCGGCGCCGCTCTCGCGGCGCTCGCAGAGTGCGGGCTGAGGCACCGCGACCTACGCCCTGGCGCGATCATGGTGCGGGCTCGCGACCCGCTTGACCTAGTCATCACTGACTTCGGCTCGGCGCGTCTTTCGGAATACGACCTCGACGTGGTCTCACCCCTTGAGATCACTCGCTACACTGCACCGGAGGCCGTAGCCGGCGGCGTGGCTGCGGCGAGCGATTGGTGGAGCCTCGGCATGCTCCTGCTCGAGCAGGTCACCCGCGGCGAGTGCTTCGGAGGTGCCGACGACCAAGCATTTCTGATTAGTGTGCTGACCAACGGCGCGCCGATACCGGACATGTTAGCACCAGATGTTGATGCGCTGCTTCGAGGACTGCTTTCCCTCGACCGCCGGACGCGCTGGTGTTGGCCAGAAGTCCAGCGATGGCTTGCGGGCGACATCCCCGATGCGCCGGTCCGACTGCGCTCCGGCGGTGACACCGAGAGCCGGAGGTCTATCCAGCTAGGCGACAGACGGCATGCAAGCCCGGAGCGTTTTGCTCTCGCCGCCGCTGAGGCGGAGCATTGGGAGGAGGCGAGAAACCTACTGCTCCGTGGGGAACTCGCGACCTGGATTGAGGAGGCGGGCCATCATCCAGCGCTGCGCACCGAGATCCGGTCAATTGCTGCGCTCGACGAGGTCTCTGAAGACGTCCGCCTCGCAGTTGCGCTCAAGGCACTCAACCCCTCCATGCCGCTCGTTGTGCGGGGCGAAATCGTGACACCGGGCTGGCTCGTTGACCACCCCGACGAGGGCTATGCCCTGGTCACCGGACCCGTCCCAGATCGGCTCGAGCGCGACGACGACGAAGTGTGGCTTGCCCGCCTCAAGCGAAGGGAGGTGCGCGTACGTGACCGAGCCCGTCAGCTTGACGTTGAGCTCGACGAAAGCCAATTGCGTATTGCGGCACTCTCTACATCGCGCAGCATGCTCGCAGCGGTTTGGGATGAAAGGCGCCGAATCCTGCCAGACACCGATCATCCCGGCCTCCTCGCGATCATCGAAAGGCGGATCACTGAGGAAGAAGACCTCGTTCTCCTTCTCAGTGCCGCCGTCGGCCAGTTCCGAGCTGCCGACGCGATAGTAGAGGAGGCCGCGGAGGTCGCGAAGCGGGCGGGTCTTGATTCATTCGACAGGGAGGCTGCACTTGAGCGGACCGCCCAGCCTCGGCGTGAGCTTCATGCCGAGATCGAGACCCGTCTCGAGAGTTTTGCCCGCTGTGGCAAAGATAGAATCGATGAATGGGGCGACCAGTTCAGGCTTGAGAAGCGCCTGCCGCTTTCACGCGCCTTAGCCCTTCTTGCAGTTCCGAAGGCGGAGTGGCGCCAGCCATCTCGGCAGGCGTATGTGGCCACACTCCTCGACTTCTTCGCACGCCGGATCACGGGATCGATCATGCGCGGACCGCTGACCCGGATGGTCATCGGAAAGACAACCGGCCGAATAGATCTCGCCGAGCTCGACAGCCCACGCCGGCGCGCGTCCTCCCTCCTCGACCACGTACTCCTGCGCAATGACCAGAACATCGACATTGACCCGGAGGTGCTAACGACGGACCCTCGGGTTGAGCGGCGGATCCGCACACTCCACTCCCATGCCACGTTGTACCGACGCGATACTGGCATTGATGGACTCTACCTCGGCTTTCCATTTCTTGTCATGCAGGAGGCGAAGGCTTCGACCCGACCCCGGATCGCGCCGGTGCTTCTATGGCCGATACGGCTTCACCCTGAGGTCGGCTCGCGCGGACGGGTGACGCTCGCTTTTGATCGTGACCGAGAGGAGGTTCGCCTCAACCCCGCTTTCGAGACGCTGCTCGGTGTCGAGGCCGCGCGCCGCTGGCAGGAGACAGCGAACGAGGTGCTTGGACGCTCTTCAGTGACGGCCGTCGAAGTCGTGGAGGCCTTTGGCGCTCTTGCAACTGTCGAGCGTAATACGCTGAATGCCCTTCCCTCCAAAGACGTGCGTGTGAAGCCAGGCGATGACCGAATCACATGTGCGGGCGCAATCTTCCATCTCGGATTCCTCGGTCAAGCGGTTATGGAGGACCTGCGGCAGCTAAAGGCTATTCCGCCTGTGGGCAGCAGCCTCGAGACGGCGTTCAGAGTTGGCGAGGACATTCGCCGCATGGAGCCGGTACGCGTCGCTGAGCGCGAGCGTTACTTCACGTCGGACAGCGATCCATCACAAGAAGCAGCGGTGCTGGAGGCACGCGGAGGCCGCGGACTCCTCATCGAGGGGCCCCCGGGAACCGGCAAGAGCCAGACGATCGTCAACATGGTGGCTGACGCAATCGGAACTGGCCGAAGCCTCCTAGTTGTCTGTCAGAAGCAGGCGGCGCTCGAGGTCGTACATAAACGGCTTGAGGCCGCAGGCTTAGGTGAGCGGGTCGTTATGGTCAACGACGTCAACAAGGATCGTGAGCCGGTAATTCGAGCCGTCCGAGAGCAGTTGGAGGAATTGTTCCAGCGGCCCGGTGGGGCCACCGGATGGAAGCAGCAGCGCGACCAGACCGCAGCCCGTATTGAGGCGTTGGAGCGAGACCTCGACGGGCAGCACCGCGCCCTTCACGCAGTCGACGAGCAGACCGGTCTCTCCTACCGACTACTCCTCAGCGACCTGATAGGCCTGAGACAGGAAGGCGAAACGCCGCCACTCCCTTCACTGCGCCACCTGCTCGGCGGCTCGAATCCAGGACAGCTGGCAGTTCTCCAGGAGATCTGCGCTCCTACCGCCCGCCTATGGCTTCCCGCCTTCTATGAGGGGAATCCCCTTTCTGAAACCCGTGCCTTCGGAACGGATGAGGGGAGCATCCGGACGTTCGTCGCAGACTTGGAGGAATTTGCCCGTCTGGAGCGCGAACGCCTATCGGTCATCGAGCGCACACCGAATGCGCTCGCTATCCAAGATCCGGGACCTTACTGGTCATGGTCAGTAAACCACGGAACAGTGTTCCGCGGCCTCGATCCAATCGGGCGGGAGCGCTTGACGCGGTGGCTAGACCGGCTCGCGGGTGCCTCGGAGCGCAAGCCACGCTCAAGTGCCATTCAGCGCGAAATTGCTGAGATTGAGCGGGATCTACTCGCGCTGCCTACGGACGACGCACCTGGTGACGCAGTCGAGGTCACCCGCGCGATGTCGGATGAAGAACTCGTGCAGTGGACCGAGGTCTCGGACAGACTTCTCCGCCGCCCCACGTTTCTCGGGCGCCTCTCGCCATCTCGTTGGACGGAGGCGTGGCGCCGGCGAAGCCTTATGAAGCGGGAGGGTCTCTCGGACGCCGCCGGCCTTGGCGCGGCGCTGCGCCGCGAACGCGCGCTTCGGCCACTCCGAACCCGCCTTATCAAGGCGACCGCCGACATCGGGGAGCCGGCCGGCCATCTGGCGCCGCTACGCATACCCGAACTCATTGCAGCAACACGTGGCAGTGTTGCGCTGCTCGCCGCCGCTGAGGTGTTGGTTGCCCGCCTTGAGGCTTACCCTGAGCGCACAACCGCCTTTGCAATGGCGCGTGCCTCAACGCTTCAGGCCGTGGATGATCTGATCGAAGGCATTGGCCAAGGCCTCATGCGGCACGCAGCACGCACCGCCTGCCGTGAAGCGCTGGAGCGCGTACGTCCTTGGATGGTGGACGCATGGCTAGACGCCTGTTTTGCTGGTATTGCGGCAGACGCGCCTAATGCGTCCAGGGTGGAGCCAGTGTTGCGCGAGCTTCCGCGCGTGGCCGCCTACCAGCGCTTCCGCGCGCGGGTTCCACAACTCGGCCCGGAAGCAATGGAGGTTTTCGCGCAGCTAGCACGCATCCGCGAGCGCTTGATCGCTCTGTCAGAAGAGGAGCTTCAGCCCACCGTGCGACGCATCATCGCGACGGAGGCTCGCCTCGCTTGGAAGTCGCGACTCGAAGGCGATAATGCAGACCTACTCTTGGAGGCAAGCGAGCTCGAGGCAAAGGCAGCGTCGCTCGCCGCAGCCGATCGCGACATGCGCACGCTTAACCGTCGCCTGCTGATCGATGGTTTTGACGCAAGCAGACTGCGGCCGCTGCGTGAGTGGGAGGATATAACCCGTCTGCGCGGAGCACGGGCACGGCGCTTGCGCGAGTTCGTTGAGCGGGGCGCTGATCTCGGCCTGATGCGGCTGCGGCCAGTCTGGCTCGTGAACCCCGATGTTGCGAGCCGACTTCTTCCTTTACGCAAGGCACTATTCGATACCGTTATATTCGATGAAGCATCGCAAATGCCAGTAGAGTATGCGCTCCCGACGCTCTACCGGAGCTGCACCGTGATTGTTAGCGGTGACGAGAAGCAGATGCCGCCCACCACCTTCTTCTCCAGTCGTGTCGAGAACGACGAGGCTGAAATCTTCGAGGGGCAGGCAGCCGATGACGATCTCCGTGAGGACGAGCGCGACGCTGTAGAGGAGACATGGAACAAACGGGAGATCAAAGACTGTCCAGACCTACTCCAGTTAGCGAAAACGGTGCTGCCATCTACTACGCTGCAGATCCACTATCGCTCCGCGTACCGCGAGCTCATTCAGTTCTCGAATGCCTCATTTTACGTGAACCGCCTTAGCGTGCCAGCGAGGCATCCAGCGGACGAGATCAAGCGCAAGCGCCCGGTGGAGCTTATTCGCGTCGACGGGGACTACGTTGACCAGACGAATCCGGCAGAAGCTGAACGGGTCGCCGACGTTCTTCACGGACTCTGGCTCAACATCAAGGAAACGCCGCCAACCATTGGCGTCGTCACATTCAACAGGAAGCAGGCGGACCTCATCGAGGAGGTGCTCGAGGAACGAGCAGAGCGCGATATGGCATTTCGCGTCGCGCTGACCCGTGAGCGCGACCGTGTGGAAGGTGGCGAGGACATGGGGTTTTTCGTCAAGAACGTGGAAAATGTGCAGGGCGACGAGCGCGACGTGATTGTTTTCTCGTCAACCTTCGGCCGCAACCCGCAAGGCACCTTCCGGCGGTCTTTCGGGGTGCTCGGGCAGACTGGAGGCGAGCGGCGTCTCAACGTCGCTGTGACCCGCGCAAAGCAGAAGATCGTACTGGTCACCTCCATGCCGATCCCTCTTATCTCTGACTTGCTAACCACTCGGCGGCAGGCCACAAGCCCGCGTGACTACCTCCAGGCGTATTTCGAGTATGCGCGTGCGTTGTCTGACGGGGAGCTCGATGCTGCTCAAGCGCTCCTCTCACGGTTGGCTCCCGAACAGCGTCGCACGCGCGGGGTAAGGAGCGCCGACGGCGATGACGATGGGCTCGAAGAGGCGGTCGCCTCCGAAATCCGCACGCTCGGGTGGCAGCCGACCACAGTCAACGACGAAGGCGCCTTTCGTCTAGACTTTGCTATCGAGGATCCCCGCACCGGGCTCTACGGGATCGGCATCGAGTGCGACGCGCCCCGCCACTCGCTACTTGAGAATGCGCGCGCTCGCGAGATTTGGAGACCGGGGATTCTGCGACGCTCCATCCCTGTCATTCACCGCGTGTCCTCGCACCGCTGGTTCCACGAGCCCGAGCGGGAGCGAGCACGGCTGCGCAACGCAGTAATGACTGCGATGGGAGAACAGGCATGAGTGGGCCGAAGGTTGTGCATATCGTTACCCGTGAGGAGATCCTGGAAATATGCCAGGGGCACCTTGCGAGGGTTGACGCCGCACTAGCCGAATGGACACGGATAGGACGCCGCAATAACTGCATCGACGAGGGGGCACTTGCAGCAGCTGTTAGGCGTCGCGACGCGCTGGCCGCGCTAATTGCAGCTGACCGCCTCAGTGACTTACAGAACCAGGCTCCAGCGGAGGTAGCATTCCTGCAGGAGGACATGCAGAAACGACTCGCGAAGGTCGCGGCTGAGCAGGCAGCCGCCCGCTCGCGCGCCCGTCGGGAACGGGAGGCCGCCACCAGCCTTCTGCGTGCGCTCCGCTCGCGGGGGCAACCGCTGGATCCAGTTCTGGAGGCAACCCTGGAGCGCGGCGATCCCGAAGCCCTAGCTACGGGGTTCCAACTGCTTTCCAAGAAGGCAGTCATGCCCACTGCTTCCACCGACCTAGCAGCGAAGCTGCGCGAGGACGGCACCTTCCTCTCGTTCGCCTCTTGGCTCTCGCGGCAGCCGGTGAGTCCTGCCGATCCTGCGACAGACCGTATCGAAGTCCGTATAGACGAACTAGCTCAGTTGGTCGATGCAAACAGCATTCTAAAATGGCGCGCACGCCTTGAGGAAGCAGCCGGTGCATCGCCTGCAAGACGGGGCCTACTCCTTGACGGGCTGGAAATCGAGACTGGTCGCGCTCTCACCGAAGCGCGCCGACGGAGCGCACTCCTCTCTGACCTACGGCTGATGCTAGCGGAACTAACAGCGGCGGGCATGCAAGCTGAGGGCTACGGCAAGGGGCTAGAGATTCTCCAGCCGGTGGAGATCGGAACTCGCCTTGAGGAAGTGCGTGCCGCACTTGAGGCGCACCGCGCCGGGCGGGCAGCAGCAGCTCGTCGCGCAGCTGTGCTTGAGGGCCTCGCCAGCCTCGGCTACGAGGTGGCGGAAGGTATGTCGACGACCTTTGCCCAAGATGGCCGCCTTGTGCTCAGAAATGCCTCCCGACCAGACTACGGAGTTGAGGTGAGCGCAGCTGCGGGGGGCAAGCGAATGCAGATGCGCGCCGTCGCCTTTGAGACGGGCGGTCGCGGGCCAGATATCACACGCGATCGCGACGCTGAGACGATCTGGTGTGGTGATGTCTCCAATCTGCAGGAGAGGCTCGCCGCGACTGGTAGTGATCTAAGTATTGAAAAGGCGCTTCCAATCGGAGCGACGCCGCTCAAACGGCTTGCAATCGCAGGGGCCGAGTGGACCTCCAGCGCCGAAGCCCCCGCACCAAGGGAGCGCACGTTACGCTGATTATCAGTGCGCTGGGCGCCATCCAGCCGTGGAAGCAGCCGCGGCGGAATAGAACCAACGCTCCCCGCGCCGCTCGTCGGTCCACACCGCAGCGTGATCACGGGAGCCCGGCACACTCCGCAGCAGCCTGCAGACCTCTCACACCCCGAGCACACCTCGGGAGCAGCTAACCCCTTGTGGCACAACGCTTCAGCATACCTCACAGACCTTACACACCTTATTCTGAGTTAACTGAAATGAGTTACAATTTGGGAACGAGCGCCATTGTTTTAGGTGGTCTGGGTCTGCAGGTCTGCTGAAATGGAGGCTGAGGACGTAGAGTTTCAACTGAGCGCTACATCTACATTGGCTGATCCTCACCAGTCGCCTTCTTGCAACGTCTATCAACACCATGCAGCTGCCAATCAGAAATACCTTCGTCATAATCCATCCCATACTCTGAAAGAGCCGTTCGGACCTCCTGTAACGATTTCAGTTTATACATCTTCCGTGAGACTAGCTTTGTGGGTCGAACGATCGGGTTCTCCCCCAATTGGGGAATCTCAGGAATGACCGGCTGATTCAATGGCCGCTCGGAGTAACAAGCCACAGTCATTCGCCGTGTAATGGGTCGCCCGTGCGCATCAAGGCAGACCAACTGCCTCAGAGCCTCTGCGACCTTCATTTCATCTACCTTCTTCGGAGGAAGGCGACCGACTGCTTCTAGGAGGCCATGAACGGAGACCCAACAAGCCTCATTAGCAGGCTTGAAGTCATCGTGATCGGGAGCGACGCCCTCAGCGGCCATGTCCAGTATAGGCTTCAGCCACTCTTCAGCTGTGGCCCGCTTCTGCTCAGCCAAGGCCGCTGTCTGCGGCACATGACGCGGCTCGAATCCTGTCAAATCATATGTCAGCAGAAAGTGCAGAAGGTTTGCATACCCTCCTGCCTTTAGGTCGCTAGCGATGCCTTTGAAATAATCGATATCTTGTTTCCTTTCATCGCCAACGTCCAAGACAAAGAACCTACGCTCGGAGAGACCTGCAGGCACCACCCACTTGTCATTACTTGCCATGAACAAGTGGATAAGATTGGGTGAGTTATCAACATCGAGCCCTTTGTTCTCGATAACAAGTTCCTGCTCTGTGATAAGAGCTTTTAGCACACTTTCATGCTTCTTATCTCCTGCAAAGAATGCCTCATCGGCAAGGAGAACGATACAGTTGCGGAGGTGCCCGTTGAAATGCCCGACCAAGTGTTTGGCATCGAAGACAGAGAGATAGTGGCATCCGAACAGGCGACCATAGTGCTGAATGGCCGAGCTCTTCCCTGTGCCCCGACCTCCCCGGAGCACGACGGCAACGTGGCCTCGTTCATTCGGACGCTGCACGCCTAACGCCATATACCCAACCAGGTAAGTGTAGAGCTCGGGATCCCCTCGGCAAATATTCGAGCGCAAATGATCGAGATAGCTGTTGTGCCTCGTTCCCGGATTTGGTTCGAAGGAGAAGCCGCGCCAGAGGTTGTAATCCTCAGGCGTGTTTTGACCAGGCAGCAAAACTATACGTTTGTATTGGCGACGGCGAGGATGTTCGAGCCACCACGCTCCTAACTTCTTTTTCCCCACTTTTATGTTTTCGTGTGCGTTGCAGAAGTTTGCCTTATCCTGCATGTGCAAACGGGCTCGCTCAAGTACTGGGTCGTTAATTTCTTCGCATATGCGGAATTTTCCCCCGACAGACTGGACGCAGAAGTAGCGAGAGTTCATCTCGTCTAAGCGAGGCTCTGCGGTGATTAACTTCGCATTAATTATCTGCTGAAGCGCATACTTCGATGCATTAGCCTTCTCAAGAACGGATTCGCTGATTTTGAATCGCTCATCAGTTAAAATGGAGTGGATTAATGCATCCGGAACACCAGCTCGGACCAGGGCACAGACACCGTCGAAGAGCCATGCCTGCAATTCTCGATGGGTAACGCTGCGCCGTGCTCCTGCGGAGGCTCGCCCTCCCTGGTAGATTATATGTGTACCTGTGGTGGGACCGTCAGAAGCTGTGAAGAGAGCGCCACGGTGTCATTTCGCGTACTGTGAGCGGCAATGTTATTGCGCGGAGCGGGTTGGTGTCCCTCTGGTGGGACCGTCAGTGTCACCACAGGGACCGGCTATGGATTTGAGCGGGGCCTCAGACCGGACGCTCATGAAGGGGCGGGAGGCCCGTTGGCCGGTCTTGTGGCATTCGTAGAGCGTCAGTCGGTACTCCGAGGCATGCCGGCTTTTACGGTCGAAGTGGCCCCGCTGCGCCACTTCCACAAAGCCCTTCTGGCAGAGTTCTGCGATGGCCCGCCCGGCGGTGTTCTTCGAGCAGCCGACCCGCTCGGCGGCATCTCGCGCTGAGAGCGCCAGGAAGCCGTTGTTGCCGCCGTTGTAGAGGGCTGCCAACTCCAGGAAAACACAACGGGCCACGGGCGAGAGCGAGCGTCATGCAGGCGAGCGCAGCATCCAGTGCGGCAGCGACACGAAGCGCTCGGTCGTGCTCCGGCCCTTGTTGTTATGGCGTTTTGGCATGCGAGGCCCCGCAGCGCCCTGAGCTACTCAAGGGCGGTTCAGTCGAAGAAAGGTTGGGAGGAGGTGCGGCCGGGGTTTGCGCCCCGACCGCTGGGCTCCTGTTGGTCAGGAGGCGGTCTCTACCGCAAGCAGACCGGTGTCTTGAGCCTGCTTCAGGGTCGCCGCCAAGGCGTCGGCCAGTGCGGGAAGG
>JAESFL010000637.1_pt1 | contig 21424 bp, 18 predicted proteins | sample 9269401 | NCBI WGS metagenome assembly JAESFL01 (sample SAMN14506025, study PRJNA617098) | algae metagenome | isolation source: Gloeocapsa sp. UFS-A4-WI-NPMV-4B04 and co-occurring heterotrophs from desert... | place: USA: Utah | collected 2006-10-01 | reverse complement strand
TTTCGCAGAGAGCCATCGAGAACTGGAAGACAGATCCAAACGGGTGTCACCACGTCGTCGTAGTTTCGACCACTCGGGGAAGGATCTACGCTCTCGGAACCTTCGGGCCATGCCAAGAGGATTAGGCGCCACCGGCAAAGGAATGGCCTCCCCGCCCGCCATTGCCGGTGGGTGAGGAGGCCTTGTGTCTCAAGAGGTCGCTTGCTGTGTCTGAAGGATGGCTCCTTCAGCACCCCAACGCAGCCAGCCTGGTCGTGTTTCAGCTTGGCGCAAGAAAAAGCCCCTTACGCGAGAATGCTTGAAGGGGCTTGAAGTGAGGCGAAGGCTAAGGGTTGCGAGGCCTTCGGGAAGGATAACGGATTAGGACCAGGATTTATTCCGCCGGATCTGCGTGGGCTCCTCCAAGAGAACGAGGCTGCCAGATAGTCTCTGCCTCACCTCCAGGGACGCCAAACGATGAAGACTGTCCTGTCCTACGGCTCGACCAGAGCATTCTCGACAGCATTGCTGCCGATGGTGGCCATGCGCCCTCAACAGGTTGTAGCTCGGAACGATAATGCGAGACCGCTTCACCTTCCTCGGATCTGGAGCCAGAGCAGGCCCGGGCGGCATCCCGTGCAGCCTGTGGGGCGCGTTCAAACGTCCTCATGAGAAATCAAACGCAGGGGCAAAATCTCTGCGTAGCCCTGCGGTCGGTTTATCCTTCGCAACTGAGGTCGACCTTTTAACCCTGCCCCTCCTGACTGGCTCTGCCGCGGCGAAGTGCGGACCGCAAGCATGTGAGTTGGATCCAGCATAGAGCCGCGCCCCACTTGCCTGGGCTGTGCGGAAGCACCCGAAGGCTGGAGCCCAGTGATCTCTACTCCGAGAGGAGAGGATATCCGACCATCGGCGCGGTACGATACGGTGGCAGTGTCATGAAACGCCGCCTCGCCAGTCACAGCACCTGGGATCTTGAGAGCCTCGCCTGTAGCGGAGCTCTGCTCGGTCTGCTGCCGGTCAGCGTGCATCAGATCCATTCCCTCGCCATCGGGGACCTTCATAGCGACGACCCTTTCCTTCACCTGATGCTGGAGCTGGTTGGGGCGATGCTGGGCGGGGCTCTCTTGCTCTGCGCCCTTGGCTGGATCCTCAATCGGCAAGCCGTGAAGAAAGAACGGCAGGGCTAAGATACCGCGTCGGCCGTCAAGATGACCAGGAACTGTCTCTCGAGCCGGGCGAGTTGAGCATCAATGGTCCGAAGGTGCCGGTCTGGATCGGCGTCATGATTGCGCATTGTATCCCCTCTTGCCTTGGCAACTTCGAATGGCAATCGGCACTGCGTGGATCTGTTCTCTTCTGGAGTAGCCTGCCTGGGCAGGTTCATCACGCAACGGCTTAGCTTATGGTCGGGCCAGGAGCTGATGCCGATGCGCTGGTTGAACACTGTCTCGAATGAGCGGGAGCCTCTTGAGCTCTCCGGAACGGAGCTGGACCCGGCCAAGCGCCTGGTGGAGCGGATCCTGGAGTTCGCGGCTGCTGATCCGAAGAGGCTTGAGAGCCTCCTGAAGAAGGCTAGCCTCAAACTGGACAGTGATCCCCGGATGGCGCAGGCGCTGCAGTTCATGCTGGCGGTGCTCGACACCGCCCTTGAGGACGAGATCCTGCTCCAGGACCTTGCGGCACATGAGGAGATCAGTCCGCACCTGGTCAGGCTGATCCAGGCGAGGCTTGCCTTCGCGGTGACAGCTGATCTGACCCGTGCAGCGGCCGCAGGCGACAAGCCGCAGTTGCGCGAGCTGCAGAGGAAAAGAAGAGATCCTCCGTGTCAGGGGTGAGGCATCACACGAGCGGCAAGAACTCTGCGGAGTCTTGAGGTCGATCAGTGAAGGATAGAGGCGGGCCTGCAGGCTGTCTGAGACATCCACGGACCGCCTGAACGTTCAGGAGAACATCTCGAACGGGTTTGGCTCCGTCTCCTTGGCTTGCGGCGCCTTGATCTTCGACCGCTCGGCCGGTCCGAACCCCAGCTTGTTGAGCACAGTCACAAGGACCGCCATTCAACTTAGGCATTTGACCTAGAACTGACCTTAGCCTTACCGAGGCGTATAGCCTCTGCACAGCACGGCCCGGAGTGGCGCTCGCGCTAGCCTCACTCCGGGCGTTCTTCCATATTCGTGCTTGCATCGGACCGAGCAGAGCGGCCGTATAGACTGCTTCTTTATGGCCTCACGCCTCGAGGGCCGATTGATACCTCAGAACGGGCCCAAACGACACTTTAGACGTGCTCACATGGGAGCGGCGGGAGTAATAGCCCCCGCCGCCGATCGCTGCATCGCATCCGATTACATCGGCAGCCGCCCTCGTCAGACGTAAAGCCCGTAGAGCACGCTGCCATCCACAAGGCCGATATTGCCCACGAACTCCACGTCCGTGGTCAGGCCATCAGCGCCGGGGAAAACCTCGACCTTCGGGTAGGTTCCGGCCACGTCGCCGAAGGTGTTGTTAAGCACTTGGACATTGTCCGCCTCGATGCCGAGGAGCGGAGAGCCGGTCAGGGCCGCGCCTGCGAACACATTATCCTCGAACACGAAGCCGTCGGCAGTCGGGTTTAGGTAGACGAGAGGACCTGCGGTGTTGTCGCCCGCGTCAAAGATGTTGCCCTCCAACGTGACATCCGTCACCGCCTCACCAGTGATCGTCACGACGGCATTGCCATCCTGAACAGCCTTTACCGTCAGACCGGAGATAGAGCCCCCGCTAAACCCGTCGAACAACTCGATGGTTGAGGTCTCGCTGATCTCAGTCGCGAAGCTGGAGCCGTCCAAGATGGCACCCTCCTCGCCGACAATGGTGACGCTCTCATCAAGGTCGATCATCTCGTTGTAGGTGCCCGCCCCCACCTGCAGGGTGTCGCCGTCATCGGAATAGGCGAGAGCTTCGGCGAAGGTGGTGAACTCCTTCGTGAGACTGCCATCCTGGTCCTCGTCCTTCACCACCGTGATAACCCCGTCGGTGAAATCAGGTTCAGGATCCGGCTGCGCCTTGTTGCGAGCGAACTCACTCACAAGCGGGCCGATGCCCCGCGGACCGCCATCAACGCGTGCCTCCTGTTGAGCGTGGACGAATGCGCTGACTGCAGACCCATGGTTGGACTTAGCCATTCTAGATTTCCCCTAACGTTAGCGGCGCTCTTCTACCCCTTCCGGAGTAATGCGCCGGGAGTGCTAACGGATCGAAGGAGGGAATATTCCCGGTCACTGAGAATTTTTCTCGAGATCATGAAGGGAGCAGATTGGTCGGAGCTGATCCAGATAACCCCTCGAGAAATCAGTAAATTGGAACGCCTCTTGATGGCACGAGGCAGAAGTAGACCAAATGTCAGCTCTGGCAGGGAATACCGGACATTCCTAAAGGGCAGGGGATTTCAGAGTCTGGGCCGCGCCGGAATCGTCAGTGGAACGTGAGACACCTTGCCGAGGCATCTCGCAGACGGATTTGGGGAGGTCCCAATGGCCTTGGTGCGCCAATGTGGAGATATTGAGCACCTCTCGAGGGAGGTGTTTAGCTGGATGCCATATGGTCTAAGTTACCGGGAAGTGTGGCCCCATTCTGCATGAAGCTGTGGCGTCGAAAGGCGATCCCGTGAATATGAACACAAATCTGACCACTGAGCGGCCGACCTTCGTCACCCACCTTGAGTGCTCCTGGACGGGCGAGATCTATGAGGCGGACCAGCCACATAACCTGTCTCGCGCAGGTAAGCCCTTGCTGGTTCGCTATGATCTGGACGGCGTTCGCGCCTCGCTCAGCAAGCAGACGCTCGAAGCACGACCCAACGACCTTTGGCGGTGGCGCGAACTGCTCCCGGTGCGTCAGGTTGCCGACATCGTCAGTCTGGGTGAAGTGGCTACGCCGATCATTCCTCTTACGCAGTCCTTGCAGGGCCTAGGCGGCGGGGAGGTTCTCGTGAAGGACGAGGGTCGGCTTCCAACCGGATCGTTCAAGGCCCGCGGGCTTGTGATGGCCGTCTCCATGGCTAAGGCCTTTGGTCTCAAGCACCTGGCGATGCCGAGTAATGGCAACGCCGGGGCGGCTCTCGCCGCCTACGCGAGTCGCGCTGGCATCCGCGCCACCGTTTTCTGTCCGGAAGACACGCCCGAGATCAATCTCTCAGAGATTGCGCTGCAGGGGGCGGCCGTCTACCGGGTCAATGGCCTGATCGATGATTGCGGCAAGCTCGTGGGGCAGGGCCGGGAGGTCACCGGATGGTTCGATGTCTCGACCCTGAAGGAGCCCTACCGCGTCGAGGGTAAGAAGACGATGGGCTTGGAACTAGCCGAGCAGCTCGGCTGGGAGCTGCCCGACGTGATCTTCTATCCCACAGGAGGCGGGACAGGTCTGATCGGTATGTGGAAAGCCTTCGCTGAACTGGAGGCAATCGGCTTCATCGGCAGCAAGAGACCCCGTATGGTCGCCGTGCAGGCGGAGGGTTGCGCGCCCATGGTGCGTGCCTTTGAGGCCGGCGACGAAGCCGCAGTTCGCTGGGAGGGGGCTCACACAATCGCATCCGGCATTCGAGTGCCCCAAGCGGTCGGTGACTTTCTCATTCTTCGCGCTGTCCGCGAAAGCGGTGGCTTCGCCATCGCCGTGTCGGATGCAGCGATCATGGCAGCGGTTGAGTCCGTGGCGCGAGCCGATGGCCTGTTATTGTGCCCGGAGGGGGGAGCGACCATGGCGGCCTATAAGCAGGCGCTGGCGGACGGCCGGGTCGGGAAGGATGAGCGTGTCGTGTTGTTTAATTGCGCGACCGGGCTGAAATATCCCATGCCTCGGGTCCATGCCTCGCTCGATCGCACCAAGCCGATCAACTTTGCGGACCTGTCTGAGGCCGATTAAGAACTCGTGCCACAGGCTGCGCTGGTACTGTCAAGTTGGCGTAGGTCGGTTCCTATGGCAGGGTCGTGGGCATGAGCACGACATCCAACCCGTACCGCGGCTTCCGCTTTCCGGCTGAAATCATCAACCAAGCGGTCTGGTTGTATCACTGCTTCAGCCTCAGCCTGCGTGACATCGAATTGATCCTCGCGGCGCGAGGCATTGTGGTCAGCTCTGAGACCATCCGTGAGTGGAGCCTGCGCTTCGGACGAACCTACGCCAAGGCCCTTAAGCGGCGCCGGCCGAGGCCCGGTGACAAGTGGTTTCTGGATGAGGTATTTGTCCGCATCCGAGGCAAACTGCACTATCTTTGGCGGGCTGTTGATCAGCATGGAAACGTACTCGACGTGCTGGTCCAGAGCCGCCGCAACACAAAGGCCGCCAAGCGCTTCCTTCGCAAGCTGCTGAAGGGCCTGTGCTACGCGCCCAGGGTGATCATGACGGATAAACTTGGCTCCTATGGCGCCGCCAAACACGAGATCCTGCCGGGTGTTGAACATCGCCAGAGCCGATACTTGAACAACCGCTGTGAGGTGTCGCACCAACCCACCCGACGACGAGAGCGCCACATGCGGCGATTCAAGTCAGCCCGGCATGCCCAGCAGTTTCTCTCTATTCACACTCCGATCCACAACCACTTCCAGCGCCGTCGCCATTGCCTCTCAGCCAGCGAGTACAGGGTTGCCCGCAATCGCGCTTTCAGTTCCTGGCGCGATGCGACTGGTACTGCCCTCGTCGGCTGATTTGGACTGGTTTGAGGGCTGCACGTGCGGCAGCTGTGCCGATCAGGCGTCAAGTTGACAGTACCGGCGGGAGGTGTCCAACTGGGTGTAGATCTGGGTGGTCTCCATGCTGGCATGGCCCAGCAGTTCCTGCAGTGTGAATCGGCACCGAAGGTTGCCCCCTCACGAGGGCACCGCAATAGCTTGGTTTAGCGTCTCAACTAGGAAATTCGGGCGGGGTCAGGATCGGCGCCGATCCTGACCCCGCCGACGCTATAAACCCGCCGGTAAGTCATGCGCGTATGGATTTGGCTTGAGGGTTAGCATTTGATGCTGGTTCACACCCGGAGGGACGTGGCGCCGTCTGGCTGTCAAATGGCTAGATGAACCGCAACCTATTGCCTTGCCTCCAGGTTATCTCTGAGCCGAGAGACAGGTAACGTTTCATGGCACAGGCAGTGGACCATCGCAGCAACTGGCTCTTGGCCTCCCTCGAGCCTGACGATCTGGCGTATCTTGAGCCGCACCTGGAGGTCGTGATCCTGCCGAAGGGCACAATCCTCTACGAAGCCGGGGACATCATCCAGTTCACCTACTTCCCGCATGATGCCATCGTGGACGTGATCAACGTCTTGAAGGAGGGCCAAGCCGTCGAGGTCGCGTCCTTTGGGCGAGAAGGGATGCTCGGCCTCATCAGTGCTATCGTCTCCCGTGAGGCCTTCGGGCGCTACAAGGTGCAGGTTCCCGGCTCCGCTTCACGCATTGATATACGCAGACTGTTGGAGGCCATGGCCGCCCGTCCCAAGCTGCGACGTCTGATCCGCAGATACAGCGAGGCCTTGCTGGTCCAGACGTTTCAGAGTGTTTCTTGCAACGCCGTTCATACGGTAGAGGCGCGTTGCTGCGACTGGATCTTGAGCACCCGGGACCGGATCGGTGAGGATCTTCTGCCTCTGACCCATGCCGATTTAGCCGAGTTTCTGGGGGTGCAACGTTCCACAGTCAGCACGGTCCTGCGCTCATTTCAGACGCAAAGTCTGATTACCCAGCGACGTGGAGGCATCACCATCACGAACCGGGCTGACCTCGAAGCAATGGGCTGCGAATGTTATTAGAGGGTCCGCGAGGTCTACGCACGATTGTTGCCTATGCCGTTATCATGGGCGGATCACAAAAGAGAACAGCCCTTCTGACAGTGAAGCCTGTCTACAGATCGGCAGTGTGGGACCGACGGGCGCCTATATAAGAACCGGGTTGCGCTGGAGACCAGCTATGATGCTGTCCCTTGCCCTTGCGATCTTCCTCGCGGCCACTCTAGGCGTGGATGCCACCCCTCAAGCCACATCGAAGAAGAAAGCTGAGACGAGCAAAATCGCCCAGATAGTCACTGTCTCTGGCGAGCGCACCAAGCTGGTGCAGGCCGGAGTTGCGGTGGATGGCTGCAAGCGTGTCCTGATGAACCTGAACTACAGCACTGGGGTGAGCGCGTACTGGTTTATGACAGAGGGTATGATCCTGTCCTTCTCGGGCGATGGGTCCCACCACGTCGAGCAAGGCCCAGATGTGGTTGTGCAAGCCGTCGAAAAGGTCAGCAGCCGCTCGCACTATGAGCTGTGGTGAGCTCCCGCTGCGGACTGCATCAGACCAGCAGCACCGTCGTTAGTCCGGTCGGCAGGACCGTCAGCTACCGCCGTAGTCAAGCGGAGCGAAGCCCCGCTGCGGCTGCATCATCCCGGCCCGATAGCTGATCCCATACTTGCAGTACCGGCCGCACCCACAGCAGGATGATCTCAACCGGAAAGTGGCGGCGCTTGAACAGAGACAATAGAGTGCCTCCTGACCTGGCTGCTCGGGATTACACTGCCGAGGTTCACGCAACAGTGCCGAAGGGAGCCTTCCATGGCCGCGCGTGATCTTGAGACGTTCGACTTTGTCATCATTGGAGCCGGATCGGCCGGCTCCGTGCTGGCCAACCGCCTCTCGGCCGACAGGCACAACACCATCTTGGTGCTGGAGTTCGGCGGATCCGACCGCTCGATGCTGATCCAGATGCCGGCAGCTCTCTCGATTCCCATGAACATGGCCAGGTATAACTGGCAGTACGAGACCGAACCCGAGCCGCATCTCAACGGCAGGCGCCTCCACTGCCCGCGTGGCAAGGTGATCGGGGGCTCCTCCTCGATCAATGGACTTGTCTACGTCCGGGGCAACCCGCTGGATTTCGAGCGCTGGGAGGAGGAGGGCGCGGACGGCTGGGGCTATCGGCACGTTCTTCCCTATTTCCAGCGTGCCGAGGCACGACAGGAGGGTGGGGACGCCTGGCGCGGCAGTTCCGGTCCCCTTGCGACCTGCTATGGCCGGATTGAAAACCCGCTCTACACGGCCTTTGTGGAAGCCGCGCAGCAGGCTGGCTATCCCGCCACGACTGACATCAACGGGGAGCAGCAGGAGGGCTTTGGCCGCATGGACATGACCGTAAAGAACGGCCTGCGCTGGTCGGCCGCGGATGCGTATCTCAAGCCGGCCATGCAGCGCCCGAATTTGACCGTACGGACCCATGCCCTTGTGACGCGCATTCTCTTTGAGGGCACCCGAGCCGTGGGGGTTCGCTACCTTCAGGCCAACACAGAACACGAAGTGCGAGCCGGACGCGAGATCATCCTGTCAGGCGGTTCGATCAATTCCCCTCACCTGTTGAAGCTCTCCGGGGTTGGCCCAGCCGAGGAGATGACGGCGCTCGGGATCGACGTGGTTCATCACCTGCCTGGTGTCGGCGAGAACCTCCAGGATCATTTGGAATTCTATTTCCAGATTGCCTGCACCCAACCGATCACCCTGTACTCCTCACAGAGTTTGACTGGCAAAGGCCGGATCGTGGCCCGCTGGCTGCTGCGTAGTGACGGGCTCGGGGCAACCAACCACTTCGAGACGTGCGGGTTCATCCGCTCACGGTCCGGCATCCGCTACCCTGACATCCAGTATCACTTCCTGCCACTCGCCGTAACTTATGATGGCAAAGGACTTGCATCCGAGCACGGCTATCAGGCTCATGTGGGGCCAATGCGCTCCAAGAGCCGGGGCTTCGTGAGGCTGAACTCCTCCAACCCACGGGAGTATCCCAGGATTCGGTTCAACTACATGAGCCATGAGGACGACTGGATCGAAATGCGGGCCTGTGTGAGACTGACCCGCGAGATCTTCGCCCAGGGGGCTTTCGACACTTATCGCGGCCGGGAAATCCAACCAGGAGCCCAGGTTAGGACAGATGCGGAGATCGATGCTTTCATTCGCGAGAAGGTGGAGAGTGCCTACCATCCCTCCTGCTCCTGCCGGATGGGCCGTTCATCGGATCCAATGGCGGTCGTCGACCCCGAGACGCGGGTGATTGGCTTGGAAGGCTTGCGGGTTGTCGACAGCTCAATCATGCCATCCATCACCACCGGCAATCTGAATGCGCCGACCATCATGATTGGGGAGAAGGCGGCCGACCATATTCTCGGTCGGTCCCTCGCGGCAGCCTCGAACGCGCGCTACTACGTGGCGGAGAATTGGCCCACAGCGCAGCGCTGAGATCATGGTTGGAGGTTGCGATCGCGTCCGCATATCAGACATTCGTCAGCGTTCCCGCTGGGGCGAACAAAAGGATGAGCCGTATAGTGCTTGGCGGCAACGCATCTCACAGGAGCGCGACTTTTTTCCTCCAATTTAGCGGAGGCCGAGACAATCAATCGAACAAACCGCCGTTTTAGTGGAGGCGCCTCAGCTTTAGTAGACACCCCGCGCGGGACACTGAACGAGCGTGCATGCCCAAGTAGGCCCTGGCCCTGCTAAAATGCACGCAGGGAAGCTCAAGATCATGCCTGGGTCGGGGGTCCTCTGCGGGGTGCTGGCTGGAGATGCGTGCGCACCCCTGGGGCGTCACCTTCCTCCCTCGCGCCCAGCACCATCTCTGTCGCCCAGTTGAGCAACAGGGAGGTGTAGGCCTGCTGCCACTTCTCCTCGGAGAGGGCGTGATCCGCCCCCTCAATCACGCGATAGGTCAGCGAGTGAGCCCCCTTCAGTGCTGCCAGATAGTTTTCGATCACCGGGTGGGGAATGATGTCGTCGTGCTCCGACTCCACGATCAGCACGTCGCCCCGGAACGCCGCACAGGCCGCCAAGGCTCGGTTCTGGTCAGGGGTCACCCGCCCGCGGCGGTAGTCGGCGAGCCCGTACTTCTTCAACTGCTGCTTGGGGATGGGCCAATCCTCATCCCGGTAGAGCGCCGGCACGCGCAAGGCGAGCCAGCGCACCGGACGCATGGAGCTCAGGATGGCAGCCAGGTAGCCGCCATAGCTGCTGCCCACCACCGCAATGGCCTCTTTGTCGACGGCCTGGTGGCTGACCAGAGTGTCATAAGCTGCGACCGCGTCACGAAGGTTATCCTCGCGTGTGACGGTCTCCTTCTGCTCCTGGGTCTCGGCGTGGCCGCGAAGATCGACGGTAAGGCAAACACAGCCCAAGGCTGCGATTTCCCATGCCCGGGCCAGATACTGCTCTTGAGTGCCGCCCCAGCCATGCAGCAACAGCACCCCAGGCACGACCGTACCCGGTGTGACCAGGGTGCCTGAGATCTGTTGATCGTCGACAGGAATGTCGATCCGCTCATCTCGTGTTGCCATGAGCCTCAACCACCGTGTACTTGGTCAACAATCCAACCCGCTCGTCGGTGCCCCGGAAGTACACTTGTCGCCTCGGGTGGTGGAGCCTGGCTCTCACCATAGATCTCGAATGTGGATGCATGGACCACCTGTAAGGCGGGATCAGCCCAGAAAGCTTCCAAGGCAGCGATCTCCGCTCCTGTAGCGCCGCCCGTACGCCAGGACTGCTCCAGGACCCCGGAGCGCCACTGGCCGCGAGCGTTCGTTCCTTGAGCCACATCATAGTTGCGCCGGGAGGCAAACATCCCCGGGAAGATACTTGTGGCGGCATCGTAGACCCTGGCCTGCTCCACGGCGATGCGAATGCTTTCAGGGAGAGGAAGCCGGACCAACACGTCAAAATCGCCGCGCATGACCACGAGGTCGGATCCACCATAGACCTCGTCTCCCGCATTGTCGGTCGTCAGGCGCTGGCTGCCATAGTACGTTGCTGTCAGATCCGCCACTTGCACCTGGCCTACGCTGTAGGTGGTCACAGCCGTGAGGTTCTCCTCCAGAACCAGCCCAGAGGTGGCCAGCTCGGCTGGATCGATGGTGACAAGGGCTTCTGCCAGTTCGGTCACGCTCATGATCACCGTCTGCCCGCGCCCGGCGGTCGCGTGAACCGGCTTAAAGCGAATAGGCCCGACCTCCAGAAGACGTTCCCCGGCACCATAGGCTTGCTCTACGGTAAAGACAGAATACCCCTCCAGCACAGCGCCATGCACCTGGCGCGGGAACGTGTCGGACCAGCCCTCAGGGGCAAAGACACTCGGCTCGAACAGGGGGTGGGTGATGGCTTTGGTGGCAACGAACGGATAGGGGGACAACCCCGCCGAAGAGATCGCGCTCGCTGGCGATGCCAAGCTGGGCTGCCGGCTCGATGCCGACCATTGTATCGCTTGGGACGAAATAGACCTTGCCGGAGTAATTGGTCGAGCGGTTGTATTCACCCGCATAGTCAAACCCCATCAAGGTCGCCAGTCGCTTGGCAACAACTGCGCGGGTGACCCACTCATGCGTGTCTGCGAACCCGCCTGTGTGAGGCGAGTATTCAACCACCACATCGTGCGCCAAGCTACGCCTCCAATAGCAAGGGTTTGAGACCATACAGAATGGAATGGCAGGACCACTGCGGAAACCAAGCCGTCGAGTGACCAAGAGTTCCAGTTCGTGAACAGCCGCACCTCAGCCTTTTGTATGTTCCTGGCGCATCTGGGACCTAAGCCGGATTTCTGCATTCGCGCCGGGACCGGACCCTCGCACGAATGCCGGCGGACCTCTGCATTTACCATGTGGTCAGGCGGTAGCTATGAGCCCCAGAAAGGAGCAAAATCACCGCGGGATGGAAGCCACGGTCAGTGCATCTCGGGGATGTCAGGTTGGTTTCCGTCTCTGAAACCGCAGGAGATTTTCATGCGCACGATGATGGCAGCGGCGCTTTGCGCCTTGATGATGGCCACGAACGCACACGCGGCGATCCGAGAGGAGCCGGTTACCTACCAGGACGGCACGACCACCCTGAGGGGCTTTGTCGTCTACGACGATGCGATCCAGGGCAAGCGCCCCGGCATCATCATGGTGCACGAGTGGTGGGGGATCACGAGCCACATCCGCAACGAGGCGCAGAAGTTCGCGCAGCAGGGCTACACCGCCTTCACCGCCGACATGTACGGCGATGCCAAGACAGCCGATAACCCGAAGGACGCCGGTGCACTTTCGACCTCCGTGATGAAGGACCCGAAGGTGATGGAGGCGCGCTTCAACGCGGCGCATGCCCACCTTGCCGGGCATGCCTCAGTCGACCGAGCGCGTATTGGCGCCGTGGGCTACTGCTTTGGCGGCGCCGTGGTGCTGAACATGGCCCGCGCCGGGGCCGACCTCGATGCGGTGGCCGGCTTCCACGCCTCGCTCGGTCTCAATACTCCCGCGCCGGCACCAGGAACTGTCAAGGCGAAGATCCTTGTCCTGAACGGTGCGGATGATCCCTTCGTGAAGCGCGAGCAGTACGAGGCGCTCAAGAAGGACTTCGACGCAGCCAAGGCGGAGTACCGGGTCATCGAGTACCCGGGCGCGGTGCACGCGTTCACCAACCCCGAGGCGACAGAGCTCGGCCGGAAGTTTAACCTGCCGCTCCGATATGATGCGCAGGTGGACCGCGAGGCGAAGGCAGAGGCGTTGAAGTTCTTCAACACCAACCTCGAGAAATAGCGGGTATCGCCAAGCGCCGCGGCGTTAGCCGACGCTACGGCGCGAAGACTCGTGTGATCCAAATGTCGACATTAGCGCAGTGAGCGGATCGTAAGACGACTGGTACTCACCACCATTGCGAGCCCACGATCGGCGATGGCTTCGGCCACCATGGTCGGGTGATGGCGACAGCGGCCTTGTGGCACCAATCCGAGAGGCTCAGTTGGGGCGCACGGCTGAGAGGAGGGCCGCGCCCGGCATGGTCTGGAGCCAGATCGGCCTCTGGTGGCTTAAGCCCGCAGCCCTGTGCCAATTCTGGACGGCCTCCACCGACCATGTTCCCGATGTGCTGGTCAGGGCAAAATACACGTCCAGCACCGCTCCGAGCCGGCGATTGGGCTGGTCCGCGTCCGCCGGGGAGGCAATCCGCATAGCATCCATGACCATGAAGACCCCTCCCGGCCTGAGAGCGTGCGCCACCTTCTGGGCCAGCCGAAGGTTCTGGTCGGCATCAAAGTGATGGACGAGATTCGCAATCAGCACCGCATCATAAGTCCTGCCCCCGAGGTTATCCTCCAGCGCATCGCCGGCACGGTGGATCACGCGGTCTCCCATGCCTTCCCTGGCCAGGATTTCGGCGGCAGTCGGAATGGCCTCGGGCAGCTCCAGGATCGTCGCCGTCAATCCGGGATAGCGCCGGCAGAGCTCGACCGAATAGAAGCCATGGGAGCCGCCAATGTCGAGAAGGGCCTCGGCCCCCTTCGGAACGGGGGCCCGCCAGGCTAGCTCCTTGGCCGGGGCGGTTGACAGATCCCGCATGCCCCACTGGTAGCGGCGCCATTCCTCGGGGCTGAGTGTCCGGTGCATGTCCCGGGCGGCTCCATCGTAAAGCCATTGATCGAACCCTTCCGTCCAGCGCCATTCGATCTCCTGGAAGTCGAGCTTGTGCACCACTGTGTGCGGACTGTCAGCGAGCATCCACTTCTTCGAAAAGCGGTTGAGCTCATACCGCCCGTTGCGGTACCGCAGGTAGCCGTGGGCCAGAAGCGCGTCGAGCACCTTCTCGGTCGCTTGATGGTCTGTGCCGCGCACGGCTGCGATCTCCTGGACCGTGCGTCCGCCGTCGTGCAGGGCCTCGAACAGCCCCGCCTTTGATGCCGCCATGATGATCCGGGCGAACTGAAATGCGGCCTGAGTGTCGGCCAGTGGTTTCGGCCCTAGATTCAGCTGGAAGGCGAGCCGCTCCAGGAAAGTCTCGGCATGGGCGCCCAGTCGCATTGCACGTCACTCCTCAAGGCCGGAGACTGATCTTAGTCGTAGCAATGATCACACGAGGAGCGAAGGGGACAGAGACGCAGAGGCCGCTACCCTTTAGTATGGATGCGCCGCATACTCTGGTGGAGCCGCGATCCCGCGGGACGATTTACGGGATCCAACGAAGTTCTTCGGGCTTCAGGCTCCCACTTCCAACGGCGGCTGATCGAAACCCGCCATGATGCTCGGGATCTCAGCGAGAAGCTCGCGCGAGGAAGCCAAGACGACCTCGGACACGAGCCAGGCGGTTACCAGCTTCGCCATGAAGGTAGACACCCCATTGCGCCGCCTGCCTAGGCGCAACGCCCCGCGCCAGTAGGCCGGCAATAATGCCAGCCAGCGTGTCGCCAGATCCCGAGGTTGCCAAGCCGCCATTGCCATCGCTGTAGGCCCATCGTTCCCGGTTCTGATGGGGTCGTCTAATCGCGAGCCATTTTGCAAGTAGTTTTTACAATACTCACCCGCTCGAGCCTTGGATCAAGGTCGAGAGACTATGTCGGAGAGGCTGGTCGCGATGGATCAGAGACACGCCACATGAGCATCTGCCGGGTGCAGGGTCGTCTTCGCGGTCAACAGCGGTCGCCGCATGATGGAGCTTCGCGGGAGGAACCTTCCTATGTGGACGCCGCACTCGCCTGGATCAGCGGTGCATCCCAACAGGCGGAATGGCTCGGCCCACGTCCCGGCAGGGACGTCGCAGCGCGCTCAGAGCCTGAACGCGATCATCAAACCATCAAGCGGCTGCTCCCACGCTTCGGTCGAAGAAGGTGCCGGTCTTGAGCATCGCGTGCATGATCACGGCGAGTTTCCTCGCCACAGCAACGGCTGCCCGTTTGAAGCCGACCCGCTCCCGCAGCTTAAGGCCCCATCTCCGCAGGCCGCTCTCGGCCAAGCCGCGGGTCAGGATGACGGTTGCGGCCTCAAAGAGAAGCCCCCGCACCTGGCGATCGCCCCGGCGGGAGATATGGCCGTCATAGTCGACCTCACCTGACTGGTAGCGCCTGGTGGTCAGGCCTAACCAGGCGCCGACAGAGCGGGACCTTTTGAAGTTGTCTGGATCCTCAATGGCGGTCGCAAACGATGTCGCGGTGATTGCCCCGACCCCAGGGATCGACATGAGAATGCGACAGGCCTGGCTTTGGCGAGCGCCAGCCAAGAGCTGACGTCCGAGCTCCGCCGCGCGGATACGCAGGCTGCGCCACGCCTCCAGCATCGGCAATACGATGGCAGCGAGCCCATCCTGGTCGACCAGCAGACCGCGGACATTCTTCTCGAACGTGCTGCCCTTGCCCGCGGGAACAACCAAGCCGAAGGTCTTCATGAGGCCGCGGATCTGGTTGGAGAGCTCGGTTGTGATCCGCACCAGCCGGGTGCGGGCTGCCACCAGCGTGCGCGTCAGCATGCTGTCGAAGCCCTTCACACGCACCTCACGATAGAAGCCGACTTCTGCCAGTTGAGCGAGACCGTCGGCATCGTTGGCATCTGTCTTGTTCGCGGCCATGTCGAGGGCGGCCTTGGCATGCCGAGCATCGATGCAGATCGCCGGCAACCCCTCGGCGCAGAGCGCATGGTAGAACCACACGGACAAAGGGCCGGTCTCGAACACCACCCGCTTTACCGACGGCGCGCGCTTGCGGATCAGATCAGCAATGAGCTTGGGATCGGAAGGGCACTTGCCGCGCCAGACGCGCTGGCCACCTCGGCGGATCGACACGGCCGTCTCTTTCATCGACACGTCAAGCCCGATATAGTCGTCCATGGCTGTTCTCCATTCGATGCTTGGGCCCGGCGTCAGGTCGTGAGCCCGTTCTTTCATCTTATCGGGGAACAGCCACCGGCTTCCATGAGCGTGACTGGTTCGAGGCGACTCGCTCCCGCGATTGCCCCATGTGGACGCCCCCAACGGCCTTGGTGTGCCAAAGTGGAGGTGTTGAAGAGCACCACTTGAGGGAGGCGTCCATGGGAGAGGTTAGCACAATCGGGTTGGACTTGGCGAAGAACGTCTTTCAGGTCCACGGGGCTGATGCATCTGGCGCGGTTCTGTTCCGTAAGAAGTTGCGGCGGCACCAGGTCCTCGCGTTCTTCTCGTCTCAGCCACCCTGCACGGTGGCGATGGAGGCCTGCAGCAGCTCGCATCACTGGGCGCGCGAGATCCGCAGGCTTGGTCATGAGGTTCGGCTGATCCCGCCGGCTTACGTGAAGCCGTTCGTCAAACGGCAGAAGAACGATGCAGCGGATGCTGAGGCGATCTGCGAGGCGGCCCAGCGCCCGACCATGCGCTTCGTGGCGCCCAAGAGCGAGCAGGCCCAAGCCGCCGCCCTCGTGTTCCGGGCCCGCGATCTCCTGGTCAGGCAGCGAACCCAGATCATCAACGCCTTACGTGGGTACCTGACCGAGTTCGGCATTGTGGTGGCCAAAGGCCCGGCTCATGTGCATCAGCTCGTGCGGGCTGTTGAGGATCCGGACGAACCCATCCCTGAGATTGCCCGACCGATCCTCCAGATGCTGATCGAGACGCTCCATCGCCTGGATGAGCAGATTGCAGGCTTGGACCAGGAGGTCGCCCGACGAGCGAAAGATAACGAGACAGCGCGGCGGTTGATGACCGTCCCGGGCGTCGGTCCGGTGACCGCGGTGGCCTTGGCGGCGCTGGCACCACCGGCCGAGACGTTCAAGCGCGGGCGGGACTTCGCTGCCTGGGTGGGACTCACACCCAGGCAGCATTCGACCGGTGGCAAGCAGAAGCTGGGTGCCACCTCGAAGATGGGCGAGCGGACCTTGCGTCGCCTGCTGATCATCGGCGCCAGTGCCGTCGTCCGGTGGGTGGCTCGCAATGGGGCTCCGGCAGGCTCGTGGATGGCCCGCATGATAGCACGCAAGCCGCCGATGCTGGTGCGGGTGGCGCTGGCCAACAAGATGGCTCGCATCATCTGGGCCCTGATGGCGAGAGGCGGGGTTTATCAGGCTCCAGTCGCGGTGGTCTAACCGCTTGCGACTGTGAGGTCGTTGGGACGTGGGAAGGTCATAGGAAAGAGATGGCGCAACGGTCACTGAGACGGGATCAGGAAAACCAGCTTTGCGACAGGTGCTTCAAGCACGTGGTTCTGATTTGGACCTGATCCGCGAACTCCCATCCGGGCCCGCGGCGTGTGAACGGCCGCATTCGAGGCCGCACACATGTCCGCACCCGACCACGCGCTGCATCAAACCTGAAGATTTCTCTTGCGTCACGCGGGGCGTCCACACACGTCGCAAATCTGGTTTTTACTTGTTTATACTGGCAGGATCGCACTGGCCGGCTGCTGTAGAATCAACGGCTTAGCATCGCCGCCATAACCGAAAATGGTGCTGAAAAATGGCTATACTTCGCGTTTGCGACAGAACCACGAAGGTTGGTCTGCGGCTGCGCCAGTTCGGCTGATGTACCATGGAACCCGAGCAACTCGGCGGTCGTTGGTCTCACCTGCATCAGTCCGATCTCGCCGACGCTGCCAACAGCTGCCGGATCGTACCGGCTCTCGATCCGCACCACAGCGTCGACAAGAGCCGGAGGGACGCCATTGGCTTCTGCCTCGTGGACAACGGCAGGAAGATACGCAGATCGATCTTTCAGGCCGCCTGTCCGAGCATCAACGTCCAGAATGTCAGACGTTTCAATGGATTCAAGCTCAGGAGGGAGTGGCAGGGATGCAAGCTGCTGATCGACATCGATTTCATCAACGTTGAAGTCAGGATGAGCTGAGCTTGAACCTGCATGCATCAGCAAGAAAACAGTCGCATATGCAAAGTGAACATTGCCAAAGTCCCTCTGGGCTGGCCGGATACTCAGCTTTTCGGAAAAGTGTTGAGAGTTCGTTTATGCGAGACGCCGTGCCGGCAATGTCGCAGGGCACCCAGGGAGACAAAGCAAAAGGCTGAAGAGAGCGCTGCCTGACCATGGCAACGCTCATCTGTTTTCCAGCTCGGCATCAGTTTATTGAGCTGAAACCTTCATCGGCTCGACGAACTCCTCAGTAGTCAGTTCTGTCGCTGAGGGATTGCTGGTTTCCTTCGTTGCTTTCAGGAGGCCGGACGTCCCAAGCGAGCGGCTGAGAGCAACGATGACTTCGTCGGCAGCAGAGATGTTGTTCGCGTGAGTGGCTTGCCTGGACTGGTCCAGCAGATCAAGCACCGCTTCGACCTGCTGACTGGTGAGCGGCACCTCAGCGTTCGACTGCAGGCCATTGAGAGCGATATAGCGCCTGGATCTTGTGGCTGAGGCCGCTCCGGGGAGGCAGGTGGAGGCGGTCGTAGGAGATCTGCCCGATGCAGAGGCCAAACAGCGCCTCGGCATGTTCACGCGGAAGCGGAGCGACTTTCTCCACCAGGTCTCCTGCCGGATCCACTCCTGAAAGGACGAAGTGAGCTTGGTTGGCATCGTCAATTCAACGCTTTTACTTGCGCTTGCCAGTGTTTAGGTCCGGAGCGGGGCCACGCATTTTGAATAGCTTAGACCCATCGCGGAATAGCTGAGAACTGCGGAAGACGGCGTCTACTCAGTTAAGTTGACGGTGCCGCTCATGAGATCCTCCTGTGGGAGGACCCTGCCACAGCATCGGTTACAAACTTCTTGTCAAAACTACCCTGCCACAAACCGGGACGGTTGTCCGACTATTGCCGGTTCGTCCGAAGATTTGAGCTGTTATCCGAGTTCGAAGGTCGCGATCCCATAGGTTCGGGTAAGCGGCAGGTCCGGCCGCACGCCACGGTACATCCGGGCGGTCTCAAACACCGGTGAAAGGCCGAAGCGAACTGCCAGCTGAACGGCAGCCTGGTTTGGCTCCGGCAGATCCAGGAAGACGGAAGCCTTTTCAGCCTTTTCAGCCTTTGCTGCAAGCGCCTGGAACAGCAGGTCCACCTCACGCTCGCCGTCGGCAAAGAGTGGTCCGATCTTGTAGCCGTCTCGGCATTCCCGAATGACGCCATAGCCCCTGATTGTCCCATCCTCCACGAAGGCGATAGCGGTCCGGGCCTCAGGCCTGAGCCAGCAACGCAGAAAGGCCTCGCGCGGCGCGGCAAAGAACGGGCGGTCATAGGCCAGAACGGCCGCGATGAGATCGGGACCCACCAGCCTCAAGCGCTTGTCCTGGGGAGCCTCGACCTGCGGGCTGCCGCCAAAGCGCACGTTGCGGTGCGCCAGCACGAAACCAGACCGGGCATAGTTGTCCTGCTGGGCGACGACACCATCGAGGCCGACCGTGCGGTCCTCCAAGTAGTCCATGCCGGCCTGCCAGAGGCGATAGCCGAACCCATGTCCGCGCTGATCCGGCCGGACAATGTAGAACCCGAGGAACCCGAATGTGCTGGCGTAGCGCACGACCGAGATGCAGCCGATGGGCTGGCCATCAAGACAGCCCATCAGGAACCCTGTTGGATCGGCAGCCTGGAAGCAATCAGCATCCTTAAGGCCGGGGTTCCAGCCCTCGGCTGCCGTCCAGTCGATTGCCTGATCGAGATCCGTGCGATCCATGACACGGATGGCCAAGGTATCGGTGCTCGCGTGCGCCATATTCCGCCTCGTCAGGCTTTGCGTCTCATCGAAGAACCTGCCTCGCGGCCCCAGGCAGGAGTTTGGCTACTCACAAGATAACCTCATGGACGCCAAGGGCACGAGGCTTGACTGATGCAAATCTCCTTACGTCGAGATGAGGTCGCCACTAGGGCAGACGGCGAAAGCCGTCGAAAAATGGTGTCGTAGAGTCCGGCTGCAGCAGCCAGACAACATAAATGAAAAACCCCGGATCGCTCCGGGGCTTCTTCTTTGTCGCATTGTGCGAGGACTTAGAAGTCCATGCCGCCCATGCCACCACCCATTCCGCCACCTGGCATGGCCGGAGCGGATTCCTTCTTCGGCGTCTCGGCAACCATGGCTTCGGTGGTGACCAGCAGACCAGCCACAGAGGCTGCATTCTGCAGGGCCGTGCGCACGACCTTAGCCGGATCGACGATACCGGCCTGCAGCATGTCCTCAAATTGCTCAGTCTGAGCGTTGAAGCCGAAAGTGTCCGACGCGGTGTTGTCGTTGATCTTGCCGACGACCGTCGATCCTTCGACGCCGGCATTCTCGGCGATCTGGCGGATCGGAGCCTCAAGCGCGCGCAGCACGATCTTGATGCCGGCCTGGACGTCCGGGTTGTCGGTCGTGAGCTTCGCAACCGCAGCCTTGGCCCGCAGCAGAGCCGTGCCGCCGCCGGGGACGATGCCCTCCTCGACTGCCGCGCGGGTCGCATGCATCGCGTCGTCGACGCGGTCCTTCTTCTCCTTGACTTCGATCTCGGTCGAGCCACCGACGCGGATCACCGCAACGCCGCCCGCGAGCTTGGCGAGACGTTCCTGGAGCTTCTCACGGTCGTAGTCCGAGGTGGTCTCCTCGATCTGCGCCTTGATCTGGCCGACACGGGCTTCAATGTCCTGCGTAGAACCAGCACCATCAATGATCGTGGTGCTTTCCTTATCAATGCGGATGCGCTTGGCGCGGCCGAGCATATCAAGCGTGACATTCTCGAGCTTGATGCCGAGGTCTTCCGAGATCGTCTGACCGGCGGTCAGGATCGCGATGTCCTCGAGCATGGCCTTGCGGCGATCGCCGAAGCCCGGAGCCTTGACGGCAGCGATCTTCAGGCCGCCGCGGAGCTTGTTGACCACTAGCGTCGCAAGCGCCTCGCCCTCAATGTCTTCCGCCACAATCAGCAGCGGCTTGCTGGTCTGAACCACAGCCTCGAGGATCGGCAGCAGCGACTGCAAGGAGGAGAGCTTCTTCTCGTGGATGAGGATGTAGGGATCCTCAAGCTCCGCGATCATCTTCTCGGCGTTGGTGATGAAGTACGGCGAGAGGTAGCCGCGGTCGAACTGCATGCCTTCCACGACATCGAGCTCGGTCTCGGCGGTCTTGGCTTCCTCGACGGTAATCACACCCTCGTTGCCGACCTTCTGCATTGCCTGAGCAATCATCTCACCGATGGAAGCATCGCCATTGGCCGAGATCGTGCCAACCTGGGCGATCTCCTCGGACGAAGCCACCTTCTTGGCGCGGGACTGGATGTCCTTCACGGCCTCTGCCACGGCCAAGTCAATGCCGCGCTTGAGGTCCATCGGGTTCATGCCGGCGGCCACGGCCTTGGCGCCCTCGCGGACGATGGCCTGAGCCAGAACGGTCGCGGTGGTGGTGCCGTCACCAGCCACATCGCTGGCCTTCGAGGCCACTTCGCGCACCATCTGGGCGCCCATGTTCTCGAACTTGTCGGCGAGCTCGATCTCCTTGGCGACGGTGACGCCGTCCTTGGTGATGCGCGGAGCCCCGAAGCTCTTTTCCAGCACCACGTTGCGACCCTTGGGGCCCAGCGTGACCTTTACGGCATTGGCCAGAATGTCGACGCCGCGCAGCATCTTGTCGCGAGCATCGGAAGAAAACTTAACGTCTTTGGCAGCCATGAGCTAACCTCCTATTGGTTTAATCTGGTCAGGGCTGGCTGTTTAAGCCGCCTTCTGGGCCGCGGCGGACTGTTCGATCACGCCCATGATGTCGGATTCCTTCATGATCAGGAGATCCTGACCATCGATGCG
>JAESFL010000636.1_pt1 | contig 21434 bp, 21 predicted proteins | sample 9269401 | NCBI WGS metagenome assembly JAESFL01 (sample SAMN14506025, study PRJNA617098) | algae metagenome | isolation source: Gloeocapsa sp. UFS-A4-WI-NPMV-4B04 and co-occurring heterotrophs from desert... | place: USA: Utah | collected 2006-10-01 | reverse complement strand
CGGCCGAACACCAGCGCCCCGAAGGGCCGCACCAGAAAGCCCGCGGCAAAGGCCAGAAGGGCGAAGATGTTGCGGGTGTTGACGTCGAAGGCGGAGAAGAACTGAGCCCCGATGATGGTGGCGAGCGCGCCGTAGAGGTAGAAGTCGTACCACTCGAACACCGTGCCCAGGGACGAAGCCAGGATCACCCGCTTCTCCTCCCGCGTCATCGGTCTGACTTTTGACCCTGCCTGCGACAGGGTGGCTGAGTTTGCCATTGTGCGTACTCCCCAAAGTTTAAGCGAGGCTCGGGAGGCTTCGTTCTTCGGAGAGGCGCAAAGGCGCGGAATCCAAGCGAGGCCTTACCGTCCGTGTCAGAATGAAGCAGACCTCGCGGAAACGGCATCCTAGCAATTAGACGTAGAGGATCCGTCGTTCGTTCGTGACGGCTGCGGGTCTTGAGTTCCCGTCCGGGTCTCGTGGTATCGTTAGGGGAAGCTGAGAGCTGCCGGAGGCCGGGGCACCGGGAGGGCAGCCGCTGAGGAGGACAGCGTTGCAAGGCCAGAATCCGACCACCATCGTGATCGCCGACGATCATCCGCTGTTTCGGGGCGCGCTGCGCCAGGCGCTCGGCTCCCTCCTGCCGCAGTCCCGGGTTCTCGAGGCCACGGGACTCGACGGCCTCAAGGCTGCCCTAGCGTCGGAGAAAGACGTCGACCTCATCCTCCTCGACCTCACCATGCCGGGCGTCCAAGGCTTCTCGGGCCTGATTTCCTTGAGGGCCGAGCACCCCGAAATCCCTGTCGTGATCGTCTCGGCGACCGAGGAGCCGACGGTGATCCGCCGGGCGATCGAGTTCGGCGCCTCGGGCTTCATCCCCAAATCCATGAACGTGGACAGTATCGGGGCCGCGATCGAGGTGGTGCTCGCCGGTGACGTGTGGACGCCGCCCGACGTGGACCTGTCCGCCACCGAAGACAAGGAGACGGCCGATCTCGTGAGACGCCTCGGCACCCTCACGCCTCAGCAGGTCAGGGTGCTGATGATGCTCTCCGAGGGCCTCCTCAACAAGCAGATCGCCTACGAGCTCAGTGTCTCGGAGGCGACCGTGAAGGCCCATGTGTCGGCGATCCTCGACAAGCTCGGCGTCGACAGCCGCACCCAGGCCGTGATCGCTGCCTCCCGGATCGGGGTGACGCAGCGCCCCTCCCCAGCCGGGGTCGATTGAGGCTTTCTCCACAGGGTGCGATCGGGCTTCCTGTCGGTGGGCCTCAGGCCGCGAGCCCGTTGAGGAACCGGTCGATCCGACCGAGAGCCTGTTCGGTGAGGGTGCTCTCGAACCGGTGGAAAACATGCGCGCCGCCGGGCCAGAGGGCGAGTTCCGCCTTGTTTCCGGCCCCGAGCCACCGGGGTGCCATGAAGAGGCTGTCGTCCAGGAGCGGGTCCATGGTCCCGACGGAAAAGAGCGCGGGTGGCAGGCCCTTGAGGTCCGCATAGAGGGGGGAGAGGTCTGGCAGGCGCCGGTCCACCCTGGGGCCGCAGAGATTGTCGGCGAAGATCCTGATATCGCGGGTGTTGAGGATGAGCTTCGGGTCGCCCCACCGGGCGGCGCTCGGAGTGAGGGTCACATCGTAACAGCCCGCGAAGAGGCTCGCGCCCGCGAAGGGCGTGAGGCCGTGGCGCTCGCGCAGGCGCACCAGCGTCGCGACGGCAAGATGAGCGCCGGCCGATTCGCCCCCGATTGTGAGGAGCCGCGCCCCAAAGCGACGGGCGCCCTCGCCCAGGACCCAGAGCGCGGCGGCTTCGCAATCGTCGTGGGCCGCGGGATAGGGGTGCTCCGGGGCAAGCCGGTATTCGACGGAGATGCAGGCGAGGCCGCAGGCATCGGCGATACGGTCGAGCCAAAGATCCTGCTCGTCGGTCGCCCCCAGGGTCCAGCCGCCGCCATGAACATGAAAGTAGATCCCCCTGGGCTCCCGGGGCGCGATGATGCGCAGCGGCAGGTCTCCTGCAGGGCCTGGGATCGCAATCACCTCGGCGCGGGGGCTTCGGGGCAGCGGCGGAAAGGGGCCGAGGCCCTGCCGGCGGCGCTCGCGGATCACGGAAGGCGGGAACGACCAGGGATCCGGCAGAGCCGAAAGCTTGGCGAGGATCTCGTCGTTCTGGGCGCGGATCTCCGCGCTGACGGCCGCAGGGTCGAGAAGCGCTGGGTCGAACATCGGAACAGCCCTGAAGACTCGAAGGTCCATGACGCCAGGTGCGCTCGGCCGTGGGTTACCCCTCGAGGCCAGGTTGCCTTGCCGGCATGGCCTTGCGATGAAGCATAGGCGGCTGCCGCGGTCCAGAGCGTCGGCAGCCTCACGCGATCCGGATCCATCTCGAAAGCCAGGGTATGTCGGACTTGAAGCGCTCCCTCAGGGGCTCGCCGGGCACGGTGATCGTGCGGCTGCTGTTCCTCTCGCTCCTCGTGGGTGCCTTTCTGGCGTTCCTCGACATCACGCCCATCGAGCTTATCCGGAACGCCTATTATTGGCTGCGCTCGGTGATCGACCTGAGCCTCGATTCGGTGATCGAGATCGGCCGTTGGATGCTCTACGGCGCGATGATCGTGGTGCCGCTCTGGCTCCTGAGCTTCCTGTTCAACCGCCGTTGAGGGTTCCAGGAGTGCCGCTCCGGCGCTTGAGGCTCCCCATGCAACCATCGCTGAGGTCACCGTGATTGCCGTCACAGCCGAACCGCGCCTCGTCGAGGTGAGCCATCGGCGCATGCTGGTCATCGCTCTCCCGATGACGCTCTCGCACGTCACCACGCCCCTGCTCGGGCTCGTGGACGCGACGGTGATCGGGCGGCTCAGGGAGGCGCATCTTCTCGGTGCCGTGGCTCTCGGCTCTGTGATCTTCGATTTCCTGTTCTGGAGCTTCGGCTCCTTGCGCATGGCGACGGCCGGCCTCACCGCACAAGCGACAGGTGCGGGCGATGCCCGCGAGATCGACCGCACACTCGCCCGCGCTCTCGCGGTTGCCGGCATCGTTGGCCTTCTCATCGTCCTGCTGCAATGGCCCATCGCCGCTCTCGCATTCCGGCTTGCTGGAGCAAGCGAGGCCGTGAACGCGGCGCTCTCGACCTATTTCGCGGTCCGGATCTGGTCGGCGCCGTTCACGCTTGCGAATTACGTGATTCTCGGCTCGACCCTCGGGCGTGCCCGTACGGATCTCGGCCTCCTCCTGCAGGTGGGGATCAACGTCGCCAACATCGTGCTCACGCTGGGGTTCGTGCTGGGCCTGGACCTTGGTGTCGCGGGCGCGGCGCTCGGGACGCTGCTTGCCGAGGTGGCGGGGGTGGCACTGGGCTTCGTCGTCCTGCGGCGGCTCGGCTCCAACCCGCTCCGTATCCCGCTCGCGGAGGTGATCGACCGCGCCGCTATGCTGCGGACCTTGGCGGTCAATCGCGACATCATGATCCGCACGATCGCGCTCGCCGCCGCGTTCGCGATCTTCACCGCGATGGGTGCGCGCACCGGCGACGTCACCCTCGCGGCCAATGCGGTTCTCTACAACATGTTCCTGATCGGCGGCTACTTCCTCGACGGCTTCGCGACCGCCGCCGAAACCCTCTGCGGCCAGGCCGTCGGCGCCCGCAATCGCACGGCCTTCGAACGGGCCGTACGCCTCAGCCTCGTCTGGAGCCTGGGGTTCGGGGTGCTCGTCTCCCTGATGTTCCTCACGGGCGGCGGGCTGTTCATCGATTTCGTATCCACAAACGAGGAGGTGCGCGCTCATGCCCGCTCGTTCCTCGTGTTCGCCGCAATGACGCCGTTGTTCGGGGCTGCGGCCTTCGCCTACGACGGGATCTACATCGGCGCAACCTGGACGCGGGCTCTGCGGGATCTCATGCTCGTTGCCTTCGCGCTCTACGGTGCGACGCTGCTCCTGGGCCGCGATTGGGGCAATGAAGGATTGTGGACGGCCTTTCTGGTGTTCCTGCTCGTGCGCGGTACCGGGCAGGCCGTGCTCTGTCCGAGGCTCACCCGGAAGACCTTCGCTTGAAAAGCCTTTCTGCGGGTCAGAGATGACCCGCCGCGATCGCCGCAGCGTCGCGACCGACCGCCTGCTGAATGCCCGGCAGACCGGTCCGCTCGACCTCGTTCAGGAGCCCGCGCCTGATCTCGCCGATCAGCCCCGGACCCTTGTAGACGAGGGCCGAATAGAGCTGCACCAGGCTCGCGCCGGCGCGGATCTTAGCCCAGGCCGCTTCCGGGGAATCGACCCCACCGACGCCGATCAAGGGGAAGCGCCCAGCGGCGCGGAGCGCCGCATGGGCCAGGAGCCGCGTCGACATGGCGAACAGGGGGCGGCCCGACAATCCGCCGGTTTGCGCCGCAAGATCCTGGTCCTGCAGGGTCTCGGGGCGGGTCACGGTGGTGTTGGAGACGATGAGGCCATCGATGCCGCGCCGGGCTGCGGTCGCGACGATCCCATCGAGCGTTTCGAGCGAGAGGTCCGGCGCGATCTTCAGAAGGATCGCGGTGCGCGGCTGCCTGTCGGCCTCGATGACGTCGCGCCGCTCGATGCAGCGCGCGAGAAGATCGTCGAGGAAGGCTTCTCCCTGCAGGTCGCGAAGCCCCGGCGTATTGGGGGAGGAGACGTTGACGGTGAGAAAAGCGACGAGGCCGCAGAGCGCTTCGACGCATTCCACGTAATCCGATAGGCGGTCTGCGGAATCTTTGTTGGCCCCGATATTGACGCCGACGATGCCCGGCCTGCCACGGCGCTGTCGCAGGCGCTCCCGCGCGGCCGCCAAACCGTCGCTGTTCAATCCGAACCGGTTGATGATCGCGCCATCGCGCGGAAGCCGGAACACGCGAGGGCGCGGGTTTCCGGCCTGCGGCTTCGGCACGACGCCGCCGAGCTCGACGAAGCCGAAGCCGAGACCGAGTAACGCGTCGGGGACCTCGCATTGCTTGTCGTATCCGGCCGCGAGGCCGACGGGATTGGAAAACCGCTGCCCGAAGGCCTCGATCGTCAGACGCGGATCGTCGACTGCGGGCATCCTCGGCGGCAGGAGCGCGAGGCCGCGTATCGTGAGCTGATGAGCCGTTTCTGGATCGACGGCGTGAAGCGCAGGCCGCGCGAGGGCAAAGAGAGCGTCGATCACGCGACGAGATCCGGAAAAACGTGCGCACCCTCCGGGCCGAGCGGCAGCGGCTTGACCCAGAGCGCGGCGCGCGGATCAAGCTCGGCATAGAGATGCGGGAAGAGGTCACCCCCCCGCGAAGGCTCGTAACGGAGTGCCGCACCCAGTCTCTCGCCTTGGACCGCGATCAGCAGAAGATCACCCTGGCCGCGAAAGTGCTTTGCGGCGGTTTTGCGCACCTGCGCCGCGGTCGAAAAATGGATATAGCCGTCTTGGATGTCGATCGGCGCGCCACGGAAGCGCCCGGCCCGCTCGGCTTCGCGCCAGAGGGGCTCCGGGCAGATTTTGTAGACCAGCGGCATCATGGCGGCCTCGAACGGAAAATGGGGCGCTCGCAGGCGCGCGGAGCCTCGTGAGTAGCGGTGGAAGAGCACCTCATCAACACCGCTGCGAAAAGATGGGCGGAAATGGAGAAGGGCGGTTGCATCCTGCAACGAACACCTTTAATTTCCTAGTCTTAGGCTCACCTTCCCAGCGCTCTTCCTGATCGACAGGTTTTTGTGATGTTGTCCCACGACAGAATTTGGGCGGCCATCGATGCATTGGCAGCCCGGTACGGCATGACGGCCTCCGGCCTTGCCCGCAAGGCGGGGCTCGATGCCACGAGCTTCAACAAATCGAAACGCACGAGCCCGGACGGCCGCGACCGGTGGCCCTCGACGGAGTCGGTCGCCAAGGTGCTGCGCGCGACGGGCGCGACGCTCGAAGACTTTCTGCGTCTCGTCGAGCCGGGCGGCGAGTTGCGCCGGTCCATGGTGCCCCTCATCGGCATGACGCAGGCCGGCGCGGGCAAGTTCTTCACGGATGACGGCCTGCCCACGGGCGGGCCAGGCTGGGAGGAGATCGACTTCCCGGATTTCGGCCAGGAGAAGGTGTTCGCCCTCGAGGTGACGGGCGACTCGATGCTACCTCTCTACCGGGACGGCGATGTGCTGATCGTTTCGCCCACGGCCAGCATCCGCAAAGGCGATCGCGTGGTGGTGCGCACCTCCGGGGGCGAAGTCACCGCGAAGGAGCTCAAGCGCCGCACGGCCAAGACGCTCGAGCTGCGCTCCCTCAACAGCGACCATCCGGACCGCATCATCTCGATGGAAGAGGTCGCTTGGGTTGCCCGTGTGATGTGGGCGCGCCAGTAGAGCGAGCAGTCACGCATGATCCGCTCAGAGCCGGCTCACGTCACAAGGGCTGCCTGTCACGCGGCTTTCCCGGCCCGGCGTTCCGCCACGAAGGCCTCGTGTTCTCGCACGAGGTCGCCGGCAAGAGCCTTTGCGATGAGCGCTCGGGTCTCCGGGATGCCGTAGAGCGCCACGAAGGAGCCGAAGCGGGGCCCCCGCGGCTCGCCGAGCAGCACCTGGTAGATCGTGTTGAACCACTCGATCGAGACACCAGGCCGCTCGGGCGTCGCGCCCTTGGCCTTCAAATCCTGATAGCGCGGCTCGGCGCGACCCACATTGTAGATCTGCTCCTGGATCGACTCCGCGGTCGGCGTTTCAATGGAGGCCAAGGCCTCGCTGAGGCGCCGCAGGGAGGCCGCTTCCACCTCGTCGGCGAGGCGATAGGCCTTGCCGGGCTTCACGAAGTCCTGGAAGTAGCGCACCGCATGGCCGACAAGCCGGTTGAGGCGCGGATGCGTGTCGGGCGAAACGCCCGGTGCATAGCGGCGGATGAAGCCCCAGAGCACGGCCGGATCCTCCGAGTTCGCCACGGCCGCCAGATTGAGGAGCATCGAGAACGAGATCTGCGTGCCGGGCTGGTTCGAGCCCGCCGACGACACGAGTTCCGGCTCCGGCGGCCGACCCGCATGGAGATGCCATACCGGGTTGCCGAGGCGCGTCCTCGCGTCCTGGCCCGGGAGCTTTTCCAGGAAGGTCAGATAATCGTCCACATGGCGTGGGATCACGTCGAAATAGAGCCGCTTCGCCTCGCGGGGCTTGTTGAACATGAACAGCGCCAGGCTCTCCGGCGTCCCATAGGCGAGCCATTCGTCGATGGTGAGACCGTTGCCCTTCGACTTCGAGATTTTCTGCCCCGACTCGTCCAGGAAGAGCTCGTAGTTGAAACCCTCCGGAGGCTCTCCGCCGATGGCCTTCGCGATCTCGCCCGAGAGCTTCACGGAGTCGATGAGATCCTTGCCGGCCATTTCGTAATCGACGCCGAGCGCAACCCAGCGCATGGCCCAGTCAGGCTTCCATTGCAGCTTCGCGTGACCGCCCGTCACGGGCGTCTCGAAGCGCTCGCCCGTCTCTGGGTCGCGCCACACGATGGTGCCGGCCTCGAGCCTGCGCTCATCGATCGGCACCTGCATGACGTGGCCGGTCTTCGGGTGCAACGGGAGGAACGGCGAGTAGGTCTGGCGTCGCTCTTCCCTGAGTGATGGCAACATGATCGCCATCACGGCGTCGTAACGCTCCAGCACCGTGAGGAGCGTGGCGTCGAAGCGGCCCTCTCGGTAGCAGTCCGTCGCCGAGAGGAACTCGTAATCGAACGCGAACGCGTCGAGGAAGGAGCGCAGGCGCGCGTTGTTGTGCCGCCCGAAGCTGTCATGGGTTCCGAAGGGATCCGGCACCGCGGTGAGCGGCTTGTTGAGATGCCCCGCGAGCAGCTCCCGGTTCGGGACATTGTCGGGCACCTTGCGCAGACCGTCCATGTCGTCCGAAAACACGACGACGCGCGTCGGGATCGTGTCGCCGGTCAGGACCCGGAAGGCGTGCCGCACCATCGAGGTGCGCGCCACCTCTCCGAAGGTGCCGATATGGGGCAGGCCCGAGGGTCCGTAGCCGGTCTCGAACAGCACCTCGCGTTTGCCCGTGCGCCTGACGCGCTCGACGAGCTTGCGCGCTTCTTCGAAAGGCCAGGCATTGGACGTCTGAGCGGCCTCGGCAAGGGCCGGGTCAAGGTGCAGGGGTTCGGTCATGGCTCGATCGGCGCCCGAATGGCGCGGGTTGTCGGGAAGCGGGGCACACTAGGGACAGGCCCCGATGGGGTCAATCTTCGCAGTACCGGGGCGATCGCAGCTAGAAGGGACTGATCGGGAAGAAGCGCAGATAGATCTCGGCATATTTACCCTCCTCCCAGAGCCGCTGGAGGGCATGGTCGAGGGTCCGCCGCAGAACGTCGTCGTCCTTGCGGACCACGAATCCGATTCCCTCTCCGAAGAAGCGGCTCTCCAGATAGGGACCGCCCGAGAAGGCGCAGCAGCCTGCGGCCTCCGTACCCCCAATCCAGAGCGCGAGGTTCAGACCGTCGGCGAACAGGTAGTCTACCTCCCCGTTCTTCAGTGCCGCGTGTCCCGCCGCGAGATCCGGGAAGCCCCGCAGGGTCGCGCCCGGGAGAAAGGCCTTAGCGTAAGCCTCGTGAGCGGTGCCCGAGACGACCCCAAGACTTCGCCCCTTGATGGCGGCGCCGACGGGCTCGGGCATGCTCCGATCCTTACGCACCGCAAAGCGCGCCGGGAACTTGAAGAACGTCGCGGTCGCGCCGAAGCGCTGGCGCAGATCCGCGTTCACCGGCACGGCCGCAGCGACCACATCGCCGCCGTTCTCGGCCAGAGTGGACAGGAGCGTGTCGAACCGGCGCGCCTGGACCGTGCAGGCGAGCGTCAGCCGCTCGCAGACGGCCCGTGCGAGTTCGACCACGAACCCCGTCGGATTGCCGTCCGGTCCCGCGAAATGAAGGGGCGGGAATTCGTCCTCCGTGAGAAAGCGGATGGTGCGCCCGGCCGGCAGTTCCGGCCGCTCCGCCCGGACACGCGGATCCCAGAAATTGGGCAGCGCGACGCCCTGCGCCCGAGCCGGAACCGCTCCAGCGGCCACTGCGAGGAACCCTGAAAGCAGGACGAGCCTTGCATACACGCCTTGATTCATATTTCCTCTATTAAAACACATTACAGGTTGTAAGGTCTGATTGCGTGCGCATCATCCCTTCTTCTGACGGATCAAGGGTCGTCCAGCCTGGCAGGAGTGCGGATGGCACATCGAATTCCCTGCTACAGCCGAGTGCAAACACCCCCGGTGCAAGCGCCCTCCCCATCGAGATCGCCTTTCTCGCCCGCCACGGCGTTTCGATTTTTACCCTTGTGCGGGCAGCCTACCTTGCCGAGGCCTTGGGGGTAAGCGCCGAGCAGGCACTGATCAAGCACGGATTTCTCCCCGAGAGCACGTTCTACCGCGCGCTCAGCGACGAACTCGCCCTGCCCTTCCTGGCGGATCCCCCCGTGGCAGCCGTGAGCCAACCCGCCGCCAGCATTCTGCAGGGTCTCGCGCCTCTCACCGCGCCCGGTCCCCGGTTCGTGACCGCACCGGCAGGCAAAGCTCTCAGACGGCTCCTGAAGAGCCCTCCCCTGCCCGGACTCGCGATCACGACGCCGACGATCCTGCGGGATGCGGTACTGGCGCGGAACGGGGAGACGATCGCGAAAGCCGCCGCCGACGATCTCCCCGACCGCGCGCCCCTGATGTCCTATCGCGGGGGTATGACGCTCCAACAGCGCCTCAGCGCCGCCATCCTGGCGCTGATCGCGGCCTTGGCGATGCTCGACGCCACGGCCATGAACGTCACGGCCCTGGCGCTGGCCCCGCTTTTCCTCGCGATGGTGTGGACGCGCCTCGGCGCCGCCATGGCCAGCCCGCCACCGGAGACGCGGGCAGCCGATCTGCCGGATCGCGCACTGCCCATCTACACGGTGATCGTCGCTCTCTATCGAGAAGCCGAGGTGGTGCACCAGCTCGTCGCGGCCTTGCAGGACCTCGACTACCCGCCAGCGAAACTCGACATCAAGCTCGTCCTCGAAGAGGCCGATCGCGACACCGCGGATGCCCTCGCGGTGCTCGACCTGCCGGCCTCGATGGAGATCATCGTGGCGCCGCGCGGCCCGCCGCAAACGAAGCCGCGGGCCCTGAACGTGGCGCTCGCCCTCGCCCGGGGCGCCTTCACGGTAATCTACGATGCGGAAGACCTGCCGGGCCGGCGGCAGCTTCGCACAGCCGCCGCCCGCTTCGCGGTCTCGGGGCCGGAGGTCGCCTGCCTCCAGGCCCGGCTGTCCATCTACGACCCTGGCCGGAACGCGCTCACGCGCCTTTTCGCCACCGATTATGCGGCCCTGTTCGAGGTCATCAATCCGGGCCTCATCGCGTTGGGCCATCCGATCCTGCTCGGCGGAACGTCGAACCATTTCCGGACGCAGGTCCTTCAGGTCGGGCGCGGATGGGATGCCTGGAACGTCACCGAGGATGCGGATCTCAGTATCCGGCTTGCCCGTGCGGGGTTTCGGATCGGCGATCTTCCGCTCTCCACCCTGGAGGATGCCCCTCAGACCCTCGGGGTCTGGATGAATCAGCGCAGCCGCTGGATGAAGGGGTTCATGCAAACCTGCATCACCCATTCGCGGGAGCCGGCGCGGACGTTGCGAGGCCTCGGGCGACGCAACGCGCTCGCCGCGCTGACGCTCACCTACGGCACCGTTTTCAGCGCCCTCGGCTACCCATTCTTCACCGCCTGGGTGATCCTCGGCCTCGTCGACGGGAGCCTGCTCGGCTTCACGGGCGGCTTGCAGGCCGCAGCGTCCTCCGCGAGCCTTCTCCTGTTCGCCCTCGGTCTCGTCGCGATGACCTTGCCGGCCGCGATCGTGCTCGTCCGGCACCGGCACTGGAGGCTCCTGCCCTGGGTCCCCGTCCTTTTCGTCTACTACCTCCTCGTCAGCGCGGCGGCTTGGCGGGGGCTCTGGGACCTCTTCAAGGCTCCGTCTCACTGGCACAAGACCGACCACAGACGTGCAACGCGGCCCGTGGGCGAAGCCTGAGAGAAGCCGGATACGGGTTCACCGACGCGCGACGCAGCCGGTCAGCGACGCCAAGAGGATGAACGACGCGGATCGCCGACTCGCGGCGAAGCCCTTCAGAGGAGGCGAAGCAGATCGCGGGCCGCATCTTCCGGCGGCCGGCTCAGGCTGAAGGATCCCACGAAGGCGCCGCGGCGATCCATGAGATAGACCGTGGCAGTGTGCTCCATCGTGTAGTCGTTCTCCTTGGTAGGCACCCTGCGGGCGAAGGCCCGGAAGGTCCTGATCGCCTCATCGATCGCCGGGCGGTCTCCCGTGAGGCCGACGATGCGCTCGTCGAAGCTCCCGACATAGCTCTTGAGGGCCTCGGGCGTATCCCGTTCCGGATCGACGGTGATGAACAGGGCGCGCAGATCCCGCCCGCGCTCGCCTGTCGCCCTGAGAACTTCCGAGATCTGGAAGAGGGTCGTCGGGCAAACGTCTGGGCAATGGGTGAACCCGAAGAACACGAGATGGGGACGCCCCTCGAAGGATTTCCCCGTGACGATACGGCCGTTGTGGTCGACGAGCCTATAGGCTCCGCCGATCCCCGAAGGACCGACCCCGCCCGCGGATTGCCGCCCGATCACAAGGACGGTGCCTCCCAGGACAAGGAGGCCGAGGAGGAGCGCCAGAAGAGGGATGGCGAGCCGGCGCGAGCGTTCGGTCAGCATGAGGTCTGATCAGAAGCACCAGGCGAGAGCCGCGAGCACCACGTCGCTGAAGACCGCATCGCCCTGATGGGCCCAGAGAACCAATCCGGCCCCGACGAGGCAGAGGATCCCGGCACCGATGATGACGCTGCCCGTCGAGGGCAGGCGCGAGCCGGCGGTTCCGGAGGTCTCGGTCGGCGAGGTGTCGTGTGCGGCGCTCATCTCACCCCGCAATGTGGGGCAAGAGGCGCCACTTTCCAAGCTGCGGCGACCTCGCCGCCGTCATGGCGACCTCCGGAGAGGCGTTCACCATTGTGGAGGGGTATGGAGCGGGCGACGGGAATCGAACCCACGACATTGAACTTGGGAAGCACCCGTAAGTCATTGATTCAGATGACAAAAATTCCTCTTCGCTTATCAAACGAGGACGTCATGCACATCGAAAAGATAGATAAGGTAAGCCATAAGAAAACCGCTGGCCTGGGGACCAACCAGAGCGGCGGCGAACGGAAGCGCGAGGCCCGATCAAACCCTCTCACGGCATAATGCCGTACCTGCGGGCTGTCGCCCACTTGGATCCCGCTTCGTGAAGCACCCGCGCGTGGCCTAAAGGCAATGGAGGTGGGCTATGCAAGCTGGCCTCCACTCCACTTCCTAGCCCGAGCCCTGGGTGGTGACGCATCTCACAATCCGGTGCTCGCCCCAGCTCTCGGCCACTCGAGTCATGATCGCTCCTTGAGCGTTCGTCTCGACCCGCGTGCTCGCGGCGGGGTGCTCGTCCATTGATTCGGGGCAGCCGACTAGTGGGCGAGAAGGACCGCGTCCGCCAGATCCTCGATCTTGGAGGACACGCGCGGCCTCGGGACATCACCAACCGTCCCGTACAGCGATTGGAGGATGAGGCGGAGCGCACGGCCAGAGCCTTGGCGGGAAGAGCGCCGTACTTCGCCAGCCGCCCGGCATGGCTGCGGCAGGCCGCCAATGCTTCGCAGTTCCTCGATCCGGTCGGGAGAGCCTGGCGCACAAAGGCCAAGGTGAAGACGCGACTGCCGGGCAACGCTGACCCAGACGAATGGGACATGCAGCCAAAGCCGAAGGATATACGCTGGAGAACCTACGCGCGATGGGGGCGAGATACGACGCCGATAAAGCTCTCGACCGCCGCCTCTGCCTCGTGGTCGCCCGCTTCATGAAAAGGCACTCAGACAAGAGATTTCGATTTGCGGAGCGAAACCAAACCGGCACCGAGAAAAATCGCTAGAGACGCCAAACTTTTCTCGTGGAATTTGCAGCGGTGAACGCAAGGCGCAAGGCGGTGGTAGGCGCTCTCAAATTCCTCTCAAAATAGCAGATGAAGCCTACTTGACCTTCCAATGATGGGAAGGCGCATACCTCGAATCGTGGTCACCACGACGAGGAGATCGACTCATGTGCGGATGTGCAAGACACCAGGAGCAGACGATTACCCGGCCGGCGGAAACGGCGTGCAGTGCGTTGACCCTCCAGGTCGAGGACATGACCTGTGGACACTGCGCGAGCACGGCCGAGAAGGCTATCGCGGCTGCCCTGCCGGGCACCACCGTCGATGCGAACCCGGTGTCGAAACTGGTCTCCGTCCACGGCAGTACTGATTGGGATCGCATCCAGGCTGCCGTCTCCAACGCCGGCTACACCCCAAGCCGCCGTACCTCGACCATCAGTGCACTCGGCTGATCGCTGAGACGCCGAGCACCTGCTTGACCTTCTCATCATAGGAAAGTGCAGCATCACGGAAGTGATCTCGGGACGGACCATGCATCGCTCACGCATCAACTATCTCTTCTACGTTCCAACGATGATGTGTGGGCGGTGCGTCAGCACGCTAACGGACGCCCTCAGCACCCTGGACCACTCAGTCCAGATCGACGTTGGATTTTCGGGCGCGGATCCTCAGGGTTCAGTCGAGCCGTTACGAGGCCGCTCTCGTCCGGATCCTCCGCGAGACCGGCTACCCCGCCGAGCCCGTCCTGCCCCCGCTCGGATAAGGAGGCTACCATGCAAATTCACGCTGACGATGATCACGGTCACCATCATGGTCGCGACGGTACTGCCAGTCAGAGCCTGAACAGAACGGCGTTCAGTGCGACCGTCCACTGCCTGACCGGCTGTGCCATCGGCGAGGTACTTGGGATGGTGATCGGCACAGCCCTGGGCTGGGGCACTGGCGCCACGATCCTGCTCGCGGTCGTGCTCGCGTTCCTGTTCGGCTATGCGCTCACGATGCTGCCGCTTCTGCGCAGCGGTATGGCTCTCGGCACCGCACTCGGTCTTGCTCTGGCGTCGGATACGGCCTCGATCACGATCATGGAGATCGTGGACAATGCCATCATGCTGGCGATTCCGGGCGCCATGGATGCGCCCCTGTCTAGCCCGCTGTTCTGGGGAAGTCTCGCCGTCGCGCTCCTCATCGCAGGTGTGTTTGCGTTCCCGGTAAACCGCTGGCTCATCGCTCGCGGCCGCGGTCATGCCCTCGTCCACGTTCATCACGGCCAACGCTAAAGGAGCTGACCATGCGCGCTCTTTCAACGATGCTGGCTGCTACAGCCTTGGTCCTGCTGCCCGTCACTGGCCTCAAAGCCGACCCGGGTCATCATGGGCACAGCCACCCTGCCGAGACCGCCTATGGACGTCCCGGCGATCCAGCCAAGGGTGGGCGTGTGATCCAGGTGGCCATGCGCGAGACCCCAGACGGGATGGCGTTCACGCCAGAGAAGATCGAGATCGCCGGCGGCGAGCAGGTCCAGTTCGTTCTGCGCAACAAAGGCGAACTTGAGCATGAGTTCGTCATCGGGACAGTGGAGGCTAACCGCGCCAATGCGGGCGAGATGGCCGATCGCCCCGATATGGCCCACGACGATCCCAACGCCCGGCGGCTGCGGCCAGCGACCTCCGGGGTGCTGCGCTGGCAGTTCACGCAAGCTGGGACCTTCGAGTATGCCTGCCTGATCCCGGGTCATCGAGAGGCCGGAATGGCCGGCACGATCGTCGTCAATCAGCCCAAGCTTGCCAGATAACCCGAGAATGGCCATGTCCGTCGTTGAGTAGGGCTTTGGAAACCTTCGGGCTCTCAGCTAGTTCTGCCCCGCAGGAGTGATTCGTGAACGCTATGTGGACCCGCCTTCGTCGTCTGGTTGCGAGCATCATGCTCGTGGCCGTGGCGTCGTTCGTGCTCCACGGCGGCGGGATGGCAGGCCTGCATCAGCATGGTCGCGGCTCAACCGAGTGCGCGACGCCCGCCCTGGGTGGGCATGGGAACCAAGCCGCAGTCCACGGCCACGGCACACCTGACGTCCAGCATGAGACGCATGATCATGGGGTCGGCGTCGCTCATCATCACGCCGACGCTGACCTGGCCAAAGCCGACTTGGCCGCGGGTGACGTCTCCAACGACCGACACGCTGCCAGTGAGGGCTCTGCCTGCTGTGCCAGTGTCTGTGCCGTGGCCCTGATCGCCTTCGGCTCAGACACCATGTCCGTTCCGATGGGCTCCACCCTCGCCGTGGTCTTCAAGAGCCAGATTGGCTCCGGGATCAATCCGAACGGCCTCAAGCGACCACCACGAACCCCCAGCATCGCCTGATCAGGTGACCGGCCGAGAGCCGCGTCGCCTGAGACGCCATGCTCTCGTGATCCGGGGTTCTCCCAAATGTTTGCCCATTCCTTCGGCGGCCTGCGCCGTCTCCAGGCCATTCTCATTGGTCTTGGCTTCCTCATCGCCGTCACCCTCGGGGCTATAGCCCATGAGGGACACGATCACGGCACACCACCTCCAGCTGCGGTGACAACATCGAACCCACGGGTTGGAGCCCAATCTGACGATTACGAACTCGTCGGTATTCTCCGAGGCGACCGGCTCGGGCTCTATCTCGACCGGTTTGCCACCAACGAGCCGGTCACGGATGCCCGCATCTCGGTCACGGTCGGAGGCGATGAAGAGGTGCAGGCCGAGGCTGCCGCAGATGGCACCTACACGGTCGCGTCAGCGAAGTTCGGTGGCCAAGGCCCGCTGGAGCTCATCTTCGCGATCACGGCAAAGACCGGGGACGACCTCCTCGTCGGCACCCTGCAGCTTCCGGCCAAGGTGGCCGCTGCGGCCCCGGCCCCAGCCCGCTCGTCACCCCTTCGAATGCTCCAGGCGACGTCGCTCGAGGCCCTCCAGAACACGCCAACCGTCCACATCGCCAACAAGGACATCCCCACACCCTACCTGATCGCGGGCGTGGCGCTTGCCCTTGGTTTCCTGCTGGGCCTGGCGGTGCGGAGCCGCAACAAGCTGGTTCCGGCAACGGGTCTAGCCCTCGTCGCCCTTCTCGTCTCCACGGCCTACGCCTTCGCTCATGAGGGTCACGATCACGGGTCCGAGGCCGCCAAGGTGGCCCTTCCGGCAGGCGATACACCCCGGCGCCTGCCCGACGGCACCGTGTTCGTGCCCAAGCCGAGCCAACGCCTCCTCAGCGTGCGGACCAACATCACGAAACCCGAACCGGCTCAGAAGGCTGTGAGCCTTATTGGGCGGGTCATCGCTGACCCGAACCGTTCGGGTCTCGTTCAGAGCATCAACGGCGGGCGGATCATGGCCCCCGAGGGAGGCCTACCCCGCCTCGGCCAGCCCGTGAAGAAGGGGCAGGTGCTCGCGCTCGTGGAGCAGGCCGTCCCCCAGGCGGATCGCACCACGCTCTCTGAGCGGGCCGGCGAGATCGAGCAGGAGATCGCGGTCGCCGAAACCAAGCTGAAGCGCGTGCGCCAACTCGCCGAACGCAACGTAGCCCCGCCGAGCCAAGTCACCGACGCTGAGACCGAACTTGAGGGCTTGCGTCGACGCCGCGAGATCCTGCGCCAGACCCGGATCGAACCCGAGGTCCTGCGCGCTCCCATCGACGGCACCATCGCGGCCGCCAGGGTTGTGGCCGGTCAGGTGGTGGGTTCCCAGGACGTGGTCTTCCAGCTCGTCGACCCCGAGGGCTTGTGGGTCGAGGCCCTCGTTTACGGCGAGACCGACCCCAGCAAGGTCTCCGGCGCGAGCGCGGTGGCCGCCGACGGTACCCCCCTGAAGCTCAGGTTCCAGGGCTTTAGCAAGGCCCTGCAGCAGCAGGCAACCGTCGTGCAGTTCGCCATCGAGAACCCGCCCCTGAACCTTGCCGTCGGGCAGCCCGTGACGGTCACGGCGCAGAACGGTGCTGCGGTCACCGGCATCATCATGCCGCGGGACGCGGTAGTCCGCGGAGGCAACGGCGAAGCGGTGGTCTGGCGCCACACGGATGCCGAGCGCTTCGAGGCAAGGCCCGTGAGGACCGAGCCCTTCGACGCCACCCGGCTCGTGATCCGTGCCGGCGTCAACGAGGGCGAGCGGATCGTGATCCGCGGCGCCGAGACCATCAACCAGATCCGGTGAGGCGGCGATGTTCAACTTTCTCGTCTCGTCGAGCCTCAGAAACCGGCTCTTCGTCCTCGCCGCAGCGCTCGTCCTCATGGCCTATGGCAGCTATATCCTGCCCAGAGTCCCGGTGGACGTCTTCCCGGACCTCAACCGCCCGACCGTCACCCTCATGACTGAGGCCGAGGGGCTCGCGCCGCAGGAGGTGGAGCAGCTCGTCACCTATCCACTCGAGACCGCCATGAATGGCATGCCGGGCGTGCTGCGCGTGCGCTCGGTCTCTGGCGTTGGGCTTTCCATCACCTATGTGGAGTTCGACTGGGGCACCGACATCTACCGCTCGCGCCAGCTCGTGGCTGAGCGTCTCGCTCTCGTCCGCGAGCAACTGCCGCGGGGCGTGAACCCCCAGATGGGGCCTGTCTCGTCGATCATGGGCGAAATCATGCTCGTGGCCGTCACGGCGGAGAACACCTCGCCCATGGAGGTGCGAGAGATCGCCGACTTCACAATCCGGCCGCAGCTCCTCAACATCGCCGGCGTCTCTCAGGTGATCCCGATCGGCGGCGAAGTGCGGCAGTATCGGGTCACGCCGAATATAGCCTCGCTGCAGGCCCTCGACGTCACTCATGAGCAGGTCGAGCAGGCCATTACCCGCTTCGGCACCAACACCGGCGGCGGCTTCGTCGACCAGCACGGGCGCGAATACCTCATCCGCAACGTGGGCCTTACGCGCCGCCTGGAGGACCTGCGCAACACGGTGGTGCTGCACCGCCAGGGGCAGCCCATCTTCCTGCATCAGGTTGCGCAAGTGGACTTCGCCCCACGGGTGAAGCGGGGCGATGCCGGCTTTCAGGGCAAGCCTGCCGTCATCATCGGCATCCAGAAGCAGCCTGATGCCGACACCGTGTCACTGACCGCGAAGGTCGAGGCGACGCTCGCCGAGATGCAGAAGACCCTGCCGCAGGGCGTCTCGGCCACGAACATCCAGTTCCGACAAGCCACCTTCATCGAGACCTCGATCGAGAACGTGGAACGCGTTCTGCTGGAAGCGGCTGCGGTTGTCGCCGTGATCCTGATCCTGTTCCTGATGAATGTCCGCGCGACCGTGATCTCGCTCACGGCCATCCCGATCTCGATCCTGACCACCGTTCTCGTTTTCCACGCCTTTGGGCTCACCATCAACACCATGACGCTTGGCGGGCTCGCCATCGCGATCGGCGAGCTCGTGGACGATGCGGTGGTGGACGTCGAGAATATTCTCCGGCGGTTGAAGGAGAACCGCGATCGTCCGGAACCCCGGCCCGTGCTGGAGGTGATCGCGGCGGCCTCGCAGGAGGTGCGCTCCGGCATCGTCTATGCGACAGCCATCATCATCCTGGTCTTCATCCCGCTCTTCGCCCTCTCAGGGATCGAGGGTCGCCTCTTCGCGCCGCTCGGGGTCGCCTACATCGTTTCGATCCTGGCCTCGCTCGTTACCTCCATCACCGTGACGCCGGTTCTCGCCTATTACCTGCTATCCGGCAGCACAAAAGGACACGAGCGGGACAGCTTCGTGGTCCGCACCCTGAAGCGCGGCAATGCTGCCCTGCTACGAGGCGCATTTGCGCATCGCGGCATCCTGTTCACGACCGTGCTCCTTGGCGTCGGAGCGGCAGCCTACGCCGCAACGCTCCTGCCACGCGCTTTCCTGCCCCCGTTCAACGAGGGCACCCTTGTGGTCTCGCTCCAGTATAACCCGGGCATCTCGCTCGCCGAGAGCCACCGCCTGGGGCTCATCGCGGAGCAGCTCGTCTTGAAGGTTCCCGAGGTAAAGTCGGTCGGCCGGCGCACGGGCCGAGCGGAGCTCGATGAGCACGCTGAGGGCGTCCACTCGTCGGAGGTCGACATCGATCTGCACCGGTCCGAGCGCCCCAAGGAGGCGGTCTATGCCGACATCAGGGCTGCGCTGTCCATGATGCCGGTCTCGGTCAATATCGGCCAGCCCATCGGCCACCGCCTCGACCACATGCTCTCGGGCGTGCGGGCGCAGATCGCACTCAAGATATACGGCGAGGACCTCGACACGATCCGCACCCTGGCGGAGACCCTGCGCGAACGGCTCGGCGCGGTGCCTGGGCTCGTTGATCTCCAGATCGAGAAGCATGTGCGGATCCCGCAGCTGCGCATCGACGTCGATTACGAGAAGGCCGCGCTCTACGGCTTGACGCCAGCCACCGTCACGCAGGCGCTAGAGACGATGTCGAACGGGCGCACCGTCTCCCAGATCGTGGAGGGCAACCGGCGCTACGACGTGGTGATGCGTCTCTCGGACCAGGATCGCTCCACAACCGGCCTGGAGGATCTTCTGATCGCAACACCCACCGGGCACGTGCCGCTGCGCATGATCGCCCGGGTCGAAGAAACGGACGGTCCGAACCAGATCCAGCGTGAGAACGGTCAGCGCCGTATCGCCGTCTACGGCAACGGCGACGGGCAGCGTGACATGGCGGTCATCATTGCTGACATCCGCCGTGTAGTAGCCGAGACGCCGCTGCCGCAGGGCTATGTCACGCGGCTGGAAGGCACGTTCCAGGCGCAGGAAGAGGCGACTTTGCGGATCGGGCTCCTGTCGCTTGTGTCCCTCGCGATGATCTTCGTCGTGCTCTACAGCCGCTACCAGTCGCCCGTGCTCGCGCTGATCATCATGGGCAACATCCCGCTGGCGCTGATCGGCTCGGTGATCGCGCTCAACATCGCCGGTCAACCGCTGTCGGTGGCCTCAATGATCGGCTTCATTACCCTTGCCGGAATCTCGGCCCGCAACGGCATCCTCAAGGTCTCGCACTACATCAACCTCGTGCTCTATGAGGGCGAGCGCTTCGGCCGCGACCTCGTCATCCGCGGCAGCCTGGAGCGGTTGACGCCTGTCCTGATGACCGCGCTTTCGGCGGGTGTCGCTCTGGTGCCTCTCCTCATCGGGGCGGACGAGCCCGGTCGCGAGATCCTCCACCCGGTGGCAGTGACGATCTTCGGCGGCCTGATCTCGGCGACGCTGATCGACACCTTCTTGACACCCGTCTTGTTCCTGACCTTCGGCCGGAAACCCTTAGAGCGCATCCAGGCGAGCCGCGGAGCCAAAGCGGGCGGCCTCACCCCGGCAGAAGCCTTCTAAGCCGCACAAGGAGAACTATCGTGAAAAGTGTTGTTGTTATTCTGGCTCTCGCGGGGTGGCCCCTCGTCGCCTCTGCGCATGAACTCGCCAAAGGCCCGAACGGCGGCCCTGTCGTCGATAGTGCCGGCCACCATGTCGAGATGGTCGCCAAGGGCACGGAGTTCGTCCTCTTTCTCACAGAAGCCGACGATAAACCCCTCGCCTCAGCGGGCACCAAGAATGCTCGTGCCATCGTCCAGGACGGTGGCAAGACGGCCACTGTTGCCCTCCAGCCAGCGGAGCCCAACCGGCTCATTGGCACCCTCTCTCAGCCTCTCGGGCCAGGAGCTCGTGTTGTCGTCTCGGCCACGATGGCCGACGGGCACGGCGTTCAGGCCCGCTTTGTGAACAACTGACCTCCCGCAAGCCCCCAGGAGACCACCATGAGCAAGATCACGAACATCATTGCCGCCCTCGCGATCGCCGGCATCGCTGGCGTGGCTTACGCTCAGACCGCGCATCAGGGTCACGGGGGCGCACCCATGGGCAGCATGCCGCCGGGGCACATGGATCCGGCGGCCATGCAGAAGATGATGCAGGACATGATGCCGTCGCCGAACGATCCGGAGTCCACGAAGGAATTCAAGGCCTCGCATATGTCGATGATGAAGAACATGCACGTCCCCTTCACGGGAAACCCCGACATCGATTTCAGGGCTCACATGATCCCGCACCACCAGGGTGCGGTGGAGATGGCGAAGGTGGCGCTGAAGCACGCCAAGGACCCCGAAACGAAGCGGATGGCCCAGAAGATCATCGACGAACAGGAGAAGGAGATCACCGATATGCAGGATTGGCTGAAGAAGAACAGCAAATAAGAGGCCGTTAGCCTGAACTCTCCACTGGGCACGTGGCCATCTGGTGGCCACGTGCTTCTGCAAGAAGAGTGAATGCCACTCATGGTTATGACGCCTCGCTTCCGCAAATTGGCACTCACAGCACATTTTTTCTTGCTCTGTCGGCCTGCTCGGTGGCGTTGCTGCCTTTTTGGTGCTCGCCACTACAGGCTTGATCAGCTCGGTCCTTCAGGCGGTGCGATCTATGTATATCGCGATGAAGCTGACTGGTCTTGCTTCGAGGGAATGGAGAGCCTCTCCTGAAGCAGGAGTATTTCCATGCTCCACACCCGCTTTCCCAAAGAGTTTCAGGATGAGGCCGTGCGGCTTGCTCTGACGAGCGGCCGCAGCCGGC
>JAESFL010000635.1_pt1 | contig 21485 bp, 23 predicted proteins | sample 9269401 | NCBI WGS metagenome assembly JAESFL01 (sample SAMN14506025, study PRJNA617098) | algae metagenome | isolation source: Gloeocapsa sp. UFS-A4-WI-NPMV-4B04 and co-occurring heterotrophs from desert... | place: USA: Utah | collected 2006-10-01 | reverse complement strand
ACCGGAACCGCCATCACCGGAGCCGGAGCCACCGTGCGACGGGGCAGATCCGCCGCGGACACGAGAGCCGTCGTTGCCAGCAACACCGCAGAAGAGAGTAAAAGCTTCTTCATTTTTGAAAGTCCTCTTGGGGAGAGGCCCACCCATAGCCGATTTCGCCTTACCAAACTGTCACCGAAACAGCACACCTTGGCCGGCAATCGACGGGAGCACCCTTTCCTCTACGGCAATGAACCGCTCAGCCTAGGTCAGGGAGACGCGTCACCTAACATCTCCTAAGGGCTGATCGCCATTTCGCGGCTGAGCCGAGGCGCTCGCGGGAGGGATCGACGAGCGAATGGCGCCAGAGTGGTATCCCGAGATTCATCCCGGCGGGGGCTCAGGTATGGCGGGCATGACCTCAGGGGCGTATCGCGGGAGGGTCTCGGGAATCGCCGGCTTTGCCGAAGAGGCCCTTCCCCCGACGGGCCTTCGCCCAAACGCCCTTGCCGTTCGAGGGATCTTGCGGTCAACCCGCGCATCGCGATCATCTGTGCCCTCTCCTCTTCCTCTCTCCTCCTGAACCGAGACGCCATGCCCCATCCCCTGCTCGCCTCCACCGCCGATGACGCCAGCCCAATCTGGTTTGTGACAGACGAGACATGGCCCGCGATCCAGGAGGCGCTCCCGGCCACGGCCAGGGCCTTCGCGGCGGCCCAGAGCTTCAAGCCCAAGGCGGGTGCCCATTGCCTTCTGCCGGACCGGGAGGGAGGGCTCGCCGCCGTGCTGTTCGGCCTCGAGGACGGCTCGGCGAAGCGGGTCGACCCTTTCCTGCCCGGGAAGCTCGCGACCCTCCTGCCGGAGGGCACCTACCGGTTCGCCAATGCGCCCGCGGATTCCACCCTCGCGGCCCTCGCCTGGCTTCTCGGAAGCTATCGCTTCACCCGCTACCGCAAGGACCAGGGCAAAGAGCAGGGAAAGGCCGTGCGCCTCGTCGTCCCCGAGGGCGTCGACGGCGCCGAGGTGGCGCGCATCGCGGAGGCCGTGTGCGCGAGCCGCGACCTCGTCAATACGCCCACCAACGACCTCGGGCCGGACGGCATCGAGGCGGCCGCGCGCCGGCTCGCGGACCGCTACAACGCCTCCTTCACGAGCATCGTGGGCGAGGATCTCCTCGCCCAGAACTTCCCCATGATCCACGCGGTCGGGCGCGCCTCCGCGGTGCCGCCGCGACTCATCGATATCGCCTGGGGCGCCGCCGATGCCCCGAAGGTCACGGTCATCGGCAAGGGCGTCGCCTTCGACACCGGCGGCCTCGACATCAAGCCGAGCGCGTCGATGCTCCTCATGAAGAAGGACATGGGCGGTGCCGCCGCCGCGCTGGCGCTCGCCGACATGATCATGGGCAGCGGGCTGCCGGTACGTCTGCGGCTCCTCATCCCGGCGGTCGAGAATGCCATCGCGGGCAATGCCTTCCGGCCCGGCGACGTGCTGCAAACCCGCAAGGGCCTCACGGTCGAGGTCGGCAACACCGATGCGGAGGGCCGGCTCATCCTGGGCGATGCCTTGGCGCTGGCCGACGAGGAGACACCGGACCTCATCGTCGATTTCGCGACGCTGACGGGCGCCGCGCGGGTGGCGCTCGGCGCGGAGCTGCCGCCCTTCTATACGGACGACGAGGCCCTCGCCGCCGACATCGCGCGCACCGGCCTTGCCGTGAACGATCCCGTCTGGCGCCTCCCGCTCTGGGCGCCCTATACCGGCCAGCTCGATTCGAAGATCGCCGACATCAACAGCACGGGCGGCCCCATGGGCGGCTCCATCACGGCGGCCCTGTTCCTGCGCCGGTTCGTCTCGGCCGCAAAGGCCCATGTGCATTTCGACATCTATGCCTGGAACGGCTCGGCGAAGCCGGGGCGTCCCGAGGGCGGCGAGGTCCAGGCCGCGCGGCTGATGCATGCGCTCATCAAGGAACGGTTCGGAGGGTGAGGGAGCGTCCCGAGGGATGTCCCGAACGAGGTGAAAAACCTCTGCCTTCATCTTGACGATCTGTGAGGGGATAGGCGCTATCAATCCCGGCCCAGAGGATCCCGCCCATGAGCTTCGACCGGCGCATCACGCCCCACCGTCCCGACCTTGCCGACGAGCGCCTGCGCGGCCGGGTGGAGGCGGAGCGGTTCTCGACGGGAACCGCGATGCGCGTGAGGGCGCCCTCCGCTCCCTTGAGGCGCACGCCCTCGTCCGAGGTGGGTTATGAAACCGAAGTGCTGCTCGGCGAACTCGTCACGGTCTACGACGAGCACGAGGGCTGGGCCTGGGGTCAGCTCCAGACCGACGGCTATGTCGGATACGTGCCCGTGGAAGCGCTCGGCACGCCCGACGCGGAACCGACCCATAAGGTCTGCGCCCTGCGCACCTTCGTCTATCCCGGCCCGGGCCTGAAGCTCCCGCGGCTCGAACATCTCACACTCGGCAGCCGCGTCGCCGTCCTGGCCACGGACGGCGACTACGCCAGACTTGCCACCGGCGGCTTCGTCCACACCGCGCATCTCAATGCCCTCGACGCCCACGAGCCCGACTTCGTCGCGGTGGCGGAGCGCTTCGTCGGCACGCCTTACCTCTGGGGCGGCCGCACGAGCCTCGGACTCGATTGCTCCGGCCTCGTCCAGACCGCCCTAGCCGCCGCCGGCATCCCGGCGCCCCGGGACTCCGACATGCAGGAAGAGAGCCTGGGTGTCCCGGTCGAGATGGGCCCGGGTCTCTCGGGCCTGCGTCGGGGCGATCTGGTGTTCTGGAAGGGGCATGTGGGAATCATGCTGGATCCCGAGCGTCTGCTGCATGCGAACGGCCACGCGATGGCAACGACCGTCGAGCCCTTGGCGGTCGTCGAGGAACGCATCCGCACGAAGAGCTACGGACCGATCACCTCCGTCCGGCGCCTGCCGCGACTTGGGGCTGGGTAGCTCGCTCACGATCCACTCCGCCCGAGAGCGCAGCACTCTCGACGAGCGGCGATCCTCGATCTCAGTATCCCTGCTTGCGATCCACCACCCCTTGGAGGGGCTCGCCGGCTTCGTGCCGGCGGATCTGCTCCGCGATGGTGCGGGAGGTCATGTCCGGATCGCTGATCGCGGCGTTGTGGGGGCTCACCGTCACGGCGGGATGCGTCCAGAGGGGAGAATCGGCCGGCAGGGGTTCCCGCTCGAACACGTCGAGGGTTGCGGCCTTCAAGGTTCCATCGTCGAGGCAGGCCAGGATGTCGGCCTCGACCTGCAGGCCGCCGCGGGCGCAGTTGATCAGGATCGGCCCGCCGAGCCGCCCGTCCCGCGCGAGCTTGGCGAAGAGCGTCCGGTCGAGGAGGCCGCGCGTCTCGGGCGTCAGGGGCAGGAGGCATACCAGGATGTCGGTGCGCGCCAGGAACGCGTCGAGCTCGTCGCGGCCCGCGAAGGTCGCGAGGCCCTCGATGGCTTTCGGCGTGCGCCCCCAAGCCGCCACGTCGAAGCCCATCAGGCTGAGCTTGCGCGCCGCATCGAGCCCGAGAACCCCGGTGCCGAGCACGCCGACCCGCAGGTCGCGGGCGGCCGGTGCCTCCCGGTTGTCCTCCCACACCTTCTCGCGCTGCTGCGCATCGTAGCGGCGCAGCTCGCGCAGGTGCACGAGGCAGTGCATCACCACGTACTCGCTCATGCGCGTGGTGAGATCGTCCTGGATCACACGGATGATCGGCACGTCCGGCAGGCCGGGATAACGCAGGAGGTGATCGACGCCGGCGCCGAGGGAGAACAGCAGTTCGAGGTTCGGGAGCCCGTCGAGGGTGCCGGCCTGGGGGCCCCAGGTCGCCACATAGCGGATCTCGGACCGCTCGAACGGCTCGCCGAGGACGACGATCCGGCGGTCGGGCATGAGGCGCCGGAACCGCTCGACCCAGGGGCCCGGATCCCAGGACAGGGCGACGAGAAGCGTCATGCGGCGGCTCCGATGCGCTCCAGCACCAGCGGGCCCGCCGCGGGAGCTGCCTCGCCCAGCGTATAGGCCCGGCGGAGGGCGTCCGCGGCGGCCTCGGCGGCAGCCTCAGTGCGCGCATGGACGATGCCGAGGGGCCGCTCGCCGTCGACACGCTCGCCCATGGGGGCGAGGTCCGTGAGGCCCACCGCATGGTCGACCGGATCTTGCGGCCGCGTCCGCCCGCCCCCGAGCGCCACCACGGCGACGCCGACGTCCCGCGTCGCGATGCCGGTGACATGGCCCGGTGCGGCGGCGTGGACGGGACGCACGATCGGCGCCGGCGCGAGGTGCCGGCCCGGATTGTCGAGGAGATCCGCAGGCCCGCCGAGCGCCGCCACCATGCGCTGGAAGGTTTCCGCGGCACGGCCGGAGGCGATGGCCTCCTCGATCTTCGCGCGCGCCTCAGCGGCGTTCGCGGCGAGCTTGCCGAGCACTAGCATCTCGGCCGAGAGCGCGACCGTGACCTCGTGGAAGCGCGGATCGCGGCGCCGTCCCGTGAGGTAGTCGATGCTGTAGGCGACCTCGACCGCATTGCCGGCCGCGGAAGCAAGCGGCTCGTTCATGTCGGTGAGAAGCGCGCTCGTCGGCAGTCCGGCCCCGTTCGCGACGAGGACGAGGCTCTCGGCCAACGCCCGCGCATCGGCGGCATTGCTCATGAAGGCGCCGGAGCCGAACTTCACGTCCATGACGAGGCCCTCGAGGCCCGCGGCGAGCTTCTTCGACAGGATCGAGGCCGTGATGAGGTCGATCGATTCCACCGTCGCGGTTACGTCGCGGATGGCGTAGAGGCGCTTGTCGGCGGGTGCGAGATCGGCGGTCTGGCCGATGATCGCGCAGCCCACTTCCCGCGTCACCCTCCGGAAGGTCTCGATGTCGGGCTGCGAGACGTAGCCCGGGATGGAATCGAGCTTGTCCAGGGTCCCGCCCGTGTGGCCGAGGCCGCGCCCCGAGATCATCGGCACGAAGCCCCCGCAGGCCGCGACGGCGGGCGCGAGGGGAAGGCTCACGGTGTCGCCGACGCCGCCGGTCGAATGCTTGTCGAGCACGGGGCCGGGCAGATCCCATCGCAGCACCTCGCCCGAGCGGGTCATGGCGCGCGTGAGAGCCACCCGCTCCTCCACCGAGAGGCCGCGGAAGAACACCGCCATCGCGAAGGAGGCCGCCTGGCCCTCGGAGACGCGGCCCCTGGTGAGGCCCTCGATGAAGGACTGGATCTGCTCGGCCTGCAGCGCGCCGCCGTCGCGCTTCACGCGGATGATCTCCTGCGGGAGCATCGTCATGGTCGGTCAACCCTCATCGTCATTGCGTGGACGACATCTTCCAGAAGAATCGTCATGATCGATCATCCGTCGTCGGCGCGCGGATGACTTCTGCGGGAGCATCGTCCTTCAATAGACCCCGACCGTCGGAGCGCCGGTCCGTCCCTCGATGGCGGCGATGAGCGCGTCGTAGACGCTGCTCGCGCCGAGCCGGAAGGTATCGGGCGTCGCCCAGCCCTCGCCCATGATGCGATCGGCGAGCCCAAGATACAGGCCCGCATCCGCCACGGTGCGGATTCCGCCCGAAGGCTTGATACCGACCTTGCGGCCCGAAGCCTTGATGACGCCCAGCATGATCTCCGCGGCCTCGGGCGTGGCCGAGACCGGGGATTTGCCCGTGGAGGTCTTGATGAAATCGGCGCCGGCCTCGATGGCGACCCGGCTTGCGCTCTCGATGAGAGCCCGCTCGACGAGTTCGCCGGTTTCCAGGATCACCTTCAGGAGGCGCTCCCCATCGACGACGTCTCGCACGGAGGCCACCATCTCGGCGGCGATGTCGAGATCGCCCCGCCGCACCGCCCCGTAGGGGATCACGAGATCGATCTCGTGGGCGCCGTCGTTCAAGGATTCGTGGACGTCGTCGATGATGCGGTTCGTGTCCTCGCCGCCTGCGGGAAAGTTCACGACCGTTGCGATGCGCACTGGGGAACCTTTGAGAGGCTCGCGGGCGCGGCTCACGAATTGCGGCCACACGCACACGGCCGCGACGGGCCCGTGAGGGGTGAGCGCCTTGGCGCAGAGCGCATCGATCGCGTGATCGGAGCAGGTTTCGGAGAGATCCGTGAGGTCGAGGCAGCGCAGGGCCCGGCGGGCGGTTGTGGCATCAGCCATGGGAAGGCACCTCGCTGGGTGGCGTTTGATGGTCAGGCATGGGGTAACTCGACCGCGACGGTCGTACCCGATCTGGCATACGCACGGGATCAGACATGCGTACGGGATCAGGCATGGGGGAGCTCCGCGGCGAAAGCCCGAATGAGGCGCTTGAAACGCTCGGATGCCTCCGCGGCGGTGTCCTTGGTTTCCTGATGGGAGGGCGAGGCTCCCTCGATGCCGGCGGCGAGATTCGTGACGACGGAAATAGCGCCGACCTTGAGGCCGTAGTACCGGCCGAGGATGACCTCGGGCACCGTGGACATGCCGACGAGATCGCCGCCGAGCGCCTGGATCATGCGGATCTCGGCCGGGGTCTCGAAGCTCGGGCCGGAGAGCCAGACATAGACGCCCTCGGGCAGATCCAAGCCCGCCGTTTGCGCGGCACGCTGCATCAGCCCGCGCAGCCCCTCGTCATAGGCGCCCGTGAGGGACACGAAGCGGCCTTCGCTGTGATCGCGCAGGAGCGGGTTCGCGCCCGACAGATTGATGTGATCGTTGACGGCGACGAGGCTGCCGGGACGGATCTGGGCGCGCACCGAGCCGGCCGCATTGGTGAGGATGAGCGCCGGGATGCCGAGCGCCCGCACGAGGGCGACCGGGACCCCCATGGCGCCGGCATCGCCCGTTTCGTAGTAATGCGCGCGCCCCTGGAACAGCAGGACGCGCTTGCCCGAGAGATACCCAGCGACGAGGCGCCCGGCATGGCCGGACACGCCGCTCCTCGGGAAATGCGGGATGTCGGCATAGGCGAGCGACGCGGGGTTCTCGATGTCGTCCACCAGGGTGCCGAGACCCGTGCCGAGCACGAAGGCGGCCGCGAATGAGCCGTCGAAGCCGCGGGCGCGCACGAATTCCACGGTTTCCTGAACGGCTTGGTCCATCGAACGCCTCTCGAGGTGTTGTCTCCCGGGAGAGCGCCTATCACGCGTCCCGCGTGGCGGCCAGATGGTCGGGCCCGAAGGAATGGGGAAGGAGATCCTCGAGGGTGAAGGTCCGGCGCAGGCCCTCGGGGCCCGCGATATGGATCGACGTCTCGGGCGAGGCGAATTCCCGGATGCGCTGGCGGCAGCCGCCGCAGGGCGTGACGAGGCCTTCCCCATCGCCGATGACGAGGATCTCGGCGATGCGGCTCTCCCCCGCCGCGATCATTGCGGAAACCGCGCCGGTCTCCGCGCAGGCGCCCTGAGGGTAGGCCGCGTTCTCGACATTGCAGCCCGCATGGATCCGTCCGCCAGGCGTGCGGATCGCCGCCCCGACCTTGAAGCGGGAATAGGGCGCATAGGCCCTAGCCTGCATGGCCTTGGCGGCGGTGAAGAGGTCGTCGAGGCCAGACACTACCGCTCCTTCACGTAGGGTACTCCCGAGGCCCGGGGCGGGATGGCGGTGCCGATCACGCCGGCGAGGAGGATCACGGTCATGAGATAGGGCAGCGCCTGGATGGCCTGGACCGGCACCTCGCCGATGCCGGGAATCGCGATCCCCTGCAGGCGGATCGCGACCGCATCGAGGAGGCCGAAGAGGAAGCAGGCCCCGAGCGCCGGCCAGGCCCGCCATTTGGCGAAGATGAGGGCAGCGAGCGCGATGAAGCCCTTGCCGGCGGTCATGTTGGGCAGGAAGCCCGCGGACTGGCCCGTCGAGAGATAGGTTCCCGCGAGGCCGCAGAGAACCCCGGTGATGATCACGGCCGTATAGCGCAGGCCCGCCACCGAGATGCCGGCCGTATCGACGGCGGCGGGGTTCTCGCCGACGGCGCGCAGGCGCAGGCCGAAGCGGGTCTTGGCGAGTACCCACCAGGTGACCGGCACCGCGAGAAGGGCCAGGATCACCAGCTCCGAATGCCCGAAGGCGACGGCGTCGAACCGCTCCTCGCCTTCGAGCGGCGGCGTGCGCCCGCCCTGCCCGTACCAGGCATTGCCAACGATCGCGGTGAGGCCCGCTGCCAGCATGTTGATCGCGACCCCGGAGACGATCTGGTTGCCGCGCTGGCTGATGGCGGCAAAGCCGTGGATGAGGGCGAAGGCCACGGACGCCCCGATGCCCGCGGCAAGCCCGATCCAGGCCGAATCCGTCGTGGCGGCGGCGGCCGCTGCCGCGAAGGCCGCCACGAGCATCTTGCCCTCGAGCCCGATGTCGACGACGCCCGCTCGCTCCGACCAGAGCCCCGCAAGACAGGCCGCGAGGAGCGGGATCGACAGGCGCAACGCCGAGTCCAGGATGGTGACGATCGTCTGCGGATCCATGGCTCAAGCTCCCGCGAAACGCGGCCGCGCCAGGAACCGGGCCACCACGCGCCGGAACAGGCCGTCGAGGGCGCCGGCGAAGAGGATGATGATGCCGCCGATCACGACCACCATGTCGCGGGTGATGGCGGGCTGTTCGAAGGCGAGTTCCGCCCCGCCCTGATAGAGGATGCCGAAGAGGAGCGAGGCCAGGATGATGCCCGCGGGATGCGCCCGCCCCATCAGGGCGACCGCAATGCCGACGAAGCCGTAGCCGGAGGTGAATTCGAGCAGAAGGCGGTGCTGGTAGCCCATGAGCTCGTTCACGGCCAATCCGCCCGCGAGGGCACCGGAGATCAGCATCGCGATGATCGTGATGCGCGCGGGCGAAATGCCCGCATAGACGGCGGCGGTGGGGTTCGATCCCACCACCCGGATCGCATAGCCGAGGCGCGAGCGGTAGATCAGAAGCCACACCCCGAGGGCTGCGGCGAGCGCCAGGACGAAGGTGAGGTTGAGCTGCGAGTTCGGGATCGTGATCCCGAACCACGCGAAGGCCTCGTGCATGAAGGGCACGAAGGAGCCCGCCGGGAAAGCGCGCGTCTCCGGGTTCATGGAGTTCGGCACGCGCAGCACGTTCACGAGGAGGTAGACGATGAGCACGCTGGCGAGCCAGTTGAACATGATCGTCGTGATGACGATGTGGCTGCCGCGCTTCGCCTGCAGGTAACCCGGGATCGCGGCCCATGCGGCCCCGAAGACGGCGGCCCCGAGGATGCCGAGCGGAAGAAGGAGGAAACCCGGAAGGAAGTCGAGGTTGAGGAGGACGAGGGCAGCACCGAGGCCGCCCAGCGTCGCCTGACCCTCGCCGCCGATGTTGAACAGACCCGCGTGATAGGCGACCGCGACCGCAAGGCCCGTGAAGATGAAGTTCGTGGCGTAGAACAGGGTGAAGCCCAGCCCCTCCCCGGAGCCGAGACTGCCCTGGAGAAGCCAGCGGGTGGCCGTCAACGGATTCTCGCCGATGCCGACCACCACGAGGCCAGCCACGAGAAAGGCAGCCGTCACCGACAGGGCCGGGACGAGGCCGACATCGGCCCAACGCGGAAGATCGAGGGGTGCGCTCATGCGGTCAATTCAGGGGCCTGGGGCAAGTGGGCGTAAATGGTATCGAGGACACTGTCGATCTGCTTCAGCACGTCGGCGTTCCAGAAGCGAAGGACGCGAAAGCCCTGCCCGGCGGACCACCGGTCTCGCTCCTGGTCGCGGGTCGCATTGCGGTCGAAGCCGTGCTGCTCGCCGTCGACTTCGATCACGAGCTTTGCTCCGTAGCAGATGAAATCCGCGATGTAGGGACCGATCGGCACCTGGCGGCGAAAGTGCAGGTCCTGGAACCGATGCGCCTTCAGGGCGTGCCAGAGCCTGCGCTCGGCGGGCGTCAGGCGCCGTCGGAGATTTCGCGCCAGTCGACGCTTGCCGGCACCCACAGGAGCGTGCGCCGGCCTCTCCCCTCCCTCCTTGTGGGGGAGGGCTAGGGAGGGGGGTAGCGGGCCACCCTCATTGTCCCCGGGAGAACTCAAGTCCAGATTTCTCCCGTCGGAACGAGCATTTTCGTCGGCAGCTCTCCCGCACGCCTTCGACAGGGAGGGCGGCCCGATACCCCCCTCTCCGGCTCTCCCCCACAAGGGGGGAGAGGGAGCATCGTGCTCGGCCCACCTGCAAGAGCTGGTCCGATCCTGGATCACCGGGGCGTATGCAGCCGGTCTGCCACGGGTCTTCCGATCCTCGCTCAACGCTTCGTATCCGGCAGGAAGAGATGACCCGCGTCGTCGAGGGGGAAGGACGGGTTCCAGGCGACTTCCCAGAGGTGATCGTCCGGATCGGCGAAGTAGCCGGAATAGCCGCCCCAGAACACCGTCTGGGGCGGTTTCAACGAGCGTGCGCCCGCGGCGATCACCCGGGAGAAAACCTCGTCGGTCTCGGCCTTGGAATGCGTGTTGTAGGCGAGCGAAATGGCGGCAAAGCCGGTCGGCCGGTCTTCCACATGGGCGTCCTCGGCCAGCGCCTTGCGCCCGAACAGCGCGAGGGCGAGGCCGTTCGCCTGAAAGAACACCACGCCGGGCTGGCTCGCGCTGGAGGCTGTCCAGCCCCAGGCCTCGTAGAAGGCCCGCGAGCGGGCGAGGTCGGTGACGCCGAGCGTCACGAGGGTGAGACGTGGTTGCATCAGACGGCCTCCCCGATGCCTGTTATCGTGAGGATTGAATGCGGCTCGGTCGGCCGAGCCCTGAACCTGGACGCCCTGGCGTCGAGGTCGAGCGGCATCAGGCACACGCCCCGATGGTCATTCTCCTCGACGGTCATGCGGCCCGGTCCGTGACGCCGGCCATCAGGAGGCCGAGATCCTGTTCGTTCGTCTCCGCGGGGCGACGCTCGCCGGTGATGTGGCCGCCGCACATGGTGAGGATGCGGTCGGAGAGATTCATGATCTCGTCGAGCTCCACCGAGACGAGGAGAATGCCGACACCCGCATCCCGCAGGCCGATCAGGCGGCGGTGGATGAACTCGATGGCGCCGATGTCGACGCCGCGGGTCGGCTGGCCGACCAGAAGCACCTTGGGCTCACGCTCGATCTCCCGCGCCAGCACGATCTTCTGCTGGTTGCCGCCGGAGAACTTCGAGGTCTTCAGCCGCGGTGCCTGAGGACGGACGTCGTAATGATCCATCTGCTCGGCGAGGCGCTTCACCATGCGCCCGTGGCTCAGGAGCGCGCCGGTGCCGAGGCGGGGATCGTCCGTGAAGCCGAGAACGGCACTCTCGAAGGCCTGGAAAGCGGGCACGAGGCCCATGCGCAGGCGGTCCTCCGGGACATGGAGGAGGCCGAGCTCGCGCAGGTGATGGGGATTGTGCTCCTCCGGGCGGAGCCGATGCCCGGCGAGCGTGACGGAGCCGAGCACCGGTTGGCGCATGCCCGCGATGGCTTCGAGAAGCTCGCTCTGCCCGTTTCCGGCGACGCCCGCGATGCCGACGATCTCGCCCGCATGAACCTTGAACGTCGCCTTCGCGACGCGCAGCACACCGCGGGAATCGATGACGGATAGGTCGTCGACTTCGAGGAGGGGCGCGCCGGGCGCCCGCTCGGCCTTCGCGACGCGCAGGAGAACGCGGCGACCGACCATCGCCTCGGCCAGCTGCGGCGGGGATGTTTCCGCGGTCCGGTAGGTCGCCACCATCTCGCCTCTGCGCATGACGGAAACCCGGTCCGTGACCGCCATGATCTCACGCAGCTTGTGGGTGATCAGGATGACGGTCTTGCCCTGGGCCTTGAGGGATTCGAGGAGCTTGAAGAGAGCGTCGGCCTCCGGCGGCGTCAGCACCGCGGTCGGCTCGTCGAGGATGAGAATGTCGGCGCCGCGATAGAGGGCTTTGAGAATCTCGACACGCTGCTGCAGGCCGACCGAGAGATCACCGACGCGCGCGTCCATGTCGACCTCGAGGCCGTATTCCCGCTCGAGCCGCGCGAGCTCCGCGCGCACCTTGGCCTCGCCCACCCGGAGCAGCGCGCCACCCTCGGCGCCGAGCATCACGTTCTCGACGACCGTGAGCGGCTCGACCAACATGAAGTGCTGGTGCACCATGCCGATCCCGACCCCGATGGCATCGGCCGAGGAGCGGATCGAAACCGGCTGACCGTTGACGCGGACCTCGCCTGAATCGGCCTCGTAGAAGCCGTAGAGGATCGACATCAGGGTCGATTTCCCGGCGCCGTTCTCCCCCACGATGCCGTGAATCGTGCCACGCTGGACGGTGAGGCTCACGTTCTTGTTGGCCTGCACCTCGCCGAAGCGCTTGTTGATGTCGATGAGTTCGATGGCGGGGGACATGCTCAACCTTCCTCCCTCTCCCCGCCCTGCGGGGAGAGGGGCCAGTCAGTGGTACGCGACGCTTCCGCCGGACTCCCTCTCCCCGCCTGCGGGGAGAGGGTTGGGGTGAGGGGCCGGTCGGTGGAGCGCGATGCTTCCGCGGGCTGCAGGGCCTGGAAGATCGGCATGATCACACCATCGAGATTGTCGAACACATCCACGTTCGTGAACCGCAGCACTCTCAGACCCTGTTGTTCAAGAAACGCCGTGCGCTGCGTGTCGTAGGCCAATTCCTTGTCGGTGGAGTGCGTCGCACCGTCCACCTCGATGACGAGACGCTCGGCGCGGCACAGGAAATCCGCATAGTAGGGGCCTAACCGTTCCTGGCGGACGAATTTGCAGCCGGCCAAACGCCGATCGCGGAGCTTGGACCAGAGCTTCCGCTCGGCCGCGGTTTGATCGCGCCGCAGCTGCCGTGAGCGGCGCGACTCCGGGATCCTCAGACCGCGCACGGTTCAGATCGCATCGACATCGCGCTCTTCCGACCCGCCCCTCACCCCAACCCTCTCCCCGCAAGCGGGGAGAGGGAGTTACAGGCGTTTACGCCGGGCACTTCGAGTCCGACATGTAGTCGTGCACCTTGATGGCGCCCGACTTGATGTCGGCGGCGGCCTTGTCGGCGGCGGCCTTCATTTCGGGCGTCACGAGGGACTTGTTGTTGTCGTCCATCGCGAAGCCCACGCCGTCCTCGGCGAGGCCGAGCACCGACACGCCGGCCTTCCAGGTGTTGTCCTTGGCCTGCTTGAAGGTGTTGTAGGTCGCGACATCCACGCGCTTCAGCATGGAGGTCAGCACCTTGCCGGGGTGCAGGCCATTCTGGTTGGAATCGACGCCGATGCCGAGCTTGCCGGCATCCGCGGCCGCGCGCAGCACGCCGACGCCGGTGCCGCCGGCCGCGTGGTAGACCACCTCGGCGCCGCGGTCGATCTGGCTCTTGGCGAGCTCGGCACCCTTGGCGGGATCGTTCCAGGCCGCGCCGGTGGTGCCGGTCATGTTCTGGAACACCTCGGTTTCCTTCTTGGCGTGCTTGGCGCCCTGGACGTAGCCGCAGGCGAAGCGGCGGATGAGCGGAATGTCCATGCCGCCCACGAAGCCGACCTTGCCGGACTTCGAGGCCTGGGCCGCGAGGAGCCCGACCAGGAACGAGCCCTCATGCTCCTTGAACACGATGGACTGCACGTTCGCCTTTTCGACCACGGAGTCGATGATCGCGAACTTCACGTTCGGGAATTCCTCGGCGACCTTCTTGAGCGCGGTCTCCTGGCTGAAGCCGACGGCAAGGATCGGCGAGAAGCCGTCGCGGGCGAAGCGGCGCAGGGCCTGCTCGCGCTGGGAGTCGTTCTGGGGCTCGAAATCCCGGTACTCGATGCCGGCTTCCTTCTTGAAGCGCTCGGCCCCGTTGTAGACGCCCTCGTTGAAGGATTTGTCGAACTTGCCGCCGAGGTCGTAGACGATCGCGGGCTTCGGCGCGGCCTGCTGGGCCAGCGCCGCCGTGGCGGAGAGGGCCAGGCCGGCAAGGGCAAGACCGAATTTGTTCATGCTCATTGGTTGGAGTTCCCCTGTTTGCACTCACGGGCACGCGCGGCCCGGTTGAGCGAGACGATGGCACGGGAAGGGCATGACGCCAAGCGCCCTGTCAAGCGACCGCCGCCGCCGTCCCCAGGGCCCGGGGGCTCGCGATCCGGGCAGGCACGAGGGCCCTGCTGCGGTCATCGCGGCGGGGCTTGGGGAGCTTGGCGACTTGTGCCGAAGTGTCCAGGGCGTGCCTCTGCCTAAGGCTCGCACCCGCGAGCTTGGCTGGACAACTCCGCGGATCCGCAAGGCAGCGGCCCAGGATCGTGCCGGCTCGGCCTTCCGTTGCAGCTTCAACTGCGCTTGCAAGGCAGTTCCGATTGTCCCTTGTCGGCACTCCCGTCGCCGTTATGGTCGCGCCATGGCGCTCCAACCCGACGAGATCGACCGATACGCCCGTCACTTGGTCCTGCGGGACGTGGGCGGGCCCGGGCAGGCGCGGCTCAAGGCCGCCCGCGTGCTGGCGATCGGCGCGGGCGGCCTCGGGGCTCCGCTGATCCAATACCTCGCCGCGGCCGGCGTCGGGACGATCGGGATCGTGGACGACGATACCGTGTCGCTCTCGAACCTCCAGCGCCAGGTGATCCACGGAACGCCCGATATCGGGCGCCCGAAAACGGAAAGCGCCGCCGACGCCGTGGCCCGCCTCAACCCGCACGTCGCCATCGAGCCGCATCGGCTGCGGATCAGTGCGGCGAACGCGCGGGACCTCGTGCGCGCCTACGATCTCGTCGCCGACGGCAGCGACAATTTCGAGACGCGTTATGCGGTCTCCGACGCCTGCTTCCACGAGGGCCGGCCCCTCGTGACCGCGGCACTCGGCCAATTCGACGGCTCGCTCACCACGATCCGGGCGCATGAGCGCGGGCCGGACGGCACCCCGAATCCCACCTATCGCTGCCTCTTCCCCTCCCCGCCGCCAGTGGGCTCGATCCCGGCCTGCGCGGAGGCCGGGGTGCTGGGCGCCCTCGCGGGCGTGATGGGGAGCCTCATGGCCATGGAAGTTGTCCGGGAGATCGTCGGGTTCGGCGAAGGCCTCGTGGGGCGTCTCCTGATGGTCGATGCCCGCGGGATGCGCTTCGACGTGCTGCGCTACACCTGGGACGAATCGAATCCCCTGAACGGAACGAGCCGCCCCGCGCTCGATACGAAGCGGAACTCCTAGACGCCGGTGGCGCGTGACTGGAGCTGTTTCCCCTCAGGTGGAATCAGCTCTGAGTCTTTTGGTGGTCGCGTTGTCTTCCCGTGAGCCGAATCCACCTCACTCGAAAACGCATTAATGCGGGATCCGCTCACGCTCCTTGTGGGGCTGATCGTCCTCCTGCTTCTTGATGATGCTGATCCGGCCGTCGCCTTCGATGAAGGCCTCCTTGACCTCCTCGCAGCTCTCGATGCCCTGCTGGCGGAGCTGACTGTTGAGTTCCTCCTTGGTGATCATTTCCTGCCGCATGTTCTGGAGCAGCATGCGCCCGTTCTGGATGAGCTTGAGGGGCGGCGGGCGCACGAAGCGCTGAAACACGGGAAACCGGTAGCCGAGCCAGTCAAGGAAGTAGTTCCAGAACACGATGGTGAGGACGAGGAGCGCCCCTTCCGTGATCGACTTGTACTCGGCGGCCATCGCGTTCTGGGCCGCATCGGCGATGAGCACGACCACGAGGAGGTCCGCGATCCCGATCACGCCGGATTGCCGCTTCAGGAGGAAGCGCAGGATGACGAACAGCATGAAATAGGTCAGCGTCCCGCGGACGATCACCCCCGCGAGCGGGCCTTGCGGCACGAAGATTTCCTGCCAATCGATCTCGCTAAAGCCCATTGCGCGTCCTCCTGGGGCGATAACGCGCAATCCCGGCTATGCGTATGATTTATCCCGGCAGAGGGGTCGGAGCGCGGCCTCCGAGGCGGTCCCGTGCCATCAGAGCCCCCATCGCGCCCAGAGGGCCCGCTCCTCGATGGCGCCGATCATCGCCTGCGGATCGACGAGGGAGTTCGGCACGAAGCCCGGTCGCCCGAGCCAGCGGGCGAGCATCGAGGGCCGGGTCGCGGGGACGAGGCGCAGGCGCACCTTGTCGCCGAACCGCTCCCGCAGCGTCCCCCGCAGGTCGCCGATGCCGTCGACGAGGCCAAGCCGGAGAGCCTCCTCGCCGACCCAGACGGCCCCCGTGAACAGGTCCGGGGCCTCTTCCTCCTTCAGCTTTTGCCCACGGCTCGCCCGCACGAGGTCCACGAACATGCGGTGAACCTCCACCTGGATGCCCTTCAGGCGCTCGATGTCCTTGGGGTCCTCCGGGCGGAACGGATCGAGCATCGACTTGTTCTCGCCCGCCGTATGGACCCGCCGCTCGATCCCGAGGCGCTCCATCAGGCCCGTGAACCCGAAGCTCGCCGAGACCACCCCGATGGAGCCGACGAGCGAGGAGGGATCGACGAAAATCTCGTCGCCCGCGCAGGCCAGCATGTAGCCGCCCGAGGCCGCCACATCCTCGACGAAGACGAGGACGGCCTTCTTCTTCTCGGCCGCGAGAGCCCGGATCCGCTTGTAGATGAGGTGCGACTGAACGGGCGAACCGCCGGGTGAATTCACCACGATGGCCACGGCCTTGATCCCGGGCATCGAGAAGGCGCGCTCCAGAACCGGCGCCGCGGAGGCCATCGAGAGGCCGGTGCGCAGCGGCAGCACGGCCCCGATCGCCCCGGAGAGCCGCACCACGGCAATGGTCGGGTCCTGGCGTCGCCAGCGGCGGGGAAGGAGACGCAGGAGGGGTTCGGGGAGACGGTGGATGAGGGAACGTGCCATGGGGTGGAGATAGGCAGCCGGGGGCTCCCCCTCAAGCAAGCAAGCCCGAACGGGCTGCCGCAGGGCGAGCGCCCATCGCGCATCCCCGCAGGCCGAGACGGCGCATCCCGGCACATGAAGCGCCGATGAACGGCCCCGCACGACGCCGTTCAGGCTTGGCCGTTTAAAGAGGGTCCATGGATCTGAGGGACGGCTCGGCCTGGCTGCCCGCCCGTCTCGCCAGATGAATTTCGATGGGGCTGGCGATGTCCCCCGGCCCCGAACGACAGAGGATGGATCGAAGGATGCGTTGTTTTCTTCTCGCTCTCGCCGGTGCGGCAACCCTCGGACTCGGCGCCCTGGCCGTCGAGCCGGCTCAGGCCCAGGGCTTTTCGATCAGTGTCGGATCGGGCTACGGCGGCTACCACCGCCCCTACCACCGCCCGGCTTATCGGCCCTCTTATCGCCGATACGGCTATTACCCGCGCCCGGTCTACTACCGGCCCTATCCGGTGTATTACGGCCGGACCTGCTTCACCCGCGTGACCCGCGTGTGGGACGGCTGGGGCTGGGTGCGCCAGCGCGTGCGGGTCTGCCGTTAAACCGGTCCGGCGAGTATGGCTTCGGCTGGGTGCGCCAGCGCGAGCGGGTCTGCCGTGAAACCAGTCCCGCGATTTCCGATCAACGGGCGCTTCGGCGCCCGTTTTCATGGGAGCACCGCCTCGCCACGGTGGAGCGCCTCGGCGAAAGGCGTGAACCGTCCCCCATCCCCGTGCAGCACGAGGGGTGGCGCGATGGCGAGCGGCGCCCGGCTTGCCCGAGTGGCGGTGACGAGAATCCGGGTCGCCGGACGGCCGGAATCCGGGTGTACCGGGCGGAGGCAAAGCCCCCCGAAGCCCCGGCCGAGACCCTCGATGATGTCCGCGAGCCGGTCGGCCCGGTGGACGAGGACGAGCCGCCCACCCGGCTTGAGGAGAGCCCCGCAGGCCTTGAGCCAGGCGTCGAGGCCGCCCGGTGGCAGCAGATGCGCGGCGGCCCGCCCTGCATCGGGCGATACCCGGGCCTGCCCGACTTCGAGATAGGGCGGGTTCGTGACCACGAGATCCGCGGCCTGAGGATCGAGGCCCGCCCGCTCCCATGCGGCACGGTCGAGAAGGTCCACCTCCGCGACCTCGCCTCGCACGCCGTTCAGCACGAGATTCTGTCGGCAGAGCGCGGCTTGGTCGGGGTCGCGCTCCACGAAGGCGAGCCGGATGCCGGGCTCCCGCGCCGCGATCATCAGCCCCACGGCACCGGTCGCTGCCCCAACGTCAACGACACGCTGACCGGCCCGGGCCGGCGCCGCGGCGGCGAGCAGCACCGCGTCCGTTCCCGCACGGTGGCCGCCGGCCGATTGGAGAAGCCTCACCCGACCGCCGAGGAGCGCATCCTCGACCGCGCCCTCAGCCATGGGCCGGCCGCAGCTCCGAGGCCAGACCCGCATCGCGGATGAGCCGGCGCGCCTGAGCGGCGTGGTCGTCCGGCACAAGCAGTCTGCGCGGGAACACGCCGATCATGCCCTCCATGGCGCTCATATGGCTGTCGGCAACGAGCACGGGGATATTGGCATCCTCCAGCAGCGATTGTAGGAAGCCCATCAGGACGAGGTCGTTGGTGCGGACGATTTCGACCATCGACGAATGGCGCTCCTTGAGGTTCTTGCGGCAAGCCGCACGTTGCGGCGGTGAGGATCGCATGCGAGGGTGCTCTTCGTCGATGCCTGCCTAACGCGGGCGTGCCCTGGGGGCCAGCCTGCGCCGTTGCACCGCGTCCGGCCCCTTCGGCTCGGCCCTATATCCATCGGCCTCACGTGGCCGACAACCGGGATGAAGCTTTTGGGCGTCGTCGTTTCCTTCGAGGACAAGCTAACGGATGCGGGCATCGAGGGCCTCGTCGGCCTCGTGGCTGCCGACATGGAGCGGGTGAACGCGATGATTCTGTCGCGGACGGGCTCCGAGGTCACCATGATCCCGGAGGTCGCCAACCACCTGATCTCCTCCGGGGGCAAGCGCCTGCGGCCCATGCTCACCCTCGCGACCGCCTCCCTCTCGGGCTACCAGGGCGACGGGCACGTGAAGCTCGCCGCGAGCGTCGAGTTCATGCACACCGCCACCCTCCTCCACGACGACGTGGTGGACGAAAGCGACATGCGTCGCGGACGCGTCGCCGCGCGGGTGCGCTGGGGCAACGAGGCGAGCGTGCTCGTCGGCGACTTCCTCTTGGGGCAGGCCTTCCGGATGATGGTGGAGGTGGGCTCGCTGCGCGCCCTCGACATCCTGTCCGCCGCTGCGGTCGTGATCGCGGAGGGAGAGGTCATGCAGCTCGCCGCCGCGAAGAACACGGAGACCAACGAGGACGAGTACCTCGCAATCATCCGCGGCAAGACCGCGGAATTGTTCGCGGCCGCCTGCGAGGTCGGACCCGTCATCGCGGGACGTCCCAAGGCGGAGGCCGCGGCCTGCCACTCCTACGGCATGAATCTCGGCATCGCGTTCCAGCTCGTGGACGATGCGCTCGATTACGGCGGCACGAGCGCGAAATTGGGCAAGAACGTCGGCGACGATTTCCGGGAGGGCAAGATCACGCTCCCCGTGGTGCTCTCCTTCCGCCGCGGCACCGAGGAGGAGCGTTCCTTCTGGCGCCGGGTGCTCGAGAAGGGTGAAACGTCCGAGGGCGATCTCGAACAGGCCCGCTCGGTCATGCGGCGGCACCGGGCGCTCGAGGACACGATCGAGCGCGCCCGCCACTACGGCGCCATGGCCCGCGACGCGCTGGCCCTGTTCCCGAAGAGCCCCATGAAGCAGGCGCTCCTGGAAACCGTGGATTTCTGCATCGCCCGCGCGCATTGATCCGTCGCTCACGAACGAGGGGCGGCTGCCTTCAGTCTCGCCGGCATCGACTCCGCACCTCAGCAAGAGCGCGTGGCGCTCTGTATCGCTTGCACGCTAATGCGCTCGTCCGCAGCAGGATGCGATCGCTGCAATCGCCAGCGCAGGCTCGTGGCCTTGGAGCTGTTTCCACTTGCGGGGAATCAGCTCTCGTCTTCGCTGTAACGCGTTTCCTCGACGTGAGCCGGATCCACCTCACTCAGATCAGCGCTTCGTTTCCGAGCGGTCGCGTTGTCTTCACGTGAGCCGGAGCCACCTCACTCAGATCAACGCTTCGTTTCTGGGCGGTCGCGTTTTCTTGACGTGAGTCGGGTCCACCTCACTCGAAAACGCTCTAGCCCCTCATCATCGCGGCCGGGCCTCTCCCGAACACCGCTACAGCGTCGGACGCGAAGTCGAGCGCGGTGAGTTCTGCACGTCCGCACGAGGGAGACCATCTCCGAGGCGGCCGGGGTGGGTCCACGTAAAGCTCCGGCGCTCTATCGCAAACTCGTGGCCTTGACCCACCATGCCGGCCGGGCTTTCCCGACCAAACGCGCCGCGGCGGCCGAGGCGTGACAATCGTCGTAGAGGGCGAACACGGTCGCGCCGGAGCCCGACATCCGGGCGAGCCTGCATCCCGGCGTCTCGGTAAGAAGCGCCAGCGCCTCGCCGACAAGGGGTTGGACCGCACGCGCCGGCGGCTCCAGATCGTTGCGGGCGCCCCGAAGGACTTCGACAAGGCCTCTGTCGTCGAACGATGGGTGCGCGGCACCCCCGTGCGCGTCACCGGGCTTTAACCCCAACGCCTTGAAGACGGCCGGCGTCTCCACGGGCACGCGGGGGTTGACGAGCACGGCGAATAGCCTCGGGAGGCCGAGGGGCGGACCCAAGACCTCGCCGATCCCGCGCATCATCCGGGCACGAGGATCGAGGCAGACCGGCACATCCGCTCCCGTGAGCCGCGCGGTCTCGAACAGGGCGGGATCCCCTAAAGGCAGTCCGTTGAGCCGCGCGAGCAGCCGGAGCGCGGCCGCAGCGTCGGAGGACCCGCCGCCGATGCCCGCGGCCACGGGCAAGCGCTTCACGAGACGGAAGGTGCCGGTCCGCAGCCCCGGCCGGCGTTCGGCGAGAAGGCGGGCCGCCTTGAGGACGAGATTGTCGGCGTGTTCGCCGGCGAGGCCGGCGGTGGGTCCCTCGACGTCGAGGCGGGTCTCCGGTCCCGGTTCGAGGGAGAGGGTGTCACCCGTTCCCGCGAAGGCCACCAGGCTTTCGAGTTCATGGTACCCATCCGCCCGCCGCCCGAGCACGTGGAGCGTGAGGTTGATCTTGGCGGGGGCGCGGGTCGTGAGGGGCAACGGCATGCCGCCTCCATGCCCCAAGCCGAGCCGCTGGAAAAGCCGTTCCGCGGATTCATGGGGTCTCTCGCAAGGCGGGGCTGCACCGCAGGGTTCCTGGGAGCTTCGCGTCGGAGGCGAGGGACGCGCCCTGTGGGAGCGTTCGTGCGAACGAGAGCTGTCGCGGCTCCTTGGCCGCTCGGGCCCGGGCGGCCTTGGTATCGCGAGGACCGCGAGGGCGGCCGGTCATGGATCTCTTCGGTTCAGACCGCGCGCTTCCCTCTCCACTGCGAGAGAGTGCCGGGGGCGTGGAGCGTCAGACCCACCCTCCCCCCTCCAGGGGAGGGTAAGGACCGTACCGCACGCCTGCCCGTGTTGGGCCCTTGACAAGTATTCCTATTCTGTGCTTGTTTGGTTCTGCCCTGTTCACGAGGGGCGCGCTCATGAGGCGTCGTGGCGTGGAGCAGGGCCGGTGCCTGCGCCGGCAGCCTCACGCGGGCGGCCGGTCCGGGCAGCCAGCCGACACGGGCGGGCGGCTCCGCTGCGGGTCCTGGATCGTCTCCCCGGTGCGACGGGAGAGGG
>JAESFL010000634.1_pt1 | contig 21497 bp, 24 predicted proteins | sample 9269401 | NCBI WGS metagenome assembly JAESFL01 (sample SAMN14506025, study PRJNA617098) | algae metagenome | isolation source: Gloeocapsa sp. UFS-A4-WI-NPMV-4B04 and co-occurring heterotrophs from desert... | place: USA: Utah | collected 2006-10-01 | reverse complement strand
GGAGGAAGGTTGGGGGCCGCTCCAGACCGGAGCAGCTGGCGCAACGGATCGAAGAGGAGGATCGAGCAGCGCGCCCCGGTGATCTGGTCCTCGGCCAGATGGCAGAGAGCTGTCAGCACTTCGCCCAGGGAGCGTCCGGCAGCGATCATTTCGAGGACCCGCGTATGACCCTGGTGGATCAGTTCGGCGAGCTTGCGGTCATGGATGTCTTGTGTGGTGCCGTACCAGAGGATGACAGCTCCTGTTTCATCTCGGCGGGAGCCGGCGCTGGAGCGGAACCACCGGTAGCTGCCATCGGCTGTCCTGATCCGGTACTCGCATTCATAGGATGCCCCGGAAATCAGAGTATCGCGGCGGGCCTGCTTCAGGCGGGCGGCATCGTCCGGATGCACAAACTGCATCCATCCATACCCCAGCAGGTCTTCCAGGGGATGACCGATCATCTCCGCCCAACCTGGGCCGATATAGAGGATTTTACCTTCCGGATCAGAAACCCAGGGAGTCTGATGGCTCAGGTCGATGGCGTAACGGTATAAATCTTCTTTTTCCGAAAAGGTGTTTCCGGCAGCGCCAAATCCCACCTCATGGTGAAGTCTTCCTCGTAGGAAGGGAGTGATAGACTGGTTGCGCTGCATTTAACGAGCTTAAGAATACTACAAGATGAAGACAAAAATCTTGGCCGACATAGCTCCATCTGTCCATCCGGCAAAAGATATCTTGCAGCTGTAAGGGTTAATTAAGTCGGTAGTCACCCTTTCCTCTACGGCTTCACAGGAGCAGCGTCTTGTTTAAGGCTATTTACAGGATCCCCGGAGAGGAGACTCTGGCTAAATGCGAAAAGCCGGTCGGCGCGCCGACCGGCCTCAAACATGAACCGCTTATCGTCAAGATTGGACGTGGAAGGCTTGGTATCAGCCTTCTTCACCCGTCACGCCGGCGGCATCCTGGGCCTTCAGCACCTCGGGGCGCGGCATGGAGATGATGTTGTAGCCGGAATCCACGTAGTGGATCTCGCCGGTCACCCCGCGGGAAAGATCCGATAGCATGTAGAGGGCGGCACCCCCCACATCCTCGATAGTGATGTTCTGGCGCAGGGGCGAATGGGCCTTCTGGTAGGTGAACATCAGGCGCGCATCGGCGATGCCCGCGCCTGCGAGCGTCCGCACGGGGCCGGCCGAGATGGCGTTGCAGCGGATGCCGGCGGGACCGAGATCGTTGGCGATGTAGCGAACGCTCGCCTCCAGGGCCGCCTTCGCCACGCCCATCACGTTGTAGTTCGGCATGACCCGGGTGGAGCCGCCATAGGTCAGCGTCAGGAGCGAGCCGCCGTTCCTCATGCGCTTGGCGGCGCGCTGAGCGATTTCCGTGAAGGAGAAGCAGGAGATCACCATGGTGCGGGAAAAGTTCTCCCGGGTGGTGACGTCCACGTAAGCGCCCTTGAGCTGCGACTTGTCGGAGAAGCCGATGGCGTGGACCACGAAGTCGAGGCCGTCCCAAGCCTTGTCCAGGGTGTCGAACACCGCGTCCACGGAGGCGAGATCCTCCACGTCGCAGGGGACCACCAGGTTGGAGCCCAGCGACTGCGCCAGCGGAGCCACACGCTTGCCCAGCGCCTCGCCCTGATAGGTGAAGGCGAGCTCCGCTCCTTGCTGGGCCACGGCCTTGGCGATGCCCCAGGCAATGGAGTGATCGTTCGCGACGCCCATGATGAGGCCGCGCTTTCCTTGCATCAGACCTGTCATGTGGGTCCCCCTCTGCATCGGCTCCAGGGTGCGACGCCAATTGTTATGAAAGAGTGCATCGCGAGCCGAAAACTATGGTGTCGTTGAGCGTGTCCATGCGAGTCCCTCTTGGAATCAGCGGGGCATCGCATGGAGCTGTCTCAGGTTGATGACGTTTGTCTTATCCGTTGTAGCGGCTTAAGACGAGTGTGGCATTGGTGCCGCCGAACCCGAACGAGTTCGACAGGACCGTGTCGATCCGAGCGTCGTCGACCCGCTTGCGAACGATGTTCATGTCGGCGAACTCAGGATCGATCTCGTCGATATGGGCGCTCTCGCAGATGAAGCCGTTGTTCATCATCAGCAGCGAATAGATCGCTTCCTGCACACCGGTGGCGCCGAGCGAGTGGCCGGTAAGCGATTTCGTCGCGGAGATCGGCGGGCACTTTTCGCCCGCGCCGAAGACCGTGCGGATCGCCTCGATCTCCTTCTGATCGCCCACGGGGGTCGAGGTGGCGTGCGGGTTGATGTAGTCGACCGGGTTGTGCACGTCCTTGAGAGCCATGCGCATGCAGCGGATCGCGCCCTCGCCCGAGGGGGCCACCATGTCGTAGCCGTCCGAGGTCATGCCGTAGCCGACGAGTTCGCCGTAGATGCGGGCGCCTCTGGCCTTCGCATGCTCCAACTCTTCCAGCACCAGCACGCCCGCGCCGCCGGCGATGACGAAGCCGTCGCGGTTGACGTCATAGGCGCGCGAGGCGCGGGACGGGGTGTCGTTGTACTTAGTGGACATGGCGCCCATGGCGTCGAAGAGGTTGGACATGGTCCAGTCCAGGTCCTCGCAGCCGCCGGCGAACATCACGTCCTGCTTGCCGTACTGGATCATTTCGTAGGCGTTGCCGACGCAGTGGTTCGAGGTCGCGCAGGCGGACGAGATGGAATAGTTCACGCCCTTGATCTTGAACCAGGTCGCGAGCGTCGCCGACGCCGTTGAGGACATGGCCTTGGGCACCGCGAAGGGGCCGATGCGCTTGGGGCCCTTCTCGCGGGTGATGTCGGCCGCTTCCATGATGATGCGGGTGGAGGGACCGCCCGAGCCCATGATGATGCCCGTGCGCTCGTTGGAGATCTCGTTCTCCTCGAGGCCTGCGTCCCGGATCGCCTGATCCATGGCCACATGGTTCCAGGCCGTGCCGCGGGCGTGAAAGCGCATGGCGCGTCGGTCGACGATCTCCTCCGGGTTCAGGCTCGGGGCGCCCTGCACCTGGCAGCGAAAGCCGTACTTGGCGAAGTCCTCGGCCTTGCTGATGCCGGATTTCGCTTCGCGCAGAGAGGCCAGCACCTCCTGCGTGTTGTTGCCGATGGACGAAACGATGCCCATTCCGGTGACGACGACGCGCCTCATAGCCTACCTCTTCTAAGGACCTTCACTGCCGGCCTGTCCCGGAGACGTAAGGCCGACCCTGCTCAATCTCAACCGTGAGCCTGCGATTGGTTGACGGCACGATGCGAAAACCGAAGGCTCCTGCCGCCAGGCAGTGAGGCCGGTTTTTCGAAAAGATCGCGTTTTGTCAACAGGATATGGGCGCGGTGCGGCTCATCAGACCCGCACCGCCCTGAATTTAACCGCCTACCGGGGCTTCGGCCTGGAACAGCCCGACGCGCATGTCCTTGGCCTCGTAGATCCGGCGCCCGTCGGCCTCGAGCCAGCCGTCCGCGATGCCGAGCACCAGCTTGGAGCGGAACACGCGCTTGAGATCGACGCCGTAGACCACCTTCTTGACGGTGGGCAGCACCTGGTCGGAGAATTTCACCTCGCCGACGCCGAGCGCCCGGCCGCGGCCCGGGGAGCCGCCCCAGCCGAGGAAGAAGCCGGTCATCTGCCAGAGGGCATCGAGGCCGAGGCAGCCCGGCATCACCGGATCGCCCTTGAAGTGGCAGGGGAAGAACCAGAGGTCCGGCCGCACGTCGAGTTCCGCCACCACATGACCCTTGCCGTAGGCGCCGCCGTCCTCGCCGATGGAGGTGATGCGGTCGAACATGAGCATGGGCGGGAGCGGCAACTGCGCATTGCCGGGGCCGAACAATTCTCCGCGCCCGCAGGCAAGGAGCTCTTCATAATTAAAGCTGGACTGGCGGGCCATGCCGGGTGCCGATCCTTTCCCTAGGGTCTCAAAAGGGGCCTCAAGAAAGCCTCGGGGCCATGATGCGGCTCTGGTAGCACAGGCTTGGCCGTCCATCAAAGGGACCCGCGCCGGGATTCTTTGCGGCCTCAACCATCAATCGAAGAACCCTGCCAAGAACCCTGCTTTCCCATGAGGCATCCGGGGGCAGCCTTGCGGCAACCCTCTCGCTTTCTTATTATCGTGATGTTAGAAGCGCGCATTCGTCCATTCAGTTCCGTGACATGACCGATCCTTTGTCCGCCTACATCGAATCCACGACCGCTCCGGCTCACCGGAAGGGCTGTCCCGTGTCCGAGTTGCGGGACAAGCTGCGCCGGGTGGGCCTGCGTCCGACCCGTCAGCGCGTGTCCCTGGGGTGGCTCCTGTTCGGCAAGGGCGACCGGCACATCACGGCCGAACTGCTGTTCGACGAGGCGACCCGCGCCCGCGTACCGGTCTCGCTGGCGACCGTCTACAACACTCTACACCAGTTTACGGAAGCCGGCCTCCTGCGCCAGCTCGCGGTGGACGGTGCCAAATCCTATTTCGACACCAACCCAACCGAGCACCACCACTTCTTCCTGGAGGAAGAGGGCGAGCTCGTGGACATGCCCTCTTCAGGGATCAGCGTCGCCGACCTGCCCCAGCCACCCGAGGGCATGGAAGTGGCGGGCGTCGAGGTGATCGTGCGCCTGCGCCGCAAGGGCGCTTAAGCCACCACGCTCGCATCACGAGAGCGGCTTCCGGCTTCCAGCGCATCGTGCGGACCCAGAGGGCCGCGTCAGCGAAAAGTGGCCCCGGTTTTCCGCATCAACGATGCGCCGCTTAAGGGATTGAGCATCGGATCGATCCCAAAAGTGCAAATCCACTTTTGGGATCGATGCTCCAGATGCCGCTCAGCCACAGCCTCGTCGCCCTTCTCGTCACGGCCATCTGGGGCCTGAGCTTCGTGGTCATCAAGCTCGGAGTCGGCACCACGCCGCCCCTGCTGCTGGCGGCCCTTCGCTTCCTCTTCGCCGCCGTTCCGGCCGTCTTCTTCATCCCGCGTCCGAAGACCGGCTGGACGAACGTGGTGGCCTACGGGTTCTTCCTCGGCGTCGCGCAGTTCGGGCTGCTCTTTGCCGCCATCGCGTTCGGCATGCCGGCGAGCCTCGCCTCCGTGGTCATGCAGGCGCAGGTCTTCTTCACGGTCCTCTTCGCCGCAGTGCTGATGAACGAACGGCCCGGGCCGCATCAGCTGATCGGCGGCGTTGTCGCCGGCCTCGGCCTCGTCCTCATCGCCTGGCCGCGCATGACCGGCGGAGGCGCCGGACCCTTCGTCATGACGGTGATCGCCGCAGCCTGCTGGGGCGTGGCCAACATCGTGTCCAAGCGCGCCGGCCGGGTCGACATGCTGGGCTATATCGTCTGGTCGAGCTTGGTCGCGCCGCTACCGCTGCTGGGTCTGTCCCTATGGGTCGACGGCCCGGATCAGGTGATCGCGGCGCTCACCCGCATGGACGGCGGCACGCTCGCGGCAGTGGCCTATCTGGCCTATCCGACCACGATCTTCGCCTTCGGCATCTGGGCCTATCTGCTTTCGCACCACCCGGCCGCCACGGTCACGCCCTTCGCGCTCTTCGTGCCGGTGGCCGGGATCCTGGGCTCGACCCTGATCCTCGGCGAGGCCATGCACCCGATCGAGGCCGTTGGCGGCGCGATCATCGTGCTGGGGCTCGCCTTCAACGTGCTCGGTCCGCGTCTTCTGAGGCGCTGGGTGGTCTAAATTTCACTGTCATTCCGGGCTCACCTTCGGCGCCCCGGAATGACAGTGGAGGATTGAACTCCTCAGCGGATGAAGCCGTAGCCCACGAGGCCGTAGACGATCAGGAAGATCGCCACGAAGACGTTGAGGAAACGGGGAACGACCAGGGAGGCGACGCCGAGCGCGATGGCCAGGATCGGGAGCAGCTTGAAGCTCAGGTTCAGACTCATGGAAGAAGGGGTCCGCGGATAGGGTTACGGTGTTGCCTTGTACCCCGGCAATTCTTGAGAAATCGGTAAAGGCCTACTCGACCGTCTCATTGGGATAGACGCCCCAGAGCTTTTCCTGCTGGATGTAGCCGTCCACGTCGCGGGCGCCGTCCATGGTGATCATCACCCGGCACCACTTGCCGTCGCAGCCGTTGACGTTGGTGATCACGCCGGGCTGGAGATGGGCCGCCACGCCGCTTTTCTCGTCGGCCCGGTAGAACAGGCCGATGGGGGGCTGGTTGCCCTTGGCCCAGGGCATCACGAGGGCCGTGCGGCGCCCCGACAGGAGCGAATGGAGAACCCAGCCCTCGGTGCCCTCCGAATCGCGGATGCGCCGCCAGGTCTCGTATTCGGCGATGATCTCCACGGGAAGCCCCGCGCGCTGGAACACCCAGGCGGTCCGGTGATCCTTGGAGGGGCCCTCGCGCAGGTTCACCCGGTCGGTCTTGAGGCTGACGTAGCGCGGCACGGGGAGGCCGGTGCCCAGGCGTCCGCCCGGGGGCTGCTGCTGCGCCAGGGCCGCTCCGGCGCTCAGGCCCACGACAACAAGGGCAAGGACGGTCTTGCGCATGGTTTCCCCGATCATGACTTTGTCTTGGATGGCAGGCTCTGGTAGAGAAGCTTGACGGATGCCGCCACGCGGCGGGCTGTCTCCTTTGATTGCCGAACCAGGGTTAAGAGAGCGTGAAACTCTTTCCACTTCGCGGTTTTTTCAGTGCTGAGGGCTTTTGAGCCGATGAAAAAAAGACCCTTGGTCGTTGTCACCCGCCGCCTGCCCGACGTGATCGAGACGCGCCTGCGCGAATTGTTCGACACGCGCCTCAACCTCGAGGACAGGCCCCTGTCGCCGGAAGAACTCGCGGAGGCGGTCAGAACGGCCGACGTGCTGGTGCCCACCATCACCGACGAGATCGATGCGGGCATCGTCGCGCAGGCCGGACCCAACCTGAAGCTCATCGCCAATTTCGGCAACGGCGTCGACAATATCGACGTGGCGGCGGCCGTCGCCAAGGGCATCACCGTGACCAACACGCCGGGCGTCCTCACCGAGGACACGGCGGACATGACCATGGCGCTGATCCTGGCGGTGGCCCGCCGCCTCCCGGAGGGCGCCCGGGTGGTCCCCGACGGGGACTGGGCCGGCTGGTCCCCCACCTGGATGCTGGGGCGGCGCATCACGGGTAAACGCCTTGGCATCGTCGGCATGGGCCGCATCGGCCAGGCGCTCGCCCGTCGCGCGAAAGCCTTCGGCCTGTCGATCCACTACCACAACCGCCGCCACGTGCCGCCAAAGATCGAGGCGGAGCTCGAGGCCACCTACTGGGAATCTCTCGACCAGATGCTGGCCCGCATGGACATCGTGTCGGTGAACTGCCCTCATACACCCGCCACCTATCACCTGCTCTCGGCCAGGCGCCTCAAGCTCATGAAGCCCGACGCAATCCTGGTGAACACCGCCCGCGGCGAAATCATCGATGAAGGGGCGCTCACCAAGCTCATCGAAGCGGGCGCCATCGCGGGCGCGGGCCTCGACGTCTTCGAGGAGGAGCCCGCCGTCAATCCGCGCCTCGTGCGGCTCGCCAAGCAGGGCAAAGTGGTGCTCCTGCCGCATATGGGCTCGGCCACCCATGAGGGGCGCGTCGCCATGGGCGAGAAGGTGATCGTCAACATCCGCGCCTTCGTGGACGGCCACAAGCCGCCGGATCGCGTGCTGCCCAGCATGCTCTGACGGACTAACCAGAGCAGAGATTCGTTAAAATAGGCCGGCTTCAGCCCTTGTCGTTGCGTTCCTATAACATATGTTAATCAGCTCGAATCGCGTAAACCGGCACGTGTGATCCGGGCCTGACCCTCCTGTCCCGAGAACCTGTTCTGATGAACGGCCATTCTGCTTCCCCACGACCCGTGGTGCTCCTCGTCGAGGACGAGCTTTTCGTCAGGATGGCGGCGGCCGATGCCCTGGAGGATGCCGGTTTCGAGGTGATCGAGACCGCCAATGCCAAGGCGGCGCAGGAGATCCTCTCGGACCGTGATGACGTTCGGGTCCTGTTCACCGACGTGAAGATGCCGGGTCCGATGGACGGGCTCGAGCTTGCCTCCCTGGTCCGACGCCGCTGGCCTCACATCTTGATCGTGATCACATCCGGCCATCTGAAGCCGGAGAGTGTTTCCCTGCCCGACGATGCGGTCTTCATCGCCAAGCCCTATGGAGAAAAGGCTCCGGCCGTGACGATCCAGGCCCTTCTGGTCTGATGTCGAAGACGGGCGGCTTTGCGCCTCTGGAGCCCTCGACAGCGATTTTGGCACCCGCCGCCCTCTCCTTGATGTGAAGATGTGGGCTGCGTCCATGTGCAACCGAAAACCACCTAGAGCGTAAACATATGTGAGTGCGGCTAAGAAGGGAGTTTGGCCAGAACAGGGCTGTTCCTATCCTCTGCAATGACCCGTATGACCAACCCCCTCATTCTCAAGCTCGAACAGCGCGACCACCTCTCCGACGAGGAGAAGAGGGTGCTGGAGAACGCGATTTCGCGTGTTCGGGTGGTCGAGGCCGACGAGGATATCGTGCGGGAGGGCGACCGCCCTGCCGAGAGCTCCCTGCTCTTGGACGGCTTTGCCGCCCGCTACAAGATCGTGTCGAACGGGCGGCGACAGATCTCGGCCCTTCACGTGGCCGGCGATTTCATCGATCTCCATAGCTTTTTGCTGAAGACGATGGATCACGGGGTTCTGGCGCTCACCACCTGCCGCATTGCGGCCGTTCCGCATGCGACGCTGGAGAAGATCACCGACGAGTACCCGCACCTGACCCGGATGCTCTGGCTGAACACCTTGATCGACGGGGCCATCCACCGGGAATGGCTCACCGCCATGGGTCGCCTGTCGGCGACGGCCCATATGGCGCATCTGATCTGCGAGCTTTACCTGCGCCTGAAGGCCGTTGGCCGCGCGGACGGCAGCACGGTCCAGCTTCCCATCACGCAGGCCGAACTCGGCGATACGCTGGGGCTCTCCACCGTCCACGTGAATCGCGTGCTGCAGGAACTCCGCAAGGAAGGGCTGATCCGTTTCCAGGGCGATGCGTTGACCATCCTCGATTGGGAGCGGCTGAAGAAGGTGGGCGAGTTCACCACCACGTATCTCAGCCTGCAGAACGAGGACCGGTGAACCAGATCCGCGGACGAGGCATGCTCGACATCACCCTGCAACCCATGTCCGTCATGATCGACGGCGGTGCCCATGACGGGCGGCTTGTTCTCTTCGATGGGCATCTGGTGGCCGTGCTGTCCCGTGTCACGCGGGAGGAAACGGCCGGTGGGGGCGGGCAGGCCGAGGGCTGGTTTCTGGAAGCGGGCTTTGGCCCCTGCGGGCCGGTGATGAGCGTCAGGCCGCCGGTCTTCGCCGAGTTGGAAGAGGCGATCGCGTGGGTTCGCAACCGGCTGGATGCCGAACTTTCCGCAGGCTGATCCCCCTACCGAGTGAGGGATTGGACGATGTCCCCGGCTGCCCGCTCGCCCTCCTCCCAGGCACCGCCCGCGGTGCCCCATTGCGCGCGCGACAGCGCTTCCCCGGCAAACCAGATTCGCTGGCCGACCGGCGCCTTCAAGACGTCGCGGATGGCGTAACGCCCCGGCGGCACCACCGCCCAGGAGGCGCGCGCCCAGGGATCGTTGCGCCAGGCGGTGCCGTGCAGGGCGGTAAGGTTGCGGATGGCCCGGTGGCCGAAATGCTCCGCCAGCACCATACGCGCATAGCGCTGCGGCGCATGGGCGTCCCGCCGGTCGAGGCCGGCGGCAAGGGGCTGGTCGAGCTCGAAGAAATGGAATGGCGTGTTGTCGATGCAGGTGAGAAGCCCCGGCGGCTCCCGATGCGTGCCGGTGAGGCTGGCTAAGCGATCCGCGCCGCGGAACGGCGAATCCGGCCAGTGCAGCACCACATGCTCGTAGACACCCTGGGTGAACCCGTGGATCGCCTCCTGGACGTCGTTCGGCAGGGCTGGCGCGAAGCGGATCGCATCCCGCTGCAGCACCGCCATGGGCGTGGTCACGATGACGGCTTTCCCGCGCAGGGTTCCGTCGGTGCTCTCGACCCGCACGCCCCCCGCCGACCAATCGATGGACTGGACGGCCGCTCCGAGGCGGATCGGCAGGCCGCCCCCCAGGCGGCTCACATAAGCGCCGAGGCCGCCCGCGATGAAGAGGTTGTCGGCATATTCCATGCTCGGGAAGTCGTGCAGGCTGACCTCGTCGAGAGGCCTTCCTGAGACCAGCCCATGAATGGCCGCCACCCGCCGCCCCTGCGGCCCCATCGGCGGCAGGACCTTTGCGGCCGCCTGGTCCTCGCGCGCTTTGGCCGCTTGGGTCATGGCTCGGTCGGCCATGGCAAAGGCCCGGTCGAGCGCCGCACTCTCGGCCCGGCTGCCCGGCCGGCCGCGCACGAAAAAATGCCCCTCGACGGGTGCCCGGCGCAGAGGCTCGCGTCGCATACGGCCAAGCTTCACCAGGGGGTTGATCGGGCCCGCATGCAGCCAGTGGGCGCCAAGGTCGAGGGGGTGCCCCTTGAAGCGCCGCGTGAGCGTGCGCCCGCCGATGCGGTCCCGGGCCTCCAGGATTGTGACCGTCAGTCCAGTGGCAATGAGATGCCGCGCGGCGGCAATGCCAGCGCTGCCCGCCCCGACGACGATCACGTCTGAATCCGTCGCAGGGGTGATCGACGACTCGGTTTTCAACGGCACAGGTTCTCCCAGACCTCGCTTTGCGGCGTCATCGTTCATAAGTAAGCTCCGCAGCACGCATCAAGCGTGGCCGCAATCCTTTGAGGGGACGAACGACAGATGCTGTTCCAATCGGTTTTCGCGGCAGCCCGCGAGGTTTTCTCGCCCGCGCTGCGGGGCATCCTCTGGAAATCGATCGGACTGACGCTGGCGCTGCTCGTCCTGGTCTGGATCGGCCTGACGAAGCTCTTCGACATTTTCCTTACCAATCATGATCTGAGCGCCACCTATCCGATCATCGACAGCTTCGCGTTTTTCCTCGCAGGCTTCGGCCTCTTCGTGGCGCTGATCTACCTGCTGCCGGCGGTTTCGGCCATCGTGGCGGGCTACTTCCTCGACGACGTTGCCGAGGTGGTGGAGCGCAAGGATTACCCGGCCGATCCGCCGGGCCGGGCCCTCCCCTTCGGCAAGGCCATCCTCTACGGCATCCGCTTCGCCGGCCTGTCGGTTCTGGTCAACCTCGTCGCCCTGCTGCTGTTCTTCATCCCCGGCATCAATATCGGGGCGTTCTTCGTCGCCAACGCTTATCTGCTCGGGCGCGAATATTTCGAGCTGGCGGCGGGCCGCTTCTGGCCGGCGGAGGATCTGGCGCGCCTGCGCATCGAGCACCGGGGCACGGTGCTCGCCGCCGGTGCCGTTCTGGCCGGTCTGGTGCTCGTGCCGGTGGTGAACCTCATCACGCCGGTGTTCGGCGCCGTGATGATGGTTCACCTGCACAAGAGGCTCACCCGCGGCCGGACGGCGATCCCGGACCGGCGGGAGGGCCAAGCCACCCTTGGAAACCGTTGAGGGGACAGGCTTCTCAGCGGCTCGCCTGCTGGCCGACGGCCGGGCCGGAGGCCCGCTCCGGGTGGAAGTCCGATTCGGCTCCGCCCGAGCGGGGAGCGAGCAGGTCCGGCATCGTTTGCGTTGCGTTGCGCTTGAGGTCGAACTGGCCTGTCTTGCGGAAGCGCACCAGATAGCTCGGCACGATGGCCTCGATGGTGGTGGGCGAGATCCCGAGGCCCTGGAGCGTGCGGCCCTCGGCGATGGCGCTGTCCGAGACCACGTTGTCGCTCTCGAGCAGGATCGCCTGGTCGCGGGTGGTGACGAGTTCGTTCGGCATCAGACCGAGCGTCAACCAGTCGAGCGTGCCCATGACGCTGCCCATGGCCCGGGCCATGTTGGCCGGCACGGGCAGGATGGCGCGCTTGCGCTCGGTCACCTCGAAGATGAGTTCCATCATCTGGCGCAGGCTGCGGATCTCCGGCCCGCCGAGCTCATAGACCCGGCCGGTCTGCACCCGGCCGTCTACCGCCGCCACGATGGCCGAGGCCACATCGCCTGCATAGATCGGCTGGAAGCGCGTGTCGGCGCCGGGCAGGGGCAGCACGGGCAGCATGCGGGCGAGCGTCGCGAAGCGGTTGAAGGAGCTGTCGCCCGGTCCGAACAGCAGGGAGGGGCGCAGGATCACCGCATCGGGGCGCACCGCAAGCAGGGCCGCCTCGCCCTCGGCCTTGGAGCGGGCATAGGCCGACTCGGATTGTGCGTCCGCTCCGATGGCCGAGACATGGGTGATCGAGACGGCCTTCTGGGCCAGCCGGGCGATCATCGCCGGCGCCTTCGCCTGAAGCGTGTCGAAGCGCTGGCGGCCCGTCTCCTGCAGGATGCCCACGAGATTGATCACGTGATCGGCCCGAGCCACCGCATGGGCCACTGAATCCTCGTGGCGCAGGTTGACGTGGATCGGGTGGATCTGCCCCACCTTCCCGAGGGGAAGAAAATTCGCCATGTTCGGCTGCCGGGTCGGCACGAGCACCCGATAGCCGCGCTGGGCCAGACAGCTCACCACATAGCGGCCGAGAAAACCCGATCCGCCGAAGACGGTGACGATTTGCTGCTCAGGCGTGCGAAGGGCACCGATCATGAAACTCTCCTGCCCGGCAAGGGACTTGCATGGAGCTTGGGTGTGAAGTTTGAGACGTCTCTAGTCAAACGCCGCTGCCCTGTGAAGAGGTGCATGGAGAAGAAAGCACATCTGCCGCATTTTCAGCGATTGACGCGCCGCCCGAACCACCGTAAACGAAGCCTCGCCGAAAGGCATGCCCAGGTGGCGGAATTGGTAGACGCACTGCTTTCAGGTAGCAGCGGGTAACACCGTGGAGGTTCGAGTCCTCTCCTGGGCACCATCAACCCTCTCAATGGTTGATCCGCACAAAAATCCCGAACAATGCAAGAAGAGTCAGTCCTACGGCGCTGCGTTGGCAGGGCCTGCTGACAATGGGCCTTGAGGGGGAGTGCTCCCGAACCATCTATCCCTCCGCATCGCGTTCGGCTCGTGCGCTTCGCCAGTGCGGCTCTCGGGCAAAACAGCGAGGCGATCCGGGACTCAGGGAGCAGCGGCACACATGGCGAAGGATCCGTTCCTGCCTGTCGACAACGAGGCCCGCGGGCTGGCGAAGACGCTCATGCGGACGGTGCGGTCCGGGTCGCTCGCCACCAACGATGCGGAGAGCGGCATGCCGTTTGCGAGCCTCGTGCAGGTGGGAACCGATCTCGACGGTTCGCCCGTCATCCTCACCTCGCAGCTCTCGATGCATACGCGGCTTCTGGAGGCCGATCCGCGCTGCTCGCTGCTGCTCTCCGCGATCGGCAGGGGCGACCCGCTGGCCCATCCGCGCCTGACCCTCCTGGCGACGGCGCACAGGCTTGAGCGCGAGAGCCCCGAAACGCAACAGATCCGCCGCCGCTATCTGATGCAGCATCCCAAGGCCGAACTCTACGCGGACTTTCCCGATTTCTCTTTCTGGCGCCTTGAGGTCGTGTCGGGCAGCCTCAACGGCGGCTTCGGCCGGGCCTATCGCATGGCCAAAGAGGATCTGCTGGCGGATGTCTCCGGGTTCTTCGACTTCTACGATTTCGAGGCGCAGGCCATCGAGCACATGAACGAGGATCATGCCGACGCGGTGGCGCTTTATGCAACCCGGCTGTGTGGCGCCCGCGCGGGCGCCTGGCGCCTGATCGGCATCGACCCGGACGGCGTCCAGATGGCGTTCGGTGACGAGATCCTGCGCCTGCCCTTCCCGAGGGCGCTCACCGGCCCGCACGAGGTGCGGCCGATGCTCATCAGGCTGGCCAACGAGGCGCGGGGCCAAGCTTCGTAGGAAGGCGCCGGAGACCTGTGGCAGAATACACCTTGCTTCGGGCGCCTCGGGACCGCATCAAGGGGGCAGATCGCGCAATATCATTCGCGCGGTCTGCCGATCCAGGAACTCCAAGTCCACGATGCGCCTCCCCTCTGTTCCTCCCCATGCCCGCTCGATCCTCGCGGCCATCACTGACGCGGGCATGCGGTTTTCGCGCAATGACGGCCTTGCCATGGCAAGCCACGTGGCGCTCTCGCTGGTGATCGCGCTGTTTCCGTTCCTGATCTGCGTCGCGGCCCTGGCCGCCTTGCTCGGGGCCGGGCGCATCTCGACGCATATCATCCACCTGCTCTTCGATTTCTGGCCCGAAGGGGTTGCGGGACCGCTGGCGCGGGAGGCCGACAAGGTTCTCATCCCCCGCAGGAACGTGCTGACGATCAGCATCGTGCTGACCCTGCTCGTCGCCACCAACGGCGTGGAGAGCCTGCGGATCGCCCTGTGCCGCGCTTATGGGATCGAGCGCTTCCGGCCCTGGTGGCAGGCCCGGCTCATCGGCGCGGGCTTCGTGCTGATCGGGGCGGCAGCGCTGGTGGCTTCTGCGGTTCTGGTGGTGCTGTGGCCGTCCTTCTGGCGCGCCGCAATGGTGTCGATGCCGGACCTGAAGGCGCTGGGTCTTACCTACGACGTGGTTCGCTACGGGTTGGCCTCGGTCGTCCTGGTGGCGGGCCTCGTCGCCACTCATCTCTGGCTGCCGGATGCCCGGCCCCGCGCTTGGAATGTCCTGCCCGGCATTGCCGCCACCCTGGTCCTGTGGCTACTCGGCGCCAGCCTCTACGGCGAGTTCCTGGCCAACATGACCCATCTCAAGGCGACCTATGCTGGGCTCGCCGGCATCCTGACGGCGCTGATCTTCTTGCAGATCTCGGCCGCGATCTTCATCTTTGGGGCCGAACTCAACGCCGCCCTGCGCCGGCGGACGAGTCCGGCCGACGATGCTGTTCCGGCAGTTGTGGAAGCGGCACCTGCTTCCGTAATGCAGGCCTAGCTCACGCCCTCGTCCTGCTTGCGCTCACAATCCCGCTTCGGAGACTGCTGCGCAGGCCGTTGCTCCTGGGCAATGACGGTGGGTTCGGTGGGGGCCTCCGTCGCGGAGACTGGGGCGGCGAAGATCGTCAGGAAGGCAAGGGAGAGAATGCGAAGCATGTCGGTCGTTCCCTGGTCGAAGCAGCCTGATGCTAGGGCCTGACGGGCCCTATGGCCAGCCCGTTTCACAAGCTAGTTGTAGGGCCGATTTTCCCCTCTTGAAAACCGGAAAAACCGTTCCTAAAATTGTGATTGCCAAGGCCTTTCAAAGGCTTGGCCATACGGGCGCCGGCGGGTGTCCGGCGCTCTCGGACCCATGTTGCTCAATGGAGGATGTGGTTATGAGATCAGCTTTCGATTTTTCCCCCCTATACCGCTCCACGGTCGGCTTCGACCGACTGTTCGATCTGCTCGACCAGTCGACCCAGGTCGAATCCACGGCCAGCTGGCCGCCCTACAACATTGAGAAGCTGGGTGAGGACCAGTACGTCATCACCATGGCCGTTGCGGGCTTCTCTCCTGAAGAGATCGAGCTCACGCAGAAGGAAGGCCAGCTTCTCGTGACGGGCCAGAAGAAGGGCTCCGACGACGGCAGGCAGTATCTGCACCGCGGCATCGCGACCCGCGCCTTCAGGCAGATCTTCAACCTCGCCGACCACGTGAAGGTGACGGGTGCGAACCTTGAGAACGGCCTGTTGACGGTCGCGCTCAAGCGCGAGGTGCCCGAGGCTCTGAAGCCGCGCCGCATCGAGATCGCATCAGGCAGCGGCGTGACGAGCGTAGGCCGGGACAACCAGCCCGCCCGGATCGAGCACGGCAGAGCCGCGTAACCTGAGCAAGCCTCCTCAACGGCGCCGGCGAATGGCCGGTGCCAAGCGCTAACCATGCGATCGGGTGCCCGGTCCTCCGGGCGCCACCTAGGGTGAGGCGTGCATGAACAGGGCGGCCCTGACGAGGCGGTCGGGGCCGAGATCGTCGTCCGCGTCGAAATCCATCAGTTCCGCCAAGCGGTTCCGGGCCCGATTGATGCGGCTCTTGATGGTGCCGATATTGGTGCCGCAGATGCGCGCCGCGTCCTCATAGGACAGGCCTTCCGCGCTCACCAGGAGCAGCGCCTCGCGCTGGTCGACGGGAAGCCTGCCCAGCGCCTTCAGCATGTCGGTGAAGTCGAGACGTGAGCCCTGGTCCGGCATGACCGCGACCTTCTCGGCCCAGGAGCCTTCGGGATCCTCGACTTCGCGCTTCTTCCTGCGGATCTGGGTCAGGAAGTCGTTGCGCAGAATCGTGAAGAGCCAGGCCTGCATGCTGGTGCCGGGCTGGAACTTGTCGAGATTGCTTAAGCCCTTGAGCAGGGCGCTCTGCACCAGATCGTCCGCCCGGTCGACGCTGCCGGACAGGGAGATCGCGAAGGCGCGCAGATGCGGAATGGCGGAAAGCATCTGGTCCTTCAGGGAGTTTTCGATTGACACTCTACGACCCCTTCCGATTCGAGCCTTCCACCAGACCCCTCCTTGCGACCTTGTGCATTAACCTATGCGTAGCTTGACGAGATTCCTTGAACTCTGCCGCAGAGCTATGCCTCACTTTCATGCAGGCCTGAGCACAATGGGCGCGACGAGACAGAAGAGGAACATGGGAGCTCCATGCACCGTTGTCTTTCAAGCTCCTGCTTCTTGGAGGGCACCATGCGCGTGTCGTTCAAAACCCTGATGACGGCGGGTCTTACTCTCGCCGGTTCCATGATCGTTCAGCCTGCTCCCGCCGAAGCCCAACCCTACTGGGGACCTCATTACCGAGCCGGCTGGGGCTATCGTCCCTATGCCTACGCTCCCCGCGCGTATTATGGGCCGCGCTATTATGGAGGTTATCGCTCGGTCTATTACGGGCCACGCCGTCATTACGGCTATCCCTATCGATACTACCGGCGCTCGAACGGGGGCGCCATTGCGGCCGGCCTGATCGGCGGCTTGGCCCTCGGGGCTATCGCGAGCGCTGCGGCCAACCCGTACTACGCTCCGGCCTATTATGCTCCGCCCCGCTGCGTCTTCGAGCGCCGGCGGATCGTAAATCCCTATGGCCGGGTGGTCGTTCGCCGGGTCCGAGCCTGCTATTGAGGATCCGCGAGCACGCCAAATCTGGAGAGCCCCGCGCCTGCGGGGCTTTTCTCATCCGTTGAAGCGGCCGCCGAGACAGGCTAGAGCATTACCAGGCGCATTTTCTGGATCCTTCATGACAACACGGTTTCATCGCGGCGACCTGCCGGCGACCTATCAGCCCGGCTCGGCCATCGCGATCGACACGGAAACGCTCGGCCTCAACCCGCACCGGGACAGGCTCTGCGTGGTGCAGATCTCCACCGGGGACGGCACGGCGGACGTGGTGCAGATCCTCAAGGACGGTCCGCTGCCGGAGAACCTGATCCGCGTGCTGTCCGACGAGAGCGTGCTCAAGATCTTCCACTATGCGCGCTTCGATCTCGCCGTGCTCTTCCATGCCTTCGGGATCATGCCGCGCCCGGTCTACTGCACCAAGGTGGCCTCACGGCTCGTGCGCACCTATACCGACCGCCATGGCTTGAAGGATCTGGCGCGCGAGCAGCTCGGCGTGGAGCTGTCGAAGCAGCAGCAATCCTCCGACTGGGGCGCCGACACGCTCACCCAGGCCCAACTCGACTATGCGGCTTCCGACGTGCTGCACCTGCATGCACTCAAGGAGAAGCTCGATCGCATGCTGGAGCGGGAGAACCGCCTCGGCATCGCCCATCAATGCTTCAGCTTTCTGCCGACCCGGGCGCAGCTCGACCTCCTCGGCTGGTCCGAGACGGATATTTTCGCCCATTCTTGACGGGCACTTAAACTTTCCCGCATAAAACGCATATCCGTCATAACATCGCCATGTCCGTCCGGCATGGCGCGGGGCCGATTGTGAGGCGGAAGGGGTTCAGAAGTGGCGGTAATCCAGGGCACCACGATGCGTGACGGCCCGGCCTTGAGGCCGGCCGGCCGGTCGACGCGCGCCTATACCAAGGCCCGCCGCCATTCCCGCTGGGTGCGCTTCGCCAAGATCGCCATTCCCCTCGGCTCCCTGATCGGCATGGGCGCCGTGGGCTTCGTGGCCTATTACGACCCGTTCCGGAACATCGAGAACCTGAGCTTCGGCTCCATCGGGGTGAGCGGCAGCAACGTCACCATGGCGAGCCCGAAGCTCACCGGCTTCAAGAACGACAACCGCCCCTACGAGGTCACCGCCAGCGAGGCCACGCAGGACGTGCGCAAGCCCGATCAGGTGCAGCTCAAGGATCTCAAGGCGCGCATCGTCACCGACGACCGCGGCAGCGTCGCATGGCTCCAGGCGGCGAGCGGTACCCTGGACACCAAGAGGGAGCAGATGCGGCTGCGCGACAACATCGTGGTCACAACGGATGCGGGCCACGAGGTCAAGCTCCGGTCAGCCTTCGTGCAGTTCAAGTCCGGCGCGGTGACGTCCAACCAACCCGTCGTCGTCTCATTCGGCAACGGCTCCATCGAGGCCGAAAAGCTGAAAGTAACGGACAACGGCAAGGTCATGAGCTTCGAGGGCCGCGTGCGCACCGTTCTCGACCCGTCCCGCTCCGCCCCATCGTCCAAGGACGCCGCCGGCACAGGCTCCACCATGCCTGCGTCCGTTACCGCGCCCCAACAGACAAGTACCCGTCCATGATGAGTTTCTCACGCGCCGCCTTCGCCATCGCGTTTCTCGCCACCATTCCGATGCAGGCCGCCTGGGCTCAGGCCGGCAAGGAGCGCGCGGTGGGCTTCGGCAATTTCGGCTCCAGCAAGGAGCCGATCAAGATCGATGCCAACAAGCTCGACGTCTTCGACAAGGAAGGGCGCGCCGTGTTCACCGGCGACGTGGTGGCGGTTCAGGGCGAGAGCACCATGAAGTGCACGATCATGACCGTGTTCTACGAGCAGCGGGACCAGAGCGGTGCACAGGCGGCGCCTGCCGCGCAAGGCGCCGACGACAGCGCGATCAAGAAGATCGACTGCAGGGGCCCGGTCACCATCGTGTCCCGGACCCAGGTTGCGACAGGCGAGAACGCCACCTTCGACCGTGGCTCCAACAAGATCATGCTCACCGGCAATGCCACCTTGAGCGACGGGCCGAACGTCACCAAGGGCGAGCGGGTGCTCTATGACATCAACACCGGCGTGGCCAACATCGAAACGACTCCCGGCGGCCGCGTAAGAGCGCTGTTCGTGCCCGGAAACGGCGGCCCGGCTCCGACGGGCGCCGGCGGAGCGAATGCTCCAGGCAACGCCGCCAAGCCGAAGCCCGCGCAGAGGCCGGCCACGAACTAAGGCGGGATGGCTTCTTCCCGCTTCTCCCTTCCATCACCAGCGATGATCCTGTGAAACCGCTTTTCAACCGTTCTCAACCCGGTCCTTCGGACGTGAGCCTCCTGGAGCCCTATGCGGCCGGGCCGGTCTCGCATGGCTCTTCCCGGAGCGAGGGCGAGGCTGTCTTCGGCGGCGCAGGCATCCTGGCCGTGAAGGGCCTGCAGAAGAGCTATCGCGGCCGCACCGTGGTGCAGGATGCGGGCCTGCAGGTGCGCGCCGGCGAGGCGGTCGGCCTGCTCGGCCCCAACGGCGCGGGCAAGACAACGATCTTCTACATGATCACCGGACTCGTCGGGGCGGATCGCGGCGTCATCAGCCTTGACGGCCACGACGTGACGGGCTTGCCCATGTACCGCCGCGCGCGCCTCGGCATCGGCTATCTTCCGCAGGAGGCCTCGATCTTCCGCGGCCTCAACGTGGAGGACAACATCCGCGCCGTGCTCGAGATCGTGGAGCCCAGCCGCAAGGAGCGCGAGCGCAAGCTCGACGCGCTCCTCGAGGAGTTCAACATCACGCGCCTGCGCAAGTCGCCCTCGATCGCGCTCTCGGGCGGCGAGCGCCGCCGCTGCGAGATCGCCCGCGCGCTTGCGGGCGAGCCCACCTTCATGCTCCTCGACGAGCCCTTCGCGGGCATCGACCCCATTGCGGTCGGCGACATCCAGAACCTCGTGCGGCACCTGACCCGCCGCGGCATCGGCGTGCTCATCACCGACCACAACGTCCGCGAGACCTTAGGGTTGATCGACCGCGCCTACATCATCCATTCCGGCCGCGTGCTGACGGAAGGCACGCCGGATGCCATCGTGGCCAACGAGGAAGTGCGCCGCCTGTATCTCGGCGAGGATTTCCGGCTCTAGGACCATCGGCCCTTTGACCATCGGCAACCGACCGCGGTACAACCGATGAGGCAGGCAAGAAGCATGCCTTTTCGGGTGCGGTCATGAGTGCGATGCAACGGCTGGAGCTGCGCCAGGGCCAGTCCCTGACCATGACGCCCCAGCTCGTCCAATCCATCAAGCTGCTTCAGCTCTCCCATGCGGAGCTCGCGGCCTATGTGGCTGCGGAACTCGAGCGCAATCCTCTTCTGCAGGAAGGCGAGATTCGGACCGATGCGCCAAGCCTGAGCCTCGCCGACTTCCTGCGTGCCAAGCAGAAGGCGCAGGCTCTAGGACCCCGGATCGTTCCCGGCGCACCGCCATCGCGAGGCCCAGACGCCCCAGGAGCGGCCGGCGCGGCTCACGGCGAGATCCGGCCCGAGCTGGAGGAGACGCTGGCCCGCAAGGCCAGCCTGACCGAACACCTGGAGGCGCAGCTCGACCTCGCCACCTCCGATCCTCACCTTCGCCCTATCGGCGAGCACCTGATCCACAGCCTCGACGAGGCCGGCTACCTCAGGGAGGATCCCGCGGAGATCGCCGTTCACCTGGGAGTAGCGCCTGCCGATGTCGAAACGGCGCTGCGGCTCGTCCAGACCTTCGAGCCCTCGGGCGTCGGTGCGCGCGATCTTGCCGAATGCTTGGCGATCCAACTCAAGGAGCGCGGCCGGCTCGATCCGGCCATGCAGGCGCTGCTCCAGAACCTCCACCTCGTCGCCCGGCAGGATTTCGCCGCCCTGTGCAAGGCATGCGGCGTCGACCGGGAGGATCTCGCCGACATGCTGGCCGAGATTCGCCGCCTGGAGCCGAGGCCGGGGCATGCCTTCGCGCCCGCGAGGGTCAATGTGCTCGTGCCGGACGTTCTGATCCGGCCCGCACCCGACGGCAGCCTGGCCGTCGAGCTCAATCCCGAGACCCTGCCCCGCATCCTGCTCAACCGCACCTATCACGCGGAGGTGGCCAAAATTCTTCGTAAGGACGAGGACAAGAGCTTCCTGTCCGAGTGCGTCCAGGCAGCAAGCTGGCTCACCCGCAGCCTTGAGCAGCGCGCCAGGACCATCCTGAAGGTTGCTGCCGAGATCGCCCGCCAGCAGGAGGACTTCTTCCGCGAAGGGGTCGCGGGGTTGCGTCCGATGACGTTGAAAGGCGTGGCGGAAGCCATCGGCATGCACGAATCCACCATCTCCCGGGTGGCGGCGAACAAGGCCATCGGCACCGAGCGAGGCACCTACCCAATGAAGTTCTTCTTCGGCGCCGCCACGGGCGAGGGCGAGCATGCCGCCAAGGCCGTCCGTCACCGCATCGGTCAGCTGATCGGTGCGGAAAAGCCGGAGGATGTGCTCTCGGATGAGGCAATTGCCC
>JAESFL010000633.1_pt1 | contig 21538 bp, 24 predicted proteins | sample 9269401 | NCBI WGS metagenome assembly JAESFL01 (sample SAMN14506025, study PRJNA617098) | algae metagenome | isolation source: Gloeocapsa sp. UFS-A4-WI-NPMV-4B04 and co-occurring heterotrophs from desert... | place: USA: Utah | collected 2006-10-01 | reverse complement strand
GCGGTCGACGAGGCACGACGCTTTCGTCACTACTTCCCGCTTGGCGCGCCGGATCGCGATTAGGCATTCACGCGCCTGCCTGACGGTCAAGCCTCGTGGTGCTCAGTCCCGGAGAGTGAATCTTCCGAGCGTCCGCAATTTATCGAAAAGCATATTCCCTGCGGTCGAGCCGCAGGTCTGTTTGGCCATCTTATGCTGAAGGCGGTTCGACCGCTGGCCCGGTTCCGGTCACGGCCGCTTCGCGCCCATCTGCGACGTTCAGATCGTTGTCGGCTGCACCCGAAAGCTGCCGTTCGTTCAGGTAAACGGGTGTGCCCTCAAAGCGCACGAGCCCCGGCCTTTGAGCGAATACGGTTTGGCAGCGTTTTCCTGGAACTACAAAATGGGGACATCGCTCGCAAGCAGGCTTATGAGCTGATCTTTCCCTTTTTATGTATCAGAACCCCCTGTTGCCATCTACTTGGCGCCTTGTCGGTGCGGTGAATGCAGCCTGCCCAGCAGCAGGGCCGCTTCTTCCCCTCCAACAGTTCGTCACACGTTCGCTCAATCCGACGTTGGCGCGTTGTTGACTGTTTCGCGTCATCGACCCAGCAAATGAACTCATTTCGACCGAGCGGGGTCAGGCTTTCCCAAACCGAAAAGACCTTCGGGTTCGATACCAGTGCTGCTTGAAGATCTTCACGTGCTTCGTGGACAGTGCCTTGGGGAAAAGCGTTCACCACGAGGACTCCCAGCAATGCCGCCCGGAAGCCGATTCAGCTCCGCTGACGGCAACTTCCGAGCTCGCCGCGAACTGGTCGGGGTCCTCCGAGCACCGCAGGTGTTCAAGTCGGATACGAACCACTATAGCGCGCCCGTTCTAGTCGGTGCGGGCTGCGGGCCCCGTGCGAATGTTACTGATCCTGGTGCGCCACCGACAATCCGCAACAGCTATATTCGATTTGCTCGTCTGCGTTCGGCCTTCCAGCGGGAGTCAGATCGAATAGGGTCCAAAGCGGCTCCACAGTTCCCAGGTGACGCATATCCTGCCCCGGATCGGTCGGCGCATGGACCAGCTCGCTTGCCCAGTACAGACGGATGACTCCCTCCGCATTGCGCCTGAATACGGTCATAATCGGCACGGGCTCGCCATCTGGGCCATCGCCCCCGTAGTCTCGACGAAAGTTATTCCGGGCGGCTGACACAAGTCTGATGTATTTCCACCCTTTCTCTCGGGCAAAGGTCGCCACCTCTTCGAGGGGCGCTCGCGCTGCAATCACCAGGTTGCCGCCGAGGCCGTCGAAATGGGGGATGGTGCCCTCCCACATGTCGATTAGGGCTGTGCAGGATGGGCATGGTCCCTCACCAAGAGGTCGTCCTGCAAAGGCGCCCCGGGTGGGACCAGCCCGCCGGTCGCCGGAGTGCCGCGGAAACATGTAATGGTAGACCATGAGCGTGTCGCGGCCGCGAAACAGTTCAGACATCCGCACCACGACCAGCTCTCCGTCCGAGCCGATCTCGTCGAATGCGTAGTCCTCCGGCACTTCGCCGCCGGGCGGCAGCGCACGTAGCTCGGCAGCAACCGCCTCCATCTGACGCCTGAGTTCCAGCTCGCTCTTAAGCAGCGCGTCCCGCGCCGCCCGATACTCCGGCGTCTCGTTTGGAAAGGTGATGCCCATGCCTGATCCCGGCAGCAGCGACTAGACCTGCAGACTGCCACCGCCGGCGATGTCACTGCAACAGCCGGTCCATGTTGATCCGGAACTAACCTTTCGGTTAGTGTTCGGAAGTCATGCTCGACTCAACTTTTGCCGCACTGTCAGATCCTACGCGCCGGGCAATTCTCGCGCGGCTAAATGAGACGGATGGGCTGAGCGTCAACGAGGTGGCGACCCCCTTCGACATGTCGCTTCCAGGAGTCATCAAACATCTGGACGTGTTGACCGATGCCGGCCTCGTCACGCGCACGCGCGAAGGTCGCAATGTGACCTGCCGCATCCGCCCAGAGCCAATGGCGGAGGCTATAGCGTGGCTGGAGCGCCATCTGGACTTCTGGAATGCACGCCTTGATGCACTTGCGGCGCTGACCGACAAGCGACGCGATGGCTGAAGGGGCGAAGCTTGTCCTGACGCGGCGGCTGGCCGCCACGCCCCGAGATGTATTCGAGGCGCTGACGACCACCAACCTGCTCGCTCAGTGGTTCAGCCCGCGGCCTTTCGACGTTTGTGAGGTCGAAGCCGATTTGCGCTTAGGCGGCAAGTTCTCGTTCCGGATGACCGGCGAGCCCGGTACGTTCGGCGCAGAAGGCGTTTACAAGGAGATTGTTCCGGACCGGCGGCTCGCGCTGACCTGGACCTGGGTTGAGAAGCCGTCGGCCGAGCCCCTTGGTGCCGGGACGTCGCTCGTCACCTTCGACCTCGCACCCGACGGTCATGGCACGCTCCTCACGCTGACCCACGAACAGCTTCCCGGTCAAGAGCAGGTGAACAGTCACAAGGAGGGCTGGACCGAAGCACTGGCGAAGCTCGCACGTCTCTTGGACTCACAGCGAGGAGACAGGCTGCCCGATCAATTCGACAGCAAGAGTAATCTCCTAAGTCGGGATGGATATTGGGACAATGGAGGAGCTACGAGAATGACCGCGCAAAGACCCTCGGCGGAAATGGCGGCTGCGGGAAGCAAGCCTTTTCCCAATGAAAGCGCCGAGTATCGTGAGGCGCGCACCGCGCTGCTCGCTGAGGAAATCGAGCTAAGGCGGCATATCGCTCGCGTCGCCGAAATGCGTCGGGCCTTGCCGCCTGGCGGCGTCGCCAGAGATTATCGCTTCCTAGACGCGGAGGGGAAGGAACTCGGACTCGCCGACCTGTTCGGACGACACGACACACTATTCACATACTTTTGGATGTACGGGCCCGAGCGCGAACGGCCATGCCCGATGTGCACGTCATTCGTGGGCTCGCTCGACATTCCAACACCGGACATCGAGCAGCGCTTGGCGATCGCGATTGTGGGCCGCTCGCCCGTGGCGCGCCAGCTAGCGTTCGCGCGCGAACGTGGATGGTCGCACCTGCAGTTCTATCAAACCATAGGCGACGATTTCGCGAAGGATTACCGCGCACTGGTCGAGGGGGAAGAGGGAGCGGCGGTGCTGATGTGGAGGCGCGAGGGCGATCAGGTGCGGCTGTTCTGGGCGGCTGAGGGCGATCCCGAGACCGCCGACCCGGGGCAGGACGCGCACCTGGCTCCAGATCCCACTCCGCTGTGGACCTTGCTCGACTGGACGCCGGGCGGGCGCGGGACGAGTTGGTATCCTAAGCTCGAGTATGACGGCTGAGAGTCGTCTGAACGGATCAGCGTGAGGCGAATGCTGGATGACAACAGACAAAAGGTGCGCACTGAAAGTGGAGGAGCCGCGCTCCTGCGCATACAAAGGGCACAGCATTGGGGAGATAGATGAGAAGCGCTGCGATCGCATTACGCCAGACGCTGCCGATGGCGGCGATCTTGATAGCCCTTACCGCCTGCGACGCAGCTTCGGCGAACTCGGTACGAAACAACGGCGCTGCGAACGAGACTGTCGAGCAAACGACCGTACGTTCACCGCAGACGCGCGACGGTTACGCGGAAGTCGAGGGCGGGCGCATCTACTACCAGCTACATGGCGACCTGGATGTGGGCAAGACGCCGCTCCTGGTGCTGCACGGCTCGTTAATGTCCGGCGAAGCGATGGCACCATTCGTCGGACCGCTCGCCGAGAGCAGACCGGTTATCACCATTGATGCGCGGGGGCATGGACGCACGGGCGACCTGCCCGGCGCAATCACCTACGAGGGCATGGCCGATGATGCGGCAGCCGTGCTCGAGGCGGTGGGCGTCCGAAATGTCGACGTTTTTGGCTACTCGATGGGCGGCACAACAGCCATCCTCATGGCGGTCCGACACCCCGATCTTGTGGGCAAACAGGTCATCTTGTCTGCGCCCGCATGGCGTAAGGGGTGGTACCCGCAATCCCAAGCGAGCTTCGAGCAGTGGAATGCTGAGATGTTCGCGGGAACCCCGGTCGAACGCGCCTACAAGCGCCTTTCGGCGACGCCCGAGGCCTTTCCCGCCGTCCTAGACAAGTTGCGCGAACTTGAGACCGCCAACTATGACGTTGCTCCTGCTGCATTGCGCGCCATCCGTGGCAAGACGATGATCATCGCCGGCGACGCTGACGGGGTCCAACCGGCGCACGCACTTGAATTGTTCGAACTGCGCGGGGGCCTCGATCCTAAAGCGGCCACGCAAGGGCTGTTGAGCGAAGCGCCACGTGCGCGCCTGGCGATCCTGCCAGGCACGTCGCACATCGGCGTCATGAACGAAGGAGAGTTGATAGCGCGCCTTGTCGCGCCATTCCTAGACGATCACCCACCCCCGCGCCCAATCGGCTTCTTTGAAGGCATGGACGTATCGCCGGACGAATCGGAAAAGTCCGCCGCCGGCGAACGCTGAGGACCTGATTCTAACAGCGGACCCGCCGCCGGGACGGATTGACGTGGAGCGGCGATTGGCTGGCTAGAGACAAGCGTCCTTCGTCGCAGTGCGCCGCTCTGCCACGCTCAGGCTGACATCGGGGCACTTTGCCCTGGCGAAGCTGTGGGACGTTGTTCACCATCGCTGCATTCCGAGATAGGTGCGCACGATATATTCATCTCCGAGCCGCCTAGATGGACCCTTCGGAGCAGTGCTGAAGCCCCGGGTTCCACAGCATCTGCCGCTGGTCGCTGTGCCAAAATCTAGTGAACTGCACTGGAGCTAACAGCACCCGGCCAGTTCAATACCTCTCCAATGATCCAAACGAGGATTGCTGCACACAGGACACCGAGCAACAGCAAGAGGCCATGCCGTGCGGCAAGTCGCGCCGCGTGCTTTCTCGCTTGAATCCTAAGTCTACGGGCACGCGCTATAGAATTTTCTACTCCCGTCTGCGTGGAGTTGCGAATGCGATCGGCAGTTTTATCCATGCACCACACTCCCAAGCTGGCGGACGGAGGTACGTAGACCTGCTTTCCCTTCCAATGGGCGGGTAGACTGTGTGTAGCGGAAGGGATCTCACCACTGCGAGTTGGGCTGACGGGAGGATCTTTCAATAGAAGAAAATACCCGTTCTTCTAGTATTTCTTGCCTCGGACTCAGGCCTGGTCCTTTCGGCAAGCAGGTCAGGCTCTAACCTCGCCGCATGCTCCCGTAGCTGCGCGTGTGTTCTCGCGGTCAGGAGTGGGAAAGGCAGCTGTCTCTTGCGCTCCGTCGTACACGCTGAGACCGGCTCCGTCTTAGCAGCCTCCGAGTAGGCCGTCGCGCATCCACTCCGCTGCCGTTCTTCCCACCCGTTCCGAAGCCATGCCCGGCGGCCCACCCGTCAGTTCGGCAAGAACTACTAAGACAAAGGTTCAAAGTGATCATTGCCAGTGTATGGCGACCCGCTAGTTCCTCGAACCTTGGTTTTTTGTCATGACTCAGACCTATGAGGAGGGGGAATGAGCCTGATTGTTGCTCGCAGGCGTCCGGCCGAACAATCCTTTCATCCGTCGGTGTGCCTTTTCACGGACAGCGAGCAGCCCTCCGGCGTTGGCGAACACATGCTCACGCTAGCAAACAAATTGGCAGCTCGGTTCCGCTTCTCCCTCATTTGCCCGACCACCTCGTCCGGAGCTCGCCTGCTTGCCCGTGCAAGGATCGCGGGACTAGAGGTTCTCGGCGCCAATGCGCTGCGCGATGTGGCCGACTGGCATCGCGCCCGCGACTGGCTGCAGCAGCAACGGGTGGACCTGCTGCACGTGCATGCCGGCATCACATGGGAAGGTCTCGCCGCTCCCAACCTCGCCCGAGCCGCGGGTGTGCCGGCAGTGCTCAGAACTGAGCATCTGCCCTTCTTGGTCAAGGATACGGCAGGATGGGCGGACTATCTCCACCGCGTCGCCGAAGTCGATCGCGTGATCTGCGTTTCCAATGGCGTTTACCGCAGCTTTGCTGCGGCAGGGACGCCTCCTTCCCTCCTCGCTGTTGTGCCGAACGGGATTGACCCGCCAGTCGAAGCCAAAATTCATTCTGGGGTGGATCAGTCTAGGCCGATCTTCCTGACCGTTGCACGACTAAGCGAGCAGAAAGCCCTAGACGTGTTGATTGAGGCGGCACCGCACGTGCTCGCCCGCGCACCAGCAGCGCGGTTCCGGATCGTCGGCACAGGTCCGCTTGAGGGCAACCTTATCGCAGCCGCGAGAGCCCTAGGCGTCGCTGATGGCTTTGAGTTCCTGGGGCACCGCGAAGACGTGCCGGCGCTGATGACGACAGCCACTGCATTTGTGCTTCCTTCACGCTTCGAGGGTCTGCCGCTCGCGCTCTTGGAGGCCATGGCCAGAACCGTTCCGGTCGTAGCAACAGATGTCTGTGGCAATGCTGATGCCGTGGAGGACGCTGAGACGGGGTTGCTTGTTCCGCCTTACGACCCGCAGGCGCTTGCTGCCGCGTTGCTTCGGGTTATCGAGCAGCCGCTGCAAGCCCGTATTCGGGCGCGGCGAGCTCGAAAACGTGTACTCTCGCAGTTCACGAGCACGCAGATGGCCAGAGCAACCCTATCACATTACGCTTCGTTGACCGGCGTTGCCGTCGAGGAAACTGCGGCCGGGCTTGTTCCACGTCACTCAGCATGACCCGAACGCGGCTTGGTTTCATCGGTGCAGGTGGCATTGCTCATCGGCATATCGCTGTGCTCCAGCACTTCGACGACGTCGAGATCGCTGCCATATGCGACCCCGATCTTAGCCGTGCACGTGAAGCGGCAGCCTCCATAGAGGCAGCTGCTTATTCCGACACAGAACAAATGCTCGATGCCGTTGCCGTTGACGCGCTCTTTATATGCATTCCTCCGTTCGCACATGGGGCGCCAGAGCGCGCCGCCCTTGACCGCAACATCCCCTTCTTTGTCGAGAAGCCCGTTGCCAGGGATCTGGCTACTGCGGAGGCCATCGCTGCGGCAGTGGCTAAGCGTGGCCTGGTCACTGGTGTCGGCTACCATTGGCGTTACCTCGACTTTCTTGACGAGGTTCGGTCGCTTATCACCGAGAGGCCGGTCCAGCTCTTGTCAGGCTATTGGATCGACGCGACGCCGCCCCCGGTCTGGTGGTGGCGCGAAGGAACTTCGGGCGGCCAGATGGTTGAACAGACCAGCCACGTCCTCGACCTTGCGCGTCATCTCGTTGGGGACGCCGCAAGCGTTTACGGGCTAACCGGGCATCTCGCACGCGACAGCTATCCCGGTCTCGATGTAGCAACTGCGGCCGCCGCGAGCGTCCGCTTTCAGTCCGGCGCCATTGGTAATTTCGGCTCAAGCTGCCTCCTCAGCTGGCGGCATCGCGTGGGCTTGCATCTGTTTGGGGAAAACTACGTGATCGAGATAACCGACGTAGACGTGATGATTGATGTTGGCGAGGGACGCCCGGTGCAGGGCACATTTACCGACCCGGTCTGGCTCGAAGACCGCGACTTCGTAGATGCCGTTCAGGGCAAACAAAATCGCATCCGCTGCCCTTATCAGGAGGGCGTGGCCACACTTCGTTTCGCACTAGCTACGGGCGAGTCCGCGAGGTCCGGGCGGCCGATCAAACTCCAGCCTCAACGGTGAGGCTTGTCCATGGGTGATTACAGGGAAGTTCGATCCCTCGGCATAGAAGCACCTGGGCGGGCAGGTTTCTTCAGCTACGAGGAAGCGCCGCCGGACGAAGGGCAGTTTCGGCTCGACACGCTCTACACCGGCTTCTCCGCCGGAACTGAACTCACGTTTCTTAAAAACACCAATCCGTATCTCCACTCGAGATGGGATCCGGAACGGAGCGTATTCGTCGCAGGCGAGGCGCAGCAAAGCTTCCCAGTCCCGTTCCTGGGCTACATGGAAGTGGCCCGGGTTGCCGAGGCCCGTGCATCCGGCTTCTCCAGCGGTGATCTTGTCGCCGGCACTTTCGGGCACAAGACGGGTCATGTCGCCAATCCGGCGGACGAACTGCTCGTCCCCCTGCCGCCTGAGATCGATCCTATCCTCGGCATCTACGTGGCCCAGATGGGCCCAATTGCAGCAAATGGCGTGCTTCATGCAGACGCGGAGTTGCTCGGCCCGAACGTCGCGACGCTTGGAGCCGGACTGGCGGGACGGCCTTGCCTTGTCCTCGGCGCTGGCGTCGTCGGATTGCTCGTAGCCCTGTTCGCGCAGCGTGCGGGTGCTGTCGAGGTAGTAATCACCGATCCCTCTGCTTTCCGTCGTGAACGCGCCGCGCGGCTCGGACTTCATGCAATGGCGGAGGACGAGGCCTGGAATTATGCCAAGACGAGCTGGCAACATGGCGGCGCCGATCGGGGCGCAGATGTCGCGTTCCAGACGCGCGCAGACCCTGCAAGCTTGCACGCCGCACTCCGGGCCCTCCGCCCGCAGGGGGCCGTGATCGACCTCGCATTTTATCAAGGCGGCGCGGATCGCGTCCGCCTCGGTGAGGAGTTCCACCACAACGGCCTTGCGATCCGCTGTGCGCAGGTCGGCCGGATGCCGCGGGGTCTCAACTTTCTCTGGAACCGGCGAAGACTCGCCCAAGAAACGGTGGCGCTGCTCAAGGATCGGGGCGACGACATCAAGGAACATATGATCACTCACGTCCTCCCGATCGAGGAGGCACCGAGTTTCCTGCAGAGGCTCATTACCGAGCGGCCAGACTTCCTTCAGATCGTTTTCAAGGTCGCCGGATGACGCTGGCGGGAGCCTCTGCCGGTGACCATCCCCCAGTTCGCATCCTCTTCGTGTTTGGTTGGCTGGTTGTTGGCGGCGAAGAAACGGAAGTCCGGCTGCTGGCGCAGCACCTCGATCCTCTGCGCTACAGGCTCGAAGTCGTGGCTTGTCTCCGTATGCCTGGCATGCCGGAGCAGACGCACGAACAACTCGCAGCGCTTAGGATCAAGGTCGACACGACACCGTATCAACTCTCGTTTGAAGATACGGTCGCCTATTTGGCCCAGAAGCTCCGCGCTTTTGATGTCGTGGTTGCCTGCCAGAACGTCCCTGACATCTACCCAGCGTTGGAACAGCTCGCCCCCGATCAGCGCCCGCCCCTAATTGAGCATGGCGGGCTGGTATCAGAAGCGCTCGGAGGGCCGAAGCATTTGACTGCCCGCTATATCGGCGTATGCGCCTCGATCCGCGAGGCCGCGGCGTCCCGCATGCCCGGGCGCGAGCACCATGCGGTCAAAATACCTTCCATGGTTGATATCGCAAGCTTTGATCCTGCCCATCGCGCCCCGGCTAGGGCGGCGCTCGGCTTAGACCCAGACATACCGCTCATCGGCTGGCTGGGGCGGCTCGATAAAAAGAAGCGGATCGAAGACTTCATCGCTGCGGCCGCGATTGTGAGTCGATCTCAACCGGACGCGCGCTTCTTAGTGATCGGGGGACCGGACGCATTTATGCCCGACTACGCCGATCAGCTTCAGGCGCAGGCACTGGCCTTAAGATTGGACAGCGCTCTCCGTTTCTTGGGTGATCGCGCCGACGTACCGGCGCTGCTCGCGGCACTCGACATCTTCGTTTGGCTGTCGCGTGGAGAAGGTATGCCCCACGTCATTGCCGAAGCAGGGGCTGCCCGACTTCCCGTGATTGCCACGAAGGACAATGGCACGCTGGAGCAAATCGAGCACGGCGTCAGCGGTGTGTTTGTCCCGCACGAGGATCCGCGCGCGGTCGCAGACGCTATTTGCAGTCTGATCGAACATCCGGAGCTCAGACGCCAACTTGGGACAGCGCTGCGGGCGAAGGTGGAATGCGAGTTTAGTACGAACGCGGTGGTGCCGCAGTGGAAAGCCTTGGTAAGGGATGTTCTGGCCGAGAGCGTACGGTCGGATCGTTCCAATACGAGCTCTGATTCCGTCAACGCAAATACCTGCCAGACTCCGCAGGGGGCGCTCCTTTGAGCCACTCGATGTTCGTCTCGCGCCTTCGCCGAGGCCTTTGGTTCGTGCCGCTGATGTGCGTGCTAGCTGGTGTGGCGCTGTCCTTTGCAACGATTTCAGTTGACCGAACTTACGACTATCAGCTCGTGCCCCGCTCAATCAGTGGGGGGCCAGAGGCCGCAATCGAGATCCTCGGCGCCGTGGCTGCGTCAATGGTCAGTCTCACCGCCCTCGTACTAACGATCACCATGGTCGTGGTGCAGCTCGCTATGGGCCAGTTCTCCCCGCGCATCGTTCAACGCATCCTGCAGGACAAGCCGAGCCAGTTCGCAATTGGAGTTTTTGTTGGCACTTTCGCCCACGGCATGCTTGCACTGCGTGAGGTGAAAACTGACGGGCAGGGTGTAGTCCCGGGGCTGGCAGTAGTAGTCGCTTTTGTTTTAGTCGTCGTCAGCATCATGGTCCTTGTTTGGTATGTTAATCACATAGGACGCGCGCTTAGGGTGTCAGCGCTGATTGAGCTCGTCGGCCACGATACACGCCGTCTCATCGATAAATTTCATTCGAGTGTCGAGGACTTACGAAGCAATGCGGGACCGCAAATCTGCGCGCCGCGCTCGGGCGTAGTCACTCAGGTGGATGCTGATGCATTGACGCGCCTTGCTGAAGAAAGCGACTGCGTGATCACCGTTCGGCCCGCCTTAGGCGAATTTGTGCCAGCCGGTTCTGCTCTTTTCGAGATCACAGGCAATATCGACAAATTCGACGTGGATGCCGCGATCCGCTCCATAGAATTGGGGCTCGAACGCACGCTCGACCAGGACATGGCGTACGGTCTGCGGCTACTGGTTGATATTGCCGAGCGATCCCTCTCGGACGGGCCCTTCCAGGATCCGACTACGGCAGTGCAGGCCATTGACCGGTTACATGATTGCTTGCGTCAGCTCGCAAAACGAACGCTACCCGACGGTCGTTACCGGGACAACCAGGGCGAGGTGCGCCTGGTAATGCCTGCGATGTGTTGGGATGACTATATCCATCTCGCGTTTGATGAAATTCGGATGGCTGGGGCAGGTTCGCCCCAAGTTGCACGTCGTCTACGCGCCGCAATAGACGACTTGCTATCGATCGCTCCGCTTGAACGCCAGCACGCGTTGCGAGAGCAACTGGAGCTACTCCAAAGCGGCGTGGAAGGCGAAGTCGGCCAGCCCGGCGACGTGCCATATTCTTCGCAGGCCGACCCTAAGGGCCTTGGGTGATCGCGCTGCGGGATGCTTCACTGAAGCGCTGGTCTCCACTGTGCCAGCAAAGGCGGCCTCGACCTTGAGGCATCCACCGAAAGGCATGATCAAATCGCGCCTACCGCCTAATTCTGCATGTTCCGGAGCAAGTCTTCCTTTTCGACTTGCTCTAATACATCCAGCGCCTGTTGAACGCGACGAGGTCAACTCGCCATTGCGGGGTCTTCTCGCGGTTGTAAGCCCCTGCGAGCCCATTGATGATGTCCTGCCTTTGTCGCAGGAGATTGTCTCGGGCGAGTGCGATCAGGTTTGCTGACACTGGGCTTACACCTCTTCCCGCTGCCGCTTTGGTAGAGGCACACCAGCCTACCGGTGCCGCAAGAAATTGGTAAAGCTACAGTTAATGGTAGGCGCGTGGGCCGGGTGTGGCCGATTTCAAAACTGGTACGCCAATGTCGCTCCGGGAACGCCTCTGGCTCAAGGTGAGGCCAGCGGGCCAGGGGCAGAGCGTCGCACGAGAGGGTATTGTTCCCGCGTTTAAAACAGCCCCTCTAAGTGCCCCGAGCGAGCACGTTCTGGACTGAGGAGATGTTCCAGCGCCCCCCACGGGCGGAGCGCATACCGCGCTCGTTCAGCGCTTGTGTTGTGGCAGTGAGGCTCTCTGCCCCGGATGCATGAATGGCTTTGATCAGCGGCAAAATATTTGCAGGCCGAACCGGTCGGCTTCAGCCTTCTGGGCCTGCCGCCCGATCGCTGCCGCCTGCTCCGGATTGGTTGGATTGCCGAGCTTTGCGCCATGGGCCTTGCGGGCCACCAGCGCGGCCTTGGTCCGCTCGCCGATAACTCGACGCTCCTTTTCCGCCAGCGCGGCGTAGAGATGCAGCATGAATGGATCGGCGTCTGCTCCGAGCTCGGCAACGATGAACGGAACACGCTGCGCCATCAGGCCCGAGATGAAGGCCACATCACGAGAAAGCCGATCAAGCTTTGCGACCAGCACCGGGCCCTTGGCGCTCCGGGCAGCAGCGCGAGCCGCGGCCAGTTGCGGCCGTCGATCCAGCGCGTCAGATCCCTTGCCGGTTTCGATCTCGACGAACTCGGCTAGAATCGTGATCCCCTCACATTCGGCGAAGCGGGCGACCGTAGATCGTTGCGCCTCGATACCAAGTCCCGATCGACCCTGCCGCTGAGTTGAGACTCGATAGTAAGCGACAGCATTGTGCATGAGTATTGGTCCAGATCTTCTACCAAACAGCATACCACCGTTTGCAGTTTGGTCGTAGGCCAATTAGCCCGGCTGCTTCAGAAATAACAGCCAGTTCTGACCCTCACTGACCCAACTATCTTTCACCATGGGTTTTTGCTCGACCAGCTTGTAGCCGGACATTTCGTAGAGCTTTCGAGCTGTGCTGTTGTTATCCGCGACGATAATGCTGAGACCCTTACTGCCCCGATCAGCCGCAAGCTGGTCAGCTGCCGCGAGCAGACGTTTACCGTACCCCTTGCCGCGGTGATCCTCGTAAACCGCGAGCACATTCACAATACCAAGTCCCTGGCGCGATATTCTCCAGCTCCTGAAGCGGGACAAACATCGCCGGCATCTCCGGCCCGATCGGCTCAGGCGCTTCTGGGAGCGGATACCCGATCAGTGTTCCGACGATCTGACCTGCTGCTTCGGCCATCACACCATTGCGATAGGAGAAGCTCGCCTCCTCGCGGCCAGCACGCTCACGGCCGACCTCGCACGGGTCCTGACCGGCATGGGCCATCTTTGACCAGAGGTGATACGGCAGGCCTTCGCCAGCGATGTTCACCAGCGCGGCAAGGTCGGCCGCGTCGGCGGGATTAGCAGGGCGGATTTTGAAGCTCACAAGGACTCCGAGCGGCCAGTCACGTACGTGAACCTACAAGAGTCAGCACTGACCCGCGAGGGTCCGACGCAAACTGACCTGTGTCCCGGTTGATTGCCTCCCTTCTCTCGATGAAACATTTCTGCATGCAGAGAAACATCAACCCCTGCCAGAGGCCACAATCCCGAAATTGACTGCGCCTACCTCCGGCACGTCGGGAACACCTCTGTTCCCTTGAGGAGTGAAGCAAATGCACAGGTCATTTGGAATGAACAGCAAGCCTCGGTCGATGAAGTGGGAGGACGTGATGCGCGGTCCTACGCTCGCCGAGGTGGGAACGCATATCCGCAAGATTACCCATTACCAAAAGCTCGTGCGGCGGCCCGAGCGGTCTCGCTGATTGCAGTTGTTCAGGGGGTTTCCATGTCAGTTCTGACCTTTTCACCTGTTCACCGGGTTGGCGCTGCTCCGGCGGCGAGTATCCGGGCGTTTGTGAAAGCAATCAGCAGGGAAATTCGAGTTCGCACCGGAGAGCGGCAGCTGGAGAGCCTTCCAGACCACCTTCTCCGCGACGTCGGTGTCTCCCGAGGCGAAATCCGCAACGTTGTTCGGTTCGGTCATTCCAACTGATGCGACAAACGTTCCTAAGTTCGCTGAGAGCGACCATGCAATGCGGCCTCACACTATGCGCGCCGCATTGCTTTCCTTAAAGTACCGTTGCCTCACGCTGCGCGTGATCCGTTGACCGGGAGACCGACCCTGCGCAGCCGATCCAGTACGGCGCGCAGCGCAAGTAGCTCGCCTTCGAGGAGAGCTGCTCGGACGCGGCGGTCCTTTGCTGCATCGTCGGCAGGCTGCAAGGAACTTGCGGGCGAATATACGCGGAACAGCTCGGAGGAATCCACGCGATAGGTCCCCTCTGTCATGGACGCGGGTACACGTCCGGCCTTGATGGCCCGCATGAGGGTGCTCCGGCTGATCCCGACCTGTTGTGCCGCTTCCCTAACACTAAAAATGGGTCATGGCTGGTTCTCCGTGTGTAAACCACCGCCCATCCTGGGACGGCATGGTTTCTCTAGAGTTAACAGCTTGTCAGCCACTTCCTCCGCCAAGCTGATGGCAGCCTTGACTATGCAGATTTACGCCGCTGGCGCCCAAGCGGGACTATGTTGCTCGCCGTGGCAAACCTTGATCGGGGCTCGTTGCGCCGCTCTCGTCCGGTTCGCCAGTTCCCGGCTTCCCGTCCCACATCAACTTGGCGACGATCAACTCCGCTTCGGCGGTCGGCCGATCGGCAAATTAGTTTCAGATTTGTCGTCATGATACTTCTGTAGACCGCAACATCGAGCGGTGCACTAGAAGCTGGCACGCTTAGTTAAAGTCTGACCGGGGCCGCGCGCGAGCGTTCTGGCGAGCCCTGTCGGGAGGGAACAATAAGAAAGGCTGGCAGGAGTTGAAGTCCTGGAACCTATCGGCCCGGTGTGACGCCTCATGCCGGGCCAGTTCTTCAGACTAAGAGGCTCCGGCAGCGGCCCTAGCTGCCTCAGGGGGCTTCGGCTGAATCCCTGCTCTCGACCTAGCAGCCCGCCTCGTTAATGCTTGTTGAAACCAGCGTCATAGCCCGGCGTCAGAATACCGCGCGGGCCAAGGATTGGATTTGTTGCTGGAATGCCGCGGCTGCCCCCACGCCCGCGAGGACTAGCGCTACCGAAAATACCAGCAGACCCTTGCTCGGGAGATGTGTCGCGCGCTCCTGTAGCCGGTGTAGTCGCTCGCGAATATCCCTGACATCCGTGCGGATCTGAGCGACATCCCGCTGAAGGTGGGCTGTGGAAGCCTCAAGATGGGCCAGGCGTGCCTCCAATCCGGCTCCCGGATGGGGCTCGCTGGACCGTGACGACGCTTGTGAGTTTTGTCCCGCAAAATACGCGACGAGTTCATCCATCCTGCTAATCAGGCCGGCCAAGGACGATGAACCAGGGGAGGACTGTTCCTCTGACGCGTTCAGGGCTACGGGCTGCTGTTTGGCATTGCCGGAGTCGTCGTCAACGGGTGATACCGGATATAGTCGCATCCCTATCCAACAGCCTTGTGTTGCGCCCTAAGTGAACCACTCTGAGTGCCCGCACTCAACGGCCTGAGATCTAGTTCCTTAAAAGGCAGAACACAAACCTACCTAGCCGCATTGCTCTCGGACACGCATATGTGTGTCACACTTAAGCCTCCGTTAAGTGTGCTTGTTTTTGCTGAGCAGTTTTGGAGCGTGTCATGAGTAGCCAAACTTCTCTTCCGATTGCCCGCATTCCAAGTGTGATTGCGGCAACTCCTGAGGAACAGCGAATGGAGAGGCTTGAGTTCCGCGGTCAGTCCGCGCGCCCCGCCGGCAATCCGGGGCCGGAGGTCAGGTCGGTTGACGGTGGCTCCGTTTCGATCCCTTCTGCAATGCCTGCAGAAACTGATACTCGCCGGGAAAGCGGACTATCGGACCGGCTAGATGAGCAATTAAGAGCAGCGCGCGTGATGAACGAGCTTTTCCCTGCCGGCGTCCAGATCAACGCCGCGGAGCAATTTGCGACGCTACGGCTGTTCACCGCCCTCGTGGCCAACGTTGCCCAGTTTGCCCAATCTGGTTTGCGGAATCCCATGCCCGTTCGCGACGTGAAGAGGCAAGCAGAAGCGCTTGACGAGATGGCCGGATCGCTCGGGCAGCGCTAGCGCGCGCGATACCTGGTTCATACAATCCCTAGCAGCTCGCGCCGGCCCTTGCGCCACCGATCCAGACCCGCACGCCTGAGGGAATCCTCGTCCGAGACGTTGCTGCACGCGAAGGTCAGGAACGCGTCGGCCCCGTGTGATGCCTCGTCATGGCGAGGCCGGTCCTTCCAGACGCCGCTGCGCTCATCCCATTCCTTGCGATAGGCCCGCAGCCGTTTCAGTCCGACGCTGCAGCCGGCCTCGTCGAACTGGCAGCGCGGGAACATGGCGCGGGCAGTGCCGATCGCCTCCACCTTGTTGACCGGCCGCTGCACGGTGCGGGGGCGAATGCCCTGCTTCTCGGCGACACCCAGCGTGCCGCCTTCCAGCCAAAGACTCTCGCGGTCCCCGTCATGCGGCCAAAAGTGGTCGCCGAAGGTGATGTCGCGCTCCGCCCCCCAGTCCTTCAGCCAGCGCACGTAATGGCCGATGAACTCGCCGGAGTTCTCGTAATAGCCGACGAAGCGGTGGAAACCCCCGATCGCCTGGTGCAGCCAGATGGTATTCAGGTCGTTGCGGCCGAGATCTCAGAAGGTGTTGACCAGATAGCGGGGATCGACCGGGTATGCGCCGATGCGCCCGAGCTTGGCGGCAGAAGCGAGCTGGACGAAGAAGTAGGCGCCCTCCAGAGCCTGCTCGAACGCTTCGTCGGGGGTGGACGGGTATTCCCGCCGCATGTCCCCCTCCATGGTCCGCTCCTTCTTCACGTACCAGGCTTTTTGGGCCTCGCTGAGGTGGATGCCCTCGGCTTGGAGCCGGTCGAAGTAGCGCCGGTATTCGTCGCCGATCGTCACGGCGGCATCGTCCAGCGCATAGGCCGGGTTGCGCCACCACGGGAAGAAGTGGAAGCGGTAGTCGAGGGAAGACAGCGGCTTGCCCGAGGCGGCCAGAGTGCGGGCTTCCTGGCACATCCGGTAGAAGGCGCCTTCCTGCCCCTCGGCCGTGCTCTCGATGACGATGAACTGGCCGGCCTCCACGGTGTTCAGCGCACCCGTGACGATCTCCCGGGCTTTTTCCGGATACTCGGCGCAGATTTTCCGAACTCGGAGACGTGCAGGTACTGAAGGGTCCCCGACCGCATGGAGGTGGAGACCCGGATGGAGCGTTGTTGCCGAAGGTGAGCGTGTCGGCAGAATCCTGCACGGCCGGGCAGGCAAGCTTTAGCCCCTCGTCCAGCTGGTCGTAGGCGTATTTGATCTTGTCGCGGAAGATCACCTTGGCGTCGTCCAGCTTGTGGGCGATCACCCTGGCCCGGGTGTTCGGGGTGAAGACGCAAGCGTCCAGGTAGACGAGGCAGCACAGCGTCGTGAAGCCGAGCTGCCGGGCCTTCAGGATAATGTTGGCCGAGTGCAGCTCATCCAGGAGCGCCAGCTGCGCCTCGTTTGGGCGGAACGGCACCTGCCGGCCGGCCTTGTCGGTGATCGTGTAGAGGTTTGACAGGCGCCAGCGCGGATCGAGGAACTGGCTTGCCCCCGCCCGCTCATTTATGGATGCGCCGGCCGCGCTCGGAGATGCGGTCCATCAGGCTTTTGACGGGATCGGCCAGGTCATGGCTGACCTCGTTGACAGTGGTCTCCTTCCAGCGGGCCCGGGTCTTCAGCCAGAAGATGGCGGCCACTACCGCCTCACGGCCTTCCCCGGTGGCCTTGCGGTAGAGGTTCTCGGCCACCTTGACGTTGGCCTTGACGTGGCCGTTGTCGAGCTCGTCCCGGTAGTGCTTGCGGAGCGTCTTGGGATCGATGGCCAGGACCCGGCCTATGTCGATCTCCGGGACGCCATAGGCCGCCATGGCTTCCACCTGGCGGCGCAGCGCCGGGGTGGGCTCGTGTGAGGGGCGGCCCATCAGCGTTCCTCCACCAGGCGCCAGGTCCGGCCCGCGGGCAGCTGGCGCTCGCCCCGGCCGGTACCAATGTGCTCGAACACCCGGCGCAGGAGAAAGGAGCGGACCAGCGAGACGGCGGTGAACGCCGCGGCGATGGCGCTGTCCTGGGTTAGCGTGGTGTGGATGCCAAACAGCGGGAAGACGAGCTGCTGGGCAGCGAGAGCGACAAGGTAGCCGACCAGGACGTTCGCGCCTGCCTCGCTCAACGAGGCTGAGCGGCTCTGGAAGCGGCGGAAGCTCATGGCTGGGCTCCTGTGGCCTGCACGGGGCCGCTGTGGGCTCCTGGCGCCCTGTGGTGGCCGTGTGCGGCTCCTGGGCGGCTCTGGCCGCCTCCAAGGCGCTCTGCCGCTACCTGGGCAAAGGAGCGCCCGACAGCTTCCAGCGTGGCCTCGCCGCCCGTTCCCTCCTGCCAGCGCCGGACGATCACGTCGCAATAGCGGGGATCAAGCTCGATCATCGCGGCACGGCGGCCGGTCGCCTCGGCAGCCATCAGTGTGGTGCCAGAGCCGCCGAACGGGTCCAGCACCGTGTCCCGGCTCTTGGAGGAGTTCCGGATGGCACGCTCGACCAGGGCGATCGGCTTCATGGTCGGGTGCAGGTCATTGGCCCTGGGCTTCTCGCAGGCCCAGACATCGCCCTGGTCCCTTGCTCCGCACCAATAGTGCCGGTTGCCCTTCGGCCAGCCATAGAGGATCGGCTCGTGTTGGCGCTGATAGTCGGAGCGGCCGAGCGGGAAGCCGGACCTGGACCAGATCACGAAAGTGGACCAGTGCCCCCCGGCAGAGACAAAGGCGCTTTTCAGCGTGTCGATCTCCGCACAGGCCATGCAGATGTAGATCGCACCCTTGGTGACCGAGAGCATGGCCGAGCAGGCGTCCTGCAGGAACGCCCCAAAGCCTGACCCGAGCGCGTCATTGGCGATGCGGTCTCGCTTCCCTGCCCCACCTTGGTAATCAACGTTGTAGGGCGGATCGCAGAAGACCATGTCGGCCAGTCCGCCGGCCAAAACGCGGCTGAGGTCTTCCGGCCTGGTAGCATCGCCACAAAGCACGCGGTGCTCGCCCAGCAACCACAGGTCGCCTTCCCGGCTCACCGGCTCCTCGGGCGGGTCCGGTGCCTCGTCGGGGAAAGTTGCCGCCAAACCCTGCTGGAACATGTCCACCAGCCTGCCGACCTCGCTCTCGCCAAAGCCGGCGAGAGACAGGTCGAAGCCGATCGCGTCCAGGTCGGCCACTTCCGCCACAAGCAGCGCATCATCCCACCCGGCATTGAGCGCCAGCTTGTTGTCGGCCAGCACATAGGCCCGCTTCTCCGCCTCGCTCAGGCCGGACAGTTCTATGACCTGCACCGTGTCGAGCTTCAGCTTGCGTGCCGCCATCAGCCGGCCGTGGCCGGCGATGACCGCCGTTCTCGCCATCCACCAGGATCGGGTTGGTCCAGCCGAACGCCTCGATAGAGCCGGCAATCTCCGCCACCTGCGTGTCGGAGTGGGTGCGGGCGTTCTTTGCATTAGGGATCAGCGCCGACACGGGCCGCTGCTCGACTTTCAGACTACGTCCCGCCAGGCGTTCGAAAGATAGCGCGGTGGACATTGTTACCGTCCAGTATCCGTCGGATGATCTTGCCACATATTGCCAATAGAGTAATACGACAGACCTACGCAGAAGCACGCTTTTCTAAAATTTGCAAAGATTTACATGCCGAAGTGGAAATAGGTCTGCTGGTTCCGCAAAATCGTGAGCTCACAAGAACCCTGCACCGGAGATTCATTGGATGTTCCGCTGCAAAGCGTCGCAAGATGCAGTCGCCGGAGAACTGGGCCAATCTGGTTGGGAGCTCAGATCCGATCCCCCCGCAATTGAAAATGTTCTACATTGAGCCCAAGCTTTGTAGGTTACGATTGGAGAGGACACCGCGATGAACACTCAGGAAGCGTTGGCCCGGCTCGGGATCACCTCGGACAGTCTCACCCCCGAGCAGCGCCGCAAGTTCGACGAGGATGGCTACTTCGTCGTGGAGAACGTCTTCAACCCGGAAGAGGTCGCGGAGATGCGGTCCGAGATCGACCGGCTCAGCGGCATCGAGGGAGAGTTCGGGGGGCACGAGGTTCATATCGAACCCGGGGCGCCGCGGTTATCTAACCTGTTTAACAAATCGCCGGCGTTCGATCGCCTGCTCTCCTGTGGGCCGACGCTGGCCGCCGCAGCCTACCTGCTTGGCGAGATCCGGGTTTACTCGCTGAATGCCCGCAACCCGTCCAAAGGGCAGGGTCAGCAGATGCTCCATGCGGATGTTCCGCGGGTCTCGCCAAACGACTGGCGGGTGGTGAACTCGATGGTTGTGCTCGACGATATGGACGAGAGCAATGGTGCGACGCGATTGGTCCCCGGCTCACACAAGTGGGTCCCGATCAACGTGCCCGATGTGAACATGGCCGAGGTAGAGAAGGTGGAGGTCCGGCCGGAGGACCACGCCATCATGCCGAAAGATCCGATGGCGCCCCATCCAAAGGAGATCAAGGTTGTCGCAAAAGCTGGCGCAGTGGCGGTGATCAACGGTCATATATGGCACGGCGGAACAAGGAACGAGAGCGGGCGCCCCCGGCGGTTGCTGCATCTCGCCATCGGCCGACGCGACCTGCCGCAGCAGCTGAATGAACGCGAGCACCTCACCCCCGAACTCGCCGAGCGCGCCGATCCAAGTCAGAAGTACTTGCTCGACATCGAAGGCGCCACACCGGCCGTGAAGGGTTATCCGCCGATGCCCAGGGAAGCGCGGCTGTGGACGGCGGCGGAGACCGTCGAGGTCGGCCATTAGTCACAAGCCCGTACCCGATCAGTGGCCCCGGGCGGCCCTGCTCGAAGGTGCGGTTAGGCCTGATCGGAATCGGTGCGGCCTGTCCCGCTTCGCCTTCCCGTCACTTCTTAAGTCGATCCGTCCGAAGCTAGAGTGGCGAGGCGGATCGTAATCCCTCTCCCGGGCAGCCTGAATGACTGCCTTGACGCTAATGGATGAAGGGTATGATCTGACCAACGAACACTACCGAGTGCCATGCCATCTCCTGTTTGCGCAACGATCTTTGCAGGAACGGCGCAGCGACTCGGGTGGGTGTTGAGGGAGGGAGAATAATATGCGTGTTATACGACTTGCCGCGGGGGCAGCATTATTTTTGGGAGCTGTAGCGGGACCGGGTAACGCGCAGGACTGCATCCGGGTCGCGGTATCGGAGTGGAATGCACAAACACTCAGTGCAGATCCAGCAAGCTTACTCTCGCTTGCGGACGCCTACCACGCGCGGATGGTGTTCGAACCCTTCGTTGATGCGGACACTTTCATGCAGCCTGTCCCGGTGCTTGCCGAGTCCTGGGAGTCAAACGCGGACGGGTCTGAGTGGACCTTCCATGTGCGGCAGGGAGTAAAATTCCATGACGGCTCGCCGCTGACCGCCGAAGACGTCGTGTATTCGTTCAAGCGTTTGTTCGACCCGGCAATTGGATCGGCAGGAGCTGGGGAGCTTACCGGGCTCAAGCCTGAGAACATGGAAGTACTTAGGCGTCCGGAGCCCGTATAGACGAGCAGCGCTTGGAGCAGCGTTAAACTAAGCAAAGGTTCCGGATCATCGTGAGGATTCCTATGGGCGTAAACGTTTCCTCGTTGCGTCGAGCGGTTCCAGGAAGGGGGATTCCCAAACCGCCTTCCTAAGGCGCTGCGCAAGCCGTAACGTAGTAGAGGTTGCTTGGGATCACGATTCCGCTTCCAGTTGCGTACGTCGCCAACTCCTTCGTGAGCTCCGCACGTAGCAAAGCCACAGTTGCCGCTCCCGGCTGCCGCTCGGCGATTAGCCGCGAGACCGGCCCCAATTCGATCG
>JAESFL010000632.1_pt1 | contig 21638 bp, 21 predicted proteins | sample 9269401 | NCBI WGS metagenome assembly JAESFL01 (sample SAMN14506025, study PRJNA617098) | algae metagenome | isolation source: Gloeocapsa sp. UFS-A4-WI-NPMV-4B04 and co-occurring heterotrophs from desert... | place: USA: Utah | collected 2006-10-01 | reverse complement strand
AAAATCTGTTTGCTGCGGTGGGGGTACTTATGAATATAATCGATTGGATTTACCATGATGGTAGGACACATCAAACACACCTACCATCTTTTTCTCTCCTAAATTTATATTTTTGACAAGTCTCTTGGTTTGAGAATCTTTAAACCCTTTTCGTAGAAGTAAGTATAAAGGTCTGCTACGCCGTCATAAGATTCATAATGAGTCTGCAAGTAAGGCTTGATTGGAGACAAGAATTCTTGGCGCACATACGGCGGATTACCAATAGCAACATCAAACCCACCAGCCGCAAATACATGGGGAAATTCAGCATTCCAGTTAAAGGCGTAATCTGTCACCTCAAAATCGTCAACAATTGAATTACCAACTTTAATGTTGTCATCTAGGTAAGTCAAAGTTTTTCCGCGTTCTGCTGTCTTTAACCACAAAGAAAGCTTGGTAATCTCCACCGATTCAGGCGATAAATCCACACCATACAAGTTATTGCTGAGAATTGTTCTGTCTAACTCAATCTGATTAGATGTATGATTTAATGCTGCTAAGGCTTGATTCACTCGCTGATACTGGCGCATGAGATAATCAAACGCTGCAATTAAAAAAGCTCCCGAACCACACGCTGGATCAATCACCCGCGTTTGCTTCAGCACTTCATCTCGATAAGCTAACCAAAACTTAATTTCTGTGTCCCGTTGCTGCTGCTGTATTGCTTGTTCCGAAATATGGTCTAGTTGAAAGCGCGATCGCATTTCCTGTTCTCGCTGCTTGAGATACCCGCCGACAGCAACTTCAACAATGTACTGAGTAATAAATGCAGGTGTGTAGAAGACTCCTTGAGTTTTCCGCTTACCTCTTTTTCTTGTCGGATTCCTGCTTAGTTGCTTCAGCCTTCAATTCTTCCAAATCTGTAACTGACTGCTCAAAAATATGACCGAGAATGTCTACAGAAACTTCTGTGTCAAAGTCAAAGCGTGTCAATCTATTAAGTTGAGTACATAGCGGATCAGGAACAGTAAGCTGCTCATCTAAAATCAAGTCATGCTGAAATAAACCGCCGTTGTAACCAGGAACTGGCGGATCTTCGTTACCAAGATCAACCCAGCGAAACACTGTTTTGTAGTTATCCCAGATCGGTTTAGGATGGTAAGGATCTTTGCGATCGTGAGCATTAGTTAAAGTTTTGGTTGGCAATAAGCCTCTATCTTCACAGAAGGCAATAAATAAAACTCTATCTAATGTTTTCTGTGCTTTTTCAATCAGCACTTGGTCACGATTAACGATATCCTCTGAACCTACAAAACGGAAATGCTTAACGAGGTTTAAGCGAACTGCTTTGTAATCCTCATAAAGTTGTTGGGTAATCTGCTCTTGAGCTTCATTAGAAGCTGATAAAAGTCGATCAATTGCAGAGACGGCTTGAGGTGTGTCTTTTATTGGTAAAAAGTTCTGGCGGCAAAGCAAAAAGTAGAATGTTTTAAACGCTTGCAAATCCGCTAAATCTATTAGCAAAAATTGTTCATAATAAGCCGGAGTTTTGCTGGTTTGATATAGCCGCAGTTCTTGATAGTTAGAGACAATAATCCATTTGCAATCTGGGGTGTAATTAGCATAGCGCCAGCCTTGATCAACAGCTGATTCTTTGCGCCCTGATGCGGGACGATCTAAATCATCTTTAGTCCCTTTCAGTTCAATTGGTGCAACAACTCGCCCCTGTAGCTTGACTTTGCCCTGCTTATTTTCCTGTGCGGTAAAAAATCCCAATGCTGCATCAGCACTCCCCCCACCATCTGAGATTGTTTGCTCGGCGTGAATTTCCCAAAGTCTACCGCCACCTTGAATCACGGAGCGATAGCCCAAAATTTCTTGAAATACATCTTTAAGGAAGTCACCGTGCAAAGACACTTCTTTAACTTTGTCAAGCGTTCCTGTTTTTAGCGTCTCAATCCACTTAGCAAGTTTCTCGTGGCGGCTCTCAATGTCTGGTGGAAAGGAAAAATTACGCAGAGCGGTATTAAGTGTTTTGGTATGAAAAAGGGCATTGTTAACTTTAGTCATGTTGAGCAGCAATAACTTTTAAAATTGTGGGACGGTTTCTCTAAAAAGCTACGCCAATTTAGTTATAGAAGGAAAACAGCTATGGCTGTATGAGGTTAAGAGCGATCGCTATCATTACTCAAACCTTCAAGACGAAAGCTGCTAACTCCAACCCCTGAACTCGGAATGTCGAGCTTTTAACTTAGAACTTTGAACTTTAAGCTTCAAATGCCGAGCTTTTAACTTCAAAATTTAAGCTCAGAACTTGGAATGTCGAGCTTTTAACTCAAACACCCAAGCTTTGAGCTTGAAGATTTAACCGAGGAGGCGGAACTATCGAGTTAATTTCTCCATTTACAACGTTTGAGGCTGCACACTCCGAGATTTACGGGCAAACCGCCGCCCCATTTCATCAACTACGGCATCTAAACCCGCTCCTTTCCCGCTTGCTTTCGCATAGTTGTAGACTAACAGCGCTGCTGCATAAGCCTCGCTACCAACCGCTACGTAAGTATCATCCATCAATTCTTGCAATTGGTTGAGCGATAGCAAAAGTGGATACAATGCCTCAAACATTTCTACATCCCGACGCATTTCTTCTAGATCAAATGAGCGAGGTAAAAACTCCTGGTTTTGTGTCGCCACTTCTAGGGCTTTACTTACAAAGGCTCGACTTTTATCTCCCATTTTGGGTAGAGAACGCCTTTCCTCTGTCGTCAAATCAACTAAAAACGGTAGTTTTTCCCGAATTGTGGCAATAGCTTTCATTACCCCATCTCGATCTGCTTGAGAAAGACTGGCACTAATTCGATTATCTGACATCTCTATTTCTCCTTTGGGATACTTAACTTCAGTGTTCCCAAATTGAGAGAAGCGATCGCCACAAGGATTTATTTTAGTTGTGAAAGGGTACTTACTATATTCCCCCCTTGATCCCCCAGCCAGAGGAGGCTACGCCATTAATATCGTGGGGCTAGGGGGGATCTATGCCCTAAATCACCGCGATACAGTCAATTTCTACTAAGACATTTTTAGGCAAACGCGCTACCTGGACACAAGCACGAGCGGGAGCAGTTTTTTCGTCGAAATACTGAGCGTAAACTGCATTCATAGCAGCAAAATCATTCATGTCTGCAAGAAAAACAGTAGTCTTCACAACATCTTGAAACTTTGCTCCAGATGCCGTCAGAATTGCCTCTAGATTCGCCATTACCTGTTGAGTTTGCTGTGTCACATCTGCCGTACCAATAATTTCACCCGTGTGGGGATCAAGCGGAATTTGGCCAGCAACAAAAAGCATTGAACCACTAGCGGCGATCGCTTGATTATATGGCCCTACTGGTGCAGGGGCGTTGTCTGTACGAATAACTTGGCGATTCATTATATTTACTTCAAATTAATTGTTAATTAGACAAGCGAGGACGTAGCCCGTAGTGCCGATAAAGCCAATAATCTTGGAGAATGCGATCGTGGTCAAAGCACAGATTAACAGGCATTCGCCACGATTCAAATATCCCAAAGTTTTTAGCATCATCTCCAGCCTTGGGTTCGCCTGTTGCAGTTGCTAAAAATACAACGCTCATTGTATGCTGGCGCGGGTCGCGGTTAGGGTCAGAATAAACCTGGAATTGTTGGATTAACTGAACCTGTAAGCCCGTCTCTTCTTCAGCTTCACGCTGCGCCGCTCTTTCAGCCGATTCGCCGTAATCAATAAAACCACCTGGAATTGCCCAGCCTAGCGGCTCATTTTGGCGCTCAATTAATACAATCGGGCGATCGCGTCGGTCTATCAGTTCAATAATAATGTCAACTGTAGGTGCAGGATTTCGGTAAGTCATAGAAATATATTGCCCTAAATCAGAGGCTTGAATCGCTCCTTTAATCCTGACTAATGTTGACATTTTCCCTACCCCACCAAGGCTGAACATAGGGATTCCAAAAATCACTCTTTGGGTTTCCTCTTTCCACGACCCGACTTACAAGTAGCGAGTTTCCTCACTTGTTGCAGAGGTCGATGTCTCCAGAGGCGTAAGTTCCGACGTGACCCGCCGTACTCAATGCGAGTTCTAATATGTTGCGCGCAGCATTCCAGTCTCGGTCTTGAGTGTGTCCGCAATGATGGCAGACATGAGTTCTAACGCTCAAAGCTTTTTTAACTGTTTTGCCACAGCTAGAACAATTTTGAGTTGTGTAGTGAGGTGGAACAGCAACCGTCACTACCCCAAACACTTTGCCAAAATACTCAATCCAAGAACGAAACTGCGTCCACGCCGCGTCATGAATTGATTTGGCGAGATGTCTGTTTCTAACCATGTTTCTCACCTTCAAATCTTCATAGGCTACCAAGTCGTTAGACTGGACTACGCACCTTGCCGTTTTTACAGCAAAGTCTTTACGCTGCCTACTTACCTTGAGGTGTTTACGGGCAAGCTTATTTCTAAACTTTGTCCTATTCTTAGACCCTTTTTTAGTCTTGGACATACGCCGAGAGAACCGTTTTAAGGACTTCTCGGGCTTGCGAAGATAAGCTGGATTTGCGACTGTTTGTCCATTGCTGTCGGTATAGAAATAACTTAAGCCAACATCTATACCGATAGTTTTTAGTGTTGGTGAGCGTTTTTCCTTTCGCTCAACATCAAGACAAAATTGCGCGTAGTATCCGTCTGCACGACGCACTACCCGCACTCGTTTAATTTGTTCTATTTGGTAGTAGTGTAAGTCACGAGTTCCCCACAATTTGAAAGTTCCTGCCTTAAAACCGTCACGAAAAGTGATTTCTCTGCGGTCTTCTGACAACTTCCAGCCGTCTACCTTGTACTCAGCAGAGCCATGTATTTGATCCTTTTTAAATTTGGGAAAACCCTTTTTGCCAGGCTTTTTAGACTTGCAGTTTTCATAAAACCGAGCAATGCTAGACCAAGCGCGTTCTGCTGCCGCTTGACAAGCCTGAGCTGACAATTTCTTGCACCACTCAAACGTATCTCGTAATACTTTGCAATATTTGTTTAGGCCATATTTGTTAACTCCCTTATTGTCTATCCAGTATCTCAGGCAGCTATTTCTTACAAAACGAGCAGTCCGAAGCGCCTCGTCCAGCGACTTGTACTGCTCATTTGTTCCTTTTAGCTTTGCTTCAAATACCAACACATTTTTCAGTTATTCTATGCTGCCTATTATAGCATAGAATATTCTTAATTAAGGGTATATCGAGTACCCTTAATTAACTTGAGGAGTCCATGTACCTCCGCCCCGCTACGCTCTCGTGCGAAGTCCTATTGCCCCTCAAATTCCCCATTACGATAGGTTTTAAAGCTGTGTGTAGCATGATAAATTCTTGAAGTTTGCATCCTAGAATTGCAAGTTATTTATGCCTTTTCCTAGATCCAGTGGTATTTTGCTACATCCTACTTCTTTCCCTAGTCGCTTCGGTATTGGGGACTTAGGCTCAGAAGCTTACCAGTTTATTGATTTTTTGGCGAAGAGCTACCAGCAATATTGGCAAGTTCTACCGTTGGGACCGACTGGGTATGGTAATTCTCCTTATGCTTCATATTCAGCAATGGCTGGAAATCCACTGCTTATTAGTCCTGAACGATTGCGCGACGCAGGTTTATTAGGCGACGAGGACTTCGCAATACCAGACTTTCCGCTTGATAAAGTAGATTTTGACCAAGTTGCGCCAATTAAAATTCAACTGCTAAAGAAAGCCTGCGAAAATTTTAAAGCCAAGGCAACGCAACAGCAGCAGCAAGAATTTTCCGGTTTTTGTGATAAAGCTTTCTGGCTTGATGACTATGCCTTATTTATGGCTCTTAAAGATTCCTTAAATGGTAGTAGCTGGCATACTTGGAAACCAGAACTTGCCCAACGTCAAGCCGATGCAATAAATCATGTACGGGAAGAGTTGACAGATAAAATCTACTACCACAAATACACGCAGTTTGAGTTTTTCCGTCAGTGGTCGAAGCTAAAGCAATATGCCAATATGCGCGGCATCCAAATTATTGGCGATATTCCGATCTACGTAGCCCATGATAGCGCTGATGTTTGGGCGAATCCAGATATCTTTTGCCTAGATCAAAATACTGGTGTTGCTTCCCTAATGGCAGGAGTACCACCAGATTACTTTAGCGCCACAGGTCAACTATGGGGCAACCCAGTTTATCAATGGGAAAAATTGCAGCAGTTGGACTTTGGGTGGTGGGTGCAGCGCTTTCAAGCAATGCTCGATTATGTAGATATTATTCGCATTGACCATTTCCGAGGATTCCAGGCTTATTGGGCAGTTGAGCAGGGCGAAACTACTGCTATGAATGGCAGGTGGATTGAAGCGCCTGGATACGCTTTGTTTCAGACTTTGAATGACAAATTAGGCAAGCTACCCGTCTTAGCCGAGGACTTGGGTGTGATTACTCAAGAGGTAGAAGAATTGCGAGATAAGTTTGAATTTCCAGGGATGAAAATTTTGCAGTTTGGCTTTGGTTCAGATCCTGGGAATCCTTACTTACCTTTCAACTATCAGCGCAACTGTGTAGTTTACACTGGCACTCACGATAATGACACAACTTTAGGCTGGTTTAATCAGTTGTCGGAGCATGAAAAGCAAAGCGTTTTAACCTACTTGGGTTGTAGCAGTAGTGAAGGACTCAATTGGGATTTTATTCGATTGGCTCTTAGTTCTATAGCAAATCAAGCAATTATTCCGCTACAGGATGTGTTGGGTTTAGGGACTGAGGCGCGCATGAATGTTCCCGGTTACGCAGAGGGCAACTGGGATTGGCGATATCAGGCTGATGCTGTAAGTGAGGAATTAGGCGATCGCCTTAAAATCCTAACCACAGCCTATGGCCGCGCCCCGATTAATCCTCATTGAGACTTGGTATTAGCAGCAAAGGTAACTTCTTGGACTTCACCAACGTTGCCTAATTGCTTGGCTTTTTCTTGGTTGAAAGTAACTAACACACCACCAGCATTGCCAGCACGTACTGTTACTTCTTCTTGTGCTACCCAAGTGCGCTGAGTTCCCTCTGGTAGCAAGCCTTCAAACTGGGTTTTACCATCAGCTACGACACGAATCCAAGACTGCGCTTTTAAAGTAACGCCAATCTGAACTTGTTTATTGTCAGTGTTATTACTGGGTGTGGCACTGACAGATTTTAGCTTTTCTGGCTGTTTTGCCAACGCTTCCTCTGGCTTTGAAACAGGCGAAATTATCTTTTGTGACTGAGTTTGAGATTGGCTGCTAGTAGCCTGCAACTCAGAACGGCTCAACATTTGAGACAAAGAGTTAACGGCGCAAACAATCACAAATATATAGAGCAAATAAAGATGAATCGGCCGTAATTGCGCCGTAGGTAATCTCTGAAAAACAGGTTTAATTTTCAAGCGGCGATCGCTAATTGGAAACCTGCTAGATAACTCTGTGCCATTTAATCCCAGTGCATCGGCATATTGTTTGATGAAGCCTTGGATATAAATTGGCTCAGGCAATTGAGCGCGATCGCCTTCCTCGATTGCCTGCAACAAACGTTGCTGAATCCGGGTTTTTGCCGATACCGCCTCTAAAGACAGAGCCTGTGCTTGACGCTTGAGGCGCAGTTGCTTACCCAGTTCTGCTAGCTTCTCGTCTTTATTCTGCTCAAGCAGACGTATAGAACTCACGCTTATTCTTCCTACACCACCACTTCATATTTTATGGCACTCGCTTTACTCCGGCTGGCTTTTGGACAGATGGAAGTTTAATTTGATCTTCCAAAAACAGCAGTTCAAAATCTTTGAGGCGACGATAGCAACCCTCCGCTAACAATTTACCTCCTGGCGGTTGGAGATGAATTGAACCAATGGCGGTACGATGTAACTTGATCACAGGATACCCTAGCTGTTGAGCAACGCGGCGAATCTGCCGATTTCTGCCCTCTTGAAGAATAATCTCTAGGCAAGTTTGAGGCCGCGACGAAATTACCCGTACTCCAGCTGTCCGTGTTTTTCTGCCCTCCAATATAATGCCCTGTCGCCATTGTTGCAGGATAAATTCTGGTGGATGACCTTCTACCCAAACATGATAAGTCTTAGGAATGCTGTGGCGCGGATGGGTAAGGGCTAATGTCAAATTACCATCATTTGTCAATAGCAATGCTCCTGTCGAGTCCACATCCAAGCGTCCAACAGGATGTATACCATGACCTTTTCGCAATTGGGGTGACAGTAAATCAATGACAGTAGTGCGTCCCTGGGGATCATTGCAAGTAGAAACAACTCCAGCAGGTTTATGAAGTAAGAAATAAACTAACGAGGGGCGATCGCCCAGTTGAATAACTTTGCCATCAACTGTAATTGTGTCTATTTGGGGATCAGCTTTTTGCCCTAGCTGGGCTACAGCACCATTACACCGTACACGCCCAGCTGAAATCATCGCTTCTGCCCCACGTCGCGAGGCGATCCCCCACTCAGCTATAATTTTTTGTAATCGTTCCTCCATAAGCAATAAGACTAAACAATTTAAAGTGAGTAGTGAGTAGTGAACCCACGTTTAAAAGCGTGGGATTAGAGCAAGGACGCTTTGTACCTCCATACGAAGTACGAGGTACAATTCTTTTTCTTAGTGGGCTTTAAACCTATAACTGAAGTTTTTTTGTACATCACTACTCACTCTCCACTACTCACTACTCACTTACTTTGTAAAAGGTTAAATTTGCCTAACTAAGAAGTTATGGGATACAAGTTCGCGTTGTGGGAAGGAGTAACGGGGCGTAGTTCGCCGTGATTGAGTGTCCAACATTGATCGGCGATCGCCTGCAATTCTCCCGCGTCATGCGTAACAATCAACAGCGTCCAATGCTTTTTTAATTTCTCCAGCAAAGCCACCAATTGCCGACGCATTGACCAATCTAAGCCTGCTGTTGGCTCATCCAACATCAGTAAATGCGGCTGGCGAATCAATTGCACCGCCAAAGCCAAACGCCTCTGTTGCCCCCCACTCATAGCGTGAGGCGCAGTATGTAATGACAACTGCTCTAGTCCCACTTCTGTTAAAGCCTGCTTGACTCGCTCTGAACCTATCTCTGGATGTCCTAGCCGTAATTCTTCTAAAATTGTGCCACCACAAAAATGTCGCTCTGGAAACTGAAACACTAATCCAGCTAGCTGTTGGAGGTGTTCGGGTGTAAGTTCTTGTTCACGCCAGTAGACATTACCAGTTGTTGGTTCGACTAGCCCAGACAAAATCTCTAGTAATGTACTTTTACCAGAGCCACTCGGCCCAATAATCAGCCCTAGTTGCTGCTGTGCTAATTGTAGGTCGATAGATTTTAGAATAGCTGTTGGGCTAGCGGGAGGGTGGTAAACCAGATTTTTAAGATAAAGCATGAATTAACAAGTAACAAAAAAATAAACTCAGTAATTAATTGACAACGGGGGAACAAGCGTAGAAATTAATACCTCATAGATAGTTAAGCTTTGCTAAAGAGTGAGTAGACAAGAAGAAGAAGTGAAGGGTGAGTAGAAAAGAAGTGAAAAGAAATAGAATTAATTTTTCTTATCACTGCTCACTATTCACTACTCACTCTTCCACTACTCACTGTGCCGAAGCGACTGGTCAAAATTTTAGTCTGCTCTTATTTTGGCAAAATGAGGGCTTTGGAAGGGAAATTAGGGACTGTAGGTATATCCTCTTTATACTTAATGGATAAACTTGAACCGCGATGCCCCTTTTCAACATACTATTTAACATTTTGCAAACAGCGTAGTTTTTTTAAGGTAAATATGAAACCTTGTCCTGCTTACAAACAGATATTTAGTGCGATAACTACTGCAACTGCACTCACATTTAGTCTTTGGGTTAACCCAACTTTCGCGGCTGATCCTTTTCGCGGCGCTAATCAGCGTCAGATTGGCGATCAAACAGAAGCCGCTTTTAAAGCTATGTTCGAGCAAGGCGACTACCAAGCCGCAAACCGTTACCTAGAAAAAGCCCAATCAACTGAGCCAAATGAACCGTTGGCTTATGCAATGAAAGCGTCCTTAGCCTATACCTTAGATCAAGACTTTAACTCAGTTGACACTTACGCCAAAAAAACTTTGGAAACAGCGAATCGCCTGGTTAAGACAGATCCCTTACGAGGTAATTTGTACGCTGCTGTGGGTCATTTTTTACAAGGTGCTGCGGTTGTGAGTCGTGAGGGTACTGTGAAGGGGACACCACAAGCTTTATCTCAGTTGCGCCAGGTTTACGAATATCTAGACAAAGCAGAAGCAGTTTCCGCTAACGATCCAGAACTTAATTTAATTCGCGGCTACATGGATTTATTGCTGGCTGTTAATTTGCCTTTTTCTAATCCAGAGCAGGCTCTAGCTCGTTTAGAAAAATTTGCTGGTCCTCGCTATTTAGCTTATCGTGGTCTGGCTATTGGTTATCGAGATTTAGATCAGCACCCGGAAGCGTTGCAAGCTGTCGAGCGGGCTTTAAAAGCTACCTCTGATAATCCTGAGTTGTTTTATCTCAAAGCCCAAATTTTAGCGGAACAAGGTAAACAACAAAATAACTCACAGTTGTTGAATGAGGCGGTGAACAATTTTGATAAAGCGATCGCCAAAAAATCCCAGCTGCCAAAGGATTTAGTCAAACAAATTGAGCGGGAGCGTCGCCGAACCGCAGATCGCATTAGTAATCCTGGGCGGTAACAAATGTAGAGGTGTAGGGGAGAGTTTTTAACCCCTCACCTCTGGTGCAGTGGTGATTTTTGCTTTTGGGTTGTTAATTCGGTATTAGAGAAATGCAGATCCAGTTCCGCGAGTTTAATCCTTTTGATTTATGGATATGGGTGGAGTTCAGCCTAGTTCCTGCTGATTTAGAAAAGCGCTATGTCCAAGAGGTATTTAGCTCTTGGTTTTTTCTAGGGAAACTAGGAGCCTTTAATGCTGAAAATCTCCAAGTTCAGGATGAAGGACTTGATATTAGCCACATGAATTATGACGAACGAAGGGCTGATGATACCTTGATGGCGCTGATGCACAATATGGGTGAATTTGAGTATCAAGGTACGTGGGGACGTTGTTGGTTTGATTTAGGTACAAGTGATGCGATCGCTCTTGATATTTTGATCAATGCCCTCAAACAACTTAGCCAGGAATACGTCACAATTGAATCTTTGTGCATTGGCGGCGAGAATGAAGATTGGTCAATAGAGGATAGCGAAAGCAGACCTAGCTTTATGTATGACGATAATTAGCAAAACACAATGCACAAACCAGGTGAAATTAGGGTTTTAGCTTTAGGCTTGATTCAAGATGGCAACCGCATTTTTATCTCCGAAGGCTACGATCCTGTCAAACAACAAACCTTTTATCGCGCAATGGGCGGTGGTGTAGATTTTGGTGAAACTAGCCGTGAGGCTTTACAACGAGAATTTCAAGAAGAAATCCAAGCACAATTAACGAATATCCGCTATCTCGGCTGTCTAGAGAATTTATTTACTTTCAATGGTAAGCAAGGACACGAAATTCTTTTTGTTTATAAATGTGATTTTGTTGAGCCCAAGTTTTATCAGCTAGAACAGATTATTTTTGCTGAAGGAGAGCGCCAAAAGAAGGCACTTTGGGTAGAAATTTCTCGCTTTAAGTCTGGAGAATTGTTGCTAGTGCCAGAGCAGTTTTTAGCATATTGTGATTGAAGAGAGTGAGTAGTGAAGAGTGAGTAGTGAGTAGAAAAGAGTGTAAGAGTGAAGAAAGTGAGTAGAAAAGAGTGTAAGAGTGAAGAAAGTGAGTAGGAACTGAAGAGTGAGTAGAAAAGAGTGTAAGAGTGAAGAGTAATTAGGAACTGAAGAGTGAGTAAAAATAAAATTTCTTCCACTCACTTCCCACTACTCACTTCCCACTACTCACTACTCACTACTCACTACTCACTTCCTACCGAAACATACTGCTAACTGAGCTATCCTCGTGAATTCGCCAGATAGTTTCTCCTACCAAATTCGCCACTGACAGCACTGTTAGATGCTTAAAGCGATGCTCTTCAGGAACTGGAATTGTATTTGTGACAATTACCTCTTCAAACAAACCAGTTGATAGCCGCTCACTTGCTGGAGGTGAAAAGACGGCGTGAGTCGCACAGGCATATACCTGACGCGCTCCTTCCTCGCGTAATAACTTAGCTCCTTCAGAAATCGTGCCACCAGTATCGATCATGTCATCGACTAAGACGGCTGTTTTGCCTTCCACATCACCGATCACATTAAAGACTTCAGCCACATTATGAGCTTGACGACGTTTATCAATAATTGCCAACGGTGCATCATTTAACTTTTTAGCAAAAGCTCTAGCACGGGCAACACCGCCTACGTCTGGTGAAACAACAACAATATCAGACAGGTTTTTACTTGCCAGATATTCAATCAGAACTGGTGAACCATAAACGTGATCACATGGGATATCAAAATAACCTTGGATCTGTGCTGAGTGCAAATCCATCGCTAGAACGCGATCTGCTCCCGCCTGCGTAATCAAATTTGCAACCAACTTGGCAGTTATTGACTCTCGCCCTGCCGTTTTACGGTCTGCTCTAGCATAGCCATAGTAGGGAATTACTGCTGTAATCTGCCGTGCAGAAGCGCGACGACAGGCATCAATCATAATTAGCAATTCCATCAGGTGATCGTTCACCGGCTGGCACGTTGGCTGAATTAGATAAACATCACAACCTCGGATCGATTCTTGAATTTGAATGTAAAGCTCTCCATCCGCAAACCGCTTGCGGATCATTGGCCCTAAATCCATGCCCAGGTAGCGAGCTACTTCCTGAGAGAGAGGTACGTTGGCAGAGCCACAGAATAGCCTCAGACGGTTATTGTCAGCAGCGATCGCTGTTGTAGCTGTCTGAAGCGTTAAAGTTGCAGAACGGAGCACGGCAGACCCTCGAAGCGCCTTCATTGCAATCTTATAATTACAGATTTCACAATATTACTGCAAAAAATTTGTCAATTTTGAGTATAAGCTTTTATAAACTTTTTGTTAATAACCCCTAAATTACTTATCTAAGCTACTAGGGCAAACAAGCTCCTACTTAGTTTGTTTTTGTTAGGCTATTTTTTAAGTAAAATTACTCAGCGATCGCACCAATAAACTAAATTATAGTTTTAGATCAAGTTAAAATTTAACATTCAGCAAATCTGAGCAATACACACTACACTCAAACTACGCAAATTTCAAATACCAGACACAAAGTAAAGTTATTTAAAATTAATTCCTGCTTTCAGGTAAGTTAAGTAATCAACGATGCAACCACCGATTCCACTTGGCGCTGTCCTCCAAAACCGTTATCGCTTAACCAAGATTTTGGGACAGGGGGGGTTTGGTCGTACCTATCTAGCAGAAGATTTAGGGCGCTTTAACGAACTTTGTGCCTTGAAGGAGCTAATTCCATCAGAACCAGGAGATTACGCCTTAGAGAAGTCAAAAGAGCTTTTCCAACGAGAGGCAGCGATCCTGTATAAAATTCAGCACCCGCAAGTACCGCAGTTTCGAGCCACGTTTGAGCAGGATCAGCGCTTGTTTTTGGTGCAGGATTATGTTGAAGGTAAAACGTACCGAATGCTGCTAGATGAACGTAGGGCGTATAATCAAACGTTTTCGGAAGCAGAAGTATTGCAGCTTTTACGGCAGTTATTACCCGTTCTGGCACATCTTCACATTCGCGGCATTATTCATCGGGATATCTCCCCAGATAATATTATTTTGCGAGATGATGGTAAACCAGTGTTGATTGACTTTGGTGTTGTTAAAGAACTGGCTACCCGGTTTCAATCACCAAATATCACGCCGCAATCAACAACAGTGGGTAAATTAGGTTATGCACCCAGTGAACAAATCCAAACTGGGAGAGCTTATCCTAGTAGTGACCTTTATGCGCTTGCTGTAACGTGCGTAGTATTGCTTAGTGGGCGAGAACCGCAAGAATTGTTTGATGACACTGCAATGTCATGGAATTGGCAACGCTGGGCAACAGTTAGCCCTGGATTAGCGCAGCTGTTGAATCGGATGTTGAGCTACAAGCCGAGCGATCGCTATCAATCTGTTGCTGATGTCGCTAAAGCCCTTCAATTACTCAATAGCCAACTGATTAACCAAAATAATCTCCGACTGCCAACCCTAAATCGTCAAACTGCGGCTCCTGAATTATCCCAGATCCAGACAATCGCTGTTGCCCGCCCTGATTTAGTTCAGTCGAACAGTAATAAGCCATCACAACCTGCGCCGATTATTCCTGCACCTAAAACTAAGGAAATTTGGGATAACCCCTGGGCGATCGCCGCAATTGCCATTGTTGTTGCAATAACTGCTGGTGTTGGTTCTTGGGCATTGGTAAGTTACATTCTGGCACAGCGTCCAGTTCCCCAAACGTTTCCCTCACCAATTGTTTCTTCGCCTCCACCTTCGCCCACTGTTTCCGAGACACCGACACCGACACCTACGCCTAGCACTGAACCAATTAATTACAGCCAGCGCTTAAATTTAGTAACAGGTGAAACTACAAGTGTTGAAGGTACTTTAAAAGCCAATACAACTCTTGACTACACATTTATGGGTGAACAAGGGCAACAGTTAAATGCAAATTTTGAACAAGAGGGTGTTTTACTAACAGTTTTAGCACCAAATCAAGAACCGATTGATGATTTAGCTCAACGAGTTACACGCTATCAAGGTACACTCCCTTTTACTGGAAATTATACTATTCGGTTAAGTCCAGTTCAAGGAGTTGAAACAAGTAATTATCAGCTTAATCTCAGTTTAGAAAACCCAGTTGAACCAACACCAACTGAAACACCTACGCCTACTCTAACGCCTAGTTTTGAAGTGGAATCGATTAATTTAAACATTGGGGAGACGACAATACAATCTGGTCAAACTAGCCCACAGCAGATTAAGCGATATTTAGTCAACGTTCAAGAAGGACAAATGTTATCGATTGCAGTTCAAGAAGGTGTAGTGACATTAGATGTTCGTAACCCTGATGGTGGACTTGTGGAAAATGCTTCTAAGGTGTCATCCTGGGAAGGACAAGTTTCTCAAAGTGGTGAATATCAAATTGATGTAATTACTAATCAAGAACAGCCTACTGATTTTACTTTAAATGCCAGTATTCGTAATTTAGATAATAACTAATCAAAATTTTTTGTTGGCAATACGAAGCTAATTATTTATTAGGAATTGACACTATTTTGAACATATTATTAATTACGGGAACTGATACCGAAGCTGGAAAAACAGTTTTAACTACAGCCTTGGCTGCCTATTGGCAAAAACACCAGCCTGATAGGAGGTTGGCAATTATGAAACCAATTCAAGCAGGAGAGGGCGATCGCGAATTATACACTCAATTATTCTCCCTTGATCAAACCCTAGAAGAAATTACACCACTATATTTTGAAGCACCCCTAGCACCACCAATAGCGGCAGCTAAGGAAGGGCGTAAGGTAGATTTAGGACTTATTTGGCAAACTTTGTCAAAACTGCGCTCATCACGCGATTTGGTGCTGGTAGAAGCACTAGGAGGACTAGGATCGCCTGTAAGTGATGAATTTACAGTAGCGGATTTAGCGGCAGAATGGCGGCTACCAACGGTTTTGGTGGTTCCAGTGAAGTTGGGTGCGATCGCTCAAACAGTTGCTAATGTTGCTCTAGCTAGACTTTCCCATGTTCAGCTTAAAGGCATTGTACTTAATTGTGTTCAACCACGCTCAGATCAAGAAATTGCTGACTTGACACCAATTGAGTTAATTCAATCATTGACTAATATTCCAGTTTTAGGCTGCTTACCTTATTTGGACAATCCAACTGATTTAGACAAACTGGCTTTTGTTGCGGCAAATTTAGATTTAGAGGTGCTATTACCTCTGTGATTAAGTAGCGTGTTAGGGTGATATAGGATTTCCTATCAATCTGGCACAGTTAGATAGTGAGTTACTAATGACCAAAGATACAGAATTAAGTAAATCTAGCTTTGCAGGAGAGGAATTAAGGCAAGAGGATACTGTTTCAACACCGGAGCCAATTAATCTTCTTCAAGAGTCAAATGTTTCTGCTAAACAGGTTACTAACAATATTACCTTTGTAGCAGCAATGTGGTATACCCAGATGGCAACACTTCATGAAGTAAGTGTTCAATGCTCAGAGAAGATATTATCTTGCTTATCTCAAATAGAAGAAATTACTCCTGATATAAAACAAAAAATTTCATTAAATAATTCGACTAAGATAATTGAAAGTATTGACTTAATTGTTCATATTAAATCATTATTTACAGAAGTGAATTCATGGAATTCAGTATTAGCCTCTGTTGCTCATCATTTTGTTGTGAATTTAAATGAGCAGTTGCCTGATGATTTAATTAATGCGATAGAAAAATTACTAAAAGATATTGGAAAGTCTATTGATACAGCTTTAACCAATGTACCGATTGAAACTATACTAGGAATTACACTAGCTCCTGACCAGAAACAATTTTCTGAAACAAAAGCGGTAATTGCTGATGTTTTGTCAAGAATTGAAAAAATTAAGCAAGAAAATAAGGAAGCAAGCCAAGATTGGAGTGCTGTTGAACAAAATGCTTATGAAAGAATTACGGAAGACAGTAATAAAAACGTCTCTGGCAAAGAATTTTTAGATTGGTTGTCAGAGTTAGAGCAGGGTAATGACGTTTGAGATTGAGTTTCACCCTAAGGCGGCTAAAGAAGCTAAAGAATTACTACGTAATAATCTAGAGTTTGCAACTGAATTTAGGAAACATTTACAAGCATTAACGGAGGAGCCTTACAAACTTCCAAAAAAGAAAGGGAAACTCAAATCCTGTAGAGCTTTAAATTTCAAGGTAAAAGGTAATACTTGGCGGTTGATTTTTAGAATTATTGAGGCAAGAGATGTAGTTGAGATTTTAGCCATTGGTTCACATGATGATGCTTATAATTCAGCCGAAAGGCGTGTTTGAGTTTTAGTCTTATATTTATCAACAAAAATGCTATCCACTTCTTCAAATCCTCTAAATGTTGACTTATCTCATATTCGAGCCGAAATCCAAGCCTTACAGCCTCAGCTAATAGACTGGCGGCGGCGACTCCATCAAAAACCGGAACTAGGATTTAAAGAGCAAATTACGGCGGAATTTATCACCCAAAAGTTACAGGAATGGGGAATTGAGCATCAAGCGGAGATTGCTAATACAGGCATTGTTGCTATTATAAGGGGTCAGGGATCAGGGATTAGAAATCAGGGATCAGAAGAATTTAATCGAAAATCGAAAGTATTGGCGATTCGGGCGGATATGGATGCTTTGCCGATTCAGGAAGAAAACGAGGTTCCTTACCGATCGCAACATGATGGAGTAATGCACGCTTGCGGTCATGATGGACATACGGCGATCGCACTTGCTACAGCTTATTACTTGTCTCAGCACTGCGATACCTTTGCTGGAACCGTCAAAATCATCTTTCAACCAGCAGAAGAAGGGCCAGGCGGCGCACAGCCTATGATTGCAGATGGAGTGCTGAAAAACCCCGATGTTGATGCAATTATCGGTTTACACCTGTGGAATAATTTACCCCTTGGCACAGTCGGTGTTCGTAGCGGTGCATTAATGGCGGCTGTTGAATGCTGGCGTTGCACAATTTTAGGCAAAGGCGGACACGGTGCAATGCCTCATCAAACGATTGATTCAATTGTAGTTGCTGCCCAAATCGTCAATGCTTTACAAACGATTGTGGCACGTAATGTCGATCCTCTAGAATCTGCCGTTGTTACAGTCGGCGAACTTCATGCTGGTACTGCACTTAATATAATCGCTGATACGGCGCGTTTAAGTGGTACTGTGCGCTATTTTAATCCAGCTTTAAGTGAATTGATACCCCAACGAATTGAGCAGATAATCGCGGGAATTTGTCAAAGTCACGGTGCTAGTTATGACTTGGAATATTGGCGACTTTATCCACCTGTAATTAATAATGCTGATATAGCTGAATTAGTACGTTCAGTAGCAGCAGAAGTAATAGAAACTCCTATCGGAATTGTACCAGAATGCCAAACTATGGGCGGTGAAGATATGTCTTTCTTTTTGCAAGAAGTACCTGGTTGTTATTTCTTTTTAGGTTCTGCCAACCCAACCAAAAATTTAGCTTATCCCCATCACCATCCCCGTTTTGATTTCGATGAAACAGCTTTGGGGATGGGTGTAGAGATATTTATTCGTTGCGTCGAAAAATTTTGTACGAAATAAAACTATCTGGCAATTGATAAGTAGTCGCTTACTTGGGTAATCAAATATTACTTCGTCTCGCTGCTGCTACTATCTGAACCAGGTTAAGTTAGCGGACGCTGCAACACATTTTCAACCAACGCTTGAGATTTGAGTGATTGTCTAGAGTTAAATCCTGAAGCTTATGTACAGAAATTTACTTTGAATGGCTATTAACTAATTTTAATTTGACTTCAACGTTACGAGTCCTGACATGACATTCACCTTTAACTACTTCGATTTTTTCTAGAATAGAAGTTTCATAGCCATCTTTTGATATTGATACTGTATAGCTACCAGGACGTTCAAATGCTCCTCCGTATATAATTTGCCCTGTTGCTGTTACACCTTTAAGTTTGAGTTCCTCTTGAAAATTATCATCTCTCACAACTACCTTTGCCTCAAGAGGTACTTGTGTTTGAGCATCAGAAACGGTCACAGTAACCGCAGGTTCAATAGTAGGAGTACAAGGAGTCATGGCGCTAGGTTGATTACAATTAGTAGATCCAAGAGCAATTCCAATAGCAAACAGAGAGCCTATATATTTGCCCAAAATCACGGCTACTTCTCCTGCTTCTCAACTTTACCAAGAGAACTATCAACTAGATTATTGGTTCCTCAATATAGGAAGCGGAGTTCAAAATCTTGACAATATGGGTAGTTTTTGAACCCCTCTCTATATCTGAATAGCCTCACACAAACAATGACTGACCAGAATAAAGATTAGCAAGGTCAGAGCTACGCTGTAGTGCCGATGCACGACGAACAGCAGCATCAGCATTAACTAACCCATTACCGAAGTTATTATCCCGACCTGCTGTTCCCAAATCCATTGCTGTATCAATCAGAACCTGGCGCAGTTGCCCTCCGGTTAGGCTAGAATTGACGCTCCATACTAATGAGGCAATTGCAGCCATGTTGGGATTAGCAGCAGAGGTTCCGTTAAAGAGGTTCATGTTACCGAACTTGTCCATTGCTGGAGAATCTGTAGCTGCCATCAGGGTCAGGCTAGAGCCAAAGTTGGAATAGGAAGCTCTATTGACAGATGTAGCATTTGCTAATCCATTTACAGTTGAGCCTGTACGCTCCAGTGCGCCAACAGACATGACATTACTGTGAGTAGTTTGCAGCCTAGCAACACCTCCACTTAAGGTAGGGTTAGTAGTAGTATCATCTATATCAATTCCACCGTTTCCTGCGGCAACGGCAAACATGGCAATATCGGAGTTATCTTGGATCAGCTGTTCAAGTTGTGCTTGTGTGCCACCATCATTAAGCCAAAACTCACCTTGAATGCCACCCTGAAAAACAACCCGCTGATTTCTAGCTCTTGCGTAGCTGATTGTGTCCCTAATTGCTTGCTGTAGATTCAGGCGAGATGAACCATACACATCATTCACCAACACATCGCTGTTCCAGTTGATGCCTGAGACACCAGAGGCATTGTTAGCAGTTGAAGACATAACACTGATTGCCTGGTGTCCGTGACCATTATTGGCGGAATTGTCATCGTCACTGGGATCAGTAACTAAACGAGCCGTTGAAATATCAACAATACCTCCGCTCGCGCCAGCAGCTGTCAAGATTCCTGTATCTAAAGAGGCTAACAATACACTACTAGCCCCTTGGGTAAAGCGCCACGCGCTGTCTACATCAGATGTATGTAGATTCCACTGAGAACCAAAGAAAGTATCGTTGGTGCGAACTTGCAGCTGTGTTGTTGAGGTATCTGAAAAACGGAGGTTCTCAATGCCTTGTAAGTAAATTTCTCGACCATCAGAAAGGGTCATATAGTCAAAGGCTGTACCTCTAAAAATTGCTTGATTAGCAGTTGAGCCTGACAACGGATTGAAAGCAGTAAGGCTAATGCCATTAATGCTCGTGATGTTGGAGCGAGAAATACCAGAAAGGTTCAATGTGTCTGTACCACCACGTCCAAGAATGACTGCGCCTGTACCTAATCCAGCTGCATAGTTTAGGGTTTCACCTGCAAAAGTGCCATTGCTACGGCTCCAAGACAGCACTGCGATCGCTTGAGAGGTAGAGAAGAACTCTTGACCACTGGTCATCTGAGCAACTGCACGGAGTTGATAAGTACCTGCACTCAGGCTGGGAAAGCTAGCAAAGTTGACTAGCTGATTAGATAAGCTAGCTCCACTCCAAGTTCCCAGGGTAGATACAACGCTACCACCCCTCAATGCTTCCAAACGCACATTTGACAAAGTTGCCGCGTTTGCCAAGTTATAGCTAAAGCGGGTAGCTCCACCCTCAAACACACTATTTGAAGTATTATCACCGGAAGCGTCAAACACATTAAAGCTGGTAAAACTGGGGTTATTGCTAATAGTGCTAAGGGTGTAGTTACCAGTAGTATTAGCAGCGAAACTCGTGGCTCGAAGTAGATAACTCACTCCAGCTTGGGCTGTGAAGTTGATCTGGGCGTTGTTACCATTAGTATCATCATTAAAGGCAATCACCTGTTTTGTGGAAGCATTAATCAGTTGCAGGTAGTTATCAAAGGTCGAGTTCATGTTGACTTGAATCTGCTGACCTGCCGCTACACTGTTCAACAGATAATCATCCCGGAAGCTGCCACTACGGGTAGGGTTTTTGGAGTCAGTGGTACTTAAAGCGCCAGAGAGCATTTGGTTGGAAGTGATCGCTGTTCCAGTATTAGTGCTGAGTGAGTAGCTACCACTGACGTTAGAGGAGAAACTCGTAGCGCGAACCATGTATCTCACTCCAGATTGAACCGTAAAGTTCACCTCAGCATTGCCGCTACTATTAGCATCATCGTTAGAGGCAATCACCGCTCCTGTGTTTGCGTTTACCACTTGCAGGTAGTTGTCAAAAGTCGAGGTCATGTTGAGCCGCACTTGCTTACCTACGGGCAGAGCGGTCAAAAAATAGCCATCGTAGAGGCTACCGGAGCGCAGAGAGTTGTTTGGGTCAGTGCTATCCAACGTACCGTTGAAAATGTTGCTACCACCGAGCGGAGTACCGGGTGTAATTGTGCCAATATTGCTGCTCAAACTGTAACTGCCCGTGGCATTCGCAGCAAAACTAGTAGCTCGAAGAACGTAGTTAATGCCCTGTTGTGCTGTGAAGTTTATCTGTGCATTGTTGCCACCATTAAAATCGTCGTTTTGGGCAATCAAGGCTCCAGTTCTGGCATTGATCAGTTGTAAATAATTGTCAAAGCTGGTAGAACTTACAGCAGTTCTTGATTGAGCAAGATACAATTAAGCAGCAAACTTGAACAGAGCTAAATGGGAAGGGCATACTCCGTAGACCTGCGGCAAAAAATTATTGATGCGCATAACCAACAAGAGGG
>JAESFL010000631.1_pt1 | contig 21639 bp, 16 predicted proteins | sample 9269401 | NCBI WGS metagenome assembly JAESFL01 (sample SAMN14506025, study PRJNA617098) | algae metagenome | isolation source: Gloeocapsa sp. UFS-A4-WI-NPMV-4B04 and co-occurring heterotrophs from desert... | place: USA: Utah | collected 2006-10-01 | reverse complement strand
GCGGCACGGAAGCGGTCACCGGCAGCATCGTGGACGTGCAGCAGGGCGCCGGCGAGACCACCTCGGCGGCCTCCCAGGTGCTGGGCGCCGCCCAGGAGCTGTCGCGCCACTCCAACGACCTCTCCCGTGAAGTCCAGGACTTCCTCACAGGTGTGAAGGCCGCGTAGGAGTACGACGATGCTACAGCAACGAGGGCTGAGCTAACCCCACGCAGTAGGGCGTGAAGGCACTCACCTGGATTGAGGATATTACTGCTGACCCGGCTCCGACTGACCGCGCTCCATCACCGTGAAACAGCCTTCAGCTATGCTGCCTGCCAAGCTATGTCGCTCAACGCTGGCGGATCGTTCTCTCAAGGGGTTTGCATGGCACAATGCAAGCTATCTGAAGGCCCAACTCAAGAAGAGCAGAACGGCGAGCACAATCGCGATCAATTGCCAGACGAGCACGGGATTGCGTTCGTAGAGTGGGTTGCGGTGAAAGGAGGTCGGCAACGCTCGTGCGGAGCCATGCTCCAGTTCGAAGGCCAGCTCGAGAACATCGCCGAAGCGCTCACGCGGCGAAGCCGCAAGGGCACGGGCGAGAACCTGATCCAGCCACGCTGGTAGGTCGGGGCGGTGCGACGTCAATGGAGTGGGTTTGCTGAACCGGGGCCGGGAGAATGGCTCAATCTCACCATACGGATAGGCCCGGCTGAACATGCGGTAGATCGTGACAGCCACCGCAAACTGATCCGACAACTCGTCGCCAGGAGCACCGGTGAAGAGTTCGGGCGCCATGTAGCTTGGCGTGCCCGGTGCGTGCTCCAGGGCAAAATCGTCCATCCCGCTAACCCGAGCTACGCCGAGATCGATGAGCCTCAAGCCGGGCTGGGCTTGGTTCTCCTCCTGTTCCAGGATCACATTGTCTGGCTTGATATCCCGGTGCACGATGCCAGCCCGATGCAGGGTGGCAACGGCCCTTGCCAGCTTGGTAGCGAGCATCAAGCCCTCAGACAGGGAGATCTGGGGAGAATGCTGTAATCGCGTCTCCAGGGTGTCTCCAGCATAGAACGGCATGACCGAGTAAAGACGCGTCTGGCGCTCCGGCGGGATGTCAATAACCTCTCCGATCCAGGGGCTGCGAACGCGCGCCGCAATCCAGGTCTCCCTGACGAATGCCTGCCGAAGCACGGCATCGGCGTCCTGGATTGGTTTCGGAAATTTGATGATGACGGAGCCTTTAGCCACCGTGTCATGTGCGCGAAACACACGACTGTAGCGGCCATCCGAGAGTTGGGCTTCAAGATCAAATCCGTCGACGACGGTGCCGATCGTCGGCGGGGGGAGGATGGGCTGTGCGGCGATCGCCAGTTCTACATCGGGCTGGTTTGCGGGGGGCAGGTTGAGCACGTCAAGCACGAAGGCTGTGGCGTTGTCGGCGCTTCGAGCCGCCAAGGCAGCGGCGGTCAGGGACCGCGCCGTCTCATCGGGGGAGGCTCTCCGCGCCAGCTCATCCCGAAGTGCCCTCTCAGATAACGATCCGTGCACGCCATCGGTGCAGAGAAGATAGCGATCGTGGAGCTGCGCCGGCTCAGCGAGGTAATCGATCTGAATATCGTCGCTGGCACCAACAGCCCGTCTGAGCACGCCCTGCATGCCCCATTCTTTGAACGTGTGGTCTCTGGTGAGAAGATCCAGGCGGTCCTGGCGCAGGCGATACAGGCGGCTGTCCCCGACATGAACGATATGGGCCTGACGCCCGCGCAGGATCAGAGCGGTCAATGTGCAAGCCATGCCTTGGAGATCCGCATTGGTGCGGCCGACAGTGTGGACCCAGCGATTCATTGCCTCTAGGGCACGGGCACTTTTCTTCTGCACCCCGACAAGTTCGCTCTGGCCTAAATAGCCGTCGATGAACCCCCGCACCGCAATCTCAGCCGCCACGCGACCACCTTTTGCCCCGCCCACCCCGTCCGCGACCGCTGCTATTACACCATGACGCGTACGTTGCGCGGAAGTGCCATCGAACAAGGCACAATAATCTTCATTGTCAGGACGGGGGCCCTTCTCTGACGAGTAGCCCGCCGCAACACTGAGTTGATCTGGCCGTTTCTGGTGGAAAGACATGCCGCCCCCTGAGAGCTTCCCGACGCCAATTGTTCGATCTGGAGCAATGCACCTTTCGATAGTCCTGACACGATGGCGCTGCATGGCCAATCCCCCCTGCTGGTCCACTCCGGCCTCTTCGTCGGCGTTCGCCTAGGTGATCATCTTGCGAGCATTATGCCGACCACAAGTTACGCACTCTGCACAATATATGGACTTGAGCAAAAAGTAGGCATTCGATAATATTCCTCAACAGCGCGGGCCCCGACAACGAAGTCATAAGGTCTCGCTAAAACATCTGGTCAAGGGCGACCAGACAGTTTTGCCTCTCATCTGGCACTACTCCGACAACGACGTCGCATGAATGGCTTGGATGCTGCGCAAGTAGCATGTGAACCCTTCAGGCGGCGCTTTTGTGCTTGCAGCCGAGTGCCTTGGAGTGGCGTCCTGGACTTTTTTACTTTCTCAGGGAGACTGAGATGCCCAAGAAGCTTGTTGTCATCGGTAACGGCATGGCGGCTGGCCGTGCCCTGGAGGAGCTGTTCGAGCGCAGTCCCGGTGCCTATGAGGTCACGATCTTCGGCGCCGAACCGCGGGTGAACTACAACCGCATCATGCTGTCGCCCGTTCTGTCCGGCGAGAAAGCCTATGAAGACATCCTGATCCACGACGACGTCTGGTACGAGACGCATGGCATCACGCTTTATCGCGGCAAGCAGGTGATCAAGATCGACCGGCAGGCCAAGCGCGTGGTCGCAGCGGATGGCACGACTGCAAAGTACGACCAACTCCTCGTCGCCACCGGATCGATGCCCTTCGTGGTTCCGATCCCCGGCGCGGCCCTGCCGGGCGTCGTCACCTATCGCGACCTCGACGACGTCGACAAGATGCTCGAGGCAGCCCAGAAGGGCGGCCACGCGGTCGTCATCGGCGGCGGGCTGCTCGGCCTTGAAGCTGCGGCCGGCCTGCAGGCCCGGGGTATGGAGGTCACGGTTCTCCATCTCATGCCTACCCTGATGGAGCGTCAGCTCGATCCGTCCTCCGGCTACCTGCTGCAGAAGGCTTTCGAGGATCGCGGCATTTCCGTGCGGTGCAAGGCCAATACCCATGCGATCCTCGGCGACACTCATGTCACCGGCGTCCGCCTCGATGACGGCACGGAACTGCCGGCCGACATCGTGGTCATGGCGGTGGGCATTCGCCCGAATGCGGTGCTGGCCAAGGAAGCAGGGCTCGAAACCAACCGCGGTGTGCTCGTGGGCGATGACATGCGCACCAGCGATCCGGACGTCTTCTCGGTCGGCGAGTGCGTCGAGCACCGCGGTCACTGCTACGGCCTCGTGGCGCCGCTCTATGAGATGGCGAAGGTCGTCGCCGCGCAGCTCGCAGGTGACGGGACGGCCGCCTATACCGGCTCCGTTACGGCGACCAAGCTGAAGGTGACCGGCATCGATCTGTTCTCCGCCGGTGATTTCAGCGAGGCCAAGGATCGGCAGGACATCGTTCTTCGCGACGCGGCCCGCGGGATCTACAAGCGCATTGTCCTCAAGGAGAATCGCATCGTCGGTGCCGTGCTCTATGGCGAGACCGGGGACGGATCGTGGTTCTTCGACCTCCTGCGCAAGGAGACGGACGTCTCCGAACTGCGCGATACCCTCATTTTCGGCCAGTCCTATGCTGGGGGCGCTCCACTGGACCCTACGGCGGCCGTTGCAGCCTTGCCGGATGATGCGGAAATCTGCGGCTGCAACGGCGTGTGCAAGGGCAAGATCGTTCAGGCGATCACCGACAAGGGCCTGAGTTCGCTTGCTGAGGTGAGGGCGCACACGAAAGCCTCAGCCTCTTGCGGAACCTGCACCGGCTTGGTCGAGCAGGTGATGACCCTGACGCTTGGCGACAAGTTCGCGAAGTCGATCGTCGAGCCCATGTGCGCCTGCACCGATCTCGGCCACGACGACGTCCGGAGGCTCATCCGGGCGGCGGAACTGAAGTCGATCCCGGCCGTCATGCAGGAGCTCGGCTGGAAGACCTCCTGCGGCTGCGCTAAGTGCCGCCCGGCTCTGAACTACTATCTCCTGTGCGACTGGCCGGAGGAGTACGAGGACGACGGCCGCTCACGCTTCATCAACGAGCGCGTTCACGCCAACATCCAGAAGGACGGCACCTACTCAGTCGTGCCGCGGATGTGGGGCGGGCTAACCAATCCGCGGGAGTTGCGCGCCATCGCCGACGTGGCCGAGCGATACAACATCCCAACAGTGAAGGTCACTGGCGGCCAGCGCATCGACCTGCTCGGGGTCCGCAAGGAGGACCTGCCGGCGGTGTGGGCCGATCTCAACGATGCGGGAATGGTCTCCGGCCATGCTTATGCCAAAGGCCTGCGCACGGTGAAGACTTGCGTAGGAACTGATTGGTGCCGCTTCGGCACGCAGGATTCCACCGGGCTCGGGGTCCGGATCGAGCGGTTCATGTGGGGCTCGTGGACGCCGGCCAAGGTCAAGATGGGCGTGTCGGGCTGCCCGCGCAACTGCGCTGAGGCGACATGCAAGGACGTGGGCGTGATCTGCGTAGACTCAGGCTATGAGATCCACTTCGCTGGCGCTGCCGGCCTTCACATCAAGGGCACGCAGCTGCTCTGCAAGGTGCCGGAGGAGGATGAGTGCATCGAGGTCATCACAGCCCTGACGCAGCTCTACCGCGAGCAGGGTCACTACCTCGAGCGCATGTACAAATGGGCCGACCGGGTCGGCGTGGTGTCGATCCGGGATGCCGTCGTCGATGATCTCGAGAAGCGCCGAGCCCTCTACGAGCGCTTTGTGATCTCCCAGCGTACAGCACAGATCGATCCTTGGGCAGAACGGGTCTCTGGGCATGACGCGCACGAGTTCAGGCCCATGGCGAACTTCACCCTGGCGGAGGCAGCGGAATGAGCGAGTGGATTGATGTGGGCACGATCGACGACGTGCCAGTTCTCGGATCGCGCGTCGTGCAGGCGCCAAGCGGCGACATCGCGGTGTTCAAGGCGGCCGACGGAACGCTCTTCGCACTGCGCGACCGTTGCCCGCACAAGGGCGGGCCGCTGTCGCAGGGCATTGTGCATGGCCATTCTGTGACCTGTCCTCTGCACAACTGGGTGATCAGCCTGAAGAGCGGTGAGGCTCAAGGGGCGGATCAGGGCTGCACTCACAAGATCCCACTGCGGATCGAGGGAGCGCGCATCCTGCTTGCGGCCTCAGCCCTGATGGCGCGAGCAGCCTGAGGAGCAGGCATGGAAAGCGGCACCTCGACTCGGACCACCTGCCCGTATTGCGGCGTCGGCTGCGGTGTCATGGCGACGCCGCAGGAGGATGGTAGCGTTGCGATTAAGGGAGACGAGCAGCACCCGGCCAACTATGGTCGCCTCTGCTCGAAGGGCTCGGCTCTGGGCGAGACGCTGAACCTGGACGATCGGTTGCTCTATCCTGAAATCGACCGACGCCGTGCCAGCTGGAACGAGGCGCTCGACCTTGTGGCACGGCACTTTACGGAGACGATTGCCGAGCACGGTCCTGAATCGGTGGCCTTCTATGGCTCGGGCCAGCTCCTCACCGAGGACTACTACGTTGCCAACAAGCTGATGAAGGGCTTCATCGGCGCTGCGAACATGGACACGAACTCCCGGCTCTGCATGGCCTCGTCGGTTGCCGGTCACATCCGGGCTTTCGGGTCTGATACGGTGCCCGGTACCTACGAAGATCTCGAAGAGGCCGATCTCGTCGTTCTCGTCGGCTCCAACACGACCTGGTGCCATCCCGTTCTGTTCCAGCGGCTGCTGGCAGCCCGCGAACGCCGTGGCACGAGGATCGTCGTCATCGATCCACGCCGCACCGTGACGGCGGAGGCCGCCGATCTGCATCTGGCGATTGCTCCCAATTCCGACGTGGCGCTCTTTGCCGGCCTTCTTGATCATCTGAACCGGATGGGGCTTCGCGACAGCGGTTATGTGGAGCATCACACCGTCGGTCTCGAAGGGGCTTTGGAGGCAGCGCGGGAATGCGGCTTTCCCGGAGCCTTGACTGCGACCCATCTCCCGACCGAGCAGCTTCGCGAGTTCTACACCCTGTGGAGTCGTTCGGAACGGGTGGTGACCGCCTATTCCCAGGGCGTCAACCAATCCGTCGTCGGCACCGATAAGGTCAACGCCATCATCAATTGCCACCTGTTCACCGGTCGCATCGGCCGGCCCGGCATGGGGCCCTTCTCGCTCACCGGCCAGCCTAACGCCATGGGTGGCCGCGAGGTCGGCGGTCTGGCGAATATGCTCGCCGCGCATCTGGATATCAACAGCCCGAGCCACCGTGAACTCGTCCAGTCCTTCTGGGCCAGTCCGCGCATCGCGGGGCGCCCTGGCCTGAAGGCTGTCGACCTGTTCCGAGCAATCGGGGAGGGGCGGATCAAGGCTATCTGGATCATGGGCACCAATCCTGCTGATTCCCTTCCAGATGCCGATGCCGTCCAGGACGCATTGCGAAGCTGCCCGTTTGTGGTCGTGAGCGACGTCACCCGCACCGATACGACGCGGCATGCCCATGTCCTCCTGCCGGCGTCCGCCTGGGCGGAGAAGAGCGGCACGGTGACGAATTCTGAGCGCCGCATCTCGCGCCAGCGCTCCTTCCTGAAGCCTCCGGGCGAGGCTCGGCCCGATTGGCGCATCATCTGCGATGTCGCCGCTCGTATGGGCTTTGCCGAGGCTTTCGACTACCAGTCGCCAGCCGAGATCTTCCGCGAGCATGCGGCCTTGTCAGGCTTCGCCAACGAGGGAACCCGCGATTTCGATATTTCAGCCTGTGCCGAGCTAAGCGAGAGCGCCTACGATACGCTAGAGCCGTTCCAGTGGCCGCGCCGGCCGGGCGAGGCACGCGATGCCGGCGCGATCCGCTTCTTCGCGGAGGGCAGCTTCTACACGCCGAACAGGCGAGGGCGGTTTGTTCCAACACCGGCCATGCTGCAATCCGTCACGCCGGAGTTCCCGTTGATCCTCAATACGGGCCGCATCCGCGATCAGTGGCACACGATGACTCGCACGGCGAAGACGCCGCGCCTGATGAGCCATTATGCGGAGAGCTTCTGCGAAATCCATCCTGACGATGCAGAGGCTGCGGGGATTGCGCCCGCCACTCTCGTGCGCATCGTCAGTCCGCAGGGAACCGCTGTCGTCCGTGCCCTTGTGACGGAGCGACAGCAGAAGGGCAGCATTTTCGCCCCCATGCACTGGACGGATCAGCAGACGGCGCAGGGCCGCATCGGCGCCGCGGTTCTCGCGGCGGTCGACCCAATCTCCGGCCAGCCCGGCCTCAAGTTCTCCGGTGCGCGCATTGAGCCGTTCGATGTCGCTTGGTACGGCTTCGCGGTACTGCGCAACAAGCCTGACAAGATCACTGCAGATTATTGGGCGCTCGCACGGGCGGAAGGGGGCTGGCGCGTCGAGCTTGCCGGTGCCGAACCGGTGAAAGATTGGCTAGCCTACGCGGCCGATCTGATCGGAAGCGGCGAGAACCTGGAAACGCTGTCGTACAACGATCAGAAGCAAGCTAGCTTCCGGCTTGCGACGTTCTCAGGCGATACATTGCTGGGTGCACTGTTCGTCGCGCCGCAGCCGGTCGCTGTGTCGCGGACCTGGGCGATAGAACACCTGTCGGCAAATGAATTTACCGGAACGGAACGCCTGCGCCTTTTGAGCGGGCGGCCCGGTCTCGACCAGCCGGATCCCGGTCCCATCGTTTGTGCCTGCTATTCCGTGGGTGCGAACCAGATCGCAGCCGCCGTCGAGGGTGGCGCCGCGACCGTTGAAGCCGTTGGCGCCGCCTTGCGCGCCGGCACGAACTGCGGCTCCTGCCGCGTTGAAATCAGGAGATTGATCGATGCTGCAGCCCTTAAGAAAGCCGTCTGAGGCTGAACCCACCCGTCTGGGGCGTCTGGCAAAGCTGCCGGTCTTCTTTGACCTCAAGGACCGGCGCGCGGTTCTCGTCGGCGGATCACCGGGTGCCGCCTGGAAAGCGGAACTGCTCGCAGCAGCCGGCGCCCGTGTCGACATATATGCCGTGGATGTGTCAGCCGAGATGGAGGTCTTGCTCGCCCGCGGCGCAGCCGATGGCTTGCTCACGCTGTATCAGGCCGGTTGGTCCTCAAGCATCCTGGCGGGTGCCGCTCTAGCCGTCGCGGATCTCGAGGACGAGGACGAGGCGGAGGCTTTTGCTGGAGCCGCCCATGAGGCGGGCGTGCCGGTGAACGTGGTCGACAAACCCGGTTACTGCGATTTCCAGTTCGGGTCAGTGGTCAACCGCTCACCGGTGGTGATCGGAATTTCGACGGACGGCGCTGCGCCCATCCTTAGTCAGGCGATCCGGCGCAAGATCGAGACACTGCTGCATCCCTCCGTCGCTTCCTGGGCCAGTTTCGCCAAACACATGCGCGAACGCGTGATGCAGCATCTTCCACAGGGCGCAGCGCGACGGACCTTCTGGGAGCGCTTTTCCGATCTGGCGTTCCGGGGCAAGGCGCCGGAGGCTTACGGCGCCACCGTCGAGGCGGTGCTGGCCAGCATTTCCGCGCAGACGGGCGACAGGATCGGACGTGTGACCCTTGTCGGAGCGGGCCCTGGGGATCCGGAACTGCTGACGCTGAAGGCAATGCGGGTTCTTCAATCGGCCGATGTCATTCTCTTCGACGATCTCGTGTCCGAGGATGTGCTGGAGCTCGCCCGCCGCGAGGCCAAGCGCCTGATGGTCGGCAAGCGGGGAGGACGCGCCTCGTGCGCTCAAGAGGACATCAACGACCTGATGACCCGCCTAGCACTGCAGGGCAAGCAGGTGGTGCGGCTCAAGTCCGGCGACCCCATGATCTTCGGAAGGGCCGGCGAGGAGATCGAGCATCTGGAGAAGGCAGGCATTCACGTCGATGTGGTTCCGGGCATCACAGCCGGCATTGCGATGGCCTCATCCCTCGGGATCTCCCTGACCCATCGAGACGTGGCGCAATCCGTCCGGTTCGTCACAGGATGCGCGAAGACCGGTCATCTTCCGAATGGTCTCGACTGGCAGGGACTGGCCGATCCGAACACCACAACAATCTTCTACATGGCAGGAGGCACGGCCGGGGCTATCGCCGAGCGCCTCATCGCCGCCGGATGCTCCCCAACCCTGCCGGCTGTCATGGTGTTGAACGTGTCGCGAGGTGACGAACGCTGGGCCGGCTCCCTTGCGGAACTCGGCTGGGCCAGTGAGAGGCGGAATGCGGCGAAGCCAGTCATCATTGGTGTGGGCCAGGTCTTCGCAAGAGCAAACCAGTCGATCATTCGGCATAATGTCGACCCGCTTCAACAGAACCTGGCCCATGCGTGAGGAGACAGGAACGATGATTACCAAAGAGTTTCTGAAGGCGGGCCACACGCCGACGCTGTTTGCGGCATTCTTCTATTTCGATATGGCGTTCATGGTCTGGGTCGTTTTAGGTCCTCTTGGGGTTCAGGTCGCTGCGGATCTTCAGCTCGACGCCGCTCAAAAAGGTCTCATGGTGGCCGTCCCCCTTCTCGCAGGAGCCGTTCTGCGTATCGTCAACGGACTCCTTGTCGATCGTATTGGACCCAAGACAACCGGCCTGATCGGTCAGGTAGTCGTGATTGCTGGTCTCCTCACGGCCTGGTTCTTCGGGATCCATTCATTCACGCAGGTGGTGCTTCTTGGCATTATCCTAGGGGTGGCTGGCGCATCGTTCGCTGTCGCCCTCCCGCTTGCCTCGCGCTGGTATCCCCCGCAATACCAGGGAACTGCGCTCGGGATTGCGGGAGCCGGTAACTCCGGGACTGTCTTCGCTGCCCTGTTTGCCCCAGGACTGGCCGCGCTCTTCGGCTGGACGAATGTGTTGGGCTTGGCCACGATCCCGCTTGGCGTTGCGCTGCTGGTTTATGTTCTCGCGGCCAAGGACAGCCCCAACCAGCCGCCGCCGAAAACGTTCGTGGAGTATCTGACTGTCCTGCGCGAGGGCGACGCATGGTGGTTCATGTTCTTCTACGCCGTCTCGTTCGGCGGCTTCAGCGGCCTCGCCTCCTCGCTGACCATCTACTTCAACTCGGAATATGGGCTGAGCCCGGTCACAGCAGGCTACTTCACAGCGGCTGCCGTGTTTGCGGGCTCCCTCGTGCGCCCGGTCGGTGGAGCCTTAGCTGATCGCGTCGGTGGCATTCGCGCCCTCTCGATCATGTACATCGTCGCAGCCGTCGCACTCGGGGTCGTCAGCCTTCGCCTGCCGCAGGCGTGGATGGCTCTTATCGTCTTCATCATCGGCATGCTGGCGCTGGGCATGGGCAACGGATCGGTGTTCCAGCTTGTGCCCCAGCGCTTCCGACGAGAGATTGGCGTGATGACGGGTCTCGTGGGCATGACAGGTGGGATCGGAGGCTTTTATCTCGCCTCCAGTCTCGGCTACTCCAAGCAATTGACCGGCAGCTACCAGCTCGGGTTCCTAATCTTTGCGGGGCTTGCCGCCCTAGCGCTCCTCGGCCTGACGGGGATCAAATCCAGGTGGCGCACGACATGGGGAGCAAGCCTTGGTCTGGCCCGGATATGAGTGCGAGGGCAACCCAGTTGACCGGGAGTGACCGGTCGATCAGTGCTGGCGGATCCGCCATGTGATCGTGAGGAGATCAGCGGGAGCTAGCGAGCGGTTACGTGCCTTCAACAGTTTGACCGATCGAAGTTCTACCCGCCGGTGCTTGAAAACCGTGAAAGGAAGACGATGCTGCAAGGTCGAAGGATTGCGGTGCCCGAAAGCCGGGAACTTGATCTGTTCGCTGGCATGCTGGAGCGGCAGGGCGCAGTCGCCGTTCGCTGTCCGCTGGTGTCGATCCACGATGTGGAGGATGCTGTGCCGGTTCGAGCATGGCTCCAGCGGCTTGCCGGAGGGCAGCATGACAGCCTCGTCCTCTACACGGGGGAGGGGCTGACCCGCCTCCTGGGGTTCGCCCGCCGCGGAGGGATCGAGGCAGAGGTGATCGCCGGCCTCCGGCGGACGCGCAAGATCGTTCGTGGGCCAAAACCGGCCAAGGTCCTGCGCAGCGTTGGGCTTAGCCCGGATGTGACAGCCGAGGAGCCCACGACGGCAGGTCTGATTGCGACCCTGTCTACTCTCGACCTGAGAGGCCGCCGCGTCGGCGTGCAGCTCTATCCTGGAGGTGAGGATCTGCTCACGGATTTCTTAGATGAGTCTGGCGCTATAGCCGATCCGATCCTGTGTTACCGTTACGCCTCGGACGAGGAGGATGAGCGGGTCGTTCGTCTTGTGGATGAGATTGTCACAGGTTTCATTGATCTGATTGCGTTTACCAGCACGGCGCAGGTGCGTCGGCTTCAAGAGGTCGCCCGGAAATCTGACAGGGCAGCCGCACTTGATGCGGCGATGCAACGCGTTCTGATTGCTACCATTGGCCCTGTCACCGCGCAAGCTGTCGAGGAAGCGGGCTGGCCCGTTGGCGCAATGCCACCAGATAGCTTCCACCTAAAGCCTATGATTGTCGCACTTGGCAAGAAGTTGGCCGCAAAGGTGAGCCTCGCTCCTCCCGCATGACATGGCCGTTCTTGAGCGGCACTCTGCTCCCTGGAGGCAAGCCGTGCGTAAACGCCGAGGCGTTAGTTGGGGTAGTGGAGCGTCACTCCCGGCATTTCTTTGATGCGGATGTTTCGCAGTGGCGATCACGGCTGTCGCAGGCTCAATTCACCTCCAGCGGCCCTTGGAGCTATCCTGATGATCCATGTACCAAAACGCGAGCTTTCTTCTCAGCCTCTGCTCAGCCCCAGTGCGACAAGTCGGTCGACTGAGACGATCAGCCTAAATTTTAGGCATCCATCAGATCTTAGCTCCCTTGTGTCTAGGATCAAGATTGGCATGAATCTTGCTTAAAGACCTCGATGCTAGTGTACATCGGGGGCAACCCATAGCTTGACCAAAGACATCCAGACAGAGCAGCGGCCTCTGCGCGTCGCCATTGTCGAGGAGAACAGCATCAGGGCGGCCATTCTCCTCGATGGACTGCGGGAGGCTGGGATTACTGACATCGACGTCATTGAAACGACGACCAACATGCTCCGTCGGCTGAGCACCTATGATCCAGATGTCGTTATCATCGGAATCGAAGATCCCAATCGGGACGTGCTCGAGCAGATGTTCCAAGTCTCTAAGCTCGTGTCACGTCCGGTAGCGATGTTCGTGGAGCATTCGGATCGATCGATGATCCAAGCCGCAGTTGAGGCAGGCGTTTCGGCTTACGTCGTCGATGGACTGCGCAAGGAGAGGGTCATGTCCATTGTGGACATGGCAATGAGCCGGTTCAGTGCTTTCGATCGTCTGCAGCGCGAGCTCATCGAGGCCCGTAACGAGCTGGCATCCCGGAAAATCATTGAGCGTGCCAAAGCGATTCTGATGAGGACCAGACAGTTCTCGGAAGAGGAGGCTTATGCCCTGCTCCGTCAGACAGCCATGAACGAGAAAAGGAAGCTTGTAGACATCGCACAGAGTGTTGTGACTGCAGCTTCCCTTCTGGAGAAATAGTCACGTGTTGGATTCGAACGCATCGGTTAATCTCCCAAAAAATCAGGCCGGAGCATCGAACAATGCTCCTGCAAGTAGGGTAGGCCGTCCTGTGCCAGAGCGTTTGGTACGCGCTGGCGTCATTCCTTTGGTTGACATAGCGGTGCTCGTTGCCGCCGCTGAACAAGGGTTCGCCCGACAGGAAGGCATCAGCCTGCAATTGATCAAGGATGTATCCTGGTCGAACATTCGCGACCGGCTAGCCTTTCGCCAGTTCGACGTCGCCCATATGCTGAGCCCGATGCCGGTTGCTTCCCAGCTTGGGCTGGGATCAAACCCGTACCCCTGCTTCACTCCTTTCGCACTTGGACGCGGAGGGAACGCCATCACGCTCTCGCTGGGTCTCTACCAGGAGATGCAGGCGCTTGCCGGCCTTGACGACTCCGAGGGTGCCCTCACAAAAGGGGAGGCTCTAAAACAGGTCATTGAGCGAAGGCGAAGTGACGGCAGGAAGCCTCTCGTCTTCGCAATGACTTATCCGTTCTCCCCGCATAACTATGAGTTCCGGTTCTGGCTGGCAGCGGCTGGGATCAACCCGGACAGCGACGTCATCATGACTGTCGTTCCGCCGCCGCTCACCGTTGACGCCCTGGAGACATGCGCCATTGATGGCTTTTGCGCCAATGCCCCGTGGAACATGATTGCCGTTGAGAAGGGCGTTGGGCGCATCGTGGCCACCAAGTCCGAGATCTGGCCGGCCGCGCCGGAGAAGGTGTTGGGTGTTCGTCCCGAATGGGCCCGTGAGAACCCTGAGACCTTGGCGCGCCTCATCGTTGCCTTGGATAGAGCAGCACGCTGGTGCGATGACCATGGAAACCACAGCACATTGGCCGATATGCTGTCCGATCCTGCGTACGTTGGTGTTCCAGCTGATCTCATTCTCCGGCTGCTCTCCGGAAATCTAACCATTGATCCTAACGGCAAAACGAAGCGGATGGAACGCTATCTGACGTTCCACAAGGAGGCGGCCAACTTTCCTTGGCTCAGCCAAGCCCTTTGGATTTACAGCCAAATGGTGCGCTGGGGCCAGGTTCCCTACAATGAAGCCAGCCTTTTACGTGTCACAGCAGCCTTCAGGCCCGACATGTACCGGGAAGTGCTCCGAAGTTCGGAATCGCCTGTTCCCGAGATCAGCAGCAAGATTGAAGGGAGGGAACCAGAATCAGGTGCTGTGCCCACGACGAGAGGAGATCTCCTCCTAAGTTCGCAGATGTTTATGGATGGGCGCCCCTTTCATCCCGACAACATCCTGGGATATGTCAACGGCTTCCAGATACGAAGCGTGTAAGTAGTCCGACAATATGTTGGGTGATCATCATTCTTGTATGAATCACTCATTCGGCGGGTAGAGTTTGCGCCCATTCTAGCCAAGACGGAGCGCATCCAGATGAGTGTAGATCCAGATGATCTCAGTGCCGGCATAGCCCGGAGGCTCCTGCAGCACCCGTAAACCCCTGCGCGAGCCGGGTCAGCCCCTCTACGACGCCTACTTTCCGCAATCGTCATCATCTCGCTGATGGCCGTGATGCACGATGGTCGCACTGCCGAGATGGCGATTTTTGGCAGCGAAGGCGTCACTGGTCTCACAGGAGCAGCGGTCACCCATCAGGCTTGCGGACACTATGTCGTGCAACTCACCGGCACGGCCTCGCGGATCAAGATTGCCAAGTTGCACAAGGTGATCAGCACACGCCCCGCCATCCAGCGCCTGAGGCGCCACTTCATGGAAGCTCTCATGTGGTGGGTTCTTCAGAATGTTGCCTGTAACGCGATCCATAGTGTGGAAGCCCGTTGTGCTCGCCTGATCCTGAGCACGAGCCATCGCGTCGATCAGGAGATGATCCCCCTCACACACGAATTCTGGGCAGACCGCTTAGGAACCCAACGCTCGACCATCAGTGCGATCATGAAGAAGTTCGATACGTCTGGTTGGATCAAGCAGGGTAGGGGCGACATCACCATCACAGACCCAGCTGCTCTCAAAGAGGCCTCGTGTGAATGCTATCAGACGGTTCACGACGTGTTCGTGCGCCTGCTGCCCTACACCGCTGCCAGGCGCTGAAGATACAGCTCTTTGTCTGACTTACCGCAGGCTTCTTCTGTCCAAGCTATGATGTCGGGCAGCTGATCGAGGCTGCGGGCCAGTTCCTGAACAGCCCAGCGTCTCGCGCGGCGTGCTGAGGATCGTTTCGTCACCGCCTCCTAGCCCTCTGGAGCGCCTACCGACGGGATCGGCTCGACGTGTCGATGGCGACGAGGTTTCCGGTGATCGGATCAAGAATGGTCATGGGCAGTTCTCTCCCGTTCAGGCACAGGGCCAACGCCGTGCCTGCGGTTTCGATCAAGGGCGATTGGAGTTGTGGTTACGAGACCGTTATTGCACCGGACGCTCATATCCCCAAAGCAGATCAAGGCGGTTCGTCCGCGTCCAGTCTGCTTTTGAGGTGAGGGCTGATCCGAAACCCAGCAGATCAGCCAAGCCATGGTCGCGGCAATATGGTTAACAGCCCCCTAACAAGGGCCCACATTGTTGCTCTCTAGCCCTACTGCAATCCGTTAACGTTCTGGTAACCAGCTTGGGCGTCGAATGGGCCTGCTTACGAGGGGCATGGCCGTTACTGCTTCGGTTCGTTCCGGCCTCACTCCATGCTGCTGCCCCTCATCACGCTTGTGCCTGCGTGGGTGCCGTGCCTCCTCACGGTTCTCTCTGGAGAAATGCCGCGATGAAGAAGCCAAGGCCAAAGCATACCAAGGCAAAGACAAAGGCCAGACAGGGCAGGGTGCTCGTGGTTACCTCCGGCAAGGGCGGCGTCGGCAAGACCACCTCGACGGCGGCACTTGGGGCAGCACTTGCTCAGAATGGAGAGAGGGTGGTGGTCGTCGACTTCGATGTCGGCCTGCGCAACCTGGACCTAGTTATGGGTGCCGAGCGCCGCGTGGTCTTTGACTTGATCAACGTCATCAAAGGCGAGGCCAAACTTTCACAAGCGCTCATCCGGGACAAGCGCCTCGACACGCTGGCTCTTCTGCCGACGTCCCAAAGCCGGGATAAGGACAGTTTGACCGAGGATGGGGTGGCGCGGATCATCGCAGAGCTGCGGGCGCAGTTCGACTGGGTAGTCTGCGACAGTCCGGCCGGGATCGAGACAGGAGCCACTCTGGCAATGCGGCATGCGGATGTTGCTGTCGTCGTGGTGAACCCGGAGGTGTCCTCGATCCGGGACGCTGATCGCATCATTGGCATGCTTGATGCCAAGACGGTAAGGGCAGAGCAGGGGCGCCACATCGAAAAGCATCTTCTCCTCACCCGCTATGATCCCGTTCGCGCCCGGCGCGGTGAGATCATGACAGCGGAGAACGTGTTGGAAATCCTGTCCATTCCGTTGCTGGGCATTGTCCCGGAGAGTCGAGAAGTGCTGCGCAGCTCGAACGTTGGAGCCCCGGTGACGTTGGGTAGTCCCGCCAGTGCACCGGCTCAAGCCTACCTTGAAGCCGCCCGACGACTGAACGGCGAATGTACCATGATTACGCAGAGCGATAAGCCCCGCCTGTTCCACAGGCTGTTCACCCGACGAGCTGCCTAAACCTGCTCTGTCGCCTCACAAGAGCGAGATCTGCTTCTATCTGGGAGAAGCAGCGATGCCGAAGATGTTCTGAATTCGCGAAGAGATTGAGGCAAACAATATTAGGCCTTGATCTTGACCCCGCACAAGCAAGCTCTTACGTCATCATCTTTCAAATCAATAGTCAGCATATACGATGAAGCGCAACTCGAAGCCTTTCTTTGTTGAGATTAAGAAGTCCCGCGTCCAGGGTCAGCGTGCCCCCCTCCCACCAAGGCATTTATTTGCGACAACCCCAGCTGAGGTCCCAAAAGTCTTCCAGAAGGACGAGCCTCGCGTGGTGCCTGAGCCATCTGCTACCCCACGCATCCTGCCTAGCATCGCCGAGCCCATGTGGAGCAGTTCAGAGCCCGTTGAGACTGCCCGCCGCAAGCGTTCTTCAGGCGAGGCCAATCGAGGGCAGACAGAGTTCAATCTGACTGCGGCAGCCTCTGAGGACACGAAAGACGCACACGCAGAAGCGCTAGCCAGTGTCAAAAACGTGTCCCAAGCTGACAACGCGCCTGTTGATGCAGAGGACGCGCTGCCTGTTCATGACATTCAGCCCGCACAAGGTAACGGCGTGAAAGCCAAATCTCGGAAGCCACAGAAGAAGGCCTCTAGAACTGTTAAACAGGAGATAGAATTCGAGCCAATTCCAGAGGCAGAGATGCCTACACCATCAGTGGAGTCGAAGGTGGCCCATCGCAGGAGGGCGAAGCGTCTGGCTGCCGCGGCTCAACTCCCGCGCCATGAACGCTGGAAGGGGCGCCTCCATCCCACTGCTTGGTAAGTTCGTTACCACATCAGATTTTTATCCTCACCTCGCAACTCCGCAACGACATTCGCCGGTGGGACGCCGCGGTGCCACAGGACATAGACGGTCCGATAACGCGGCGGCGCGAGGCCAGCGGCACGGCACGCCACAACAGCATGATCGTGCGCTCTGCGGATGCTGCCGAATGGCACCTTATCGCCTCGCCTCCAGGCCGAGGAGCGACAACTCAGGATAGAGCGCCAGATGATGACCAGCTTCAGATGCGGAAAGCTGCGGCCTTTACGCGTGGTCGTCGGCCTGGAAGCCAGTCTCGGCACATTCTTCCCGTGATCTCGGGCAAGCGCGAAGCGACGGCGAAGAGCGCGGTGGGAGAGATCGTGACCGTCATCATCGGGATTTGCGCCACGCTGCTCCGCATCACGCAAAGCCGTCCTCAATCGTGCAATCCGCCAGGCCGGAATAGTTTCGAAAGGTGCAGCGTTCATCTCATTCCGCCATTGGATTGTTACTCTCCTGCCGTTCAGCGGGGGAAGTGACTCCATCCCAGGTCACAACTTGACTGCTGTCGGGATTTCTCCGGCATTGTTGCTCAATCGTGTCGTGATTGTCGATCTAAACTCGGGCCGCCTGATCACAGGTGCCTTGGCGGAGAGCCCGGACAGCCAGATTGCTCTCTTCGAGACTCGGAGCAGGGGCTCCTTGCATTACCATGTCATTCTTCTGCTATGACCGCAACATGTTGCTGCCGCAACCTTCAGGATCGATCCGCCGGGGTGAGCTTCAGAAACAGATGAGCTGACAATAAGGCATCATTCAACGCATCGTGCTCTTGCCGGAGGTGATCAATGCTGATCCCCGCTTGCGCACAGGCGTGACGGAGCTTGCCTGGCAGGCCCGCGCGCTTCGCCAGAGCCATAGTGCAAAAGAAGCGCTCCCGTGAGTACGTCGGCCGTGCCGCGCGCTCGAACTCCCGTTTAAGCGTGTTGTACTCGTAGGCATAGTTGTGCGCGACAATTCTGTCATCGCCGACGAAGTCGATCAGATCATGAATGACGTGCTCGAAATACGGCTCGTGCTCCAGTTCCGCTAATGAGATTCGATGCACCGCATAACAGAATGGGCTCATGGCTGACCGTGGTTTGACCCTTCGGACAAATGAGCGAGGAGAGATTGTCGCGCCGATGACCTCAACAGCGGCAATTTCGATGATGTGATCGTAGGATTGAGCAGTTTCAACGTCGATGACGACGTGCCGGGCTAAGTGCTTCATTGTTCAATATCTTGGGTAACTCTGGCTGATCAGGCTTGAAGGAACCTGCCCGACATGTGATTTGCGGGTGATGCTAAAGCAGCGGCGGCTCGGGCGCCAGCTAGTGGACGTTCTTGCAAGCCTCACGCAAGCTTAACCTGCTATCAAGATCCTCGGCGCACTGTGCCCACTCCAGGTAAGGAGACAGCACATGGGCGAATGGCATCAGCGCAACCACGGCTCAACCACCGAGGAGAAGCTTGTCCGGGCGGTGCACATCCTCGCCGACATCGTGGAAACATACGGTCCGGCTTTCCGCCCGCTGTATCAGGGCCTGCGACAGCAGCTTGCCGATGTGCGCCAGCAGCTACAGGCGGAAGCTGCCGCCAAAGCCAGAGCCGCTCAGGACAACACCAAGGTTGCCTGAGCCTCCACAATTTCGGTTCTGTGTGAGCCAGGTACCGCCAAGTTGACAAAGTAATAGCCGTTCTCCGGCATCTTCGGTCGATCTGGAGTGGGTCTATGCTTTTGAAGGTTCGCGGCCTGCTCAGAACCGGAATAATGAGAAGTGCGGGCGATAACCACTAGGTTGCAGTGCCTCCCCTACGAGCCTGCTGTGCTTTGAACCGATGAGGAGAGCGCCGTCATGGGACCCATACGCCGCACCTCGGATGGGCGTTATTATGTAGTCTGCGGTTGGCTGTGTCGCCTGGGAAATCCAGCTCTTGAGTTTCAGGAGCGTGAGCATCTCCGACGGGCGCTGATGATCACGCGCCAGGAAATCCGTAGCGCTCAGAACGACCTCGGTCCTTAACCAGAGTACGGGCTCAGGTCGATGCTCCGGAGAAGGTTCTCGTTGAACGTGGTCCAGTGCGGTGGGGCGATGGTGAGCCGGGTTGCGACCGTCAGTTGGTAAGAGACACGCCTCATGCCGAACGGATTTCCTCGCTCGGCTCGAACTCAGATACCGGTCGCTTGGCGAGAACCTACTGATTGGTGCACGGATTTAAGTTCCAGAATTTCTGTTCAGTGCAGTTTTCCCGTGGCAGCTCGAATGAACTGCTGCACCCATAGTTGGACTGATCGTTCCTGGCACCGCGGCATCAGCTCGTAGTTGACATCAACGTTTGCAGTGTGGGTTCCGCGGCTTTCGTCGTCACCCGTGCGAGCCGGGCAGGTGCTGTCGCAAGTGGACAGGTCCCCAGTCTAACCTTCTGTTTACGGTTTGCTCTCAGAGTCACGACATCGCCTGAATCAGCTTGGCCAATCGCCTTTCAATTGCGTAAGAGATCATGCATTCAACCCGTAAGCCACCCTTCGCCCCGCCACCCCTTCCTGGAGAGGAAGATGCCCGTGAGTTCACTAACGTTGTGCGGTTACCGCAGGGTCGAAGAGACGCCGAAGACTGCCCGGCTCAGAACGGTGACGAGCCGCCGTGGAGACAGGCCTTTGTTCTAGCCGAGGGCGTAAAGGCCACGCGCACTCCGGACAAGGTCATTCGAGCCCGCAACGCCCATGTAGAACGCCCATCCACGCAGCCGGGGCACCCAGCGCCCGCAGTCAACTCGACCGGTGAGCACACCTGCCCCGTATTCGACGAGGGGACTGTTGGAGCTTCGGAGTCGGCTGTCAGAAGTCAAATTGCACAATTGCGGTCGGCGTTGGCCGCTGAGGATCCGATTTCTGAACGACTGGTATCACTCGCCGACAGGGAAGCTGCCCTTCCTGGCGCTGGCCGCGGGGAGACGGCTGGTTCCGCGCGCCGGATGATCGAAACGGCGACACGGCTTCCGTCGTCACAGCAGGAGGACCCTACCACGGATGACGCGCCCCAGGAGAAACAACGCCCGGAGGCCCGGCTGCAGCTGGCCGCCGCCCCCTTCGGCTTGACGTCCGCAGCCGTCTCGTTCTCGTGGCAGGGACTGTCATACGGAACGGTTGGCGTCGGTCCAGCGGGGTATCTGGACGTCCTATCCGCGGCCCCTGACGATGGGCAGATCCTGGAGACCACCGACGCGGTCACTGAGGTCACCGACGACAGCCAAGCGGATCCGGATGGAGCCTCCGAAGCAGAATATGACGTCTCTACTCAAGCGGCGCTGCTATCTGAGCAAACCCGGGAAACGGCCGTCGAAACCCGGATCACCGTTGCGGTAGGAGAAGCTGCTCCTGCGGTTCCAGGTGCCAGTGTTTTGAACCTGATTGAGGAGGTCGATCTTGGATACCTGGCTCTCTACGAGGATCTTCTACCGGCGGTGAGCAAGACGCCGCAGATGGAGGAGGTTGCCCTTCAGCCGCAGCCTGAACCGGTGGCCGACTCTGTCCCTACCCAGGCACCTGATCCGACAGCCGTCCCGGATCAGGACCGGTGTGAGGATGTGTCCGTACCTGATGCTGCGACGGAGCTGGACCAGGCACAGGGCGCTCTGATCCAACCGCTTCAGGAAGCCGGCCCGGTCGTGGATCTCCCCAAAATCGCCCCGTCGACCTGGGGGCATCCGATCTCCCGCCCACAAGCGCCTGAGGATTGGTCGTATCAGAAGCCGGACATCGCATTCCTGGCCGAGCCGCCGGAACGCGTAGGACAGGAGCTGACCGAGGACATCCTGGAGGAGACGGCAGGGCGGTTGGAGAAGGTTATCCGCGACTTCGGCGTGAAGGGCGAAGTCATCCATGTCCATCCAGGCCCGGTAGTCACGCTCTACGAATTCGAGCCCGCACCCGGCATCAAGTCATCTCGCGTGATTGCGCTGTCGGAGGATATCGCGCGCTCAATGAGTGCCGTCTCGGCGCGCGTGGCGGTGATCGCAGGCCGCAACGCTATCGGCATCGAGTTGCCGAACGAAACCCGGGAAACAGTGTACCTGCGCGAACTGCTTGCCTCAGACGATTTCGAGGTCTCGCAGCACAAGTTGCCCCTCTGTCTCGGCAAGACCATCGGCGGTGAAGCCGTCATCGCGGACCTCGCCCGCATGCCGCACCTGCTGGTCGCCGGCACCACCGGGTCGGGCAAGTCGGTGGCGATCAACACCATGATCCTCTCTCTCGTCTATCGGTTCACGCCGGCCGAGTGCCGGCTGATCATGGTCGACCCCAAGATGCTGGAGCTCTCCGTCTATGACGGCATCCCGCACCTGCTCACCCCGGTGGTTACCGACCCGAAGAAGGCGATCATCGCCTTGCGTTGGGCCGTGCGGGAGATGGAGGACCGCTATAAGAAGATGGCGAAGTTGGGCGTGCGCAACATAGACGGCTTCAACGCCCGCATCGCGGAGGCCAAGGCCAAGGGGGAGGTCATCACGC
>JAESFL010000629.1_pt1 | contig 21658 bp, 18 predicted proteins | sample 9269401 | NCBI WGS metagenome assembly JAESFL01 (sample SAMN14506025, study PRJNA617098) | algae metagenome | isolation source: Gloeocapsa sp. UFS-A4-WI-NPMV-4B04 and co-occurring heterotrophs from desert... | place: USA: Utah | collected 2006-10-01 | reverse complement strand
GTCTCAATTACGCGCCGACGTAAATCAGCAGAATATGCAACAGGCATCGGTGCTATCACAAGAAACAACATTACTCCTAGCTTAACGAACGAATGCTGTAGTTTAATTACCTAAAAATTGCTGTAATATCAAAATTAGCCAGTTACGGCTCTGATTAGCAGTTTAATTAGTAGTACACTCAATGCTATTAATCCAGTTAGCACAAATCCAAACACTAAGTTACTGCAATCAAAACATGACTCAGCTTGTTTTGTGCTGTACCTATAGCCAGCTTTGGCATAAAAAAAGAGGTTCTTACACAGAACCCCTAATTAAGCTGTTAAATTTTAGTGATAATCCAGCGCAAGGATAGTTACTATCCCAATAAAGCCTTTGCCTTGGCTACCACGTTGTCTACAGTAAAGCCAAACTTCTCCATACAAACAGGACCTGGAGCCGAAGCACCAAAGGTATCTATACCAATAGAAACACCTTCATCGCCAACATAACGACACCAGCCAAAGGTAACGCCTGCTTCAACAGATATCCGCTTCTTCACAGCTTTGGGTAATACGGAGTCGCGGTAGGACTCATCTTGATCTTGGAAAAGCTCCCAACAAACCATCGAAACTACCCGGACTTTCTTACCCTCGCCTCGTAGCTGTTCTGCTGCTTTGACGCAAAGTTGAGTTTCACTACCTGTACCCATCAAAATAATGTCAGGAGTACCATCGCTATCTGACAAAATGTAAGCGCCTTTTTCAACACCTTCAATAGATGTATTTGGCAAGTTAGGTTGTGCTAGGCGAGATAGAGCAATAAGAGTTGGTCTGGTTTTGTTACCGAATTTCTTACCTCTAGCTGCCGTAATTGCTACTTTGTAAGCGCCAGAAGTTTCGTTACCGTCAGCAGGGCGGATCACCAATATATCAGGAATCATGCGTAGCGAATTTATATGCTCAATCGGCTGGTGCGTAGGGCCATCTTCACCTAACTGAATTGAGTCATGAGTCATGACATAAATTACACCTGCTTCTGACAAAGCAGACAAGCGAATTGCTGCCCGCATATAGTCGGTAAAGACTAAGAACGTAGCACAGTAAGGTATTAAGCCAGAACCATCTAATGCTAAACCATTACAAATCGCTCCCATACCGTGTTCGCGTACTCCAAACCGGAGGTTACGATTTTGGTATTGTCCTTTTTGGTAGTCTCCTGCCCCTTTGATCAACGTATTATTAGAAGAGGCGAGATCCGCAGAACCTCCAATTAGTTCAGGTAAAACAGCAGATAAAGCATTAAGAGTTTTACCCGATTGGACGCGGGTGGCTTCGGCTTTGTCTTCAGGAGTGTACTTAGGTAAAATAGATTCCCAGCCTTGGGGAAGTTCTGCTTCGTGCATCCGGTCTAAGGTAGCAGCTTCTTGAGGATACTGCTCTTTATAACGAGCATATAGTTGATTCCACTCGTCTTCTAGCTTTGCGCCGCGCTCAATTGCCTTGCGCCAGTGCTTGAAAGCATCTTCTGGGATTTCAAAAGGCTCGTAGTTCCAACCCAAGCTTTCGCGTGTAGCCTGCACTTCTGCCGCGCCTAAAGCCGCACCATGAGCTTCGTAGCTATCAGCTTTATTGGGCGAACCGTAGCCGATAGTTGTGCGGACTTTAATCATAGTCGGCTTATCGGTGACGGACTTGGCTGTTTCAATTGCTTGATGAATTGCATCAATATTAGTATTGCCGTCTTCTACAACCAAGACGTGCCAGCCGTAGGCTTCAAAGCGCTTACCAACATCTTCTGTAAATGCAAGGTCAGTAGAACCTTCAATCGAGATATGGTTGTCATCGTAGAGGGCAATTAATTTGCCGAGTCCCAAGTGTCCAGCTAAAGAGCAAGCTTCACTAGCTACACCTTCCATATTGCAACCATCACCTAAAATTACATAGGTGTAGTGGTCAATAATCGGAAAATCAGGTTTGTTGAAAGTAGCTGCTAGGTGAGCTTCAGCCATCGCAATTCCAACACCATTAGCAATTCCTTGTCCTAGTGGTCCTGTGGTAATTTCTACCCCAGGATTCATAAAGTTTTCTGGGTGTCCGGGTGTCTTTGATTCCCACTGGCGGAACTGCTTAATGTCGTCGAGGGTGAGATCCTCGTAGCCAGTTAGGTAGAGTAGGGCATACTGCAACATACTGCCGTGACCAGCAGATAGCAAGAAGCGATCACGATTTAACCAAGCTGGATTTTTGGGATTAAACCGCATGAAGCGATCCCATAACACAAACGACATCGGAGCCGCGCCCATTGGCAATCCTGGGTGTCCAGATTTTGCCTTTTCAACAGCATCAATAGCTAGAAAGCGGATCGAATTAATACAAAGTTCTTCGAGGGATTGGGTTGCAACAGCCATAGTCTCTTGTTCTTAACGACGGGTTAGCACGCTCAGTGGGTGGGCTGCAATGAGTTTTTGCTCTGGAGTTCCCAAAGCACGCATTACCGATCATCCCATTAGCAGGAACGACCGGCAAGTATCTTGAAGGTAGAGGTATTCAGTTGTTGATTTTGAAATATTTTTTCCTCCACCAATACCCAACACTAAACGTACTTCTTGAATGCTAGCGTGACGTTGTGACCACCAAATCCAAATGAATTTGATAGAGCAACATCAATTGTTTGAGCGCGACTGAACTTAGGCACATAATCGAGATCGCACTCTGGATCGGGATTATCTAAATTAATCGTAGGTGGAATTTGATCATTTGCGATCGCCATTACTGTAGCAACAGCTTCAATACCACCAGAACCACCCAAAAGATGCCCAGTCATTGACTTAGTTGAGCTAATCGCCACTTTATAGGCAGACTCACCTAAAACTTTTTTGATTGCGGCGGTTTCTGTGACATCGTTCATTTCGGTACTTGTCCCGTGAGCATTGATGTAGTTTACCTGCTCTGGGTTTAGTTGCGCGTCCTTCAATGCCAACTGGATGGCTCTCGTAGCTCCTTCGCCGCCTGGAACTGGGGATGTCATATGGTAAGCATCACAAGTCATGCCGTAGCCGACAATCTCGGCATAAATTTTTGCTCCGCGACTAAGAGCGTGTCCGAGTTCTTCTAGAAGCAAAATTCCCGAACCTTCGCCCATCACAAAGCCACTGCGATCGCGATCAAATGGACGGCTAGCATGAGCCGGATCGTCATTGCGCGTTGACAGCGTTCGCGCCGAGGCAAAACCCGCTACCGATAACGGCGTCACTGCTGCTTCTGCACCGCCACAAAGCATTGCTTGGGCATATCCGCCTTGAATCAAGCGAAAGGCATCTCCCACCGCATTAGAACCCGCAGCACAGGCAGTTACAGGGCAAGAGTTTGGCCCTTTCGCACCTGTATGAATCGCTGTTAACCCAGCTGCCATATTAGCGATCATCATCGGAACCATAAACGGACTACAACGGTCTGGTCCCTTTGTCAAGTAAACCGTTTGCTGATCTTCTAATACCTTGATTCCACCAACTCCAGTGCCAATGATTACGCCAACTTGTTCTGCGTTCAGTTCATTAATCACAAACTGAGCATCACGAATCGCCTGCAAACTTGCTGAAACTGCAAATTGAGCAAATCGATCCATCCGCTTGGCATCTTTGGCATCTAAATAATCTTGGGGGTTGTACCCCTTTACTTCGCCAGCAATCCGGCATTTATGCTGCGCAGCATCAAACAAAGTGATCAGGCCAATGCCACTACGTCCGCCTAATAATCCTTCCCAATACTCAGTCGGATTATTACCAATTGGCGTTAGTGCGCCGACACCCGTTACAACAACCCGTTTACGTTCAAAATTCATGATTCAGTTAAAGCCAGCTTGATTGCCCATAACGCAGAACACAGAAGGTATTTAAATTGGGAAGTTAGGATGTTTTCAAAGATGCTAGAACTTTATCCTTCAGCCTCCCCAACACCGTGCTAATAGAAACCTAATATCTAAGCAGATGCAGTTGTTTTGCTGCTAATATAATCTACTGCTTGTTGAACTGTTGTAATTTGTTCGGCTGCTTCGTCGGGAATTTCGATATCAAATTCTTCTTCTAAAGCCATTACCAGTTCAACTGTATCTAGAGAATCAGCATTTAGATCGTTAGCAAAATTGGCTTCTGGTGTCACCTTTTCAGCAGGCTCAACAGAAAGTTGTTCTGTGACGATTTTCTTAACTTTATCAAAAATTTCTGCTTCATTCATAAATTTGAGAGTCCTTAAAGATTTACTAAAAGTCCCGCGATCGGGATGACACGGTTTTGAGCATACTTATCTTATCTCCTCTGTGCGATCGCATAAACATATTAATGGTCTGTTTTCTAATTGGCACTTAGGAAGGGGCTAGGCATCAGGGGAGCGGGGGAGCGGAGGAGCAGGTATTATATTAATTATCTGGACTCTCGCCTCTTGCCTCTCGCCTCTTGCCTTTATAATTTATGCTCTCTCAGACGCTGAAATATGCTTACTTTCCTGGCTGTGTTGCTCAAGGAGCTTGCCGGGAGCTTTATCAATCTACGCAGGCACTTACTCAAGCTTTGGGGATTGAATTAATTGAACTGAAAAAAGCTGCCTGTTGTGGCTCTGGCACGTTCAAAGAAGATTCTCAACTGCTGGAAGATACAGTTAATGCGCGGAATATTGCCCTAGCGGAAGAATTAAATTTACCATTGCTGACTCATTGCAGCACTTGTCAGGGAGTTATCGGTCATGTTGATGAGCGGTTAAAGGAATGCCAGAAACAAGATCCTGCTTATCTTGAACAAGTTAATGGATTACTAAAAAAAGACGGCTGTTTGCCTTATCGGGGAAGTACCGAAATTCAACATCTTTTGTATGCCTTAGTAAAAGATTATGGTTTAGAGGAAATTCAGCAACGAGTCACACATAAATTGAGTGGGTTAAAGTGTGCGGCATTTTATGGTTGCTATCTACTCCGCGCTCAAAAATATATGCCGTATGATGACCCTTACAACCCACAAGCGATGGAAAATCTGTTTCAGGCGGTGGGTGCAACACCAATTTATTACAGAGGACGTACTCAATGCTGCGGCTGGCCGCTTGCTAGCTATGCCACTAAGCAATCTTTCAAAATGGCAGGAATGCACATTCAAGATGCCCTAGACTCTGGTGCAGATTGCATGGTTACGCCTTGCCCATTGTGTCACCTTAATCTAGATTCGCGTCAACCGGAAGTTGAAAAAGTTATCGAGCGTAAGCTAGGTTTACCAGTGCTGCATTTACCCCAACTGATTGCTCTAGCATTGGGCGTTAATCCAAAACAGTTAGGACTAGATAGGCATATTGTCTCAACTCGTCCAGTATTAAAAAAACTAGGACTGTAGCTCCCTAGTAGTGAAAAAGTAGCTTATGGTAAGTGGTAACTACAAAGTGTTACTATAATTTCCCTAAATTCTGCTTTTGCCTTTTACTAACTGATAATTTTAATGGATTGAGAAAGTAAAAGCTTTGAAGCTTGACTACTTTTATGGCAAAATTCAGCACGACAACTGAGTAGCTACTAATCATTAGTTGGATAAATACGCTATGCAGAACACAGCACTCCGAGGGCGGTATAAAATCATTAAACTCTTGGGAAGCGGAGGCTTTGGTGAAACATATTTAGCGGAAGATAGAGATTTACCAAACCGTCCGATTTGCGTTGTTAAGCGACTACAGCCTAAGTCTAATTCTCCGGCTGTATTACAAGCAAAACGGTTATTCAACAGTGAAGCTGAAGTTTTGTATAGGTTAGGGAACTATGAGCAGATTCCTCGTCTGTTGGCTCACTTTGAGGAAGATCAGCAATTTTATTTAGTTCAAGAATTTATTAAAGGTCATGACCTTAGTAAAGAATTAACACCAGGTAAGCGGTGGAGTGAAGCTCAAGTAATTGAATTTTTAGAAGACATACTCAAAACTTTAGAGTTTGTACATCAACAAAAAGTCATTCATCGAGATATTAAACCAGCCAATTTAATTAGACGTAAGCAAGACGAAAAAATTATTTTAATTGACTTTGGGGCAGTTAAAGAAATTGAAACTTTAGTGGCTAATACGCAGGGAAATACGCATTCTACGATCGCGGTTGGTACACCTGGATATATGCCCAATGAACAACAAGGAGGAAAACCTCGTTTTAGCAGCGATATCTATGCTGCGGGGATGGTTGCAATTCAAGGCTTGACTGGGATATCTCCAGAGCAATTACCCGAAGATACCACAACAGGCGAAATTATCTGGCGACAGCAAGCCCAAATAAATGACAGATTAGCCGCAATTTTAGACAAAATGGTGCGATCGCATTTCCGCGATCGTTATCACTCTGTAGCTGAGGTACTAAGCGATTTACACAATTTACACACTCGTACTGCTACTTTTGTGTCAGTACAAACAAGGCAACAATCAAGTGCTACCAATATACAGTCGCAAGCACCACAACAGCCAGTTGCTAGCAATGTTGTGTCGTCACCAGCACCAAAAAAGCAGCGATTTGTTCTACCTGCGATCGCTGTGCTAATTTTAGGCACAGTTGGCGCAACTCTCTATGTATCCCGCTTACTTTCACCGCCACAACCCGTTAGTCAGCCAATTATAACTCAGGCAACACCTGAAGCAAGTCCTATACCGACAGAAACGCCAATAGCTACACCTCTACCCTTTATTACTCCCGAAGCAAGCCCTTCTCCTACTTCCTTAGAAACACCGGAAGCTAGTCCTGCATTCTCAACCCAGGAACAAAATACTGTGTCACTGACAGAAATAAAGTGTTTGACTACAACCGCATCTGCAAATGACGAATCTTTTGTGAAAGGTACTGAAGACGTAACTATTGGTCAAGAAGTGGTTACGCCTGTAGCTTTCCTGCGTGGCTCATCAAACTACATATTAAGTGATACTCCTGCGGGTGTTGCTTGTTTACTTGCTTCTCCTGATTCAGCCTCTCAATTCCGTAAGTTAATGCTGGCTTTTGGTCTCAACAATACAAACCGATATACAGGGACTACAGATAACGGTGCTACAGTTGGCTTGACAGTTTACCTTGATAAGAAAAAGTTAGGTTCAAAAAAAATAATTAGAGGAGAACCGCAATCCTGGGAAATTGATGTTACTAATGTTCAAAATATTGCTTTAGAAGCAGAATGTATAAAACCAAAGCAATATAACAATTCATGTCCATCGGTTGTCTTCACTCAAGCTGAATTAGAGTAGACAGATTCTGCAAATTTCCAAATATCTTTCGTTACTTCTCACCCAAACGCTTTTGCAACTGCTTCAGAGTTTGATACATATCTGGTATACGTCTGTAAACAGTAGCTGCCTTCAGCCATACTTTGTGGGGAATGGCTGGATAACCGGAAACAACAGCACCTGGTTCTATATCACTGTGAATTCCTGTTTTGGCAGAAGCGATTACACCATCTCCGACCTTTGCCTGATTCGCAATCCCCACTTGCCCAGCTAAAATAACTTGATTTCCTACTTTTGTACCACCTGCCATGCCAACTTGTGCTGCGATCGCACAGTTAGCACCTATTTGGCTGCCGTGACCAATATGCACCATATTATCCATCTTGGTATTCCTACCAATTCGTGTTTCCCCCACAGCCGGACGATCAATAGTGCTGTTGCAACCGACTTCTACGCCATCTTCTAGCACAGTACAGCCAGACTGCTCCATTTTTACCCAACCAGAGGCAGTAGGCACAAAACCAAAGCCTTCTGCACCAATAACAGCACCGCTATGAATCACACAATCTGCGCCGACGCGGGTGCGCTCTTGAATTGTACAGTTGGCGTGCAAGACAGTGCGATCGCCTATCTCAGAGTCTGGATATATCACCACATTCGGATGAATGCAAACTTCATCACCAATTTTTACCCTTGGTTGAATTACAACATGAGCGCCAATATATAAGTCCTTACCCAACTGAACCGAAGGATGAATGACGGCGCTAGGATGGATTTCGCCTACTGGACGGAAAGGTTGATAAAAAAGTGCGATTACTTTTGCAAATAATAATCTTGGCTGAGATGTCGCAATCCAGGCAATACCTTGTTCTTGTGCTTGCGCTTGTAACGCTTGATCAGCAGGTAAAATCAAAGCACTTGCCGCAGTTTTTCCAACCTGAGCAGCAAATTTAGCTCCGTCTATATAGCTTATAGTGCCAAGAGACGCTTCATCAACCGCCGATACTTCTCTAATCTCTGGGTTGCAATCTTTATTAGATGTCAAGCTATTAGAGGCAGCTGCATCGCCCAGTTTTTGTACAATTTCGCTAAATTTCATCGCTGAGTCTTAAACGTTCACACAATTGAACCACAAAAACATAAAAAAGCTTAGAAGAGAAGGATATAGTCTAGAGCCTAGACAATGAATATACTACCTGCTCTCCTGCTCCCTACTCCCTACTTCCCATCGCCTGACCAGCTAAGTATGCAGTCGTCCAAGCACTTTGGAAATTAAAGCCCCCAGTTACGCCATCAATATCGAGTATTTCTCCGGCAAAGTAGAGACCAGGACAGCAGCGACTTTCCATTGTTTTGAAGTTGACTTCTTTGAGGTTAACGCCACCGCAGGTAACAAATTCTTCTTTAAAAACTCCTTTGCCCTGAATTAAATATTGCCCCTGACTAAGTTCAAGAATTAATAGATTCAATGCTTTATTAGATAGTCCCGCCCAACGGTCTTCTTCACTAATACCTACACGAGCAACTAAGTATTGCCAGAGACGGTGAGGAAGATCAATGCCGCGATGCACGGCGATCGCTTTTTTCGGCGACTCAGACTTAACTAAAAGCAATTTTTGGCGCAAAACTTCAGGGTTGTACTGCGGTAGCCAATTAATCAGCAAAGTTGCTTGATAGCGGCAGTCGTGTAACATCCGCGCACCCCAAGCGGAAAGTTTTAAAACCGCAGGGCCACTTAAACCCCAGTGAGTAATTAGTAATGGTCCACTTTGTTCTAACTGCGTTTTTCCATCCAGTGATAAGCGTAATTGTGCATTGACGCTGACTCCAGCTAAATCTCTTAACTTACTATCAAGAACATTGAAAGTAAACAAAGAAGGTACTGGGGGTTCTATTTGATGACCTAAAGATTTTGCTATCTGATAACCAATGTGGCTGCTTCCAGTCGCGAGGAGAACGCGATGTGCGCTCAAGCGCCCCGCTTCGCTAACGCACTGCAAAATTTCTCCCGATTTTAACAATATTTCAAATTCATCTTTTTGTCTCGACACTGAGACAACAGCTGCGCCTGTGCGAACGTTCACCCCAGTTGCTCTAGCTGCCTGTATTAGACAGTCCACGATTGTTTCTGAATCATCTGTAACCGGAAACATTCGACCATCTGGTTCAGTTTTCAGCTTCACGCCGCGATCGCCAAACCAAGAAACTGTATCCTTGCTCTGAAATCGGCTAAAAGCGCCCCGCAAAGCTTTTCCACCTCTGGGATAATTTTGGACTAATCCAGCTGGTTCAAAGCAAGCATGAGTAACGTTACAGCGACCACCGCCAGAGATACGAACTTTAGCTAAGAGTTGACGACTGGCTTCTAATAACGTTACTTGGGTGTGAGGATGCGCTTTAGCACAGGCGATCGCGCCAAAAAATCCAGCTGCACCACCACCAATTACCACTACTTGTAGTTGCACAACAATCCTACTAACGCGCCTTACTTCTAGGCTAACTGTTTTGCAGGGGTTAGGGGTTGGGGATTAGGGGAAGAGCAAAAACTAGGTAAGTTAATTAAGTACCCTTCTTAAAAAGTGTATGGCTATTGAGTTTCAAATTGATCTTTTGTAGCTCCACAGACAGGACACACCCAGTCATCTCCACAATCGCCTGCCTGAATAGTACAAGCCTCCAGAATCAAAATTCTAGAGGCTAGTTACAACAATTATTTATTCGGAGTATAAGCTTTGGTACAACAACTAAACGGTCATTTTAGACTTTGACCAATTACCGTGTTCGTCTTGCTCAAACTGCTGATGAACAATGTCCCAAGCATGATGTTCTGCCTTTGATTCATCGCCAGATTCAGTTAGTGCCTGGTTGTAATTGGCAATAAACAGCCTTTGAGCGTCTTCTGACAAGTGAGAGCGAATTTCTGGAGATAAATCGCTGGGGTTTTCGAGTTGTCCAGTACGCTTGCGGGGTAAGGGAGTTTCATTAGTATGGATTTCCTCACCACCAGCACTTTCGAGCAGTAGCTGAATTTCACCAGATTTATCAGTTGGAACTTCTACGGCTACTAGAAATTCTCCGGCTTCAATTCGAGTTTGATAAACTGCGGCTTTGTCTTCTGGGATGCCTAGCGCTACAAATGCCGAGACTAAACCTGCTCCTGCGCTGCCTGCGATCGCGCCACTAGCTGCACCCAGTAAAGCAGCACCCAACGGCCCTGCTGCCACAACTGTACCAATAAAAGGAACAAACAGCACTCCCACTCCACTAAGTAAAGCAAGAGCAGAACCAAACAACGAACCAAAGATCGCACCTTGCTTTAGTCCACCTAAGATCACATCTTTCTTGGTGATGAAGCCAGCGATTTTTGTTTCTGAGTGAAAGTTTTGACCGATTACTGAAATATCGTCGCGGGGAATTCCCCGATCAAGCAAACGGCGAATCACATCATCAATTTGTTCGCGGTTTTTGAAAATAGCGGATATACTGCGCTCTACATTAGAGCTAGATTGCTGTGAGGCTGCTGTATCTATGGCAGTCATTTATTAGTTAAACCTTCTAATTAATCGTTACTTACTCTAGCAATAGCAATCTCCTAGCCTCATTACTTCACCCATAGGGTTGATTCTATTGTTGTCTATTTTGCTACAAATATTTGATATTATTCTGCTACTTGCTTTAAGTGCTTTCTTGGCTCAGTTAGGGTGTTTATAAATTGTATAGATTGGCGGAATGTCAATACTTATTAGTTCGAGATGAACAGGAAAGCTTGCTTATAAGTTCACTACTCGCTTAACGAAAGCGATCGCGCCTCAACTTTATTTTGTCGGTAAAAAATTTGGATTTAGAACTTGATCTTTGAGCCAATAGGGACAAGCAAGGGGAAATATTTTTAGTGGGAGTCCAGTTTCATCCGCAGCGTCTTCTTTGGCATCCATGTAGCACTCTGGTAAAACTGTTTCAATGTGTACTGCAAGTACAGGGTACTTGCGAATTAGGCGACCAATCTGTTTCCTAGCTTCTTTAATCGTTCCTAGCCAACTACTACGTTTTTCCTCTTGATAGTGCCATTTGAGCAGGTGCATCAGTAATCTGGTTAGCTGAATTTCGATTGCGTCACGATGCCTGTTACCCAAGTCTTTTACTTCCTCAACCAAGTTAGCTAGATCCAATTCCTCATATCGTTGCTGTTCTAGCAAGAGTGCTTGTTCGTCTGACCAAGCAACAAAGTCTTTTTCATATAATGAGAAATCTAACTTTTCTGCCACAACTTTAGGTGCAATCCGATTTGATGCTAGCGATAACTTTTGTTCAGTTCGATTTGATAAATCAAAATTAGCTAAATCCTCGTCACTCTTTTTGTTTAGTTCTTCTGTCACGTGACTGCTTCTTAATTAGGATGTAGATGTTCCTACACATTAAGTTGACTACCTTGAGTGTTATTTTCAAAGTAGAAACAAAACCCTTTTTTCCAGGATCTATTGCATTTTTAGTAACAGAATAGGAATAGCAATCCTTAGCCTTGATAATTTCATTCTTCATAAGCGATCACATATGAAGGCTGCAATAACTAAACCTTTTTCTGTGCAGTCAGATTAAAAACGCCACCACATATGTTGTAATCGGCTGAGAATCCCTGTAACGAGTGATAGCAGAATTAACAGCCAAATAACTCCGCCAGGAATAAATGTCAGCAGTCCAAAGCCTCTTAACAGCCAAACAGCTATTGTAATTCCCAAAATAATGCCGAAGGTCTGCGTTAATACGCGCTCTTTAGACCTGCGAGATTGGCTCATCTACACATCCTCTCAACCACTATCAGTCGTACTTTAAATCATACCTCTGTCACTGTTTCTCCTTCTTCGCCTGAGTCCCTCTGTCAGTTAGTGTATAAATTCTTCTTGGAACCTTTACACGAACTTTACTATCTCTTTACACAGCTGTGAGTAAATTGGGCAATAGAAGCAGTTATAGTGACTGCTTAATGGTAACTATCGACACATAAAGCAGCATTCATAGTGGTTGAGGAGTGGTTGAGCTAATATGACTGCATTTTCTTCGTTAGATTCAATTAATTTAGTCTCAGACATTGGCTTGAGCCAGCACAAGCAAAGAGCGCTTTTGCAAGGTGAGATTTTGGTACAAACGCGATCGCATTCCGCTTGGGGTGGTGCTGTAACTGCACAAATGTATTTACCACTAACGCGATCGCGTGTTTGGCAGCAAGTAACCGATTACCCCCGTTGGGTAAAATTTTTTCCTGATGTCACCAAAAGCCAAGTTTTAAGCCGAAAAGAACAAATACGCCTATATCAAGCTGCTCAAAAAAGTTTTTTCTTTTTAACTGCTCAAGTTGAAGTCTACCTAAATATTGTGGAGGTGATGCAGCAACAAATTCAGTTTCGTCTCGAACAAGGCACTTTTACTGATTTTGCGGCAGACTTAAAGCTGCAAGATTGTGGTGCGGGTACTTTGCTTACTTATGCTGTCCAAGCAACACCTAATATCCCCATCCCGACAGTTTTCATTCAACAAGCAATGAATTTAGAATTACCAGCAAATATGCGGCAAATGCGTCAAGTTTTGTGTGCGGAGTGAGAGAGAAGAAGTGAGTAGTGAAGAAGTGAGTAGTGAGTAGTAATTAATATTCACTCACCACTTTTCACTCATCACTCACCACTTTTTACTGAACTGTTAACAACTCCGATGGCAAACGCTTAAAGGCAAGACGCTCGTTTTCTACATCTACAAAAATAGTGTCGCCTTCGTTGAATTCGCCGCGTAAAATTGCTTTGGCGATCGCAGTCTCCAACTCTCGCTGAATTGCTCGCTTTAAAGGACGCGCACCAAAAACTGGGTCGTATCCTACTTCTGCTAAAAAGTCAAGAGCAGCATCAGAAAGCTTCAGCGACATTTTGCGATCTGCCAGTCGCTGTTCTAGGCGCTGAATTTGTAGCTGGACAATGTGCCGCAGCTCGTGTTTTTGTAGAGCATGGAAGATAATAATCTCGTCAATGCGGTTAAGGAACTCTGGACGGAAACTATTTCGCATCGCCTCCATCACGCGGCTCCGCATCTCTTCATAGCGCGAGTCATCCCCCGCCAAATCTAGGATGTAAGAAGAACCGATGTTGCTAGTCATGATGATGATGCTGTTCTTGAAGTCTACAGTATGACCTTGAGCATCAGTCACGCGCCCATCATCGAGAATTTGCAGCATGATGTTGAAGACATCTGGGTGCGCCTTTTCGATTTCGTCGAACAAAATTACGGCGTAGGGACGGCGGCGAATTGCTTCGGTTAGTTGACCGCCTTCGTCGTAACCTACGTATCCCGGCGGCGCACCAATTAGCCTGGAAACGGCGTGTTTTTCCATGTACTCAGACATATCAATCCGCACTAAGGCATCTTCAGTGTCGAATAGATATGCAGCCAGCGCTTTTGCAAGTTCGGTTTTACCAACGCCAGTAGGGCCAAGGAAAATAAAGCTAGCAGTTGGGCGATTTGGATCAGCAAGCCCAGCGCGCGATCGCTGAATTGCATCCGCAACAGCCGTAACAGCTTCATCTTGTCCAATTACGCGGCGGTGCAGTTCATCTTCCAAGTGCAGCAATTTCTCTTTCTCAGTTTCAACTAGCTTGCTGATGGGAATTCCTGTCCACTTAGAAATTACTTCCGCGATATCAGCTTCGGTAACTTCTTCACGCAGCAAGGATTGACCACTTGTTTGAGCTTGTGTTAGTTGAGCTTCAGCAGTTTCTAGTTGGCGGTGCAAATCAGTTAACTTGCCGTATTTCAGTTCAGCTGCTTTGTTGAGATCGTAGTCGCGTTCCGCTTGCTGAACTTCAACATTTATCCGGTCAATTTCTTCTTTGAGTGACTGAATTTTGTTGATAATGTCCTTCTCAGACTGCCATTGAGTATCTAGGGTGCGTTGGTGTTCTTTAAGATCGGCAAGTTCTTTTTCTAACCTTTCTAGCCGTTCTCTAGACGCTGCACTGGTTTCTTTTTGCAGCGACAGTCGCTCCATTTCTAGCTGAAGAATTTTACGATCAATTTCGTCGAGTTCTTCAGGTTTGGAGGTAATCTCCATTTTGAGCCGCGCTGCTGCTTCATCTACTAAGTCAATTGCTTTGTCTGGTAGAAAGCGATCGCTAATATACCGAGCTGACAGTGTGGCTGCTGCAACTAAAGAACTGTCAGAGATTTTGACTCCATGATGAACTTCATACCGCTCTTTCAAGCCGCGTAGAATCGAAATAGTATCTTCCACATTCGGCTGATCGATGTACACCTGCTGGAAGCGGCGTTCTAAGGCTGCATCTTTTTCAATGTACTTGCGGTACTCGTCTAGAGTTGTAGCACCAATACAGCGCAGTTCACCCCGCGCTAACATTGGCTTCAGCAAGTTTCCGGCATCCATCGCGCCTTGGGTAGCACCTGCGCCGACAACTGTGTGAATTTCGTCAATGAAGAGAATAATGTTGCCGCCAGAATCGGTAACTTCTTTGAGTACAGCTTTTAAGCGCTCTTCAAATTCACCCCGAAACTTAGCACCAGCAATTAAAGAACCCATATCGAGGGCAATTAGCTTACGATCTTTGAGTGACTGCGGTACATCTCCAGCGACAATTCGCTGCGCTAGTCCTTCAGCGATCGCAGTTTTTCCCACACCGGGTTCGCCAATCAGCACTGGGTTATTTTTGGTACGGCGCGAAAGAATCTGTATTGTACGGCGAATTTCGTCATCGCGTCCAATCACGGGATCAAGCTTACCTTGTCGGGCAGCTTCCGTGAGATCGCGCCCATATTTTTCCAGTGCTTCGTATTTGCCTTCTGGATTTTGATCGGTCACTTTTTGACTCCCACGAATTTGTTTAATAGTATTTTTTAGCTTCGCTTCGTCTAAGCCAAATTCTTGAAATAAGCTTTTACCAAAGCGATCGTCGTTAGCGTAAGCCAGTAATAAATGCTCAATTGAGATAAATTCGTCGCCAAACTCTTGGCGATATGCTTCTGCTTTATCTAACAGCATATCTAGGCTGCGTCCCAAATAAACGGAACTACCGCTACCTGAAACTTTAGGCTGACGCTGAATAAATTGCTCAGTGCGATCGCGTAGTTTTTGGGTGCTAATCCCAAGTTTAGTAAAAATACTACTGGCTAGCCCTTCTTGTTCTAACAGCGATTTCAGCAAATGCTCTGTTTCAATCTGCTGTTGCTGGACTGCCTTGGCGATATCTGGGGTATGCGCGATCGCTTCCCAGGCTTTTTCGGTAAATTGATTGGGGTTGGTTGGTTGCATTCGTTATCCCCTCTTAAGCGTGTGTAAAGTTTTGAAGCCCAGAAACACAGAGAAATTTGATGCGTTACTCTGGTTTACTTGTCTCTATCGCCATTGTAGAAAGACACGGATGATTTGTTGGATCGGTGTTTACGCCAAAAGTGGTCAAAATACCCACCCCTACTCATTTTTCTAATTTCTCTTGAAACAAAATATATGTATCAATTTGATTTGTGTAACTCAAAAGATACTTGTTTTGATCCAGCCCGAATTACAAATCGAGCATTACTCCTGGATAGGCGTTAGCCCTTGGCAATGCTTTTACTACTAACACCTAGCACTCGGTTTCTTATGTTTGCCTCTACGGAGGGAGCTTTTGATTAACCTTTTATAATTCTTTGTTAACATTTTGTTAATCTCCCTTTCTAGATAGATGTCAAAAATTAGGTATCAAAAATACTTTAATACGAACAATAAAGAGCTATTTACCCAACTAAAGAGTTAAATTTAATACTAATGATTCCCAAAAATACGATATTCAAATCTAAGAATACGGTTTTGCGACAGCAGAGGGCAGGATTAAAATCAAACTTGATTCATCAATGCAAAATACTGCTCCCTACTTTGTTAAAGATTTATCTACCGTTAGTGTGGATTCTGGTAATCATTAAGTGGCAAAACATAATTCCAACAGAAAATCTTACAAAAGACCCCTTAGCAGTTGCAGATAACCCCTTTTACTTTGGGATTCTCTCTCAAGTTGGTGCTTTGTTTTGGTGTTCTTGTGCAGCTATTTGTTTTTTCTCTACTATACTATTAACAAAAATCCATCAAACAAAATTAATTCTGTTCTTTTTCTTCTCAGGCTGTCTCACTACAGCTTTATTACTAGATGATTTATTTTTGTTACATGAATTTGTTTTACCAACTTATCTAAAAATACCTGAAAAAGTAGTTTATTTAATTTATGTAATTTTTGTGTTTCTTTACCTAATAAACTTTAGAAGAATAATTCAAAGTACAGAATTTATTGTATTAGTACTTGCCTTTGCCTTCTTTGGATTTTCTGTTTCTATAGATAGTAGTTTAATTTCTATTCCCAAAAGTTGGATTGGAAACAAAGACATATATTTTATCGAAGATGGCTCTAAGTTCTTAGGCATCATCAGTTGGTTTACTTACTTCATCAGAACCTGCTTGATACAAATAGAACAGGGGTGGTATCAGCGAGTAAAGATTACTGAATAAAAGTGGTTATTGCTTAATATGTTTTAGTTCGACAATAGCCAATAGAGGAAAATTTAAGGCATCATAACCAACGGGTTAGCTAATTCTACATCGCTTAATCAATAAATTGTAGTGTCATAACTTATGCAAAAAAAACAAAAATTTCCTTACCTTGTTGGTTCTAAATGGACAGCGCAGCAAAAAGTAGATGGCTGGCGACATTTTCAGGTCGTCAATCGTAAAAACGAAGATAAGTGGGTATTTGCAGAAATGGTTGCTGCTTGCGATCCTAATGTGCGTTTCTGGCTTAATGCCAAATTATTAAAAAACGCCTCACAGTGGCAAGCTGGCTGGCAATCTTTAAAAGAAATTGCGGCAGAGGAAGTCTCTTAGTGGATTAAGTCAATGAATAATTATTTGTGCTAAAAGCAGGCGATCGCTTTGTTGATCTAAGTATGCCTGCGTAACTTCTATAATTAGCTATCGAGTTTTTACTGGTACCTGCGGTTAATTTTGTCAACTGCTAGAACTTTATAAAAGTTTATACATAAATAGAAAGTTAATCATTTTTAACATAAGGCAAGAGCGATCGCTCTTATCCACCCTTAAATGCTGCTATTTGCTTACAGGTTTAGCTTTGAGGATTGGCTAGAGTTAAATATTTCGTGTCCAAAAATCCAGAAAATTCTTTTAATTGCTTAGTGCTAATTCTCCTTAGCTCTTTAGATGTAAGGCTTTGACGCTAGTCTTGCAACAGATTTTGAGATTAGCTTGTGTGAAATTAGCACTTTTAAGACTTGGTTCAAAGTAATCACAAGGAGTTCAAGGATTTTAGTAAAGATATTTTTTGCATTTTGTACCTTATTTTATACATTTAGTTATATAAAAACTGATAGATAAGGTTTAATAGAGCTTTAAAGGATTAAATAGACTAAATAAACCCTTTGCATATTTTTCAGTGATATTGCTTAGTTTTAAGCTACACATTGACTAAAACCCCCCTTTCTTTTCTCCAGAAGTTGAACAATAATGCATTGAAAGAGATAACCAATGGGAATAAGTAGGGTAGTTGAAGCGCCTTCTTTAGCCCAAATAATAACCAAGCAACGATAGGAGCCAACTAAAAGTGAAACTTGCAGTTTACGGAAAAGGCGGCATCGGCAAATCGACAACTAGCTGTAATATCTCAGTCGCCCTCGCCAAGCGCGGCAAGAAAGTCCTGCAAATTGGCTGCGATCCAAAGCACGACAGCACCTTTACGCTTACTGGTTTTTTGATTCCTACGATTATCGACACTCTTCAGGAAAAAGACTATCACTACGAAGATGTCTGGCCCGAAGATGTAATTTACAAAGGTTATGGCGGTGTTGATTGCGTCGAAGCTGGTGGCCCTCCAGCTGGTGCAGGTTGCGGCGGCTATGTCGTCGGCGAAACAGTGAAGCTACTAAAGGAATTAAACGCCTTTGATGAGTACGATGTCATTTTGTTTGATGTACTTGGAGACGTTGTTTGTGGAGGGTTTGCAGCACCGCTTAACTATGCCGATTACTGCATGATTGTGACAGACAACGGTTTTGACGCGCTGTTTGCCGCTAACCGTATTGCCGCTTCAGTAAGAGAAAAAGCTCGGACTCACCCCCTACGTCTAGCTGGCTTAATTGGCAACCGCACAGCCAAGCGGGACTTGATTGAAAAATATATCGAAGCAGTACCGATGCCAGTGCTAGAGGTATTGCCACTAATTGAGGACATTCGGGTTTCCCGTGTCAAGGGCAAAACTTTGTTTGAGATGGCAGAGTCCGATCCAGCGCTTAATTACGTCTGCGATTACTACCTTAATATTGCCGACCAGATTCTGGCGCGGCCTGAAGGCGTTGTCCCAAATGATACTCCTGATCGGGAATTATTCTCATTGTTGTCTGACTTCTACCTCAACCCGACTCCTCCAGCTGTCACAAGTAAGGAAGAGGAACTAGACTTGATGATGGTTTAAGCAGTCTAGTCAGGATGAGGGATAAAGAAGATGGCTTTTTTTGATGATTTAAAAACTTCGTTAAAGCAAAAGTGGTTGCAGTTTTTTCAGATTAATCGTTTCTGGCTTACCTTGCAAATGGAGGCGGAATCTGTTTACACCCCTGATGGTGGTAGACGACCATCTTCTTCTCTCATTTTGGGAGTCGTCACAGCACTAGAACCGCAGCTAGCTGAGTTAATGTTGCCGTTTTCTCAACTGAATCCAGATGCAGATGTTCTGATTGATGTATTGGAGTTAAATTTTGCGCCGGACTTGTTGTTAGGCGATCGCTTCAACTCACAGATAATGTCAGGGGAACTCAGCGACGACCTTATAATTGAAGCACTGACTAATTTAGATCCGGCTGATTTGAGTGAGTCGCTTGATCAAATGACGGACGAAGTGGTGTTAGTACAGACTGCTGATGAATCTGTGATGGTAATGAGTCCAGCTGAGGTAGCTGTATTAGCAGATGCGTACGCTGGAAGCGTCGGCGAAGCCATCGCGTCCGAGTTCGGTCAGATGGCGGACGAAATGGTGTTAGTACAGACTGATGACGAGTCTGTGATGGCGCTGGATTTAGACGAGGCGGCTGCATTGGCTGATCAAATGCCGCTTGAGGATATGGCAGACGAAGTGGTGTTAGTCCAGATTGACGACGAGTCTGTGATGGCGCTGGATTTAGACGAGGCGGCTGCATTGGCTGAGGCGATGGCATTCGACAATGAAACCGCTCAAGCTATGGCTGAAGAAACATCACCTCAAGAAGCTATGGATTTCAGTGTTCACCAGTCAGATGAAGAGTTGATGCCAAGTGCGGACGAGCAAACTGAATCTGACGATGTGTTGTCAGATGCCTGGGTTGACGAGCCGAGTTTAACTTCTGAGCAGCTAAACAACCAAAAATCAAGTACAGAAAAGCAATCCGCAGACGACGAAATTTCCCGTTTATTTCCCAACCTTTAATTACTACCGATCAATTAAATTTAGGGGTTGATTTCACCAACCTAAGCGGTTAACTCCTAAATTTGTTCTGCCTTCTGAGCTTTAAATACCAAGGGGAGAAAATTTATATGACTATTGCTCAACCTGACAGTTTAAATTTTGAGTGTGAAACTGGGAACTACCACACATTTTGCCCAATTAGCTGCGTGGCATGGCTATACCAGAAAATTGAAGATAGCTTCTTTTTGGTAATTGGTACGAAGACTTGTGGCTATTTCTTGCAAAATGCTATGGGGGTGATGATTTTTGCTGAACCCCGCTATGCAATGGCAGAACTGGAAGAAGGTGATATTTCAGCGCAACTGAATGATTATGAAGAGTTGAAGCGGTTGTGCGATCAAATTAAGCGCGATCGCAACCCTAGTGTAATTGTTTGGATTGGCACTTGCACAACAGAAATCATCAAGATGGATTTGGAAGGTTTAGCTCCCAGGCTAGAAGCTGAAATTGGCATCCCAATTGTAGTAGCTCGTGCCAATGGTCTAGATTATGCCTTCACTCAAGGAGAAGATACTGTTTTAGCAGCAATGGCGGCACGTTGTCCAGATAAATCGCCACTAGCTGAAGCTGAGAAAAACGAACGCAATGCTATTTCTAAGCTACTCAACTTCGGTCGCAAAAAAGAAGATGTAGCAACAGCAGAAGCCGAATATGTCGATCATCCTCCGTTCGTGCTTTTCGGTTCTCTCCCTGATCCTGTTGTCACTCAGCTAACTTTAGAACTGAAAAAACAAGGGATAAAAGTTTCCGGCTGGCTGCCTGCGAAGCGTTACACTGAACTGCCAGTATTAGAAGAAGGTTACTACGTTTCTGGTGTCAACCCCTTCCTTAGCCGCACTGCTACAACTTTGATGCGCCGCCGCAAGTGCAAATTAATCGGCGCACCCTTCCCCATTGGTCCCGATGGTACACGCGCTTGGATTGAAAAAATCTGCTCGGTATTCGGAATTGAACCTAAAGGGTTGGATGAGCGGGAAGCGCAAATCTGGGCAAGTATGGAAGACTATTTGCAGCTAATTCGTGGTAAATCTGTGTTTTTCATGGGAGACAACTTGCTAGAAATATCTCTAGCGCGGTTCCTAGTGCGTTGCGGCATGACAGTACCAGAAATTGGTATTCCTTACATGGATAAGCGCTATCAAGCGGCAGAATTGGCGCTGCTAGAGAAGACTTGCCATGAGATGAATGTACCATTGCCTACAATTGTCGAAAAACCAGATAATTACAATCAAATTCAGCGGATTAAACAACTAACTCCTGATTTGGTAATTACTGGCATGGCTCACGCCAATCCACTAGAAGCACGAGGGATTAATACTAAGTGGTCGGTAGAGTTCACGTTTGCTCAGATTCACGGCTTTACAAATGCGCGTGACATCTTAGAACTGGTGACTCGTCCCTTGCGCCGGAATAATTCTCTTAAGGATCTAGGTTGGGAGAAGTTGGTGAAGGAAGAAGCTAAAGTCTAAGTTCTGGATTTAATGAATTGATTTCTAGGGGTACGGTATGTTGTACCCCTATTTTTATTGATGGCTGGAATTAAGCGTGAATTAAATTTAGACGGCAGACACATTACCAAGCATTTACCAGACACGCCGCAGATGCAAAGACTATTGCAAAAAGAGGGAGTAGCTCATGTCTTCAATGATCAAGCGACGATGTGATCAGAGTTGCTCAAGCCATCATAGAAAATGGGGAGTTTACAGGCATCATTCGTAACCACGAACGTTTGGTTACAGAATTAGTGCTGATGGCAGTCGAATTCCCCTCTACTATGGTGAAATTAAACTGAGTGGAGAAAGATATCATGTTATACCAAATCCGGGTATTATAACCACGATAAGATTAGAAAAAGTCTATTTTGAGAAAATAATGCCGAAAAAAGTAAAGTTAGTTAATCATCTTAATTCAGAAGAACTTAAAGAAAAATATATC
>JAESFL010000628.1_pt1 | contig 21712 bp, 12 predicted proteins | sample 9269401 | NCBI WGS metagenome assembly JAESFL01 (sample SAMN14506025, study PRJNA617098) | algae metagenome | isolation source: Gloeocapsa sp. UFS-A4-WI-NPMV-4B04 and co-occurring heterotrophs from desert... | place: USA: Utah | collected 2006-10-01 | reverse complement strand
GAAGGCAATAGCCTCTCCGCTCCCCGTCATCCCCACAAACAAATCCCGGCTCGCGCCGGGACTATGACGAATCAGCCGTGCGTACCGCCGCTGGCCCAGCCGGAACCGCGAATCCAATCCCAAATACCGCGAGTCGGTTGCTGCTTCTTCATCGAAAGCTCCCTGTCAGAGCGGCGTCGCGCCACCCGCAACGCCCAGGGCTTTATAGAGCTTTCAAAGCGTGGTTAGCAAGAAGTTAACCAGCCCTAACAACCTTTGATTCATTATGTTCCGTAAGCTGTCTCAAAAGTGCACGAAAATTCATCGGGCGGCCGATCAGATAACCTTGGGCGAGGTCGCAGCCCATCCGCTCGAGCGCCCTCAACGTGCTCGGCTCCTCCACGCCCTCTGCGACCACCTTCTGTCCTAGGGAATGGGCCAATTGGATGGTCGAGTGCACCAGCAGCCGGTCGCTATGGCTCTTGTCGATCGCCTGGATGAAGCTCTTGTCGATCTTGATCTCTGTCGCCGGTATTTTCTTGAGATAATCCAGCGTCGACATGCCGGTCCCGTAGTCGTCGATCGATATCTCCACACCCAGGTAACGGAGTTCGAGAAGCGCATCGAGGCTCGTGCTGCTCGTCGTCAAAGCGGCGGTTTCGGTGATCTCCAGCGTCAGGTGGCTTGGAGCCAGATGATGCTTATGGAGCAGCTCGGTCACCGATTTAGCAAGACTGGGCTGATCGATCAGGCGTGCCGACAGGTTCACGGAGACCTGAAACGGCATTCCCCGCTTGTTCACGCACGATGCGGCGGCGATCGCCTTGTCGAGCACGAAGGCGGTGAGCCGCTCGATGCGGTCGCTTTGCTCGGCGGCCAGAATGAACTCGATGGGGCTGATTGGGCCCTTTTCGGGATGCGTCCATCGAACGAGCGCCTCGGCGCCGACGATCCCTCCGGTCACCAGGTCGAGCTTGGGCTGATAAGCGACCCACAGGTCGCCGGATTCGATGGCGCCGTCGAGCTGGCTCAGCAGGGAAAGCTTCCAAGCCGCGTCCTTGAGCTTGGAAGAATCATATTCCTTCCAGCGCAGCCCCTGCGCCGCCGCCTCGTCCGCAGCAACGAGGGCGCTGCCGAGCCGATTCGAGATCGACCTGTCGCTGCTGGCATCGAAGCCGAAGGTGACGGTGAGGTCGACCTGGTTGCCCGCTATGATGACCGGGCTTCGAAACAGCCGATGCAGGGCGTCGAGATGCTCGCCCATCGACCGCGTCATGCCATTGTCGGCCAGCCAGACGAAGATGCCTTCGTCGCCCTGGTAAAGGGTGTGGCTTGCGGCCCCGATCGTGAGGCGGGCGGCAATCTGCTCCACCAGCACCTTTTCCTGCTCGGCTGGAAGAGCGGAAGCTACCTCGGCATAATTCTGGATCCTTGCCGCAATGAGGATACGATCGAGGACCTGCTTTTCCATCCGAAGCGCGTTGAGGTTCGGCAGGCCGGAGATGGCGTTGAGGGTGCCGCGCACCCGGTAGGATTCCCGGAAGCTGAGCCATGCCAGGCTGCTGCCCACCCCTGTGAGGAGGAAAAGGCTGGGCGTCACTTCGGCAAAGATGCCGTTCCCCTCGAGCAGCAACGGCACGAACAGGAAAGAAGCGACGCCTCCGATGATCGCGGAACACCAGAGCTTGAAGTTCCGCACCGAAACGGAAAATCCGGCAATCGCGAGCGCGAAGGCGAATGGAATGAGCCAGCCGAGTTGAAGCGGCACCCCCTGCTTCAGCGTCTCCGCGCCAAGGACATGCAGGTATACGCCGGACATTCGGCCATAGGGCGGGATGTGGAAGAGGTCGCCGAGTTGGAGCGAGGTCGTCCCGATGATGACGTCCTTGCCCGCAATTTGTCCGGAGGGAACAGTGCCTTCGACGACATCGGCAGCACTGAGAACCGGAATGGAAGCGGCATCGATCGCATAGTCGATCGGGAAGCTTGCATCGACCTCGCCATGAACGCGGGACATGCTGGCAGCGAAGGAAGGTATGGCCCGCCCGTCATAGCGAAGCGCAAAAGGCAGCTTTCTGACGGTGCCCTGAGCATTATAACGGAAATTGATGTTGGCAAGATCGGCGTTTCGGCGAAACTCCGGCAAAGGCAGTCGGTCCGTTCTTGCGCCCGTGACTGGATCGATGACGAACCGAACGGCCAGCGTGACCTGCCGGCGATAGCGGGCAAGTGCGGCGGCGAGCGAACGATCTTCCACCGCATTTGTCCGCAGCGAGAAATCGAGATCGAAGATGATACGGCGGGCGCCTTTGCGCTGAAGATTTTCCGCCATCCGCGCGTGAACGCTCCTCGGCCAAGGCCAGCCCCCCAGCCGGTTCAAACTGTGGTCGTCGATTCCCACCACGACGATGTCACCTGTTGCAGGATGCCTGCGAGCGATATTCCTAGTCTCGCGCATCAGGTCGTCGAGCGGCTGCCCGAACTCGATAGCGCCGAAAATCAGGCTGACCAGCAGGGTCCACAGCAGGATGCGGGCGCGGGAATTCTTGTTTCCCTCGCGTCGCTCGCGGATCCGGCCCCAGAAGGCGGTGAAATTGGCCATCCGTCGCTGATCGCACATAAAGGTTATCAAATCGGAAACCTTGTCGCGACCTTAACCATCGCAGAGCCGGGAAGAGCGTGGGTTGGCCTACCCATCGATGCACCCCGTTGCGCCAGCGTGCCATTTTCTGGCAGCCATTGCGTAAAGGAGGGGCGGATGGACAGGGAAGCCCAGAATAGCGGGATGATCGAGGTGCGCGAGGCCCATCGGTTCGACGCGGCGCGGCTGGAGGCGTTCATGGCCCGCGAAGTGCCAGGCTTCGCCGGTCCGCTCGACGTCCAGCAGTTCAAGGGCGGCCAATCCAATCCCACCTATAAGCTCATCACCCCCGGCCGTTGCTACGTGCTGCGCCGTAAGCCACCCGGCAAGTTGCTGCCGGGCGCGCATGCGGTGGACCGGGAGTATCAGGTCATCGAGGCTTTGGGGCGGCAGGGCTTTCCGGTGGCACGCGCGCTGGCGCTCTGCCTTGACGGGGCGGTGATCGGCACCGCTTTTTACATCATGGAGATGGTCGAAGGTCGGATCGTCTGGGACGCGAGCTTCCCTATGGTGACGGACGCCGAGCGACCGTTCTACTTTGACGCGATGAACGCGACGATGGCACAGCTCCACTGCATCGATCCGCTGCAGGCGGGGCTTGGAGACTATGGAAAACCCGGCAATTATTTCGCCCGCCAGATCGGTCGCTGGTCCAAGCAATATGCCGATGATGTCGAGGCGGGCCGGGTCGGCTCGATGGACCGGCTGGTGGAATGGCTACCGCACAACATCCCCGATGATGACGGGCCGCCGCGGATCATTCATGGCGATTTTCGCTGCGACAACATGATCTTCCATCCCACCGAACCGCGCGTGCTGGCCGTGCTGGACTGGGAGCTTTCCACGCTCGGTCACCCGTTGGCGGACTTCAGCTACCACCTGATGATGTACCGCATGCCGACGGGCATCACCGCCGGCCTGGCAGGCGTGGACCTCGAGCGGATGAACATCCCGTCGGAGGAGGATTATGTCGCCGCTTATTGCGCCCGAACCGGCCGGCGCGGCATTCCCAACCTCGACTTTTACATCGCTTTCAACATGTTTCGCCTGGCGGCGATCCTCCATGGCATCAAGGGCAGGATCGTTCGGGGCACCGCCGCTTCCGCGCATGCCGACAAGATGGTGGCAGGGTTGGAGGAGCTTGCCGGCCTCGCCTGGAGCCAGGCCCAGCGGGCCGGGGCCCGCTGACGGGCCGCTTCGCGCCTCCCGCAAGAAGCCGCCGCTCGCCGGCATCGCCCCGGTGCAACCGCGGCGGCAGCCTTTCGTTATCACTCGCTCAACCCTGATGAAGAGGCCCGCATGAAGCGCTTCACTGCCCTCCTCCCGATCCTTGCCTCGTTTGGCCTTGCCGCGTGCGGAGGCGGCGGGCAGAGCCAGGCCGAGAATACCGCGGAGGCGCTGGAACAGGCTGCGGAGCAAAGCGACCCGGCGGCGGCGCAGGTTCTCGAAAATGCCGCGGATGCCGCGCGCGAAGGGAGTGGCAGCGCGCAGCAGGCGCTTCAGAATGCCGGCAATGCGCAAGCGGCCACCGTTCCGCAGCCTCAGCAGGCACCGCCGTCGATGCAGGCGCAGCCGAACCGGACCGGCCAGCAAGTGCCGCCGCCGAAACAGCCCACCGGCCCTGATCCAGAAGAGCGTTAGGCAACGCTCCATGACCCAGGCTCGCCCCGGCAGCTTGACAGCCGAGGGTGCACGCCCATATGCGCCGGGCCTGCCTTTCGGCCCCTTCGTCTAGCGGTCTAGGACGTCGCCCTCTCACGGCGAAAACACGGGTTCGAGTCCCGTAGGGGTCACCAATAATATCAGGAACTTAGAACCTCCCGAGCTGAACCGTTAAGTCACCACCAAGTACCGGCTGGAACAGCAACGGTCATTTTCGGACAGCTGAAAGGCTTTCGCTTCCCACGCGGCGCCTTCGGCAGCAATTGCGTGCCGGTGGGATCGGACGCTGCTCCGCGGCCGCCCCAATACTGCGCCGCCTCCTCTCTACGTTGCAATCGGTCCCTCAGCCTAAGGGCGCGTGTCGGCGCTGATGAAGCAATCGGGCGGTCCGCCAGTGGGCCGCGATAAGGCCAATGTTACCCCAGCTTCGACACCGCGCTCCAGCAGCCGCGACGCTTCCATCGCCCATGATGTATCGATTGCACTCCCGAAGCGAAGGAGCTGCTTGAACCTGAAGCCAAAATACGGAATGAGCCAACATCGGTATCCGCCAGCCGGTCCACTATTTTGCAAGCAGGCGAAACCATCTCATCTAAATTGGCGGATGTATGATCGCCAAAATCTAGAAGCTTTGAACGGCCCGTCCTGTGGTACAGTGGCGCTATTTTTCCTAATCATGCTAGGGTGAGCGATTACAATTGACTGCATCGACTGTTTGCGTGACGATCGTTTTTCTTGAAAAGAGGGGACAAACGTCATGCGCACCCGATTCATTCGGTTCATTGCTCTAGCGCTTCCGATCGCTGTTCCGGCGCTTGCCGCCCCTGCAGCAACGCAAATGGCCGCTCCTACCACAGCCATGCCATCGAATTTCGGGGCGCTCACCACTTTGTTCGCGGAGTGGCGTGCCTTCGTCATGTCTCCTACCGCCAATGCGGCAACCGATTACACGCCGGCCGCGACCGCCGGCAAAGCCGCTAAGCTCGCCAGCTTCCAGTCACGCCTAAACGCGATCGACACCACAGGCTGGTCGGAAAGTGCGCTCATCGACCGAAAGCTCGTCCAGGCCGAACTTAACGGCCTCGATTTCGAGCTGCGCGTCCTGCAGCCCTGGGTTCGCGACCCGACTTTCTACGCCAACGTCATTCCCGACATGAGCGACGTCCCTGCGCATGAGGGGCCCTATGCCCACCCGAACATCGATCTTTACCAGTTCAGTTTTCCACTCAGCCGGGCCGACGACCGCAAGCTCACCGCCATGCTGGCCAACGTTCCGGCGATACTCAGGCAAGCAAAAGTCAATTTAGCCCCTGGCAACGTCAAGGATTTCTGGACTTATGGGGAGCGCGCCTTCGTCGAGCAGGCCGAACACCTTAAGGCGTTGCGGGAGGGCACCCTGGTCATGCGCACCCTGAAGGGCCACTTCCCGGCCAACATCCGCGGGGCAAGCCCTGCGCTAAAGCGTGCCATCATCGCGGCCGAAGCGGCGACGATTGATTTTGCCGCCCATATTCGCGCCGAAGCACCCAAGAAAACCGGTCCCGCCGGCGTCGGGAAGGAAAACTATAACTGGTACACCAAGAACGTCGCGATGATGCCGTATAACTGGGACCAGCAAGTAGCGTTGCTCCGCCGTGAACTCGATCGCTCGATCACATCCATGCGCCTCGAGGAAGTCCGCAACCGTACGCTCCCGCCAATTACTGAAATCAACAACGCGGAGGCCTATGCCAAGATGGAGCGCGCCAAGGCGGCCTACTTCTCCGACTTCATGGCCGCCACAGGTCTCGCAGAAGAAAAGCCGCATCTGCGCGCAGCGATCGCTGCCCAGAAGATCGAATACACTCCGCCTGAGAAGCGGCAGATTTTCGGCTACGTCACCTCGCAGGATCCGCTGCCGCTCGTGGCGCACTTCACGCACTGGATGGATCTCGCCCGGATGGCGGATGAACCGCACGCCAGTCCCATCCGCCGCGTCCCCGCCCTGTTCAACATCTATGCCGACCGCTCGGAGGGCTTCGCTACCGCCTTCGAGGAAGTCACCATGCAAGCTGGCCTCTACGACGACATTCCCCGCGCTCGGGAGCTCGTCTGGATCATGCTCGCCAACCGCGCCGCACGCGGGCTCGCCTCACTTTATGTTCAGTCGAACGAGTTCGACCTCGCTCAGGCCGGTCAGTTCCACGCCGAATGGACACCGCGCGGTTGGTCCGATCCCGCCAGTCCGCTCGTCGGCTTTGAGCAACTTCTCTATGCCCGCCAGCCCGGCTACGGCCCCAGCTACGTCACCGGAAAGCTGCAGATGGATCGTCTGATCGCAGACATCAGTCACGCCCATGACGTCGCAAAAAAGCCCTTCAACATGCGCGAAGTCTTTAACCGGATTTACGGCGCCGGCATCATCCCGGTTCCCTTGATCGAAGACGAACTGATCGACACCCCCCAGCGCTGAGCGGCCAGGTAGCGCGTGCGGCGGCTGGGAGCTCAGGGGCCAGCCGCCTTAGTGTCCCCGCGCAATCCGGCCGGGGCGCGGTCCGCTTCCGGGGAAGCGCGGGAAGCATTCGCCCGTGGCTCTTTTCGACGCTAGAAAACGGCGATGGACGGCTCAAGAAAAGAAGCCGGAGAGCTCGCGCTCCCGGCTTCTCTTTTTTCGACTGCCGGAGCGTCAGAGTTTAAGCGACACCCGCACATAGCCGAACTGGCCCGGGATGTCGTAGGTCGTGGGATCGAAGTTTGGCCCGGAGCAGCTGATGCACGGGGGCGGGCCAGAGTTGAACACGTTGTTGACCCCGGCGGTGATGGTCACACCATCGTTCAGGAATCCGGGTGTGAAGCCCAGCTGGACATCGCCGTACAGGATCCGGTCGAGTCGGTTGTTGTTGGCGCTTTCGGTCACCCCGCTGATGTAGCGGCCGGTAAAGGAGGCGGTGAAGCCCGCGATTGCCCAGTCGAGGATCGCGTTGGCCTTGTAGCGCGGATAGGATTGTACGGGGCTTCCCCGGGTCGTGCCGGTTCGGTTGACAACGGTGAAACCCGTCGAGGATGGCACGGATTCGGCGTAGCGCAGCAGCCATGTGTTGTTCACGGTCAATCCGAAAGAGCCAATTCCGGTTTCTGGCGAACGATAGCTGAAATTAGCATCGATGGTCTTCACTCGAATGCCACCAATATTCTGCAGGATGCCGTTGACCACGCTGACGAATCCCGCTGGCGTCCGCTGGATGTTGCCGCAGCTCAGAGGATCTCCCGTTTGAGCGCAGCGCGACAGCGTCAGGTCGGAGGGCACGGACGCAATGGCGCCATCGAGCTTCACGTCGGAGTAGCTGACTTCCAGCACCAGGGTACGGGCGAAGCCGGAGTTGCGGGCCCAGGCGGGGCTGTAGGCTCCGCCAAATGATATCGTCCGCGAAGTCTCCGGCTCCAGGTCGATGTTGCCCCCGGTCACCACCGACACGCCGACCGCATCGACAGCATAGCTGCCGTTGGCCGGCACACCATTAGCGATGCAGTTCGCCCGCACCGTTGGGCTTGCCGGCGTATTGCCGGGCAGCGTCCCGTTGATGTCGTTGCAGGGATCAAAGGCGCCGCCGTCGAACCGGGATGGCGAGCCGAACAGTTCGCCGATGCTCGGGGCCCGCAATGCGGTGGCATAGGAACCGCGTACCAGAAGATCGCTGAACGGCTTCCACAGCACGTTGCCGGTATAAGTGGTGTTGCTGCCGAAGGTCGAATAGTCCGAATAGCGCACCGCTCCATCCACCTCGAGCGAGTTGATCAGCGGAAGGTCCGACAGCAGCGGCACCCGTAGCTCGCCATAAACTTCGTTGACGGTGAAGCTGCCCCGCGATCCACGCGCGGGAATGTCGGCGGAGAAGCCGGCCTCGACGACCGGGTCCGGCGTGAAGCTTCCTGCTTGATCGCGATGCTCTAAGCCCACTGCAAAGCCAACGTCCCCTGCCGGCAGCTCGAACAGCGTGCCGCTGAGGTTTGCGGTATAGTCCTTGAGCCGCTGATCGCTTCGGGAGCGCTCGGTGAAGCCTACAAAAGCCAGCATCTCCGGCGTGATCGAGCCGACGCCGCCGAAGATGTTGAAGGGCACGCAAGGGCCGGTGCACTCCGAGACTGGCCCGAGTGCCTGGCGTAGCTTGGAGGTGTTGATGTTTCCGGTGAAAATTTGGTTCGCGTCATTGTAGCCGATCACGGCATTGACATCCCAGTACCAGCTCCGCGTCCCGACATTGAACGACCCGTCGAGCGTGCCGGTCAGTGACATCGTGTCGACCGTCTGATTGAAGGTGCGCTGCCCGGCCTCGACCACACGCCGAGCGATGAAGCCATAGTTGGCCGGTCCCTGACCCGGTGCGCCGGCCGACAAGGTGACGCCGAACGGGTTGAACGGATTGGTCGCATCGATCGCAAAGGTGTCGGTGATCGTTCCGCTGCCGGCATCGGGCCCGAGAAAGATCGGAATGAATGCCGCCTGATTCTGAGAATTGCGCCGGTTGTAGAGCAACTTCACGCGCAGATTTACCCGGTCGGTGAATGCCCGTCTGACGCTTAAGAACGCGCCGTAGCGTTCTGACGGCGTAATGAAGTAGTTGAACGGAGCGAAATTAAATCGGTCCGCTGTGGTGAAGTTCTTGAAGTCGCTGTTCGGCCCAGTCGGATCGAGCGGATCGAACCTCGGCCGACCGGCCACTGGACCTTTAAGCGTCAGCACCTGCGTGGGGCTGATGAAGAACTGGCCCAGCGGAGTGGCTCCAGAGCAGCCGCCGCCCAGACAGCTGGTGGCGCCGGGGGTGGGAAACAGCGAGATCGCCCGGTCGGCGGTGGAGACCGGATCGGCCTTCACGTAGCTCACGCCGAAAACAACGTCAGTACCCTCATCCCGGATGCCATAGCTGATGTTGTAGTCCTGCGTTTCCCCGTCGCCCTGGCGGAAGGTGCCATATTGGGCTGATGCCTGCAGCCCTTCCTGCCGAGACTTCGTGATGATGTTCACGACGCCCGCGATCGCGTCCGAGCCGTACAACGACGATGCCGCCGATTGCAGCACTTCGATCCGATCAATCATGCCCGCTGGCAGCGAGTTAAGATCGACCGACGCCGGGATGCCGCTTGCCGACGAGCCGTTGACGAAGCGCATACCGTCGACCAGCACCAACGTCCGTCGTGATCCGAGGTAACGCAGCTCGACCTCGGATGAGCCTGCTCCCACGCCACCTCCATCAGGCGGATTGCCGAGATTGCCTGAATTATTGAATCGGCTGTTGAGCCCCCCCGACGAGGTCGGAATACGCTGTAGAATATCGGCCACCGAGGAAAGGCCCGTCTGCGCCAGCGATTCCGAATCCAGCACCTGCACAGGCGCGGTTTGCGAAAGCGGATCCCGCCGAATGCGCGAACCTGTCACCACAATATCGACGGGTGCTGCAGCATCTTCATCCGTTGCGGACTGCACAGCCGCAATTGGAGGCACCGCTTCCTGCGCTTCAGCCGCCACGCTCAGTAGCGCTGCTGTTGCAACGCCGCTCAACTGAATCATCTTCCCACGCATTATGAGCCCCCCTCGTGATACATCCGCGAGATATCATTTGCTGCGAAGCAGCACCTAAAAACTCATTACGTTGAAATCACGGTTCAAGTGTATGGCAGTAAATACCAGAATAGCAAATTTTCATCCTCGCTGATCTTCGAAATCGAGATCAGCGGAATAATCCAGGTGTGAAGTCGAGGTTTGCAGAGCTTTTTTAATTATCATTGCTGACAATGTGGAGCAGGGTTTCTTCCGATTATTGTTTCGTGCCGATAATGCCAGAACTGATAAAGATCTCCGGCCTAAAAAGTGAACGATCAACCCACAGTTTGACGCAACAGCTTGAAGTCTCCGCAAAGCTGTATCCGATGCGGGGAGTGTTGAGGCCGGTCTCTGAGGTGCATGAGATTTAGCCGGAGGAGACCAACGAGCTGCTAACGCTCCTCCGCCTTCGCGTGTCAGCCTCGGTTCCAACATGCTCGGCTATGGGAGGTCTGCCGGCGCGAACGGACCAGCAGCCGTCGCGCCAACGCATTCTTGCGCGTTCAACGAACGAAGGTTGTCGGACCGTCTTACCGGCCATCGAATGACTTGAGGCACCCGCCTATTTCACCAGATATGGCCGGATGGCCATGAGCCGTACAGTAGGCGGTGTGCTCATCATGCGCCTTCCAGCGTGCCGTTCAATAAGAAGGGCGTTATCGCCGCTGTCACCGCTAATCTTGAAGAAGTGTGCGGCGGGCTCAAGGCGGTCAGCTCAACATCGCGAGTTCTCGACCGGACGGGGATCTGTTGGCCTTTACCCCCCAGGCGAAACGATGAGACCGACGAGCGCAGCGCATACGCGAGGGCAAGCTCATCCTGCTTCTCTTGGCTAGCTGCTGGAGCGTCTCGCAGGGCCAGCCGTTTCACGGGGCCGCGTGGTCAACTTTTCGATGCGTTTGTCGTAGCGACCGCCGAGCACCACCCGGTTGACGTAGATCCCGGGCGTGTGAATGCAGTCGGCATCGAGCGCACCCGGTTCGACGAGCTCTTCGACTTCGGCCACCGTGACGGTCGCCGCAGTCGCCATCGGCGGATTGAAGTTTCGAGCGGTCTTTCGATAGACCAGGTTGCCTGCGCTGTCGCCCTTCCAAGCCTTGATGACGGCAAGATCCGCCTTCAGCCAGGTTTCGCGAACATAGGTTCGGCCGTCGAATTCCTCAGTCGGCTTGCCTTCCGCGACAATCGTCCCGACCCCGGTTGCCGTGTAGAAAGCCGGGATCCCGGCGCCACCCGCCCGGATCCGCTCGGCGAGCGTGCCCTGCGGGTTGAGCTCCAGTTCGAGCTCGCCGGACAAATAGAGCTGCTCAAACAATCGGTTCTCCCCGACATAGGAGGAGATCATCTTGCGGATCTGGCCGTTGTTCAGCAGCGTCCACAGCCCAAAGCCGTCAGCGCCGCAATTATTCGATATGACGGTAAGGTCCAGCACGCCGGAAGCTCTGAGCGCGTCGATCAGCTTCTCCGGATTGCCGGAAAGGCCGAACCCGCCGGACATGATCGTCATCCCGTTGAACAACACGCCTTCCAAAGCGGCTGCGGGACTGGCGTAGACCTTGTTCATCTTCGTCTCTCTTGGGCTTGCTGCTGACTTACGAGGTGCGCGTTGAGCGGCATCATCAAGCGCCGCGCGCCGCTCACCTGAACCGGGATATATCCTGCTATTTCGCAGTCCAACGCCTCGTCGCCGGTGTCCGCGTAAAGCGAGCGGTCCGGAAGCGCCGCGATCTTGGCCGCGGACGACAGCGCAACGATGTTCGCACGGCCGACCCGGCGAATGACTTCGGCGCTGATTTGCTGATTGCCCCGGCCGATCAGGAATCCCTGTCCGCCGATCACGCCAAGGACGATCCGGGCCTCGTGCCCTAAAGTGGCGGCGAGGATGGCGCTCTCGTCGGCATCCCTCACGATCATCCGGCCGGCTCGATAGACGTCAGCCCCGAGCAGCGTGCCGCCGCTTGACAGCATGTTCTTCAAACGAAGCGTGCTGGAGCCCGGACCAATGACCGTGACGACGTCCTCCATCGCCGCGCTGCACAGGCTTTGGCAGGCACTATCCAACCCTGCGTGGTCGTCGGAGACCGGTGAACACTTGGCCGGCTGCATGCGCCGCGGATCGCGCGGCACCCGCATGGTGCCGTAAAGCTCGGGGACGCCCTCCGCATCGCGATCCACGACCTCGGCCAATGCGTAGGTTCGTGCGTGCCGCGGCTGCCGGATCAGAGCGGCGGCCAGGTCGCCAGCGTCGCGCGGGGTGCGCGCGAACACGCCCGAATGCATCTTCACGCCGGCAGGAATGCCGAGCACGGGGAGCGCTTGGCCAACTTCCGCCATGATATCCCTCGCGGTGCCGTCGCCGCCGGCGAAAAGGAGAAGATCCGGTTGCATTCGGAGAAGCTGTTTGGCCGATATCATGGTGTCGTCGCTGCTCGTCAGTCCCGACGGCCGGTGCACGACTTCGAGCGGCAAGCCCGCGCCGAGGGCCGCATCTTCTCCCATCGCCCCGCCGACGGCGAGGAGCTTCGGCATCGGCCGGATTGCCGCGAGCGCCGCGAGGGCGCGGGCCGCACGAGCCGGAGCCAGCATTTCCGCGCCACGGTCTACCGCGAGCTTCGCCAGCGCGCCGTCGGTTCCCTTGAAGGCGAGCCGCCCGCCGAGTCCCGCGACGGGGTTGACGATCAAGCCAATCTTCAATCGCACCTCCGCCAGGCATCGGTGAGCGCCCTTCGAGAGCCGCCGTCTTCAACAGCGACATAAGCCGCAATTGGACGCACTCGCAACTTCTGTTCGCGGTGCGACCGTTTTTTGCACCGCCGCCGATTGAATTCCCCTGCTCCAGCGATAGACAGAGTGACAGGAGGCTCCTGTCATGGACGAACGATCCCGCGCCCATCCTTACATGCCCAATTCGGTGCCAGGCGGACGCGAAAGCCTGCTCAGCGAGCTCGGCGTGGCCTCCTCTGAAGAACTCTTTGCGCAGATCCCAAACAGGCACCGGCTTCGCACGGGAACGGGGCTTCCGCCGCCGATCACGTCCGAGGCAAGCCTTCGCCGGCATCTTCGTTCAATTCTGGCGAAGAACAGGTCCTGCGATAATGTTCTCAGCTTCCTTGGCGGCGGCTGCTGGCAGCATCACGTGCCCGCGGTCTGCGATGAAATCGTCCGACGAAGCGAATTCCTGACTCCTGTCTGGGGCACGCCGTCTTCCGATCATGGGCGCAACCAAGCCTGGTTCGAATTCACCAGCCAATTGGGCGAACTCGTCGGAATGGAGATGGTGGGCCTTCCGGTCTATAGCTGGGGCTGCGCGGCCGGACATGCCATCAGGATGGCGCAGCGTATTACGGGACGTAGATGCGTGCTCATCCCTGCGGTGCTCGATCCGGAGCGGCGCAGCGTGATCGAGAATTATTGTGGATCCGCCCGCGGAGCCACCCGCATCGAAATGGTCGAAATCCCATCGGACCGGGAGACGGGCCGTCTCGACAGCGCTGCCTTGGAAGCGCGGCTCGATGCAAGCGTCGCCGCCGTCTATATCGAGAACCCCTCCTATCTCGGGATGATCGAGACAGGCGTCCGCGAGATTGCCGGAGCGGCGCGCGCCGCAGGAGCCGAGACGATCGTCGGCGTGGATCCGATCAGCCTCGGCGTCCTCGAGGCTCCCGGCCACTACGGAGCAGACATCGTCGTCGGATCCACGCAGCCGCTCGGCGTCCACATGTATGGCGGCGGCGGCCTCGGCGGCTTCATCGCCTCCCGCGACGAGACGGCATACGCGCATGAATATCCGACGCTCATGCTGAGCATTGCCGAGACCGTGGCGGGCGAGCGCGGCTTTGGAATGATGCTGATGCACCAGAGCTCCTACGGGTCGCGCGAAGAAGGCAAGGACTGGACCGGCAACTCCACCTATCTCTGGGCAATCGCCAACGCGGTCTACATGTCGCTGCTGGGCCCCGCAGGCTTTCGCGAACTCGGCGAGTTGGTCGTAAGCCGCGCCCATTATGCGGCGCGGCTGCTCGCCGGCATCTCTAACCTATCCGTCCCGCATCCCACCGGCTTCTTCAAGGAGTTCGTCGTGAATTTCGACGCGACTGGAAAGACCGTTGCCGAGATCAACCGGAAGCTGCTGGACCGCGGCATCTTCGGGGGGCTCGATCTTTCCAATGATTTCCCGGAGCTCGGACAATCTGCGCTTTACTGCGTGACGGAAATCCATTCCGCCGAAGACATCGAAGCCCTGGCCCGCGCCCTGCAGGAGGTTTGCGCAAGATGACACCCAAGCTGCGCCGCTACCGTTCGGCCATGTGGGACGAACCGCTGATCATGGAGATGTGCGTGCCGGGACGTCGCTCGCAACATTTTGATGCTGTCGAGCCGTCGGTCCGGGAGCTCGTGGGGCCGGTGGATGGGCTGCTTCCCTCCGCACTTCGCCGCAGCGAGCCAGCCGAGCTGCCGGAGCTGTCGGAGCCCGACGTGCTGCGCCATTATCTGCATCTCTCGCAGGAAACCCTCGGCATGATGGGCATCAGCCTGTTCGGTACATGCACCATGAAATACAACCCAAGGGTCAACGAAGCCCTCGCGACATTACCCGAGGTTGCCGCCATCCACCCGCAGCAGGATCCGCAAACGCTGCAAGGCATGCTCGAGATCGTCTATCGCATGGACCATTGCCTTCGGGCCCTTTCAGGGATGGATCAGTTCGTTTTCCAGCCTGCAGGCGGCGCCGACGCGGCTTACACGCATGCCGTGGTCACCCGTGCCTATCATGAGGCTCGCGGCGAAGGCGAGCGACGCAACCAGATCATCACCAGCATTCAGTCTCACCCCTGCAATCCGGCCACAGCAGCCGCAGCAGGCTATGAAGTGGTGACCCTCATGCTTGAGGAAAACGGTTATCCCTCGACCGAAGCACTCCGTGCGGCCGTGTCGGACCGGACCGCAGCCCTGATGATCAACAATCCCGACGACATGGGGATCTACAATCCCGACATCGGGCAGTGGGTCGACATCGTCCATGAGGCAGGCGGCCTTTGCTTTTACGACCATGCCAATTTCAACGGGGTCATGAGCAAGATACGTGCGCGCGACCTTGGGTTTGATGCGTGCATGTTCATGCTTCACAAGACCTTCGGGGTTCCAAAGGGCGGCGGAGGTCCGGCCGTCGGCGCCTATGGCTGCAGCGAAGCCCTTGTTCCTTATCTTCCGGGACCGATCGTCACCTTTGACGGCGAGCGCTACCACAAGCAGCAAACCGGAAGCCGTTCCGCCGGCAAGGTTCGCGAATATTGGGGCAACGTCCATCAGGTGATGAAGGCCTATAGCTGGACCCGGGCCATGGGCGATGCGGGCATCGCCGAAGCGTCCGACATGTCGGTCATCCTCAATAATTACATGGAAAAGGAGCTGCTCAAGATCAGGGGCATCACGCGCTCCCATCCCGACGTCCCGGGCTGGCGTATCGAGATGACCCGCTTCAGTCTTGGGCAGCTTTATGAGGAAACCGGGGTAACCGCACTCGACGTCCAGAACAGGATGGTCGATTACGGCATCGACGCTTTCTGGCTCAGTCATGAGCCATGGGTGGTCCCGCAGCCCTTCACGCCCGAAGCCGGCGAGATGTGGTCAAGGGAAGATATCGACTATTGGATTGCCGTCCTGCGTCAGATTTCGAACGAAGCCTATCAGAACCCTGATCTGGTGAAAACGGCGCCGCACAATCATGCAATCCATCAGCTCAAGGCCGACGATCTCGATGATCCCGATCGCTGGGCGACGACGTGGCGCGCCTACCGGAGGAAAGCGGCAGCGCGATCGGCCGAGGCGTCTCCCTTGCCTGGCTAGAATTGGCCCTCGCGAACCAGCTCCGCCATCACCTCGTCAACCGCATCCCGCATGGCAGCAACGATGATATCGATTTCTTCCCTGCTGATGATGAAGGGCGGGGAAAAGGAAGTGGTGTCGGCGTTCGGAAGGGCCCGAGTGATGACGCCGCGCATCCGTGCCGCTTTGACGATCCTGCCTGCGACCCCGATACGCGTATCGAAAGCTTCTGCTGGATCCTTGCGCCTGACATATTCGACCGCCGCGATAAGCGCCTGACCCCGAACTTCGCCAACCATCGGATGGTCTGCCAGCGCGGCGCTCAGCTCGCGCTGCAGATAGGCCCCGGTGGCTTTCACGGCCTCCAGCAGGTTCTCGCGCTCGATGAGGGCTAGATTGGCGAGCGCGACGGCGGCACCGGTCGGGTGGCTGGAATAAGTGTAGCCGTGGCCGAATACGCCATATTTCTTGCCGCCGTCGACGATCGTGCGCCAGACCTTTTCCGAAACGATGCAGCCCGAAAGCGGAAAGTAAGCCGACGTAAGGCCCTTGGCGACCGTGATCAGGTCCGGTTCCATGCCCACGGTCTGAGATCCGAACATGTCGCCCAGTCGGCCAAATCCGCAGATCACCTCATCCGCGATGAGCAGAATGTCGTGCCGCCGCAAGATCTCACCAACGGCTTCGTAATAACCGTCAGGCGGCGCGATCACACCTCCGGCGCCCATGACCGGCTCCATGATCATGGCGCCGATGGTGTCAGCGCCTTCCCGTTCGATAAGCCGCTCGAGCTCGTCGGCGAGTGCCGCGGTGAATTCGGCGTCGCTGAGACCCTGACCCTCCCATAGCCGTCGCGGCGCCGTGGTGTGGATGACGAACGGCAGCGGCAGGTCGAAACCCGCGTGAAGGCCAGGAAGGCCCGTCATGCCGCCCGACATCACGGTTACGCCATGATAACCGCGCTGCCGGGCGATGATTTTCTTCTTCTGCGGCCGGCCCAGAACATTGTTGTAGTACCAGACAAGCTTCACCTGCGTATCGTTGGCGTCAGATCCGGAATTCCCGAAGAACACCTTGGACATCGGACCCGGTGAGAGGCCGACCAGTTTCTCGGCGAGCAGCGCCGGCGTTTCGCTGCCCATCGAAGAGAAGGCGTGACAGTAAGACAGACGCTCCGCCTGCTCCCGCATCGCTTCGGCGATCTCGGCACGCCCATAGCCGACGTTCACGCACCATAAGCCGGCCATGGCATCGATGTATGATTGGCCCCGGTCGTCGTAGAGGCGCGACCCCGAAGCGCGCGTTATGACGAGCGGCGGCCCGCTTTGCTCATGGTCGGCAAGCGCCGTAAAGGGATGGAAGGAATAACGCCTGTCGAGGTCTGCCAAGCGAGACAGGCCGAGATTTGGTCCAAGATGGTTCATTCGACCGCCCGATCGCCAAGTTGCCGCTATGCGAACATTTGTCCGTAAATTAGACATAGTAACGGCACGCCAGGGGACGCAAGACGAAAGTTGGAATCGATCCGGTGGCGAAGACAGAGTAACGGTGCGGATCACTGACAGGAATCGTTATGGCTCGAACATCCCCAAGCACTCGACGTCGCGACGCGCCGCTCGCCGATGAACAGCCGGAAGTGAACATGGCGACCGATGCCGAGGACATGAGCGATCGCGACTATGTCAATTCGCTCGCGCGCGGTCTGGAAGTGATTTGCGCGTTCACCCGCACCAGGCCGAGAATGACGCTGAGCGAAGTTGCAAAGTCGACCGGAATGACACGGGCGACCGTGCGCCGTTTCCTGCTGACGCTCGTGCGCGAGGGCTATGCGGAAAAGGACGACAAGCTTTTCGCCCTGAAGCCCAAGATACTCCAGCTCGGCTATTCCGCGCTGTCGTCGATGGGGATCCTCGAAGTCATCCAGCCGATCATGAACGATCTGGCCAAGACCGTGGAGGAGTCCGTTTTCGCCGCCGTTCTGACGGGCGATCATGTGACCTACATCGCGCGCGCGACATCGGATCGGCTGATCAACGTCAGCATCACGGTGGGAAGCCGCGCGCCGGCGCATGCGGTTTCTACCGGCCGGGTTCTCCTCGCCGCCGAGCCGGAGGACGCGCTGCTCAGGTATTTGGACAGTGTGACGTTGAGGAAATTGACCCCGAACACGGTCACTTCAAAAGTAAAGCTACGTTCGCTCATCGAGCAGGCCCGGATCGCCAACTACAGCATCGTAGACCAGGAACTGGAAGTCGGCCTGGGCTCGATCTCAACGCCTATCCGCAATGGAGCGGGAAAGGTCGTCGCGGCGCTTAACGTTTGCAGCCCCTCGACCCGCAGCTCGCCCGAAGACATGCAGAAGAACATCCTGCCGGAATTGATGGCAGCGGCTCAGCGGATCACCAGCGGGCTCTAAGACCCCTGGCTTTCTCCGCCGAACGTCAGCGCCGCGCGGTGCCGCTCGCCCTTGGCAGCGGATCGCGCCTCCAGAACTTGCGGACTTCGTCGTCCGAGCCGGTCATCTCCCACCGGATCAGCGACATCGGGATTCGCCCCTGCGCCATGAATGCATCATGGAAGTCCTTGAGGACGAACTTGTCACCCAATTGGTGCTTCCGATCGGCAAGCAGCTTCTGCATCTCGATCATGCCGACGGTATAGCCGAGCCCGTAGCCGGGAGGCCGTCGCAAGTAGATTTCCGCGTCGACACGCGCGACGTTCGGGTCGAGCCATGGGGTCCAGTCGCGCCACTGCTTTATCGTCTCGTCCACGGACCAGCGGTTGAGTTGGAGATTGACGTCGCCGGCGACCCGGACGGCGCGGAAGATGCCGAACAGGTCGATCAATTCCCGAACGCGGGGAATGTCCTCAAAAAAGCCGAGGCGTTGCGCGCCCTCCTCGAGATAGACACCCCAGCCCTCATTCCGCACGCCGTCCGAGACGTGCCTGCGGATCGGATGCGTGACCCTTTTAGCCATGAGCCCGTCGAACGAATGGCCCGGAAGCGTGGCGTGAAGGATGTCGGGACTGGGGTCGCGATACTGTATCTCCTCCCAGAAATTTCGTCCTCCCGGCCTGACGATGAAGGGCACGTTGACGTGCAGCTCGCCGATGTCGGAGGGTACCGTGATGATCTCCTCATCTTTCAGGAAGGCGCGAACTCGCTGCATCGTTTTTTCGATACGGCTCGCATATTCCTCGGCTGTTTCAGCCGGCACGAGCTGCGGCACCTTACGGTTCCGATGCTTCTCCAGCGCGTGCATCGACCACAGGCGCTTGGTCTCGCGGTCGCCCAGCACGAGAAGGTCCGCCGCTGAATAAGGCAGCAGCTTCACTTGCTTGAGATACCAGTTGAAGTTCGCCTCTCCGACACCGGCTTGAGCGGTCATTCGGGGGCGCTGCTGTTTCAGCCAGTTCTGAAAATCGAGCACCGCGGCACGGGCGGCAGTGACGTCTGCCCTCAAGTCAGGCTGTTGGCCGACCCGCCCCAGAAGATCGTCATACCAGCCGACGACTCCTGCGGGAGGCGGCGAGCGAAACGGATGCCCATGGCCGACGCCGTCAGCATTGGCGAGGTTGTGGAGCGCCAGATCGGCATAGTCGGCGGGGACGTTTCGCAGGGTTCGCTTGGCCTGATCCACCAGCACGGGAACGTCACGCAGGTTCTTCCGTGTTTCCTCGAGCTTTGTTCCAGTGAGCGGCAGATCCACGAACGTCAGCGAAAGCATCCGATCGACATAATAGCCGGGGTCGCGCTCCCACGGCCGCGAAACCTCGAGCTCGAACAGCTGCTGATCGAGCTGCGAGCGGACGACGAGATAATCAGCCTGCTGCGAGCGGTTCCAGCTTGCCACGTTCATGTTCTCGGCACGCCGCATGAATTCGCTGAGCTTGGCGCGCCGCTGAGTCACGGCTGCTGGGCTGTTGTCGGGCACAGCGGTGATGCGCGGGCTATCCGACAACTCCCCCACAACCGGGACCGCTGCCTTCCATGTGCGAAATTCGTCGAACAAGCGCACGAGATCCGCGTAGCTGCCCTGACCGCGCGGCGGCCCTGCCTCCCGCGCAGCATTACCCTGCGCCGCCGCGACAACAGGGAGCGGGAGCAGCGTCGCTGCCGCGACGATCATCAACGATCTCTTGAAGGCACCGGCCATCGATCCGCACTCCAAAGAGGGGGCGCCGCGCGCCGCCCTGAAATCTAGAACTTCATCGTCGCACCGACGAAATACTGCCGGCCCACGACGTCGTAGAGCTGCACGTTGGTGTTGGCATCGCCGCCAGCGGCAAACCCCAGGATGGGAGGCTGCTTGTCGGTCACGTTGTTGACGCCGGCAAACAGCTCCAGGTTCTCGATCGGCGAGACCGAGGCATAGATGTCCCAGTACAAGGTGTTCGGGATCGTTCCCGCCTCGTTGGGAGTGGAGAGCGGCGAAAGCTCCACGTCTCCGATATAGCGGAACTGGTTGCGAAGATTGAAGGGCCCGCTCGAATAGCCGACGGTGAGGAAGGCTCGCAGATCCGGCGTGATCCGGACGCTGTCGCTGGAGCAAGGCCCGCCGTAGAAGCCCGCGCATTCTTCCTGCGGAAGCCCGGCCAAGGGAATCGTGCTGTCCTCGAACTGGAAGCTCGTCACGAACTGCAGGTTGAGGCGCGCGCCCTCGTTGGACAAAGCGAGGAAGGGAACATCCATGACGTAATTGGCGGTGACGTCGAGGCCCCTCACCTTTCTGCTCGCCACGTTTAGCAGCGGGGCTCGCACGATGTCGAGATTGCCCGAGGCGTTGCGGGTGATCGCCTGGCAGGCGAGGCTCTGCGCATCCAGCGTCTGGAAGCAGGTGTTGATCAGCTGCTGCGCGCTGACTTGCGCAATCGCGTCCTTCACCTTGATGTCGAAATAATCGACTGTGATGGATAGGCGCGGGATGAAGGGCGGCTGCACGACGACCCCGAACGTCATCGTATCGGCGGTTTCCTCCGTGAGATCGGGATTGCCGCCGGACTGCGTGCTGAAGCCTTGGCTGGCTCCCACTTCGAGCGTATCGATGAATTGCGGCGGCACACCCTGCGCGAGGCACAGCTGCTTTTGGGCAGCAGTTGGACTGTTCACCCGCACGCACGGATCGCGGCCACCGACAAACCCGGCCTGCGGCGGAGCGAACAATTCGTCGAGATTGGGAGCGCGGGTGGCGCGGCTATAATTGCCGCGAAGGCGCATCCAATCGGTTACTTCCCAGTCGGCGGCCGCCTTCCAGGTGAAGACGCCGCCTACGGTCGAATATTCGGCATAGCGGACGGCCCCTTCCAGCGCGAAACTCTTGATCAGCGGCAGGTCTTTCAAAATGGGCACTCGAACTTCGCCGAAGAATTCGTGAAGCTTGATCTTGCCGCTGTTGATCACCGGCGGAATGGTCGTCGCGGCAAGATCGTTGTTGAGCGCGGTCTCATCGGGCCGAGTGGAAAAGGCGTCCTCGCGATATTCGGCCCCGAGCGCGACTGCGATCGGCCCGGCGGGCAGTTCGAACAGATCGCCCGCAAGCTGCGCCCCGGCGATCTTGCGCGTGAACTGATTGTCGGTCGTCGTATTGACGCTGAGGAAGTTCGCCTGTTCCGGCGTAAGCGTGTTCGTGCCGAAGATATTGACGGGGACACAATTCGGTATCTCGCGATTCCGGCACTGCGGCACCCCATTGACGAGGATGACGTCGAGACCGGCCGTGGTGCGCGAGCGGGACAGGAGGTTTTCCCGCGTCGAGCGGACATCCGACCTCTGGTATTGGAAGAAGGTGTCCCACTTCCAGGTACGGGGGCCGAAATCGATGTCGCCTCGAACGCCGCCGGTCAGCCCGAAACTGTCCGAGACGTAACGCACCGTGCGGGGACCGAACTCCTCGAAGCGGCGGCCGACGTTGCGCAGCGTGAAGATGCCGTCGCCGTCCGGATCGAAGAAGGTCCGATTGGCGGCAAAGAAGTTGCGTTGCACCGGCGTGAAAAGCGGGTTGGTGTCGGCGTTGGGGATCAAGACC
>JAESFL010000627.1_pt1 | contig 21740 bp, 24 predicted proteins | sample 9269401 | NCBI WGS metagenome assembly JAESFL01 (sample SAMN14506025, study PRJNA617098) | algae metagenome | isolation source: Gloeocapsa sp. UFS-A4-WI-NPMV-4B04 and co-occurring heterotrophs from desert... | place: USA: Utah | collected 2006-10-01 | reverse complement strand
TATCCTCGTTCATGGTCCGCCCTCCTTTGCTTGGGGCTCGGCTCGGCACTCGAGCAACCCCCGACTGCTCACGCTGCAAAGGCTAAGGGCGGGCCGCCCCGGGGACCACGGTCATAACGTCTAGCTCGGGCTTTGTCGAAGAACCAAAACAGGCGTGCCATGACACTCCTCATGATCAGCCAAACTCAATCAGGAGCAAAAAACCTAAATTATAACAATACTTTGTATGGGTTCCCTAACTTAGAGCCCGGACCGAAATGGGTTGAGTGGCTGGGATGGGGGTGATTCCAAGGGGTTGCTGAAGCCTGACTGGGAAGCGCCATGTGGACCCCAGCCACTCGGCGGCAGCATAGCCGCGATGGGTTGCGATACGAAACAGACCTGACCGATGCCGAATGGGCTCTGATCGATCCCCTGATGCCTGAGCCTCGTCAGCGGGGACGCCCACGCGCGTGGGCGCTGCGGGAGATCGTGAATGCAATCTTCTATATCCTGCGCGGCGGGATCGCATGGCGTCTCCTGCCGACGGACCTGCCGCCCCGAACCACCGTCTATCGCTGGTTTGCGCTTTGGCGTGATACGGGGCTGTTCGAGCGCATGAACCACCTCCTCGTCATGGCGGACCGGGAGCGGGTCGGACGAGAGGCATCGCCCAGTGCTGCCGTGATCGACAGCCAGTCGGTCAAGACCACCGAGAGCGGCGGCCCTCGAGGCTACGACGCGGCCAAGAAGGTGAAGGGCCGCAAGCGGCAGGTGATGGTCGACACGGATGGACGTGGTCTCGTCCTGGAGCCCCAGCCCGCTGACGTGCAGGACCGGGATGGGGCTCCGGTTGTGCTGCGCCTGTCGCGCCTCTCCTTCCCCTTCATGGCCAAAGCGTTTGCTGACATGGGCTATGCTGGTGAAAGGCCAGCGAACGCCACCTCGATCACCATCGAGATCGTCAGGAAGCTGCCGGATCAGATCGGGTTTGCGGTTCACCCGCGCCGTTGGGTCGTCGAGAGGTTCTTGGCATGGATCAGCCGCAACAGGCGGCTCTGGAAGGACCCAGAGGCGACGCTGGCCTCCGCAAGAGCCTTCCTCTACGCCGCTTCCGTCATGCTCCTCACCCGCCGATTGGCCCGAGCCTCATGAATTTCGGTCCGGACTCTTAATGGCGGAGAGGTCGAATTTTTGATGGCTTATTTGCTTGGACGATGAGTGTCTTCGAGCTATATTGTAAGGTGCTTTTTAACACGGGGGTTGTGATGCCTATGCGGATTGTTGCTCTTATCCTCCTTACATTTTGCAGCATAGGATGGAACCAGGCAGTAGGTGTCTCTGAGTTGGTGCTCGAGAGCGCTACCACGAGAAATTCAATCGGCGAGCAACCAGCCTCCCATATATTGATAAGTCAGGCTAGTTCCTGCCCGCAAGGACAAGGTCGTTGCGGGGGTTGATACTGCTTAACGATCAATCAAATTGATGATCAAATGAACGACCTTCAGGCCTATTGCCAAGCGTACATATGCCTCAAGGTCTGGAATACGTATTTTGCCTTTACTCCAATTTATTTGCTATTTCTTACATTCGGGATTGCCTCATTGCTGCTCTTCTCATCTCAGATGATTAGGCAGCCAACATACCTTTCGGTTGAAAAAAATGATCCAATCGGCCTGTTTCCTCCACAATATCTCACATTCCAAGCAAAGTATCGGTTGGCCTCGCTCACATACGCGATGCTTCTGTTTCTGTTCTACTTTTCATTTGTTATAATCCTTGATCAGCCGGGCGTCGATTTGGCCCAATGGATGAAGGTCAAGGCGGCCCAAATAGCACCGAAGGAATTCGTGATTGACGGGACCCCTTGGCAGGTTAAACATCTAGATCAAACCGTTCCACTACTGCTGGCCTTTATGCTTATCGGACTTCTTCCTCGAATCGCGGCAATCGAGATTTACGAGAAGCGCTTGCGTGAATGGATTCACGAGATTTTCCTCATTCCGGCTCTTGGCCGGGCTACCGCGAGCCGTATAGAAAACGCACCGATCAATCCTACCGAACAGCCTGAGCCTCCATTAGAGCTGGCAGAGATTGATGCAGCCGGTGATCTCCTGTCGAGCGATACATACGAGACGTTGTCGCGGTTGGCATTTCTAACGAATGTTCCTGATAAACTACAAGCTAACCTATCAGCTGCACAATTTTTCGATACTGCACATCTCGCGACGCACGAAGCCAGGTTTAAGGGGGCTGAGGCATTTGCAAAATCTTTCAGTTCCAATGTCAGAGCCGCGTCTGAGCTAGTAAATGCAACGACGGGGAGCGATGCTGCTCTCTCGCTCATCTCAGGACGTTTGAAAGCCGATCATGAGGTTCTGCAAAGCGAAGTTCGATTTCTCTCTCTAGTTATCGCCGGTGCTGTGCTCCGCCAAGCCAGAAGTGAGGAGCAGATTAACCGAGGTCTAAAGAGTATAGGTCTGCAGTCCACCCAGCAAGATCTCGTGAGCAGTGCTGCTGACAAAGCTATCTATATTTCCACATGGGTGGCGATTGCATATTGGATCTGGAGAGTATTAACTGATGCCACTCCAATTCTTGTTTCCGAGCAGTCAAATAGCATGACTTTATTCGCGGAACATATTATCGCTGACACTATCGACGGAGTGATCACCTTTTTTATCTATGTAGCGGTCATTTTTTCTGCAATGAGATACCGTAGCAAAAAACGTAAGCTGGGAGAATGGGGAGACAGAGCACGCTCAACAAATTGTTTCAAGCTTGTTGTGGTGTCCGTCATCGCGGGCGCAGTTGCGATATTCTCATATCAAGCAGTTCTTTTCGGAGTTATAAATGTCCCACACGGCGGAACCAACTGGTGGAACATTGCGCGTCTAAGTTTCTCGCAGTCACTTTACGCGGCAGTGGTGGCATTGCTGGTCGCGCTACTAACCGACCGTGAGGAGGGAGTATCAAAAGGAGTGATATCGCTCGTTCTTAGTCTTCTCGCGTGTGCGTTTTTTGCGTTTCTGTCTGGATTCTATCTCGGTTATGTTCAGGCTCTTATTTTTAATGCAGCTGAAGCTAGTGATGGACGTGCACCGGCAGGTATTAGTGCCGAGCAGTGGCAAGATGCTTTCGGAACTGGACTGCTCGGGCTGTGGATCATATTTGTTGTTGTGATGGTACAATTTCGACAGGTCTTTCAGCTAACATCTTTAGGCGCATCTATGTCGCTCTGGTTGCCCAAGCCCTGACGTTCGGCAAATCGTACCTCAAGAATCCCATAATTCGTGGACAATCGCGTTCCAGGGTACGCTTAAGCAGATACCCGCGTACACGATGTTGTAATCTGATTTGTGGCACGCTTCATAATGGCCTGCCCCATTAATTGGACCCCTGCTGCGAAACCGATGCAGTGGCGACCGCCTGGACCCCAACACTAGAGTGTAGCCCATCTTCCTCTTTAGAAGTCGCAGGGCCTCGGTGACAGTGAATGAGCCCATCTTGTTGTCGAAGCCCCGAGCCGTGGCGCGGTCGCCCATAAGGAGCTGGAACTCGTACCGGAAGGTGGCAACGTCACCCAGTTTCTGAGGGCGGTTGCGGTTGGCGATGATTGCAGCGAGCCGCTCACGATCATCAGGAGCAAGGATCACGCACGAGGTCTGGGTCATAATGCCAAACTCGCACGCACCCACCCGCTCGTGAATCCTCCGAATGTGTAAACGCACTAGGAACGACACAGGGTACTTTTTGCCCGCGTTGTTCGGGCGATTTGACCGCAGAAGCTTCGTCCCGCCTCTGGCAACTTGCCCCCACTTGCCGGGGCGGTCCGGCGCTTTGGGGTGGTTGCGCGATGCACTCGCAGGACCTTCATACACGTAGAATGCTTCGAACGGCCGAGGCGGCCTCCTATTGCGGCTCGAGTTCCTCAACTTTGGAAAAGCTGCGCCTCACCGGTGGGGGCCCGCGCTACATCAAAATCGGTCGTCGGGTCGTTTATGATCCCGCAGACCTCGACGAGTGGCTCATCGCCAACCGGCGTGCTTCGACCTCGGGAAACATCTTGATCCCTCTAAGGGCGCGGCCCTCCGTTCAGAGAGCTGACAACTTCACATCGGGCGAGCCGCGCCGGACCAGAACTGTCCGACGGCAAGCCCCGCGCTGCGACGGCGGCAAAGGATCAACATCATGACCGTGACCGTTTGCTACCCTTTTGGGTGGACAGCGGGGCTGTGTCCGCTGCTGAGCACAATCCTCTTGAAGTTTGCGGTTGAGCAAGTCGTACCCGTTGCAGGGCAAGCGCGAGTACTGCCGCAGCACTTAGCGCTCGTACCTCGCCCCCATCGCCTGATAGCCGACTCCATGGCTGCTCCTGAGGCGGAGGTACGTCATGACTGACACGACGCCCCTCGGCCTACCTACCGCTGGGCGCAGTCGCGATGAGCAGGTTCACGAGCCCAGGCTGGGGACAGCGCTCTCCCTCGCTCGGCAGGGAATTCCAATCCTTCCGTGCAACGCTCGCACCAAGCAACCCCTGACGTCGCACGGCTTCAAGGAAGCGACCACTGACGAAGCCGTAATCCGCGATTGGTGGACTCGGTGGCCTGAGGCCATGATCGGGACGCCGACGGGCAAGATCACGGAGCTCTTCGTCATCGACCTCGACACAAAGAGCGATGGGCTGGGGCACTTCGCAGCTCTATGCCGGGAGCATGGCAATGTCCCTGCAACACGAACCTCGACTACCCCGAGTGGCGGACGTCACCTATTCTTCCGCTACCCGCAGGGTTGCTTTATCGGCAACTCGGCCGGCAAGCTCGGACCAGGGATCGACGTGCGCGGCCAGGGTGGGTACGTCATCCTTCCCCCTTCGAAGCGCCACGACGGAGCGGCTTATCGCTGGGACACGTCCAACGGAAGCTTGCCTGTCGCCGACGCACCTGCGTGGTTGCTCAACCTAGTTGCCCGCCCAGCTCCCCCTGGGTCTACAGTTACTGGCGCAAATGATTCGAGGGTTAACTGGGCAAAAGCAGCTCTCCATGATGAACTTAAGCGCGTCGTGAACGCGCAGGAGGGTGAGCGTAACACCGCCCTGAACCACGCTGCCTTCGCGCTCGGGCAGATTGTAGCCGGAGATGCGCTCGCGCATGAGGAGGTGAGAGCTCGTTTGCTCGCAGCTGCAGGTGCGGTGGGGCTCCCAAACGCGGAGGCCGAGCGCACGATTAAGAGTGGCATGACAGCCGGGGCCCGTGAGCCTCGCCCCCGTCCAACCAATGTCCGGGCGGGCAGACCTGATCAACGGGAGGTCACGCCTCCAAGCGAACCTCTTCCCCTTTTCCCAACCTTGCCCTCGGCCGAAACTTATCCATTAGATGCATTAGGTCCAGTCCTGTCGCGTCCGGCCCAGGCCATTGCTCGCATGGTCCAGGTACCCGATGCGATCGCAGGTCAGTCGGTGCTGGCGGCAGCCTCACTTGCTGCGCAGGCCCTTGCGGATGTGCGCCTAACCTACGGCCAGCGCCGACCGCTGTCGCTCTTCTTTGTCACGGTCGCAGCGTCGGGCGATCGCAAAAGCACCGCCGATAATGAAGCACTTCGGCCCATCCGCGAGCGCGAGAAGGCATTGAAGGAGGTCCATGAGCGCGAGTATGCCAACTGGCGCATTGCTCACGCTGCCTGGGCGGCCGAGAAGCGCAAGATCGAGAGCAAACGGAACCTCGACTTCACTGCGCGCAAAGACGCACTGCAGGGGCTCGGGCCCGAACCCGAGCAACCGCTTCTGCCAATGCTGACCGCACCCGATCCAACTGTGGAAGGCCTTGCCCGCGTCTGGCTAGAGGCACCCGGCTCGCTCGGGATCTTCTCGACAGAGGGCGGACAGTTTTTCGGCGGGCACGGCATGTCGCCAGATAACAAGCTGAAAACTGCGGCCGCCCTTTCAGCCTACTGGGATGGACTTGGTCATCGCCGGATCCGAGCCGTCGATGGCTACACGGACCTAACTGGACGTCGGCTCGCTACGCACCTAATGGTGCAACCCGATGCAGCCGTGGCCTTCTTGGGCGACCCGGTTCTGCGGAGCCAGGGCTTGCTGTCACGATGCCTCGTGGCCGCGCCCGAGACGCTAGCTGGAACTCGCTTATACCAAGATCCGGATCAAGCTGACCTCGCCACGATCCGAGACTATTCAGTGCGCCTGAGTGAGATACTAGACACACCCTGGCCGCTCGCCAGAGGAAAACGAAACGAATTGGAGCCGCGCGAGCTAACTCTCACGCAAGAAGCAGCTACAGCACTCAAGCTATTCGGTGACCACGTAGAGCGCCAATGTGGGCTGGATGGTGAACTGGCCCCTGTACGCGACTTTGCTGCGAAAGCGGCGGAGCACGCTTCTCGCATCGCGGGTGTCCTGAGCATCATCGAGGACACACAGGTTCAGGAGATCGGCTCCGAAGCAATAGCGTGCGGTATCAGACTCGCTGAGTGGTACCTTGTTGAGGCATTGCGCCTGCATGGAGCAATACGTGCAGACGCCAGGCTTGTTAGGGCGCAGCGCCTCCTCGACTGGATCAGGCGCCAGGCTGAGCCACTTGTTGATCTGAGGACCATTCTCCGCCGCGGGCCGATGGACTTACGTACGAAGGACGCCGCCGAACCGGCTCTAAACACGCTCCTTGCCCACGGCCAAATCCTTGAGGTTAGCAATCGCCCACGTACTTTCCGGCTTGCGGAGGATCGCCCGTCGTGAGCTATCAGCGCTTTGACTTGGCAGCTGCCCTTAGAAGTTGGGAAACAGCCCTTGCGACAGTTGCGACAAACGCGACAGATCCAGGTGCCCCATCGGAAACTGTCGCGAGTGTCGCTACTGTCGCAATCTCTCTCCTTGATCCTACACCCCCGGCGAACGAGGCGCAGACACGCTTCGGAAATGGGGAGGGCGTGCCGCAAGACTTGCAGCTGTCGGATGCAGCCTGGGACACAGACGATTGGCACGCCTACTTTGCAGAGCGAGCCGCCGTTCTTGAGTTCGACTACGGCCTCAGCCGAGAAGACGCGGAAGGGCACGCCTTTAGGGACACCGTAGTGCAGTGGCTTTGTCGATACCCCGCCCAAGTGTCGAACCCGGCGTTAGGCTGTGTTCATTGCTGCTCCCGGGATCAAGCCGGTAATACTCTCCTGCCATTACTCGCTGAAGGTGGCCACGTTTGGGTGCATGATCGATGTTGGGAGCCCTGGAATGCGGCCCGTCAGCGCCAGGCGGCGGACGCACTTTACCAGCTTGGGCTTCGAGTTAGCTCCCCATGCCCTCAGCATTGAACATTAGGGCGAAGTCAAATGCTCTCGATCGTGGGGAGAACAACCGGAGTATGTCAGCAGAGCCTGCTAAAGCACGCCGCTAGTCGGCGGCAGTCTTACTCTCGATAGTCATCCTTCCCAATAGTAACGCGGCGCCCACTTCGTCTGACCTAGCAGAGGCTTACGTCCCTCGACAGCCTCGTCGCGACCTGTTCCTGGAGCTTGACCAATGACCCGTAACCTCACGACACTTAAGAGCGAGCCCGAAGAGCTCGTCGAGGGCATGACTGATGAAGACGCTGGGGAGTTGGTGCTGGCTGCTGCTGACGCAGAGCGAGACCTCCCAGGCAGCGGATCCGAATACCTCCGCCACGCCCTTGCTCCCGTTCCCTGCCCTGAGATGGGCGCCGGTCACGAGCTCGTGCTGCCGACCGATAGCCCAGGTCAGAGTGTCCTCCGCAAGACGCTCGATCAGCCGACCTTTGTCTCTGCGAATGCCAGCCGCACCCGGCTCGCTCTCGCCCAGAAGACGGGCTCCGTCACGATGGCGCTCGACATGGCGGAGACCATTGGGGCTCAAAACAGTGCTGAGCAGATGCTGGCCCACCAGATGGCAGCGGCTCATGCCAATGCGATGCGTCTCCTCGAGCGCATGCAGGACGTGACCCGTGACAAGTACATGACCTCTGATGAGAGCGTGAACACCGGAGTTGCCAGGCTTGCAGGCGCAGCCGCCCGGCTGATGTCCTCCTACCAGCAGGGCCTGCTGACGCTCCACCGCCTGCGGACTGGTGGGCGGCAGGAGGTGCGGGTCATTCACCAGCAGGTGCAGGTGAACGAGGGCGGCCAGGCCGTGGTGGCCGGCAGTATGGGAGGGGGGCCACCCCGCCGAAAGCAGCGGGGGGCAGGAGATGAAAATGAGCGATGAACCCCATGTCCCCGACTGGCAGACCGCTCTCGCCGAGGCGGAATCAGCGGCTCGATGTGGTGCCAAAAGCCGCAGGAGCGGCAGCCCCTGTGAGCAGCCCGCGATGCCGAACGGCCGCTGCCGCTTGCATGGTGGCAAGAGCACAGGCCCACGCACCCCGGAGGGCCTGATGCGGAGCCGCAGAGCCAGATGGAAGCACGGCTACTACTCGGCCGAAGCAAAAGCGGAGCGCGCGGATGCCCGAGCGACCATGCGCCAGCTGCGGGAGCTCGACGCCCTGCTGCAGGTCATCTCCAACTCTCGCCCTCCAAGGCAGCCCTCATGATGAAGTATCGCTCTCCTGCCGTTACAGCCCAGCGCATCGAGCCCAGCGACAGCCCTGATTACTTCCCTACCCCACCGTGGGCCACCAGGGCTCTCCTCGAGCACGTGCTCGACAAATCTGCCGTGGCGAGCCTGACCTGCCTCGAACCTGCCTGCGGCGCAGGCCACATGGCTAAGGTGCTGAAGGAGTACTTCGGGGAGGTTGGCGCGTCCGACGCGTACCACTACGGCTATGGCGAAGTCCGAGACTTCCTCCTGCAGCCCTACGGACCGAGTGCTTTCGACTGGGTGATCACGAACCCACCGTTCCGCCTGGCTGAGCGTTTCATCCACGAAGCCCTTCGTGTGGGCCGCAGGGGCGTCGCGATCCTGGCTCGGACGGCCTTCAACGAGGGTGTCGGACGCTACGAACGCTTGTTCCGGGACAATCCGCCCGCCATGGTGGCGCCGTTCAGCGAGCGTGTCCCGATGCTGAAGGGCCGTCTCGACCGCAACGCGACAACAGCAACGAGCTATGCTTGGTTTGTTTGGGATAAGAGCCACAGGTCGGGTCAGGCTCAGACCAAACAGGTGCCGCCATGCCGCAAAGAGCTGGAGCGAGACGACGACTACCTCTCTGACCTGGCGGTCAGCAAACCCGTAGGCATGGAGGCAGAACCACTGCCTGATCGCGCCCGCAGGAAACCTGAGCAGTTGGTTTTGCTCTGACCCTTTGGTTGAAGGACATAGATAATAAACGTCCAGGGAATCCTCGACCGGCAGAGCCAGACATTCTGGGTTGCGAAGTATATGGGTGTTGATCGTGCTCCCGGATCTGGCGCAGGAGGTCGGACGAAGTCGGAGCTGCGACTGGCCAGGGTGCCACCTCGTGGCGGGGACCCTCTGCCATTAGAGCGAGCCTCTGTGTCATACCGCCAAGGGGGACCATTCCTATGCCACACACATAGGGTCTTGCGTTGTGGCAGTGATTTGCCACAATGCCCAAGGTTCCTCTGTCATCACCATGGCCCTGGAGGAGTGGTACGATGCTGATTGGCTACGCACGAACCTCAACCCTGGAGCAGGAGGCGGGCCTTGAGGCTCAGAGGCGGGAGCTGACGGCTCTTGGCGTGAAGAGGCTGTTCACCGAGCAGACGAGTAGCCTTGGCCCTCGTCAGGCTCTCGAGGAGGCGATCGGCTTTGCGAGAGAGGGTGACACCCTCGTGGTCACAAAGCTGGATCGCCTTGCTCGGTCTGTGAGCCACCTGGGTGAGCTGGTCGAGCGTCTCAGGTCCAAGGGTGTGGCCTTGCGCATCCTCAACCTTGGGATCGACACCAGCACGGCCACAGGGGAGCTGGTGTTGAACGTCATGGCCTCCATCGCTCAGTTCGAACGCGCGATGATGCTGGAGCGGCAGAAGGAGGGTGTGCAGAAGGCGAAGACTGAGGGCAAGTACAAGGGCCGAGCCCCGACGGCGCGGCGTCAGTCCGACCGCATCAAACAGCTCAAGCTCCAGGGCATGAGCACGAAAGAGATCGCAGAGCAGCTCGGGGTGAGCCAGCGCAGCGTCTTTCGCATGCTGTGTAGCCCACTCTGAGGGTCAGAGCATTGTTACCCTGGAGCGAGGCGGCCGATTAGGCCAGCTGCACCGGCACCGTAATGCACCGATGCAGGGCCTTTCTTGTGGGGTGGTTGGATTGAGGCAACAACAGCCTTGTTCTCTCAGTGATGCTGACCTTAGCTGTCAGGGCGCAACGCTGGAGGCATCTTTATGGCTCGCTCACCACGGAAAACCCCTTCGAAGGCTCGCGCTGGAGGCAAGGCGCGGGGCGGCTCATCCAAGAGCACGACATCATCCAAGAAGGGAGCCGCGACGGGCAGCTCGAAGCGTGCGGCTCCTCGATCAGCTGCACCCTCGCGGAGCATGTCCAAGGCTCCTGTATCCCGCAAGGGTGCCGCCTCGAAAGGTGCTACGAAGCGCGCGTCAACACGCGGTCAAGGACGCAAGACACAGTCTCAATCTGAGAGTTGGGCAACGAGCATCGGCTCACTGCTCGCATCACAGCCCGGTCGTGACATCCTGGCTGAGGTGTTGGATGCAGCCGCTGGGGTACTACGCCGGGACCGTGGAGGCGAGCCGGTCACGGGTGCGGTAAATGCAGCCACTGAGACAGCAGCCAATGCAGTAAGTACAGCAGCTGATGTTGGTGCCGATGTTGCTGCTGGGGCAGTGGATGCAAGTACGCAGATTGCGTCTGCGGCTGCGGACATGGCCGGCACTGCTGCGGCAGCCCTAACAACCATGGCGACTGATGCAGTGCTCGGGATGCTTCCAGGTGGAGATGACGATCCCGGCGAGGCACAGCGCAGCTGAGGTGGGGGTAGTCGCAAGCGCAAGAGCGACGACAATGAGGGAACATCCTCTTAACTGCCCTCCCGATGGTCTCAGCACGGACCGCGTTGCGTATCAGGCCCGTTCCGCGCCCTGCGCACTTGCCCCGCCCACTGCTCTGATGCAGACTCTGGTGCCTTGGCTGGCGGATCTACCCTAGCCGGCGGGTCCTCTAGTCGCGCTTTGGTCTTCGGTGGCGCAGGAGCTTGAGGCGAAGGAGCCTCAACCTGCTTGTCGTCAATCTGCCTCACCTCCAGCCCAAGCGCTTTGGCATGCTGGAAGTTTAGCCACTGCATGCCCTCGGGCGGAGCCTTCGTGGCGAAGATAATGAACTGTTGGGAGAGGCCGAGCGAGTTGAGATATGCTCCCACCAGAGCATTGGCGGCGCTGTCCACTTCGGGCTTGCCTCTCTCCATCCGAAAGCCGGCGTGGAAGCCTACGCGAGCCGCCGAGGACATGGCCCGTATACGCCCACCGAGCCACGCCAAGGCGCAGGCTGACGCGCAGTAGACATCGTCCGGCACGAGGGTTCCGTAGCCTTTCAGACGGGTGATACGCCCGATCTCCATCCCAGCATGGAGATTGCCGCCCTCACATCCGAGCGCCACCAAAGCATCTGGGATTCTGATGACGAGGTCGGCAAATTTCTTTTCGTCACCAAACTCAAGCCGACCCTCGATGATGATCAAGTGGAAGTCTTTGCCCTTGATTGGTTCACTTGTGATGACGGCGCCCAGCACTGGATTCGCGGAGGAGAGCCATATGAGGAAGAGACCCACTCCTGCGCGCATGAGAGCTACCCAGCCAGACGTCAATTGATCATGTACCGTTTCCGAGCCGGCCGACCAGAGCCGATGTGCAGGCTCTACAAATTTTGCGGCGATACTTATCCTTCGATCAGCCGAATAGGTGCGCGGAGCGATGGGTACCCCAACCAACTCAACGGGCCGTTGCTTCTCCCCTTGTCCTGACCTGATCCTCATCCATCTGCATTTAGATCCGTCCCGCGGGAGGCAGGCTACTCAACAGGGGACGGCAATTTTCACAAACAGAACCTGTGGTAAGCTTGGCAATACACTGTTAAGGTTCTTCACCGGCAGTTCCTTCCCGTTGGGCTGACGGTCGCAACGGATACGGGTTAGTAGAAAAGAGCAAAGCCAATGAGGACTGCACTTGCGCTTATTCTGGTAGTAGCAACATCGTCAGCAGCGTTTTCCCAGTATAATAATAGAAACTATGGGTATGGGACTGGCTCAAATCCATCCAGCGGTTATGTACAAGGCTATTCACGAAGTGATGGGACTTACGTTCAGCCGCACTATCGCACAAATCCCAACAACACTCAACTTGACAATTACAGCACATCAGGGAATTATAACCCTTATACAGGCAAGACTGGCCACCGCAGTGTTTTGGACGACTGATGGCAACTAGTCCTCCCCTCCCCGAGGGGAGGACTACTCACTCATTTAATGAGCTATTGGAGACCGAATTCCTCAGCAATCAATTTCCTTCTTGATAGCTTCGACTTGTGAGAGTGATCGGCAAACGTTCTCACAAGGTATTCCATCTCCGTCTCCGTCGGCGCGCCGATAGCCTCCGCACCAGAGCTCAACGGCCTCCCGGCAGGACGATACCGTCTGGCAGGTGCCACCCCGCTGCGCAACCGCCTGCCAAGGGGTTTGCGCCAGCTGTTCGGCCGCTAGGGCCGGTACGCACATCGCCACACAGGCTACCGTGACCAGCACAATCCCTCGCATTGTCGTCTCCACGCTGCTCCATTGCAGCCTGCGACGGGAAATGGCGGATTCGCAAGGGATCAGGCGAACGGGTTCTTGACCTGCTGGGGTGTCTCGGGCGCGGGCACTTCCGCTGGCAGGGCTTTGTTCTGCGAGAGCGTGCGCACCAGCGCATCCAGGACAACTTTCAGCTCGCGGGCCTTCTTCAGGCCCGCCTTGTCGCGCGTCACATCTATCGAGCCATAGATCGACACCTTGTCGGTGCCGTTCTCAATGGTGAGGTCGCCCAGGCTGAGCGACTGCGCATCGTCGGCGAAGGGCTGAAACTTTTTCGTCATCGCCGCCCCAGTTTGTCGATCGCTTCGAGAATGCCCTCTACAAAGTCGTTGTCCTGTGCACCCGCCTCAGGTCCGGGCTCCGCGGGCGCAGGTCGCCTCCGGGGCGCACCCGCCTCCGCGCCGGGTCGACGGCGCAGGGTCGGGCGCGGCAGGTCCGCAGCAGCGTCTTTCACCGCCTGCGCCAGACCGGGGAAGATCTCGATGCCGGACATCGCCTCGATCCGGCTCAGGGGCACGATCTCGTAATCCTCGCCGGATCGGTTCTCTGCGAAGTAAGCCCCAGCGGTCTGCGTTTGCGGATCGTAGACGGCCTTGAAGACGTGCGTCGGCACCAGGATGCGCCCTTTTAGGCTCTGCAGGTTCTCGCCGATGAACATGGGCCCGGTCACGACGTAGAGATCCCCGCGCCTGGCGGAGAAGTCGCGCACGGCGTGTTCGATGCTCTCCCAGAGGTTCCGGTTCAGGTCCGGGTCCTGCGGGACCATGTTGGCCAGCGAGAAGGACTCGTCCATCGCCTGAGGTGTGGTCATGTCCCCTGCTGGCGCCATGTGGCCGCGGTCGAAACCACTGCGGGTATAGTCGGAGAGTTCCGCCCGTTCCCCCGCTGGGATGCTCGGATCAGCATGGAAGGAGTTGGTGCGCTTCAGGTCGCGCGCCGCACGGGCACGCTCTGGCGTGAGGTGCTGGGCGGTCCAAAGTGGCGTGCGGGTCAGGCCGGAGTGCAAGAGCGCGAACTCCGTGTAGCAGACCCGCCGGGTGCGGGGCTCGAGCTTCGGGTTGGTAAGGCGGGGCTCCCGGCTTCGCAGGAAATGCTCTGGGCAGTCCAGCGCCGCGGCGGCCCCGGACACCGCCAGCGTGGTAGCGGCCAGAGCTGCCGCAAGGAGGGTGCTGAAGCGTCTCACGTGGCCTTCCAAACGGACCGGACACTACTTGGCCCAGAACCGCCGGAGAGCAGATAGGAGGTCGGCCGGCGCATTCCAGAGGCTCAGCAGCACGCGGCGGAGCTTCGTGCGCTTGGGACGGCTGAACTCCGCCATTGTCCTCAGGCCATAGCGATCGAGATCCTGCTGGGAGAATAGCGGCCTTGCCTTACGGCTGGAGCGGGGTCTCAGCGGGTTCTGATCGAATGTCACTGCGCACTCCCTTTGAGCTTACCGACACTCTGTCCAAGTCGCCTTGCCACGAGATTGAACCGCCCCCGGATGTGATCGCCCAAGGCTGTCGACCGGGCGGTCTGGCCATCCTCAAAGCCGATCGCATAAACTTGGACGAACTTCCTCATCTCATCGTACGGAGTGCTCTCGGGTAGGGAAAACCGGAGCTGCCCGCGGCTGTAGATGCAGGTTCGAAGCCCGCCCTCATCCTCCTCGTGCATGACCTTGTAGATCTCGCCGCTTACTTCGACTTCAAAGGGCTCGGTGGTGTCTGGCATCGTCTCACCTCTTCGCTTAGTGTCCCCGCGCCACCCGGGTCAGAGCTTCACATCTACACATTACCAACGGAGTAGCCTCGGAGGCTCTTACGTTTGCGCAGCGCCAGGCCAGCTGCTGTCATGTACACGTCCACAGGCCTATGTGGTCGATCGCGTTCACGATTTCCCGCAGCGACCAAGCCCAGGGACGTCCTCTCTGATGGGGTTTGGGCATGAGAGGCTCGATCAGAGCCCACTCGGCATCGGTCAGATCCGTTTCATATCTCAACCCGTCGCGGCTATGCTGCCGCCGAGTGGCTGGGGACCAAACTTCATCGGCGAGTCCTAACGTGAGCAAACCTTCTTCGAAGCGCTGATGGATCCGTCATTGCAGACGAACTTGCCATTGCGGCAGGCAGCAACGCCGCCTTTCTTCCCTGAGCACGGGGTGTTTCGTGCTTCAGCGTAGGACATGAACGAGATCGTAGCGCAGGTCAGAACAGCAAGCGTTAATCCAAGTTTCTTCACAGTGTGCCCCTCAGCTGCCTAACGTATCTGTGCCGCCGATCTTGGAGAAAAATTACAAGATGAGGGTTTGCCAGTCAAAACTATTCCTGTCGAGGCAGCATAGGTCGCCTCTGCCGCTTGGATCGCCAGGATGATCTTCCCTCGAGTTGGTGGACGCCTTTGATAAGGTCTTGGCGAGCGAGGAAGGTGTTCGATGGCGAAGACGAGACGGGAGTTTACGGCTGAGTTCAAGCCACCCTCGCTCCTTTAGCGTGAGCAGCGCCCAGGAACTCCCACGCGACCTCATCGCGTGGGTCCGGCAGCTCCCCACATTCTATGAGGATGAGCGCCGCTACTACGTTCATGCGGGCGTGCACCCGATGCGGTCCTTGGCGGACCAGAACGATCAGGACCGGCTCTGGATCCGTGAGCCGTTCCTGGAGGTCGAGCATGACTTCGGCAAGCACATCGTGCATGGCCACACCCCGCTGCGGACGCCCTCACCCGACGAGCGCCGTTTCCGCACGAACTTGGACACCGCGGCTGTGTTCGGCGGAGCTCTGACGGCTGGTGCGTTCACCGCAGAGCAGGACCACGCCCTCGTGTATCTGCGCGTCCTGGCAGACGAGGCCATCTAATCACAAAGCCAGACTGAGATCAGGGCAGGATAATTGCTGTACCCAACGGCAACACGGGCGAGGATCGGTGAAGGCACGCATGAGAGCATCAAACACCGCTCACCTCGATCATGGTTGTGAATGGGCCACTCCATCGTAACGCTTCATTAACTATACCTCTCCCAATCCTCAGGTCCGCCCGTGGGTGTCACAGGATGATGCCTCTTGGCCTACCTGCGGCCCAAACCCGTCGCCTAACAAAGGTCCCTCAAGAGATGCATGCCCTCCCCGCGGCTCAGTCGTTCCACAGCTTCTTCCTCGGCGGGTTTGAGTGTTCGACCCATCGGCGGCAAGACGGACATCGGCTTGATCTTCTCGCCGCAACAAGGCACAGCCGCTTCGTTGTGGAGGATTACCAAGCGCTTGCGCGGCAGGGCATCTCCACTGTCCGAGACGGCCTGCGGTGGCACCTCATCGAAATTGCCCCCGGCCAGTACGATTGGTCCAGTCTGACGCCGATGCTGCACGCTGCGCGTGGCTGCGGTACTCAGGTGATTTGGGATCTCTGTCACTACGGCTGGCCTGACGATCTTGACATCTGGTCGCCTGCTTTCGTGCACCGCTTCGCCCGCTTTGCGGCCGCTGCAGCAGCGATCATTCGCAGAGAGACCGATGGCATCGCATACTACTGCGCGGTCAACGAGATGGCGTTCTGGGCCTGGGCAGGGGGGGACGTTGGGCGGTTCAATCCCTGCGCCCAAGGGCGTGGCCCGGAGCTAAACCGGCAGCTTGTGCGCGCAGCTATCGCGGCCACGCGCGCCATCCGGTCTGTTGATCCCAGCGCGAGATTTGTCTGCGCCGAGCCGTTGATCAACGTGCTGCCGAAATCCTCGGACCCCGATCACGTCCATGCCGCTGAGGCAAAGCGCCTGTCGCAGTTCGAGTCCATCGACCTCCTGACCGGTCGCCTCGAGCCGGAACTCGGGGGCAGTCCTGACCTTCTGGATCTGATTGGCTTGAACTACTACCCCGATAATCAGTGGTACCTTGAGGGCAGCACGATTCCCATGGGTCACTATGCCTACCGTCCGCTGAGCGAGATGCTCAAAGAAGCTCACCAGCGCTACGGAGTGCCCATCCTCCTGGCCGAGACGGGAGCGGAGGGGTCCAGCCGTGCCCCTTGGCTCAACTATGTCTGTGCTGAAGTGCGCGAAGCTATGGCGCAGGGTGTTCCTGTCGCAGGGGTCTGCCTATATCCTGTTGTTGATTACCCTGGCTGGGAGGATGAGCGTCTTTGCCCGGTCGGACTGCTGTCTGCACCAGACAGCCACGGGGCACGATCGGCGCACCAGCCGCTGGCGTACGAGTTGCGGCGTCAGCGTCGCAGTTTTGCAAGGACGCGGAGACGCCTCGTGGAGACGCAGCAGACTACGAACGCGAAATGGACAGAGTATGCCCGCTGAGCACCCGAGAACTGGTCGCAACCCCTAGGGTGCCCGGAAACGCAGCACCTTTTCTCTTGGGCTACTGCCGGCACCGCAACAGCATGTAAGGTGTCCGTCGCCAGGCAGGTCGAACACGGCTGCCTCGTGCCCTTCACGAGCTTCAGTGAGTAAGAGACGACTTTGGATGGTAAGAAGGTGCCCGTCTGGTTGGCCGCGGACGAGGACCGCCCCCTCCTGTTTTTCGCGGGGATCTGGACCAACTGGACGTCAACCCGCAAGGTCAAGGAAGGCGAGGTCAACGCGGACCTGTATGCCTTCCTGACCACCGAGGCCAATGGTGTGGTCGGCCCCATCCACCCCAAAGCCATGCCGGTCATTCTCACGAGTGAGGACGAGATCGAGACCTGGATGACGGCCCCGCCGCAGGAGGCGCTGCGGCTCCAGCGTCCCCTCCCGGACGACGCTCTCCGGATCGTGGCCCGGGGCGAGCGGTCGGACGCCATCGCGGCGTAGGATGCAGATCATGACCTCCGGCGTAATCGACCCGCCTCGCCCGGACCGACAGCCTGGCTCCACCACACAGGAGCCCGCCATGACCGCCTATGCCGTCGCCCACCTTCGCAAGGTCGATCTCGGACCAGAGATCGTCGAGTACATCACCCGCATTGACGCGACCCTGGAGCCGTTCGGGGGCCGCTTCCTGATCCATGGTGGACCCGTCGACCGGATGGATGGTAACTGGGCGGGCGATCTGGTCGTCATCGAGTTCCCCGATCGGGAGAGCGCCCATGCATGGTATGCGTCGCCCACGTACCAAGCCATCCTGCGCCTTCGCACCGACAACTCGGACGGGGACGCGTTCATCGTCGACGGCCTGCCGCGGGGCTACCGAGCCGTGGACAAGCTCGCCAAGCTGATGCCGGCCTCCGCCGATTGATGCCGTTGCTCATGGATTACAAGAGCCGTTACACCGCCGAGCCGCTACGAACTCGATGGCCGGGGTCGCTTCCTCCAGGCACCGCTACGTTCGGGCGCGTGGTGCCTGTTATCAGAACACGCCCTTTTTCATGCGGCATGACCGGGAACGCCAGTTATCGGACACGCCAGGGCTGCGGCGTAGGTGGGTTATCGGACAGGCCGTTCCATGGTCCAAGGTAAATGCCCCGTCCACTTCAGGTATGTGCCAGCCAAGCCGTTGGGTCCCAAGAGGCATGACTGCTGATGACGGTACCGGACCGGCGGTGCTAGTCTCGGGTGGCTTGTCTTGGTCCCGCCGCTTCGATGGGAACTGCCGCTCATGGCTGACCTCTTTATGCTGCACCACATTTCCGTGTCCGTGCGCGACGTGGACGCGAGTGCTGCCTTCTATGCGGACGTGCTTGGGCTTCAGGAGATCCCCAACCGCGTCGCCAAAAGCCACATCCGCTGGTTCACCATCGATGGCTTCCGGACGGTTCACCTGATCGGCGGAGACCCTGAAGCGGAACGGCCGCGCCCGTTTTCCACGCATATGGCTCTCGCTACCACTCAGTTTGAGGCCGCACTTGCTCGTTTGGATCAGCACGGCGTCACCTATGTGAGCCTCGCCCGTAAGCCAGGAGACGTCACCACTCGGCCTGACGGAGTGCGCCAGATCTACTTCCAAGACCCTGACGGACACTGGATTGAGATCAATGACGCCAACAGCGAGCCGTGACTGGTCTACTCGGCCTTTTATGACTAGCCACCGCCGCGCATAAAGTCCTGCTCGACGCTTGCCTCAGGGGAAGGGAATGGTGCTTGAACTCTATGGCGAGTACGACCGCCGCGGGATCCACGACATCTTCAGCCCCGACACACCCTTCGAGCCGTCGCGAGGCACCTGGGGCCTGCAGGGGATTGTGCCTCTCCCTCATCGCCCTGGGGACTTCGTGCTCCTTGTCACTTACGGGCAGGAGCAGGGCGACCACGCCTTCGATGAGGGGATCTCCAGTGGCGGCATCCTGCGCTGGCAATCGCAGCCAAAGCAAACGTTCGAGCATCCACAGATCGCGTCGTTCCTGCGGCACGATCCTGCCCGAAACACAATCCACCTGTTCCTGCGTGCACAGGAGCGCAGGAGCGGCCTGCCGGCCCCCTACACCTATCTCGGCACCCTCGCCCGCCATAGCCATGATGCAGAACGCCAGGAACCCGTCCATATTGCTTGGCAGCTCCTACAATGGCCGATCCCAGAGGAGGTCCTCAGTCGAATTGACCTGCGCTTGGAGGACGAGCAAGTCGAACCAGTTCAGGATCAGCCGCGATCCATTAGCCGCAACACACTATGCGCAGAGGACCCACCCGCTCCGCAGAATGGTGGGGAGCCGACCCACACCTTTCGTGCAGCGAAGCGCCGATACATCTCTGAGCGCGAGACGCGGGAGCTAGGACTTGCTGGAGAGCTCCTAGTCCTCACCCGTGAACAAAAGATCCTGGTGGATATGGGTCGGTCCGACCTTGCCGAGAGGGTCCGCCATATCTCCGTTATCGAGGGCGATGGTGCTGGATACGACATCCTATCGTACTTCCCTGACGGTCAGCCAAAGTTCATCGAAGTCAAAACCACACGTGGTCCAAAGACCACCGATTTCTGGATCAGCCCCACCGAGGTCGCGTTCAGCGCCACGAACGCATCATCGTACGAGCTCTGCCGGGTGTTCGACTATGATCCTACGACCGTGACGGGTGGCTGCTACTCGATCTTTGGTGATATTAGCCGCTTCTTTCTGCTAACACCGACTGAATATCGGGCGCGTCCTGGAGCGACCGCGGCTAAGACAGAGTGATCCATATGGTCGTCCGAGGCACAGAGGGCTACGGTGAAGCTGCAGCGGACCTGGTAGACCAATACGAGAGCATTTCCTTTAAGCATGCGCACCGCGATACGATCCACCTCATACCCCAGGCGCCAAGCCGGGTATTAGACATTGGAGCGGGGAGTGGTCGTGATGCGGCAGCACTAGCTGCCTGTGGCCATGACGTCGTTGCCATCGAACCCACTCGGGAGCTGCGGGAACTCGCGCGAACACTTCATCCCCATCCAAAGATCCGGTGGATGGACGATGGGCTTCCTGATCTCGCTAGAGTTCTCCCGTTGGGAGAACAGTTCGACCTCATTCTCCTATCGGCTGTCTGGATGCACCTCAACGAGGCGGAGCGTTCCGCGGCGATGGGTGGGCTGGCCCGTCTGCTGGCGCAGGACGGCGTCATCATCATGTCCATTCGGCATGGACCTGTGCCGCCAGGGCGGCGGATGTTCGACGTGCCTGAGGATGAAATGGCAATGCTAGCGGTCAAAAACGGACTTGCCATCGTTCATACCAGCCGGCGCGCGGATGTGCTTGGGCGCAACGACGTGCGTTGGACGGTGCTTGGGCTGTCGCATGCCAAGCCGTCAACGCTTGTGTGAGATATGTCGTCAACGGACAACCTTTGTTTTGGGGAGGGCTCGCCTGGTGAACCGAGCCGCCATGACCGACCGACGTTACCGTCATTGATGCGGTCCAACGAAGGGGAGCCCTCAGTTTGAGCCCTGACATGACCTATGCCATTGGTGACATTCACGGCTGCCATGAGCTGTTCATGGCTCTCCTGCAGGGGATCGAGGAGCATGCCGCCGGACAGACCTACCGGCTCGTGCTCCTGGGCGACTACGTTGACCGAGGGCCCGACAGCGCCAGCGTCCTCAACACTGTCCGGGAGCTCCAGGCGCGGTTCCCAGAGAACCTCGTCTGCCTCAGGGGCAACCATGAAGCCATGATGCTGGAGGCGGTCGAGGGCCAGAATGGATCGGATCGGTGGCTCTGGAATGGGGGTGACGCCACCCTCGCCTCCTTTGGTGTGAGCAGCTCCCAGGAACTCCCACGTGACCTCATCGAGTGGGTCCGGCAGCTCCCCACATTCTATGAGGATGAGCGCCGCTACTATGTTCATGCGGGCGTGCACCCGATGCGGTCCTTGGCGGACCAGAACGATCAGGACCGGCTCTGGATCCGTGAGCCGTTCCTGGAGGTCGAACACGACTTCGGCAAGCACATCGTGCATGGCCACACTCCGCTGCGGACGCCCTCACCCGACGAGCGCCGTTTCCGCACGAACTTGGACACGGCGGCTGTGTTCGGCGGAGCTCTGACAGCCGGCGCGTTTACCGCGGACCAGGACCACGCCCTCGTGTATCTGCGCGTCATGGCAGACGAGGGCACCTAGTCACGACGCTCGGTTAGGCTCCTCACGGATGCAGGGAGGCCAGGCAATGGCAGCAAACATGCAGAACGGTGGCGCCGGGCGCAGGAGCCCATGGAGGACAGCTCCCTGGATGATCGCTGCCGCCTTATGGCTGCTGCCCCTGATCGCGATGCAGGTCACTCATGAAGTGAACTGGGATGAGACCGATTTCATCGTCTTTGGCGCCATGCTGGTCGGCGCTTGCGGCACCTATGAGCTGGCGACGCGGATGACGGGCAATACCGCGTACCGAGCTGCCGTCGGCGTGGCGGTCGTGGCGGCATTTCTCCACATTTGGATCAACCTTGCCGTCGGTATCATCGGGAGTGAGGATAACCCCGCCAACCTGATGTATGGTGGCGTGCTCGCCGTCGGGGTTATCGGCGCTGTCATCGTGCGCTTCCACCCGCATGGAATGGCGAACGTGCTGGTCGGGATGGCGCTCGCTCAGGCTTTGGCCGCGGTGCTCGCCCTGATCTTCCGATGGGGCTCTGATGGGGAGAATTGGCCCCAGGTGATCGTGGTTCTGAATGGGT
>JAESFL010000624.1_pt1 | contig 21777 bp, 18 predicted proteins | sample 9269401 | NCBI WGS metagenome assembly JAESFL01 (sample SAMN14506025, study PRJNA617098) | algae metagenome | isolation source: Gloeocapsa sp. UFS-A4-WI-NPMV-4B04 and co-occurring heterotrophs from desert... | place: USA: Utah | collected 2006-10-01 | reverse complement strand
CGTCCCGCCAGCCTTCGATCTGCGCAAGCTCCTCCGGCAACGGTGGGGACATCGGCACGCTCCGAGTTAGAGTGGGCTCCTGTCCCCCAAGGTAAACGAGGTAAACAAAAATAGCACGACTGTAGTACTAAGCGCGGCCGGGGGAGGGCCCACCCGGTGTCCGTGCTCATCCCTCACTTTCGCACTTTCGCACTTTCGCACTTTCGCACTTTCGCACTTTCGCACTCCCGCACTTCCGCACTTCCCTCCCGCCGCGTTGCCGCACCGCATCCGCGTCTCTACCTTCCCGCCCCTGCCGATCCGCGACCATCGCGACGATCCGCCGTCCACCCCAGATCCGCATCCGACCATGCCCGACAAGACCATGCGTGCGGCCATCTTCCACGAGCATGGCGGGCCCGAGGTGGTCCGCATCGAGCAGGTGGTCACGCCAGCCCCCGCTCCGGCCCACGTGCTGGTGCAGGTCAAGGCCGTGGCCATGAACCACCTGGACCTGTGGGTGCGCCGCGGCATCCCCATCGAGACCACCATGCCGCACATCGGCGGCTGCGACATCTCCGGCGTCATCGTGGACGTGGGGGACGGGGTGGATCGGTCGCGGATCGGCGAGCGCGTGGTCATCAACCCGTCGCTGTACTGCGGGCGCTGCCGCGACTGCCTGCGCGGGGAGGAAAGCCAGTGCGCCACCTTCCGCATCTTCGGCGAGCACACCAACGGCGGCTTCGCGGAGTACGTCAACATGGCGTCGAGCCACGTCTACGCCATCCCGGACGAGATGCCGTTCGAGCAGACCGCCGCCATCCCCATCTCGTACATGACCGCGTGGCGCGCCCTCCGCCGCGCCGCCCTCGCGCCCGGCGAGGACGTGCTGGTGATCGGCGCGTCCGGGGGCACCGCGCTGGCCGCCGTGCAGATCGCGCGGCTCACCGGCGCGCGCGTGTTCGCCGTGACGAGCGGGGCGGACAAGGCGCAGCGCATCAAGGAGCTGGGCGCGGACGTCGTCTACGATCGCTCGGAGACGGACTGGGCCGCCGCGCTCTACAAGGAGACGGAGAAGCGCGGCGTGGACGTGGTGGTGGAGAACGTGGGCGCGGCCACGTGGACGGGGAGCGTGCGCAGCCTGGCACGCGGCGGCCGGCTGGTGACCTACGGCGCGACCGCGGGGCCGAAGGTGGAGCTGGATCTGCGCGCGGTGTTCTGGAAGCAGCTGCAGTTCATCGGCACCACCATGGCGTCGCGGCGCGAGTTCGAGGACCTGCTGCGCGTGGTCTTCGCCGGGCGGCTGACCCCCATCGTCGACTCCGTGATGCCGCTGGACGAGGCGCGCCTGGCGCACGAGCGGCTGGAGGCCGGCGGGCAGCTGGGGAAGATCGTGCTGGTGCCGTGAGGGGAAGTGCGGGAGTGCGCTAGTGCGTAAGTGCGGGAGTGAAGCCGTCTCCTGTGATGAAAGCCTCCCCCTCTCCGCGAGGAACGAGCGGGGAGGGGGCCGAGGGGCCCCCGCCCCCTCCCCCGCTTCGCGGGCAGGAGGGGGAGAACTTCATCACCGCTTCAGCGTGCCGTCGCGACGGCACCGTCCCGTCCCATCTCCCTCCCCCACGCAGTTTGTGGGGGAGGGTCGGGGAGGGGGGCGCTCCGCCCGTGCACCACCCTCCGCTCAACCAGCGGAGCCACTCCCGCACTTTCGCACTTTCGCACTTTCGCACTTTCGCACTTCCGCACTTCCGTCCAAAACGCGGACGGCGCCGCCCCGGTTGGGAAGCGGCGCCGTCCGCGCTGGGTACTGCTGGATTTTTTTGCTGCCGGCGGGGGCTACTCGCCTTCCACCCGGGTCACGGCGCTGGCGCGAGGCCCCTTGGGGTCCTCCTGGATGTCGTACTCCACCCGGTCACCCCGCTTGAGGGACTTGAAGCCCTCCATCTGGATGGACGAATGGTGAACGAACACGTCCTTGCCGCCGTCGTCGGGACGAATGAAGCCGAAGCCCTTGTCGTCCTTGAAGAACTCAACCACCCCTGTCTGTCGCGCCATGGTCCCTCCGCTACGGATTCCGGTCCACCGCCGGTCCGCCGCTCCGTCGCACGGCGCCCCGGTCATCGTTTCGCCGCCGGGATTTGCAAAGAGCGGGCCCAAATGTTTACTGGCTCCGCGGGGGCCGGGGCGCCCCCGTGAGCTCCAGCACGGCGACCTCCGGGCGGCACAAAAAGCGGACGGGAATGTGCACGGTTCCCACCCCGCGCGAGGTGTACACCTGCGTCCACGGGCGGCGCCGCAGCCCCTCCTCGTACAACTCCTCGAACTCCGCCGGGTTCTTGATGGCGCCCACGAACGGCAGCCGCACCTGCCCGCCGTGCGTGTGCCCGCTCACGATCAGGTCCACGGCGTCGTACTCCCGCCGTGCCTTCTCCGCCTGGTCCGGATCGTGGGCCAGGAGCAGGGTGAAGTCGCGCTCCTCCGGCGGCGGCAGGGCGTCCAGCCGCGGCCGTCCCCGGCTGAAGTCGTCCACCCCCGCCACGCACAGCCGCGCCGCCCCCACCCGCCGCATCTCCGCGCCGTTGGTCAGGTCGCGGAGGTTGGGCTGGTTGGCCACCTCGCGCCGCCACCGCTCGATCCCCACCGTGTAGTCGTGGTTGCCGGGCACCGTCCACACCCCGTGCGGCGCGCGCAGTTCCGCCAGCGTCCCCAGCACGGGCGCGAAGCTGGGCGCGTCGTCCGCCGCCAGGTCGCCCGTGACGGCGATCAGGTCCGGCTGCTGGGCCATGGCCAGGCGCGCCGCCCGGCGGATGTGCCACAGCGGCGTCCCCTCCCCCGCGTGCAGGTCCGTCAGCAGGGCGATGCGAAAGCCTTCCAGGTCCGGGTGCAGCCCGCGCACGTGGATGCGCGTCCGCGTCACCTGCAGCCAGAGCGGCTCCACGAGGAACGCGTACGCGCCCACCACCCCCGCCGCGGCCGCCGCCGCGCCCATCCACCGCACCGCCGTGTTCGTCTTGGTCATGCCGTCCGCCAGAGGCAAGCGGCAGACCAGAGGAGACGTGCCGAGTACCAAGCGACCAGTGCCAAGGATAGAAGACCAGGCACTTGGGACTTGACACCTGGAACTTGGGCCCTGGCACTTCTGTCCTTTCCCGCGCCCGAATCTTGCCACAACGGCGCGCCGCGGACACATTCCCGCCGCCGCGGCCCGCGCCCCGGCGACGCATCACGCATCCCGAAATCCTGGTCCATCCCAAGAGGAGATCATGGTCAACACCGTCGCGACCGCCCCCGACGGGCAGGAGATCCTCTCCCGCCCGCCGGTCCGCTCGCTGCTGGACGAAGTCCGCGATTCCGTCACCGTGCAGGACGGCGCCCCGCGCCTGGCGAGCGCCGACGCGCTGCGGTCCGGCGGCATCGACCGCCTGGTGCACGCCGCCGTCTTCGGCGCCGACGAGGACGTGCGCGACACGGCCCGCTGGCTGGTGCTGCACGCCGGCCGCGCCGTGGGCATCGCCCCCGCGTCCATCCACGAGCTGTACATGGCCCGCGGCCGCGGCGAGGTCTCCGGCTTCACCGTCCCCGCCATCAACGTCCGCGCCGCCTCGTACGAGACCGGCCGCGCGCTCTTCGCCGCCGCGCGCGACCTCGAGGTGGGCGCGCTCATCTGCGAGATCGCCCGCTCCGAGATCGGCTACACGGACCAGCGGCCCGTGGAGTACGTGACGGTGATGATCGCCGCCGCCATCAAGGAAGGGTGGACGGGGCCCCTGTTCGTGCAGGGCGACCACTTCCAGGTCAACGCCAAGAAGTACAAGGCGGACCCCGAGGCGGAGCTGCGCGCCGTCAAGGACATCATCCGCGAGGGGCTGCACGCCGGCTTCTACAACATCGACATCGACACCAGCACCCTCGTCGACCTCGATCAGGACGGGCTGGACGCCCAGCAGCACCTCAACTACACGCTCTCCGCGGAACTGACGGCGTACGTGCGCAAGTACGAGCCGGCGGGCGTCACCGTGAGCATCGGCGGCGAGATCGGCGAGGTGGGCACGGAGAACAGCACGCCCGAGGAGCTGCGCGCGTACATGGACGGCTACCGCCGCGCCCTGGCCGAGGTGTCGGAGCGCGCGGGCAAGCCCCTCGCCGGACAGAGCAAGATCAGCGTGCAGAGCGGCACCACGCACGGCGGCACGGTGCTGCCCGACGGCTCCATCGCCGACGTGGCCATCGACTTCGAGACGCTGCGCACGCTGTCGGAGATCTCCCGCAGCGAGTACGGGCTCTCCGGCGCGGTGCAGCACGGCGCCAGCACGCTGCCGCAGAACGCGTTCGGCAAGTTCCCGGAGGTGGAGACGGCGGAGATCCACCTGGCCACCAACTTCCAGAACATCGCGTACGACCACCTGCCGTCCGAGCTGCGCGACCGGATGTACGAGCACTGCCGGCAGAACTTCCAGGACGAGCGCAAGCCCAGCGACACCGAGGAGCAGTTCATCTACAAGGCCCGCAAGAAGGCGCTGGGCGCGTTCAAGCGCGACCTGTGGGAGCTGCCGGAGGCCGACCGCGAGCGCATCCGCGGCGCGCTGAACGAGCAGTTCACCTTCCTCTTCAAGCAGCTGCGGGTGGAGAACACGATGGAGATCGCGCAGCGGTACGTGCCGCTCCCCGACATCCAGCGCGCCTCCCCCGCCGACATGCGGATGAAGGCCGCCGCCGACGACTGGGACCTGTCGGACTGATCGGAGTGCGTTAGTGCGTTAGTGCGTTAGTGCGGGAGGTTACGACAGAGCCGGGATCGCGCGATGCGGTCCCGGCTCTGCTTTCGTGAGGCACGGATGCGGATCAGGTGCAGAGAGGCGGAGGGGCCTGCACCGGCGGAGAGCCCCCTCCCCCCGGCCCCCTCCCCCGCTTCGCGGGCAGGAGGGGGAGAACTACGGTGTCAGCGGAAGCCCGTCATCGTGCAGGAACTGGGGTGTACACCCTCTCCCGCGCAGTTTGCGGGAGGGGGTGGACGAGCCTGAGCCAGGCCGGGGGAGGGCCACCGCCCGCCCCGCGACGGCACCGGCCCAGTCCATCTCCCTCCCCCACGCAGTTTGTGGGGGAGGGTCGGGGAGGGGGGCGCTCGCCCGTGCTCCGCGGCCTGCCAGTGCGACGGCGCCGTCCGGTCCCATCCCCGTCCCCCATGCGGTTCATGGGGATGGCCGGGAGGGCCCCGCCTTGCCCCGCGCGCACCGCCGTCCCACAATCCACGTACACGCTCACGACCCGCCGGCCGGTCCGGCGCCGCCACACCAGGATCCTTCATGCGCTCAGCACGTTCCGGCACGTCCACGGTGAATCGCACGTCCCGCGCGCCCGGAGGTTCGTGACGGGGCCCCGGTTTCCGAGCGGGCGCCTGCCGGAGCAGCGGCGCATCCTCTCGTGGGTGTACCTGATCCGGCTGTGCCTGGCGGGCGCCATCTTCATGGCCGCCGCCCTCGCGTGGAACACCGTGCCGGCCAGCACCACGCTGGCGGCCACCATGATCCTGGTGCTGGCGGCCGCGTTCACGGCCGGGGCGTTCTGGTACACGCACCTCACCCGGCGCACGCCGGGGCGCGGCTTTCTGTACGCGCAGGTGGTGTTCGACGTGCTGCTGGTGGCCGCCGTGGTCCACCTGACGGGCGGGCGGGAAAGCGACTTCGCGCCCCTGTTCGTGCTGGTGATCGTGGCGGCCGCCATCCTGCTGCCGTTCGTGGGCGGCATCCTCATCGGCGTGCTGGTGAGCCTGCTGTTCTTCGCGGACATCGTGTGGACGGCGGGACAGGTGGACGCCAGCGTGCTCCTGCAGATCGCCCTCTTTGCCGTGGTGGCGCTGGCAACGGGCTACCTGGGCGACCGGCTGCGGCAGACGGGGGCCGTCCTGGGCGAGGTGGAGACGGAGCTGCGGCTGCTGCGGCTGGACACCGAGGACGTGCTGGCCAGCATCGCCACGGGATTGATCACGGTGGGCGGCGACGGGCGGCTCGCCTTCATCAACCCCGCCGCGGCCGACCTGCTTCGCATCCGCGCCAGCGACTGGCTGGGGCGGCCGTTCGTGGGAAAGCTGGACGCCATCGCGCCGGGGCTGGGCCGGGTGATCGCCCAATCGTCGCAGACCCGCACCCCCGTGCGCCGCTTCGAGACGGACGAGACGGAGGGGGGGATGGTGTTCGGCGTGAGCACCACGCTCATCCAGCGCGACGAGGGCGGCCCGCCGTCGGTGACGGCCATCTTCCAGGACATCACCGAGCGCAAGCGGATGGACCAGCTGCACCGCCGCGCCGAGCGCCTGGAGGCCGTGGCGGAATTGTCCGCGTCGCTGGCGCACGAGATCAAGAACCCGCTGGCCTCCATCCGCAGCGCCACGGAGCAGCTCACGGGCGACCGGATCGACGCGGAGGACCGGACGGTGCTGGGCAACCTCGTCGTCCGCGAGAGCGACCGGCTGAGCCGCCTGCTGACGGAGTTCATCGACTTCGCCCGCGTCAAGCTGCGCTCCACGGAGCGGGTGGACGTGGCCCGGCTGGTGCGGCACGCCATCGAGGTGGTGGAGGCGCACCCCCAGGCGTCCGGCGTGCAGGTGTCGCTGGTGATCGATCCCGGCGCGGACGGCGCCGCCGTGCACGGCGACGAGGACCTGCTGCACCGCGCCGTGCTGAACCTGGCGCTGAACGCCGTGCAGTGGGCGGGGCCGGGCGGGCGCGCGGAGATCGCCGTGGACGTGGCGGAGACGGACCTGCTGGCCCCCAGCCTGGGCGCCGCCACCACCGTCCGCCTGCGCGTCTCCGACACGGGTCCCGGGGTGCCGGAGGAGCACGTGGAGCACGTCTTCGACCCCTTCTTCACGGAGCGCCCCGGCGGCACGGGGCTCGGCCTGGCCCTGGTGCAGCGCGCGGCGGACGCGCACGGCGGCGCCGTGTTCGTGGACCAGTCGCGGGGGGAGGGATGGGGGGCGACGTTCGCGTTCTATCTGCCGGCGCTGCCCGCGGCGTAGGGGGGAACTGCGGGTTACAGGGGACAGGTTACAGGTTACAGGGGATGGCGGGCGCGGACGGTTGGGAGGGGGGAGGCGGAGATCGTGCGCACACCTTGCCCGGCGAATGAATTCGCGGCAATGAACCCGCGATGTCGGCCTTCGCCGACAGGTCCGGCACGGGCGGGTACCGTGGGCGTGGCGGAGATCCGTCGGCTGTCTTTCGTCGGTTTGGCCGCGGGACGGACTTCGCCCTCTCGCGCGATGCCGGCGATGGAGTCCGCGCAGGCGGACTTCGTGCCCTTGTAGCCGCGGTTTCAACCGCCTGGACGGATGCCGGGCCCATGGACGGAAGGTCTCCCCCTCTCCCGTACAGGGCAGGCAATCGAGGGTGACGGCAGGTGGTGTACGGGAGAGGGGGCCGGGGGGTGAGGGTCCCGCGGGGAGACGGCGGACCGGAGCTGTTCTCCCCTCTCCGCGCGGCAGTTTGCGCGGGGAGGGGCCGGGGGAGGGGCGCCGTTGCGTGAGGGATGCGCGCCCGCAGGGCCGAGACCCTGGAGCAGGACGGCACAGCAGTATCGTGCCGGCCTGCGCAGGGGGCTCGGCGCCGTTGGGCACAGTTGTATCGTGCCCTACGGCGCGCGCAGCCCGGCCCGGAGCGCAGCGGAGGGACACGCCCAAAGAGGCCATCGCAGTTCGCGTACGTCCTTCTCGTTCACAAGGCGGAGCGAGAAGCAGAACCACGACCACGCCAGCACGAAAGAACGGCCGTGAGCGAGCCGAAAATCCTGATCATCGACGACGAGACCGCCATCCTGGACACCCTGCGCATCCTGCTGAAGCGCGAGGGCTTCATCGTGGAGACGGCGGTGGGCGGGCAGGCGGGCGTGGACCGGCTGGCCGAGGTGCGGCCGGACGTCGTGCTGAGCGACGTGCGCATGCCCAACGTGGGCGGCCTGGAGGTGCTGCTGGCGGCCAAGGAGCTGGACCGCTCCCTCCCCGTCATCCTCATGACCGCCCAGGCCTCCCTGCAGACGGCCATGCGCGCCGTGAACGAGGGCGCCTTCTACTACATCCAGAAGCCGTTCAGCAACGACGAGCTGGTGGCCATCTGCCGCCGCGCGGCGGAGTCGCGGCAGCTCAAGAAGGAGAACCAGGCGCTCAAGACGGAGATCCGCCGACGCGACCGCGGCGACTTCACCCGCCCCATCGGCCGCAGCCGCCGCTTCATCGACGTCCTCAAGACGGCGGAGACGGTGGCGCCCAGCGATTCCACCGTGCTCATCACGGGCGAGTCGGGAACGGGCAAGGAGGTGCTGGCCAAGTTCATCCACACCATCAGCGACCGCGGCGAGGGGCCGTTCGTCTCCATCAACTGCGGCGCCCTGCCGGAGAACCTGCTGGAAAGCGAGCTGTTCGGCCACGTGCGGGGCTCGTTCACGGGCGCCGTCCGCGACAAGCAGGGCCTGTTCGTGGCGGCCAAGGGGGGCAGCTTCTTCCTGGACGAGGTGGGCGAGATGTCCGCCGCCACCCAGGTCAAGCTGCTGCGCGTGCTGCAGGAGCGGGAGATCATCCCCGTGGGCGCCACGGAGACCATCCCCGTGGACGTGCGCATCATCGCCGCCACCAACCGCGACCTGGACGAGGAGATCCGCCGCGGGGGATTCCGGAGCGACCTGTTCTACCGCCTGAACGTCATCACCCTGCAGCTGCCGCCCCTGCGCGACCGTCCGGACGACGTCCCCATCCTCTCCGAGTACTTCCTGGACCGCTTCGCCCAGCAGCGCGGCCGGCCCGCGCCGCGGCTGTCGGAGGACGTGGTGGGCGCCCTGCAGTCGTACGACTGGCCCGGCAACGTGCGCGAGCTGGAGAACGCCCTGGAGCGCGCCGCCGTGCTCACGGCCGACAATGGAGAGATCCAGCTGGGGACGCTGCCGCCGCGCATCACCCAGCGGCAGGCGCAGCCCCTGGTCTCCGCCAGCCTGCCGCCCAACCCCACGCTGGAGATCATCGAGCGGGCGTACATCCACTGGGTGCTCTTCTCGGAGAGCGGCAACAAGACGCGCGCCGCCGAAGTGCTCGGCATCGACCCGTCCACGCTGTACCGCAAGCTTCAGCGCTACGGAATGGAGCAGTAGGGGGGCGGATTCCAGGCTGACGGAACTACCGCCATCTCGACGAGGTGGCGGATTTCCGTCGAGCGCCCCCACCCGCTCGTTCCTCGCGACCTCCCCCAAAACCCCCTGGGGGAGGTTGATCCTTCCCGACCGAGCTCCGTGCCGGCGTGGCACTCTCCCGTGACGGACCAGTCCGCGCAGGCGGACTTCGTGTGTTCGTTGCGGCGAATTCATTCGCTCTGTCCCGCCGGCAACACGAGAACGCGTCCCGGTCACCGAGCCCCCCCACCCGCTCGTTCCTCGCGACCTCCCCCAAAACCCCTGGGGGAGGTTATCTTTGCCCTGCCACTCTGCCCGGCCCCGCGGCACATGGGCCCGTAGAAGTCTACACCCCCTCCCGCGCAGTTTGCGGGAGGGGGTGGACGAGCCTGGGCGAGGCCGGGGGAGGGCCCCGGCCCGCTCCCTGCATTTGCGCAGTCCGTGCTCAACCTCGGCCCCCTTCGCCGCGCCTTTCCGCGCCGCCGCAAGCCGCCGCCCGTGCTGGAGATCGTCCCCGCCGGCGCGGTGGACGGCGCGCTGCTGCGCACGCTGGGCGCGGACCTGCAGGCGGCGCTGGGGCTGCAATGGCACGTGGCCCCCGCCGTGCCGCTGCACGACGCGTGGATGGACCCGGCCACGCGGCTTTACCGCTCCGTGCACCTGATGCACGCGCTGATCGACAGGCGCGGCAGAATCCGCCGGCGCGACGCGCGGCGCTGGACGCTGGCAATAGCGGATGCCGGATTTTGCGCCGAAGGGGTGGGGCCGGTGTACGGCGAGGCGGCGCTGGAGGGGTGCTGCTGCGTGGTGGGGCTGGCCCCGCTGCGGGGCGGATCGGGCGCGGATCCGGACGTTCTGCGCGCGCGGCTGCTCACCGAAGCGCTGCACGAGCTGGGGCATTTGGCGGGCGCGGAACACTGTCGGCGCGCATCGTGCGTCATGTACCCGTCGCTCCACATTGCGGACACCGACCTCAAAGGGGCCACGTTCTGCGCCGGCTGCACACAGGCGTTGGAAAGGCTCGGGATACGAAAGACTTGACGCTTGTGCGCCATGGAGCCTAACTTGACGCTGCATTCGGATCCGTCCCTATCGCGCCACCACTCCACAAGTCGTTTGCCGATCACGCAGAACCCGGCCCCGCGCCCCGGAGGACAGCCGATGGGCTCCGCAACGCCGCGCTCGCTTCGCCGCGCCTACGTGGAGTGGGTGGAGGAGCAGATCGAAGAGTTCAAGGAGCGGATCCCGCGCGCCCAGCTGCTGTCCATGGCAGACGAGGTGGTGACGGAGCTCCGCATGGATACCGGCGGGCAATACCAGCTCACCGAGATCCTGCTGTGCAACGCGATGGACCGGCGCATCTTCCGCATGCTCAAGCTGCCGGGATACCGCGCGTGGTGCGCGCAGCACACCTCCACGCCATCCGTGATCTCGTTCCCGCTCCCGGACCGGTTCGTGACGCAGCCCCCCGTGGCCGCGCCCCGTCCCGCCCTGGTGGCCGCGGACGAGGAAGAACCCGAGCGGCTTGCGTGTGTCGGATAGGGTACACCGGCGTAACGGATTGACACGCACAGTGTGACGCCGGACGGGCGGCCGCCCTCGCAACTCGTTGCGGGGCGGCCGTTTACGTTTGGGGACGGACGGGGTATGGCACGTGCACAGGGTCTGCCCAACCGCGCCCGTCCGGCGCGGGAGCTGTTTCTCCGGAAGGCCCCTCCCCATGCTGAACGACGACATCTTCGCCGGCGCGACGCCGGCAGACCGGGAAAACCCCGCCGTGGGTATCGTGGTGCACGACAACGCGCCGGCGCCCCGCCGGCCGCGCAGCATTGCATTCGTGTGGGGTGGCGAGGAAGCGCCCGCGCCCTCGCTGCCCTTTGGCCGCTGGAAGCCCGGCGCCCGCGCGGCCTGAGCAACACCGCCGCGGGACCCTTGAGGAATAGACAGCGGGTGAGCTGAACGCGGCTCACCCGCTTCCTTGTGCCCGTGAGCCGCGCGGCGGGGTGCGTGGATCGACGGACGCGCGGCGTTTCCTGGCTCGGCGGGGCCACAGAGCGAATGAATTCGCCGCAACGACCACACGAAGTCCGCCTGCGCGGACTGTCCGTCGCGGGACGGTGCCACGCCACCGGCGAAGCCCGTGCACGGGACGTCTTTCTCCCCTCCGCGAGGAACGAGCGGGGAGGGGCCGGGGAGGGGCGCCCCGCTGCCGGCGCGATCCATCCTCCCCGCGAAGAGACCACCCTCCCCACGAACGGATCAAGAAAAACGGGCGGACCGCCATCCTCGGCGATCCGCCCGTCTTCCATCATCCACCGTCAACACCCACCGTCTCCGTCTACTCGACTACCTCGGCCGGCGTCCTGCCCCGGCTTCCGTCGCGGATCAGACCGCGTCGGAGAGCGAGGTGAAGGTGAAGTCGCGCGACTTGATGGGGGGCACCATCACCGAACCGCCTGCACCGTCCTCCGACGCGTTCACGCGCACGGGCTGGCCCATCATGTCGATGTTGTTCAGCATGAACACCGGCGACTCGTTCCAGCGCAGGTTCTTGACCGCGGTGGTGATGCGGCCGTTCTCGATGAGGAACGTGCCGTCGCGGGTAAGGCCCGTGAACAGGATGGTGCGCGGATCCACGGGGCGGATGTACCACAGGCGCGTCACCAGCAGCCCCCGGTCCGTGGAGCGGATCATCTCGTCGATGCTGGCGTTGCCGCCCGTCATGCGGTACGCGCCGGGAAAGCCCGTGGGCTGCGTGTTGTTCCGGGCCGCCCAGAAGCGGTTGTAGATCAGGTTGCGCAGCACGCCGTTCTCCACCCACGTGGTGGCGCGGTTGGGCAGCCCCTCGCCCGTGAACGGGTTGCCGGCCGTGCGCGGGTCCGCCGGGTCGCTGGTGATGCTGATGCGCTCGTCCAGGAACTTCTCCCCCAGCTTGTTGCCCCCGCCCTGCTTGCTGAAGAACGAGCGGCCCTCGTCGGCGTTGCGGGCGTTCATGGCGAACACCATCAGGTTCACCAGGTTGGCCACGGCCGTGGGCTCCAGGATCACCGTCCACTCGCCCGGCTCCACCGCGCGCGGGTTGCGCGACAGCTCCGCCTTGCGGATGGCCGTCTCGGCCAGCGAGCCGAAGTTCATCTTGGACCAGTCGTTCTCGCCCCCGCCGGCCCAGCCGCTCCCCGTGCCGTCCGGCGTGCGGACGGTGGTGGTGAAGCTCACGTTGGTGCCGCGCGCGTAGGCGAACAGCCCCCGCTTGTTGGCGACCGTGTTGCTTCCCGTGAAATGGCTCAGGTAGCCCGTGCTCACCAGGTTCTGCCGCATGGCGGGCCCGGCGATCTCCATCACGGCCCGGGCGCGCGCCTCGGGGGTGATCCCCGCCGTGGCCTCGAAGTACGGCTCGGACGAGATGTACTGCTGCTGGTCCAGCTCACCCATGTACTCCGGGTCCTCGGGCACCAGCCGCGCCAGCCGCTCGGACGTCTGCACCATGGCCCGCAGCGACTCGTCGTCGAAGCGGTTGGTGGTGGCCGACGCCGTCTTCTTGCCAAAGGCGCTGGTGACGGTGATGGCCGCGTCGTAGGCGTCGCCCGCGGTGCTCACCTGGTTCTGCGCGAACCGGGTGTTGCCCTGCGTGCCGCTGTTGATGTTTACGCGCGCCTCGTCGGCCGTGGAGAACGACAGGACCTTCTGGGCCAGCGCCTCGGCGTCGGAGCGCGAGAGGTAACGGTTGTCTGCCATGGGATCAGGCCCTCCGGCCGGTGTTGATGACGTTTACCTGGCGGAACCGGGCGGCCGGGCAGCCGTGCGACACCGCGTTGCTCTGCGAGGGCTGCCCCTTGCCGTCGTTGAACGAGCCGCCCAGGAAGTACGTGGACGGGCCGCCGATCATGTCCATCCCGTTCCAGAACTCCGGCGTGCGCATCTGGTACGCCACGTCCTTGAGGGGGCCCGTGATGCGGCCGTTCTTGATCTCCTTGAACACCTGCCCGCCGAACTGCGCGTTGTAGCGCTGCTGGTCGATGGAGAACGACCCGTCGCCGTCGATCAGGATGCCGTTCTCGATCCCCGACACCAGGTCCTCCACGCTCACGTCCCGCTCCTTGTTGGGGAGCAGGTTCACGTTGGGCATGCGCTGGAACTGCACCACGTCCCAGCTTTCCGCGTAGCTGTTGCCGTGGCTGCGCACGGGCTTGCCCTGCTGGCGGTACCAGTCGGCCAGGTAGGGGGCCTGCTCGCGGGTGGTCTGCAGGTCGTTCAGGATGCCGTCCTTGACGATCAGGTACTCGTCCGGCCGCACGCCCTCGTCGTCCCAGCCGATGCTGGACAGGCCGCCGGGGGTGGAGCGCTCGCCCTGGATCTGCATGAAGTTCTGCCCGTAGCGGAACTTGCCCAGGTAGTCGGCGATGGGGAAGATGAACGAGGTGCCGGCGTAGTTGGCCTCGAACCCCATGATGCGGTCCAGCTCCGTGGGGTGCGCGATGCTCTCGTGGATGGTGAGCCACAGGTGCGACGGCATGAGCACCAGGTCGTAGCGCCCCGGCTCCACCGACTTGGCCGTGAGCTTCTGCACGGCCTCCTCGCTCCAGCGGGGGGCGTTCTCCACCAGCCGGGCGTCGCGCACGTGCTCGTAGCCCAGGCCCATGGGCTGCACGTCCGTGCTCACCCGGGTCTGGAAGTCGCCGCCCGTGGGGTTCACGGCCGTGATGGTCATCCGCGGAAACGAGCGGTACAGCGTCTGCTCGATGTACGACCCGTCCGTGCTGGCGAAGGTCTTGCCCAGCCGCGTGTTGAACATGTTGGACTGCACGAAGCGGGCGCCCTGCACCCCCAGCGCGGCCGCGTTGGCGCGCAGCAGCAGGTCCACCTTCTCCTCGATGGAGACGGTGAACGGGTCGATCTCCAGGGGCGAAGACCACTTGCCGTCGCGCACGGGCTCCACGGGGGCCAGCTCCAGGGGGCGCTGGCGGGCGGCGGCGTTGGCGCGGGCCTGGGCCACGGCCTGCTGCGCCACGCGCACCACCTCTTCGGGGTTCAGGTCGCGGCTGGCCGCGAAGCCCCACGCGCCGTTGGCGATCACCCGCACGCCAAAGCCGTAGGTCTCGGCGTCGTTGAAGAAGGTGATCTGCCGCTCGCGCGTGCCCAGCCCCTGGCTGCGGTTGGCGGCCATGCGAAAGTCGGCGTAGGTGGCGCCGGCGCCGCGGGCGGCGTCCAGGGCGCGCATGGCCAGCTCTCGGCTCACGGCCGCGTCCAGCGGCTCGTGCGGCCCGGCGGCCTGGACCAGCCTGGGCAGCACCGCCGAGCCCGCGCCAAGCGCGGCCGTCGCCGCCGCGCTCTGCAGGAGGAAGTCTCTGCGCTTCATGGATACTCCGGATGGGGGTTGGGATGAGACCGCGGAAACTAGAACGATCGTTCGTCCGGCGCAACTCCGCGCGGGCGCGGCGGTTGCGTGGGACCGTGGGGCATGATCAACGCTGATTCGCGCATCGCCGTCGTGGGCGCGGGGCCCGCGGGGCTGGCCGCCGCCCTGCGCCTGCACGCCGCCGGGGCGTCCGTCACCGTCTTCGAGTCCGGCACGGCGGTCGGCGGCCGCACCCGCTCCGACCTCGTGGACGGGTGGCGCATCGACCCCGCCGTGCAATTGTACAGCTCCGCCTACACCGTCCTGCGCGGCCTGCTGCGCGCGGCCGGGGGCGAGGGGCTGCTGGAGCGCTCGCCCGGGCGCGACGCCCTGTGGCGCAAGGGGCGCGCGCACGAGGTGGTGTACGGCTCGCCCACCAGCATGCTCGCGTCCGGCGCCCTGCCGCTCGCCCTCAAGCTCAAGATGGGGGCAAAGTACCTCCCCTTCATCCAGCGCCACGGGGCGGACCTGGACCTCGCCGCCCTGGAGCGGGCCGCCGGGGCCGGGCTGGACGGCGAGTCCATCGCGGCGTGGGGCGGCCGCGAGCTGGGCGGCGACTTCGTGGACCTGCTGGCCGCGCCCCTGCTGGCCACGCTCTACGGGATGACGCCGGACGAAGCCAGCGCCGGCTTTTACCACGCCCTCGGCCGCCAGGGGATGAACCTGGAGGTGCAGGCCCTGCGCGGCGGCGCGGACGGCTTTTGCCGCGCGGCGGCGGACGTGCTGGCCGCCGCCGGCTCCCCCGTCCGCCTTTCCACCCCCGTCACCGCGGTGAATGCCGCCGGGGACGGGGTGCGCGTGGCGGGCGACGGGTGGAGCGAGGACTTCGCCGCGGCCGTCGTGGCCCTCCCCGCGCCGGCGGCCGGGCGGCTTGCTAATTTTTTGACACCGCAGGCCGCGAAAGCGTTGGCCGCGGTGCGCGTGCGTCCCGCCGCGTCGCTGGCCCTGCTGCTGGACCGGCCGGCCGGCGTGGGCTGGTTCGGCCTGTCGTTCGCCGCCGGCGAGGCGCGCAGCGTGGCGGCGGTTTGCGTCGAAGAAAACAAGGTGGCGGGGCTGGTGCCGCCGGGCAAGGGCCTCGCCGTGGTGTTCGCGCAGCCCCACGCGGCGGAGCGTCTGCTGGGCAGATCTGCGGACGAGGCGGCGGCGCTGCTGATGCCGGAGGTGGCGCGCGCGCTCCCCGCCCTGCCCTCCACCGTCGTCCAGTCGCGGCTGTACACGTGGGCGGATGGATGGACGATCTTTGGCCCGGGGAGCCTGGGGCGCCTCCCCGCCCTGCGCGCCGCGGCGTGGGATTCGTCCCCGCGCGCGGTGCTGGCCGGCGACTACCTGTACGCGCCCACGGTGGAGGGCGCCGTCACCGCCGGCCTGGGCGCCGCCGACCGGCTGCTGTCGCGGATGCGATAGGCGGCGCGGGTGAATCGCCGCATCGTTCGGACGGCGGCGTGCGCCACCCGCTGAGCGTGCCGGATCACCGTATCCATCAACGATAACCGTCATCCTGAGGGCGGCGCCGCCCGCGCTCGCCCGGTGCACATCCTCCGGCGCCGCCCGAAGGATCTTCTCCTCCCGCGCGCAGACCTCCACGCCTCCGTGCGGAACCCCGCATCCGCCGAATCACATCCACCGAATCCCATCCACCGAATCACATTCGCCGAATCACATCCGCCGATCCCATTCACAGTCCAGATCTGGAATCCAGCCCCCGCCGGGCGAATGAATTCGCTGCAACGAACACACGAAGTCCACCTGCGTGGACTGCCGGCTCCGGCGCGATGCACAGGAATCGGATCGCGCCGCGGATCGGCCGGGCGGTTTCGGAAGGGCGGCGTCATCGGCTACGTTGTCGCGCATCACCACGCGAGCGAACGAAGCCGGCCGTCCGGCGGACGGGCGGCATTCCAACCGAACGACATCGGCCGATGGACTTTCCCGAGCTCTTTGAACCGGACCTGTGGTGCCCCCTGGGCAACCACGAGCGCCGCGACCTGCTGGCCAGCGCCCTGCTGCACGCCCTGCGCGGCGAGCCCGGCGTGCAGGACACGCGCATCGAGGCGGGCACCGTGGAGCGGCCGTACGACTACACGGCCGTGGTGGAGACGGACGTGGGCAACCTCAAGACGCCCCTGTGGTCCGACGCCCGCGCGCAGATCTTCTGCGACCCGTCCATCCACGCCGCCAACCGACGCCAGCTCGCGCCCGGGCTGGACCTGCAGCGCGCCGTGGAACGCCTGCGGTCGCGGCTGAACGTCCGCTTTACGCTGGAGACGCGCGGCCTTACGCTCACCCTGCAGCCGGAAGCCGGCGTGGAGCGGACGTGGACGGCGGAGCGCGCGCGCTTTCGCGACCGCACGGCCGTGACCCGCGAGGACGTGATCGCCAAGGCCGGCGACGTGGACCTGCGCGACCTGCTGGCGCACTTCTACAACGGCCCGTCGCTGCGCGTGGAGGCCGAGGACGGAACCGCCTTTCTTCTCCCCGCCGCGTCGGAAGAGGAAGGGCGGCTGGTGACGCTCTGCCTGGCCTGCCACAAGTGGACGGAGGGCGCCCTGCGCGAGTGCGCGTCCTGCGGCGGCCCCGTGGAGACCGTGCTGGCCGCCCGCCCCGCCCGCCGCTGACCGCACCCGATCCCCATCCCCCGAGACACGCGATCCGACACCGATGACCGACACCCTTCCCGCCGGCGGCGCCACGCACCTGGAGTGCACCCGCTGCGGCACGCGCTACGAGAGCGAGACGCTGCACCGCCTGTCGCCCTGCTGCGAAAAGCCGCTCTACCCGCGCTACGACCTGGACGCGGTGGGCGCGCGGCTGTCGCGCGACGACCTGGCCGGGCGCTCGGCGGACCTGTGGCGCTACGCCGAGCTGCTCCCCGTGCGCGACCCCGCCAACGCCGTGCGCCTGGGCGAGGGGTGGACGCCCCTGATCGACACGCCGCGGCTGGCGTCGCGCATCGGCGTGGCGCGGTGCTGGGTCAAGGACGAGGGGCAGAACCCCACGGCGTCGTTCAAGGCGCGCGGGCTGTGCATGGCCATCAGCCGCGCCAAGGAGCTGGGGATCACGGAGGTGGCGCTCCCCTCCGCCGGCAACGCGGGAAGCGCCACGGCCGCCTACGCCGCCGCCGCCGGGATGGCCGCGCACGTGGTGGTTCCGCGCGACACGCCGCACCCCATCCTGGAGGAGATGCGCGCGCTGGGGGCGGACGTGGAGCTGTTCGACGGGCTCATCACCGACTGCGCCGCGCGCGTGGCCGAGGGGTGCAAGGCGAGCGGCTGGTTCGACCTGTCCACGCTCAAGGAGCCGTACCGCGTGGAGGGAAAGAAGACGATGGGATACGAGGTCGCCGAGCAGCTGGGATGGCGGCTGCCGGACGTGATCGTCTATCCCACGGGCGGCGGGACGGGGCTGGTGGGGATGTGGAAGGCGTTCGACGAGATGGAGCGGCTGGGGTGGATCGGCTCGGCGCGGCCGCGGATGATCTCCGTGCAGGCCAGCGGGTGCGCGCCCATCGTCCGCGCCTGGGAGCAGGGGACGGAGTACGCGGAGCCGTGGGCCGGCGCGCACACGTACGCCAGCGGGCTGCGCGTGCCCAAGGCCGTGGGCGACTTCCTGATGCTGGACGCCATCCGCTCGTCCGGCGGCGCCGCCTTTGCCGTGGACGACGACGAGATGCGCCAGTGGACGCGCCTCGTGGGCGGCGACACGGGCATCTTCTGCGCACCGGAAGGCGCCGCCACGGCCGCCGCCACGGCGCACCTGCTGGCCGCCGGCACCATCCGCCCCGACGACGAGGTGGTGCTCTTCAACACCGGCAGCGGGTTGAAGTACGTGATCTGATCCATCCCGCCGCGGAGGTCCGCCCGGGCCTCCGCGGCCGCCGTCCCGGAATGAACGAACCCAGGCCCGATGCCCGTACGCTTCAACCACACCATCATCTTCGCGCAGGACAAGCAGGCCTCCGCGCGCTTCTTCACGGAGATCTTCGGCGTCGCCCAGGCGGAGGAGGGCGGGATGTTCCTCGTCGTCCGGCTGGAGGACGACGTGATCCTGCAGTTCGCCGAGCCGGGCGTGGACTTCGTCCCCCAGCACTACGCCTTCCTGGTGGACGACGACACGTTCGACGGGGTCGTCCGCCAGCTGGAGGCGCGCGGCATCGCGCACTGGGCCGATCCGCGCAGGAGCCAGCCGGGGATCAACCACAACCACGGCGGCCGCGGCGTCTACTTCATGGACCCCGGCGGCCACGGCCTGGAAGCCATCACCCGCCCCTACGCGGATCTCTGACGGGGCTCCGCCGCCAAGCCGGGTGCACTTGACGGAAACGTCTGGATCGCGTGATCGTGATAGGGGCAGGTTCGATCCGCTCGATGATCCAGGATGGAGGCCGTCGTGACCGAGCTCCTGCAGCGTGCGTTTCAGCTGGCGTCCCGGCTTCCCGCGGAAGAGCAGGATGGCATCGGCGCGCAGCTGATCGCGGAGATCGAGAGCGAAGCGGGGTGGGATGCATCGTTCGCACGATCTCACGACCTCCTGGAGCAGATGGCGGACGAGGCGCTGCGGGAGCATCGGGCCGGGCTCACGCTGCCGCTGGATTGCGATCGGGAGTAAAATCCCGCACGAACGACGAAGCTGCCTGGCGAACCCGCACGCCGGTCCCGGATTTGCCACGGACCGGCGTGTTCGTATGGAATGGACGTTTTCGGCTGACGGAGGAAAATGACCGTGACCGAAGTCGCCCGGCCCGGCGGACGGTATGGCCTCGCCGGCATCCCGCGGTGGATCCTGCTGGCGCTGCCCGTCATCCTGCTCGCGGGCATCGCCCTGGCGCGCACCAGCAGCAGCGTGAGCGCCACGTTCGGCCCCCGCGCGGGGGTGCCCGACTCCCTGCGCGAGCTGCGGGTGCCTGTGCCGCGCACGCCCCTGGCCATCCAGCCGCCCCGCTACCTGGAGCGCGCGGTACAAAAGCCGGACTCCGCGCAGCTCGTCATGAAGGCCATGGCGGACCGGTACCACATCACCGGCACCATGGCCAAGATGGTCCACGACGCCGCCATGGAGGTGGGGCTGGACCCGGAGCTGGCATTCCGCCTCGTGCGCGTGGAAAGCGTGTTCGATCCGGATGCGGTGGGGGCGGGCGGCGCCGCGGGGCTCGTGCAGATGATGCCGGGCACGGCCCGCGACATCAATCCCGAGATCGACACCAAGAAGGAGCTCATGGATCCGCACACCAACATGCGGCTGGGCTTCGGCTACCTGCGCGAGATGATCGAGCGCTACGAAAAGCACGGCGCCGACGCCGTGCGGCTGGGGGTGATCGCCTACAACCGCGGCGAGATCGCCGTGGACCGGGCCCTGCGCCGCGGCGCGGACCCCGAGAACGGCTACGGCAAGCGCATCCTGGGCCCCCGCCACCACGGCGGGCAGGAGTACAAGGGCACCGGCATCCGCCCCCTTCCGTCCGGCGCCACCACCACGGACGAGTTTTCCGACGACGACGTGGACGATCCGTGACGGTTGGGGGATGGCGAAGGGCCGGGCGCGCCGCGGTGGCACGCCCGGCCCTTCGTTGCATCCGGCGCCCCGGCTCAGCGGCCGCGGCGCGAGGGCGCGGACTGCTGGATGGCCAGCTTGAGCGCGTTGACGCGGTTCTCCACGGCGCCGCGGCGGGGAAGCCCGTCCGAGAGCGCGGCCAGCACCTCGCCCGCGCGGTCGGCGGCTGCCGTGGCGCGGCACTGCACGGCGCGCTCCTGGATCTGCCGGGCCAGGACGCGGGCCCGTCCGCGCTCCGGCTCGTCCACGAACAGGCCGCCGCCGTTGCGCGGCGCGCTCACCAGGTTGCCCAGCCGGTAGGCGTCGGACTCCATCGCGTCGCACTCGGCGCTCCAGGAGCCCGGCCGGCCGCCGTAGCCGCCGCCGTAGCCCGGACGGTCGTAGTCGTCGCGGTCCCGGTCGCGGCCGGCGTAGGCATCCTCGGTGGGCTCCACCAGCGCCAGGTAGACGATGGCGGTCGCCTGCGCGCGGTTCAGCGAAACGCGGCGGGTGCCGGGGCCCATGATGTCCGCCCAGGCGCGGTTGATGGCGTGCAGCTGCGCGTCCGTCAGGCGGTTGGGGCGGTAGCCGTAGCGGCGCACGGCTTGCTCGATGAGCTGCTCGTTGCCGGTGCCCCGCCAGCGGGCCGCGCTCGCCTGGGCGTCGGCGGAGGTATGCGAAGCGGCGGCCAGGGCGAGCGCCAGGCCCGCGGCGTACAGGACTTTGCGGATGGTGAGCATGGTGTGGTCCCGGTGTGGCGTGGGATGATGTGGGATGGGTCCGTCTCGTGGCATGCTACAAGGCAACGGGAGCGCCGCGATGGCCCCGCACGCACATCTGCTTGTGTGACAAACGGTTACCGGATGATGCGCATCGCCGCCGCAGATCCGGAATGTCCGCTGCGGAGGACACTCCTGCGCGACGACGTTGGCCATCGCTCGACCCGCCGCTGGATTGTTCCTCATCGATCCCATCATCCTTCTCTTTCCGCGGCAGCCCCCCCCCCGCAGACATCACCCGCGCATCCGGGGCTCCGGCACAGGCACGCTCTCGCCGATCGCGATCAGGTGGATGATGTGCCAGGCCAGGCATCCACCTCCGCCGCCACGATCCGCCTCCCCCGAAAAAACGCGGATGGCCGTCCCCTCGCCGGCAGCAGCCGATCTACCAGGGGCCTGACGCATCCTGCCGCTCGCCGCCTTCTCCTCCGGTCCGCGTCCGGACATCGCGATGGCAATCGATCCGGTACGGCAGGCTTCGCCGAAGGCCGCAGGTGCGAAAGCGAGGCAACGCGACGGCCGGACGCGAATCGGCCGAGTCGTGCAGGAGGCCAGAGATCCTTGGGGCAAGCGGCGGCTGCCGGCGCGGGGACGGCATCCGCGTTTTTTGCAGGAGAGGAGATGGGCCTCACGGCGCCAAATCCGTCCAGGTACAGATCCACCTGATCGCGATCCGTAGAAGCCGGCCCTTGACTGACGGTCGTGCGCCGGACGGACCAGCCCGCCGGCACGTCGTGGAACGGCTTCGATCCAGAATGGCGAAAGGCCGGGCTCGGGAAACCGGCTGCGTCGTTCCGGAGCCGGGGCTATTCGAGAGCCCGCATCGGGAGCCGATCAGGAAGGATGCGCTGCACGGAATCCTGCTTGTGTTCAAAACAGCGCGAATCCATTCAAGACCTCCCCACGTTCTGCGCTTAGCTTCTCTCCATCGGCGGGGGCACGGCGCTCCGGCTT
>JAESFL010000623.1_pt1 | contig 21780 bp, 21 predicted proteins | sample 9269401 | NCBI WGS metagenome assembly JAESFL01 (sample SAMN14506025, study PRJNA617098) | algae metagenome | isolation source: Gloeocapsa sp. UFS-A4-WI-NPMV-4B04 and co-occurring heterotrophs from desert... | place: USA: Utah | collected 2006-10-01 | reverse complement strand
AGATGGGGGCCGAGCAGCTTCTGGGGCAGGGCGACATGCTCTACATGGCCGGCGGAGGCCGCATCACCCGCGTGCACGGGCCCTTCTGCTCCGACGAGGAAGTCGAAAAAGTCGTCGCCCATCTGAAGCAGCAGGGAAAGCCTGTCTATCTCGAGGCCGTCACGGCCGACGACGAGGAAGAGGAGGACACCGAGGAACTTCCGGTGTTCGACGAGAGCGAGATGGGCCTCGGCTCGGGCGAGCTCTACGACCAGGCCGTTCAGGTCGTGCTGCGTCACCGCAAAGCCTCCACGTCCTACATCCAGCGGCGTCTGCAGATCGGCTACAACCGCGCCGCCTCGCTCATGGAGCGCATGGAGCGCGAGGGCATCGTCGGACCCGCCAACCACGCCGGAAAACGCGAGATCCTCATGGGAGCAGGTCTCGAGGACTGACGCTTCCTCCCACGCAACATCATGGGTCCCTTTCAGGCCACCTGGTGAAACGCACCGCCCCGAAGGATGTCGAGACCCTTCGGGGCGGTGCGTTTTCAGCGCTGGGCACGACACCCCGTCGTCGGAGACGGGGGTGCATCCTTGAACGCGGATGTCCCGTGCCGAAGCCATCCGACTCCAGACGCTCGCCATGGCCGGCGGCTGAGGCCCAGACGGATTTTCGGTCGGATGCCCCGTCCGATGCGTTCCGCTCAGGCCGCTAGCGCTATATGCCGAAAAATCGAATAGTGTCGTTCAGCTGATTGAACCGCTATTCACAGAATTCCCATGTGGGATTGGATCACCCCGCGCGCCACTGATCTTTGCCTCCTTGTGGACCCCTCCATTCTTTGGCTGCGCAATGTCAGTGATCTCCTGATCGGAGGCGCCTACGCGATCATTCCCTTCGCGCTGGCTTCTTTCCTGTCGGAGCGACGCGATATCCAATTCGGATGGCTCGCCTGGTGCTTTGCGCTGTTCATCGCCCTGTGCGGCGCGACCCACTGGATGCATATCTGGCTCGGCTTCTTCCCTCATTACACAGCGGAAGCGTACCTCAAGGCCGCGACGGCCCTGGCCTCCGTGACGACGGCGGGAGCCGTGATCGGATTGCTGCCGGATATCAAGCGGCTCCCCACGCCCGCCATGTTGGCCCGAGAGCACAAGCGGCGCATCGAGGTGGAGGTAGCGTTGCGGCGAGCCCTCGAGGAGCGCTCCAACCGGGAACTCCAGAAACACATCGAGACGCAGGACCTCCTGATCCAGGAGCTCAACCATCGGGTCAAGAACACCCTGACCTCGGTGCAGGCCATGGCGCGCATGAGCTTCAAGTCGATCGGCCCGACCGATAGCCTCAGCCTCGAGGCTTTCGAGGCCCGGCTTCTCGCGCTGTCGACGGCCCACAATCTTCTCACCGAGTCGAACTGGACCGGTGCCTCGCTCGCCGATCTCGTCCGCACGGAACTGTCGTTCGGGACGGATCTCAGTCGGGTGTCGATCTCGGGGCCTCCGGTCGAGCTCACGGCACGCGAAACCGTCTCGCTCGCCCTCGTGATCCACGAACTCGCCACCAACGCCATGAAGTACGGTGCCCTGCGCAACGGCGTGGCCGGTCGTTGCGACATATCTTGGACCGTCGAGGGAGGAAACCTCCGGTTCCGCTGGTCCTGCTTTCTGGAACAAGAACGGATCGCGCCACCAACCCGCCAGGGATTCGGCTTGCGCATGATCCGGCAGGCCGTCGAGCGCGAACTCGCCGGGACCCTTCGGATCGATTGGGAGCGCGATGGGCTCAAGATGGCCTTCGTGGTGCCGCTGGAAAAACTCGGGGTCCTCTCCGAGGGCGATATGTCGGAGGCGGTGGTCTGAGGAACTCTGCGGGTCTCAGGACTTCATGGCCGAAGCTGCCTTGAAGCGCTGGACCAGGCTATCGGCTCCGCGCAGCAGGAAGCTGTGGTCCGATTCGAGGAGGAAGAGGCCGGCGCCCTTCCCGATCCATTGCGCTACGTCATCGACCTTGGGCACGAACATTCCAAGCGGCCGACCGGCTTCCCCAGCCGCGGCACAGACCCGCTCCACCGCCTCGATCACGGCGGGGTCATAGGCATCAACCTTGCCGAGAGCGACCGTGAGGTCGGCCCGGCCCACGAAGAGCCCGTCGAGCCCCTCCACGGCGACGATGTCGTCGATCTCCGCGACGGCCTCAATATCCTCGATCATCGCGATGACGACAGTCTCTGCACGGCTGATCCCAACATGGTCGGCCATGCTGCGGCGAGTGTAGTTCGCGGCGCGCGGCGAGCCCGCATAGCCGCGCCCGCCAGCCCCGAAATGCGCCATCCGGACGAGCTCGCGGGCCTGCACGGCACTCGTGATGTGGGGCGCGATCACTCCGTCCGCCCCGAGATCGAGAGCATTCAGGACATGCTCCGGGCTCGTGGACGGGATGCGGATCAGAACCGGCATGCCTGCTGCCCTGCAGGCCAGGACGCACAGATCGAGATCGCCCCGATCGAAGGGGGCATGTTCGGCATCGAGGCAGAGGAGGTCGAGAGAGGTGGATGCGAGAAGTTCCACCACGATGGGGGAGGGGGTCTTCACGAAAGTGCCGACGAGGGCTCCGTTCGCGGTGAGCCTGCTCTTGAGAGAGGGTTTGGATTCAGGCACGGCCTTGTTCCTCGGTTTGGCGCGGTATGGGTTCGAGCAGCCACCGCTCGAGCGCCGCATTGACGGCAAGTGGCGCCTCAAGTGTCGTGAGGTGACCCGCGCCTTTCACGACGGTCAGGTCGGCATGACGCAGGAGGCCGGCCATCGTCCGGTGCCGCTCCGGTGGGCAGAGCCGGTCGTGCTCGCCGCAGAGAAGAAGCGTCGGGCCCTCGTAGCGCTGGAGGGTGGCGCTCGCGTCCGGGCGGTCTCTCAGGGCAAGGGATTGCCGCTCGAAGACGCGAGGGCCGAGATCGAGGCCCATCGCGAGCACCAGATCGAGCAGGGCGCCGTCGTTCCGGTGCTCGGGCGCCAGGTAGTTCGGCTTCATCTCGTCGATGAGAACGGAACGGAGTTCGCCGGCCAGAGCGCGGTCGATCTGAGGCTGGCGAAGAGCCTGCCGCTCTGGGGCTTCGGCAAGGTGATTGGTATCGAGGAGCCCCAGCCGTGCGATGCGCTCGGGGGCTTGCGAGACCATCGCCAACGCGACGATACCGCCCATCGAGAGACCCGCGAGGGCGAAGCGGTCGAAGGGGGCCTGGCTAAGGACTGCCTCGGCCAAGGCCTCGGTGGTGCGCTGCCGCGTGATGTCCCCGACCCAGATGTCGGCCACGCCCGCGAGAGCCTGCAGCTGGGGCCCGAACAGACGCTCGTCGCACATCATCCCGGGCAGGAGGACGAGCGGCACGCGCAACATGGGTCTAGGCAGCCGCGCCGAGACGGCGGCTGGCGAGTGCTGCGCCTTCCACCAGCGCCCCGAGCTTCGCCCATGCGATTTCGGGGTCCACAGCTCCGAAACCCGCAAAGGTCGAGAAGCCGCAATCGGTGCCGGCGATCACCCGATCCGCTCCCACAATGCCCACATAGCGTCCGATGCGTTCCGCAACGAGTTCCGGGTGCTCGACGAAGTTCGTCGTCGAGTCGAGGCAGCCTGGAATGAGTACGTAATCGTCAGGCACCTTCACCCGCGTCCACACGGTCCATTCGTGGGCGTGGCGCGGATTGGAGGCCTCGAAAAGCAGCGCGCGGGGGCGCGCCTTCAGAACGGCGGGCAGGATGGCTTCGAGCGCGATGTCGCGGGTATGCGGCCCCTCGTAATTGCCCCAGCACACATGCATGCGCACGCGCTCGCCGGGCACGTTGCGGAGCGCGTGATTGAGCACCTCCACGTGGAGTTCCACTCGTTGCACAAACTCCTCGTCCGTGAGTTCGCGATACATCATGTGCCGCCCAAGCCCGAGGTCGGGCGCATCGATCTGGAGAACGAGCCCCGCCTCGACGATGCGCTCGTACTCCGCCCGCATGCCCTCGGCGATGTCGACGAGATAATCCTCGACCGTCGCATGGTAATCGGACGGCTGGAACAGAGCGATGACGCCGGGGCTCGCGGAGTTCATGAAGCCTTCCGTGTAGCCCGCTGCCATCATGCCGGCCTTCATGGCCGCGATGTCTTTTTCGAGCGGCGTCAGGTCTTTCACGGCGATCGGCCCGACGCAGCGGGGGCGGCGATACGTCGGCGTGCCGCCGGCCTTAGCGAGACGCTCCATGAAGGACGGATAATCCGCGAGGTCGGCGGGCGGACGGCGCGGCGAATCTCCGTCGAAGCCGGTGAGGCGGTCCTTGATGTAGGTCGCGTAAGAGATCTTCGAAGTTTCGCCGTCGGAGGGGAGATCGATCCCAACCTCCCGCTGACGCTGCAAGATCGCAGCCGTGGCCTCATGCATGAGCGCGTCATACGCGGTCGCATCGAGGGGCAGGCCCTTCTCACGGGCGAAGAGACTGTCGGCGACAGCCTGGCCACGCGGCAGGCTGCCCACATGGGTCGTGCGGATAGGCGTCATGGGAACTCGCGGGTGATCCCCTCTCCCCACAGGCGGGAAGAGGGTGGGGACGGGTGGCGGCGCGGTGCGGCCTTGTCTCACTCCCCCTTGTGGAGAGGGGCTGAGGGTCGTGAAAGAGAGGAACAGACTGCGCCAAAACAGGGGATAAATTTCGGCAGAATAGGATGCAAGCCAGCCTCTCAGAAAGGATTGATCTGCAACGCACCCTCAAAACCGCTTTGGGGCGGCTTTGGCGAGTGACGACAGCGCCTCGTACAAACCCCGTTTGTGGGTGACCCACTTGGTTTCGATGCGATCAATCGTGCTCATTGCAACCCTATCCAAAACTATTTGCAAACGTATTCAAGCCATGTTAGCCGTAATCTGTCCATTATCAAGTTCGGTTGCCTGCAGAGCGTGAAATCGCCGGGGCGCCAGAGCGAAGGCTTAGGATCGCCAATGCGATTCAACACCGGGCCACCAATTCCAGAGGGGCCTCGGGCAAAGACGCGAGAGCAGGAGGACAGCATGAAAACGCTTCTAAAGATTTCCGTCGCCGCCGGTGCCGTGCTCGTTTCGGCCGCCGCTCACGCCGAATGCGGGATCCCGGCCGGTTCAGTCCGCATCCTTTCCAACGACTTTACAGCGCTGCACGTTGTCGCAAAGGCAGCGGAGGAATGCGCCAGCCCGACCGTGCAGGTGACGAAGAACCAGACGACCGAGCACAAGAACATCCAGGTCGCGGCGCTCACCACCAATCCGGCCACCTATACGGTGGCGATGATCGCCAACAACTCCGTGGTGCCGCTGCTCAATGCCGGCCTTGTGCGGCCGCTCGACGACCTCGTGACTAAGTACGGCAAGGACCTCACCGAGAGCCAGCTGATCCGCAGCGACGGAAAGATCGTGGCGATCGCCTTCATGGCGAATGCCCAGCACCTGCATTTCCGTAAAGACGTTCTCGAGAAAGCCGGCCTGCAGCCGCCGAAGAGTTATGAAGATGTGCTCGCCGCCGCGAAGGTGCTCCGGGAGAAGGGGATCATGCAGACGCCGCTCGCCGCGGCCTTCAAGCCGGGGTACGACCTCGGCGCGGAGTTCGTCAACATGTATGCGGGCTACGGTGGCGAGTTCTTCGAGCCGGGCTCCTCCAAGCTCGCCATCGACAACGAGAAGGGCGTCAAGACCCTCGAGATGATGAAAGCCATGGCTGAGTTCATGGGTCCCGACTTCCTGACCTACAACACGAACGCCATCAAGCCGCTCTGGGAGGCCAACAAGGTCGCCATCATGAACGGCTGGGGCTCCCGCGCGGCCGCGATGATCGACGTCAATGGCCCTGCGCCTGAGGTCGCGAAGAACACTGTTCTGGCTTCCGCCCCGACGGTCGGCGGTGGCTCGACCCCGGCCGCCATGCTGTGGTGGGACGGGTTCGTCATTGCCAAGAACATCAGCGATCAGGATGCCGAAGCATCGTTCCGGGCCATGATGCGGGGGATTTCACCGGACATGGCGAAGAAGAACGCCACGGTCGCGGCGTGGCTGATCAAGGGCTACGAGCCCACTCCGGCTGCGGTGGGCGTGTTCGAGACCGCCAAGGCTAAGGCACGGCCATATCCGATGCTGCCCTATATGGGCATCCTCCACACGGCGCTCGGCGACGAGCTGGCTCAGTTCATGCAGGGCCAGGAAAGCGCGAAGCAGGCGCTTGCCGACGTGGCGCGGGCCTATAACACGGCGGCCCGCGAAGGCGGCTTCCTGCGCTGACCAGACGCAACCGACGGGAGGAGCCGCGCTCCTCCCGTTCCGTTCGCAGTACCCATCCCGCTTGTCAGTGACGGGGTTGCAGCATGCCGCACCGAACGTTCCTGGCGTTCATTTGGCCATCGCTGATCGCGATGATCCTCTTCATCGCGCTTCCGGTCGTATCGGTGGCCTACCAGTCGCTCTACGTCGAGCACCAGCAGATCCTGAGCAAGGTGGAAACCTGCGGACCCTTCGGCTGCACGAGCGAGGTTCGGGTCGACAACGCGGCTATGGAGCGGTTGCGCCAGGAACAGCCCATGGGCCAGTTCAACTGGCTTGGCACCTACACGAACCCCAGCCATCTTGCCTTCGATGAGGTGGCGGACACCTGGCGGAGTAGCCCCAGCATCGCTTCCGCGATCTCCGGCATCGTCAATCTGCCGTTCTACCGCGCGATCACCTTCACGCTCGCCTACACCTTCATCGTGACGCCGCTCGTCATCGTGCTGGGCTTCATCATCGCGCTCGCCGTCAACATGGTGCCCCGTTTCATCAAGGGGCCCGTCATCTTTTTCTCGCTCCTGCCCATGATCGTCACGCCGCTCGTCGGTGCGCTGGTTCTGTTCTGGATGATTGATTCCCAGGGTGTCATCGGCGCGACATTGCAGCGGTTGTTCAACGATCCGCAGCTCTCGTTGAAGGCCTCGCCCGCGCTCACCTGGGTGACCTTGTTCGTCTACGGTGTGTGGCACTCCGCTCCGTTCGCGTTCGTGGTCTTCTACGCCGGCCTTCAGACACTGCCCAAGGACACGCTGGAATCGGCGATGATCGACGGCGCCAACCGCTGGGAGCGGGTCCGCTTCGTCGTGATTCCTCACCTGATGCCGCTCGCGACCTTCGTGGCCCTGATGCAGCTCATGGACAATTTCCGGGTCTTCGAGCCCATCGTCGGGTTCAGCGCCTCCGCGAATGCCTCGTCTTTGAGCTACCTCGTCTACAACGACCTGCGCAGCGGCGACATGCCGTTGTTCGGGTCGGCCGCCGCCACGTCAATGCTCACCATCATCGGGGTTGTGATTCTGCTGATGCCGGTGCTCATGCGGACGTGGCGCGACTTCAACCGGAAGGCCGCCCGATGAGCGCACAAAGCCAAGTGGCGCGTCCGCCGCTCCCGGTTGCCGCCCTGTCGCTCGGGGTGGTGCTGATCTGGTTGTTTCTCGCGGCCTTCCCGTTCCTCTGGACGGCCTGGGGGTCGTTCAAGGTCGAGGGCGACTTCTTCTCCCGCAGCAATTGGCTGAATGCGATTTATGGGCCTGCGACCATCGCGCAGACCGGCGATGCCTTCACGGGCGACGGCTACTACGGCGCATGGGTTCTCCAGCGCTTCTGGCACTCGGCCGTCAACACGGCGATCGTAACGTTCTTTGTCGTTCTGATCTCGCTGACGCTCGGGACCTTAGGGGGCTACGCCCTCGCACGGTCAGGCTTCCGCTACACGTTCTGGATCTTGATCGCGGCGCTCGTGTTCCGGGCGATGCCGCACGTGACGCTGGTGTCCGGTTACCTCCTGCCCTTCTTCGAGATGAACATCTGGGGGGTCCTGCCGACGACCATCATCGTGCTCGTCGCGATTAACCAACCCTTCACGTTATGGATGCTGCACTCGTTCTTCCTCTCGATCCCGCGCGATCTCGACGAGAGCGCCATGGTGGATGGGTGCACGCGGTTCCAGGCCTTCAGGATGGTGGTGATGCCCGTGATGTGGCCGGGAATCGTGACAACAGCGCTCTTCAGCTTCCTCCTGGCCTATAACGATTTCACCGTGACCGCGATGCTGCTCACGCAGGACAATCAAACCATGGTGCCGAAGATCGCGAGCTTCCTCGGCTCGACGCAGGCCGAGGGCAAGGTGATGTACGCGGTCGCAGCCGTGACTTCGGCGATCATCCCGCTCTTCGTCCTGGTGCTGTTCTTCCAGCGCCAGATCGTGAGCGGACTGACGGCCGGCGCAGTGAAAGGCTAGGGGAGCCCAATGGCGGAACTTCGTCTGAAGAACGTGACCAAGCGCTTCGGCTCCTATGTCGGCGTCGACAACTTCAACCTCGATATCGCCGATCAGGAGTTCATCGTGCTGCTCGGACCCTCGGGGTGCGGCAAGACCACGACGATGCGGATGATCGCCGGGCTCGAGGAGGTCACGGAAGGGGAGATCTGGCTCGGTGGGAGGGTGATCAACCGGCTGGAGCCGAAGGACCGCGACATCTCCATGGTGTTCCAGAGCTACGGTCTCTATCCCAACATGACGGTCTACGAGAACATCCGCTTTCCGCTGCGCGTTCGGAAGATCCCAGCCGATCAGCACAAGGCGCGTGTGATGAAGGCGGCCAGCATGGTGGAGCTCAACGACTTTCTCCACCGCCGCCCAGCCGAACTCTCCGGCGGCCAACGCCAGCGCGTGGCGCTCGCCCGCGCCATCGTGCGCGAGCCGACGGCGTTCCTCATGGACGAGCCCCTGTCGAACCTGGATGCGAAGCTGCGCGTCTCCACGCGCGCCCAGATCAAGAATCTTCAGCATACCCTGAAGACCACGACGATCTACGTCACCCATGACCAGATCGAGGCCATGACGCTCGCGGACCGCGTGGTAGTCATGAACAAGGGTTTGATCCAGCAGGTGGGGACGCCCACCGAGATCTATGACGCCCCCGCCAACACCTTCGTGGCGGGCTTCATCGGGTCTCCGGCCATGAACCTGATCGACGGCAGCCTTGAGGGTGGCGTGTTCGAGGCGCCGAACGTCCGCATCGAAGGCCTGCCGCAGGTCCATTCCGGGCCAGTGACCCTCGGATTCCGGGCCGAGGATGCCGCGCTCGTGCCCGCGAACGGCCAGCTCGCCGCCCCGGTCTATTCGCTCGAACTCCTCGGCGAGGCCTCGATGATCAGCTACCGCATCGGCGAGAGCCTGGTCTCGATCAAGGCCCCGAAGGAGTACAGGGCCGAGATCGGCGACATCGTTCACGCGGCGGTCCCGGCCTCGATCTGCCATCTGTTCGAGAAGAGCACCGGACAGCTCATCTGGGCCGGCAACGCCCGACACGGCGCACCGGACCGCCCCCGCCGGTAGGTCCAAGCAGCGCCGTCTTAAAGGAAAAGCCTCATGATCCAGCATCTGAAACGCGGCAAGCCGGAGGCCGACCGGGCTGATGACGATGCCAAGGTCCGCGCTACCGTCGAGGCGACGCTGAAGGAGATCGAAAGCCGCGGCGATGCCGCCGTGCGCGATCTCTCGGAGCGCTTCGACAAGTACACGCCCCCGTCGTTCCGCCTGTCGCCCTCGGACATCGAAGCCCTGATGGCCAAGGTCTCGAAACGCGAGATGGAGGACATCAAGTTCGCGCAGGCGCAGGTGAGGAACTTCGCCCAGGCGCAGCGGGACTCCATGCGCGACATCGAGGTTGAAACGCTGCCGGGTGTGATCCTCGGGCACAAGAACATCCCAGTTCAGTCCGTCGGCTGCTATGTGCCGGCTGGCAAGTTCCCCATGGTGGCCTCCGCGCACATGTCGGTCGCGACCGCTTCCGTCGCCGGCGTTCCACGGATCGTCGCTACGACACCCCCCTTCCAGGGCGAGCCGAACCCGGCCGTGATCACCGCGATGCATCTGGGCGGCGCGCACGAGATCTATGTGCTCGGCGGCATCCAGGCCATCGGCGCCATGGCCCTCGGTACGGAGACCATCGCCCCTGTGGACATGCTGGTTGGGCCCGGCAATGCCTTCGTAGCCGAAGCCAAGCGCCAGCTCTATGGCCAGGTCGGAATCGATCTGTTTGCAGGCCCAACCGAAACTATGATAATCGCGGACGACACGGTCGACGCCGAGATGTGCGCGACCGACCTTCTCGGGCAGGCCGAGCATGGCTACAATTCTCCAGCGATCCTTGTGACCAATTCCCGCAAGCTTGCAAATGGCACGCTCGCGGAGGTCGAACGTCTGCTGACAATCCTGCCGACGGCCAGTACCGCAGGAGTCAGCTGGCGCGACTACGGCGAAGTTATTCTGTGCGACACATACGAGGAGATGCTCCGGGTCGCGAACGACATCGCCTCCGAGCACGTCCAGGTAATGACGGACCGCGATGACTGGTTTTTGGAACACATGCACAGCTATGGGGCGCTGTTCCTCGGGCCACGGACGAATGTCGCCAATGGCGACAAGGTCATCGGCACGAACCACACGCTGCCTACCAAGAGAGCTGGCCGCTATACAGGCGGGCTCTGGGTCGGCAAGTTCCTCAAAACGCACAGTTATCAGCGTATCCTGACGGACGAGGCGGCAGCGATGGTGGGCGAGTATTGCTCGCGGCTATGCATTCTGGAGGGCTTCGTTGGCCATGCCGAGCAGGCCAACGTGCGTGTCCGGCGCTACGGCGGTCGGAATGTCCCCTATGGCGCGGCGGCGCTGCCGGACCGAACCGCCGCGGAATGATGAGAAGATGGGTGCGATGAAGCTGCCCAGGACACCATCCTTCCGACTCGATGGCCGACGCGCCCTGGTGACAGGCGCCTCGTCCGGCATTGGACTTGGATGCGCGGCGGCCTTGGTCAGGCAGGGTGCGCATGTGGTCCTCGCGGCGCGCACGCGCGACAAGCTCGACGCTGTCGTGACCGCATTTAACGACGAGAGCCTGACGGTCGAAGCGCTCGAGATGGACGTGGCCGATGTGGTGACGACAGCCCGGATCGTCGAGGAGAAGGGGCCGTTCGACATTCTGGTGAACAGCGCGGGCGTTGCGCGCCATGGCCCTGCTGCGGCGACGACGCCGGACGATTTCGATGCAGTCGCTGACTTGAATGTCCGCGGCGCGTACTTCATCACGCAGGCCGTGGCGCGAGGGTTGATCGCCGCTGGCAAACCTGGTTCGCTCATCAACATCTCGTCTCAAATGGGTCATGTGGGCGGGGCTGATCGCGCCGTCTACTGCGCGACCAAGCATGCGCTTGAAGGCTTCACGAAGGCAATGGCGATCGAGTGGGGCCGGCACGGCATCCGGGTCAATACCCTGTGCCCCACCTTCATTCGCACGCCTCTGACGGAGGGGACTTTTGCGAACCCCGAGCGGGTTCGCTGGATCGAGGAGAAGATCAAGTTGGGCCGGACAGGAATTGTCGAGGATATCATGGGTGCAGTGGCGTTCTTGGCCTCGGATGCTTCCGCCTTGGTGACGGGCTCCGCGCTCATGATCGACGGTGGCTGGACGGCCGAGTGATGGCAAACGAGAAGGTCACAGCCCTCGACGTTGCCCGGCTGGCGGGTGTCAGCCAGTCCGCAGTTTCCCGCGTGTTCACGCCTGGCGCCTCTGCATCGAAGCACACAATCGAGAAGGTGAGACGGGCAGCCGCGCAGCTCGGCTACCGCCCAAACGTTCTGGCACGCTCGCTGATCACGGGGCGCAGCCGCATCATAGGCCTCGTGGTCGCCTATCTCGAGAACTACTTCTATCCCGAGGTGGTCGAACGCCTGTCCGTGGCTCTGCAGGAACAGGGGTACCACGTCCTTATCTTCTTGGCTGCACCCACGGTTGGCGACGTGCAGAACGTGATGCAGGAGATCCTAGACTACCAGGTGGACGGAATTGTGCTCGCCTCTGTCTCAATGTCATCCGTTCTGGCCGAGAAGTGTCAGTCCTTCGGCATTCCGGTCGTGCTCTTCAACCGCGATCAGGATGATCCGCGCCTCAGTTCCGTCACCACGGATAACCGTGCCGGCGGCCGGGCTCTGGCCGAGCTGCTGGTGTCGCTGGGCCATAGGCGGATCGCTTATATTGCGGGTTTCGAGGGCGCGTCCACGCAGCGCGACCGCGAGCTTGGCTTCCGGGAGGGCTTGGCGGCGTCTCGTCTGGATCTCTTCGCGCGCGGGGTAGGCAATTTCGATTTTCGCATGACGCAGGAGGCGGCTCGCCGAATGTTCGGTCGCTCCAAGCGCCCAGACGCCGTGTTCGTGTGCAACGACCACATGGCGTTTGCGGTCATGGACGTGCTGCGGTTCGAGCTCGGGTTGAAGATCCCCGATGACGTGTCGGTGGTCGGCTTTGACGACGTGCCGCCGGCCGCTTGGGCAGCCTACAACCTCACCACCTTCCGGCAATGCGTGAACCAGATGGTGGCCGAGACGGTGACCACCCTGCTCGATAGGATCGAGAGCAAGAAAGCCGAGCCGCGGCGTCTGAAAATCGACGGCATGCTCGTCATCCGCAAGTCCACCCGCGAGCCGGAGGCCGGACACCCATGAGGGGCTTCGGCCAGAATCGGCAGGACATTCCGGATGTCATCATCGGCAGCGCCGGCGAGAGCTGGGCGATGGCTGAAGATAAGACTTTCTGGCGAAGAGGTGAGGACTCGCGATGAAGGGTTTCCAGGATGAGTTCACCAACCTTCCCGATTACATCATCAAAATCACGAAGGAGATCTGGGAGGAGCGCGGTCTAGCGACCCTGAACCACTACTATGCCCCCGACCTGACGATGCGCACGCCGTCGGGCCTTGTCATTGGCAACCAGGCGGTGATCGACGGTACCCTGGCTACCCTGGCCGAGTTCCCCGAGCGGCAGCTTTTGGCAGAGGACGTCATCTGGTCGGGCGATGAGAACGAGGGCTTCCTCTCCTCCCACCGCCTCGTGACCTCAGGCCGTCATCTGGGGCACGGCGCATTCGGCGAGCCCACAGGTCGGCGCTTCGAGATCCGCGCCATTGCCGACTGCGCGGCCAAGGATAATGTGATTTATGACGAGTGGCTTATCCGGGACAATTCCGGGATCGTGAAGCAACTCGGCATGGAGCCTGAGGCCTTCGCGCGCGACCAGATCCGCGGCGAGGGTGGTCCCGAGAAGGCCAGGCGCCCCTTTACGGCCGCGCAGGACGTCCAAGGCCGCTATACCTCGCGCGGCAACGACAATGAGTGGGGTTGGCGGCTTGCCGACATCCTCACTCGTATCATGAACAAGGACTTCGCCGTGATCCGCGCGGAGTACGACCGCGCGGTACGCGTCGAGCATCCCGGATCCGAGGGCGGTTGGTCCTGGGACTTCGCCGATTTCCGTTGGATGCAGCTGCGGTCGGCGTTCCCGTCAGCACAGTTTGCGGTTCACCACCTGATCGGCCGCTCCGACCCAGCGCAGCCGCACCGGGCCGCGATACGCTGGAGCCTTGAGGGCAAGCACGACGGGTTTGGTGCTTTCGGCAGACCGACCGGCGCGCTCGTGCACGTCATGGGCATCACACATGCGGAGTTCGGGCCTTGGGGCCTGCGCCGCGAGTTCACGCTCTTCGACGAGATTGCGATCTGGAAGCAGATCCACCTGCACACGGGAGATGTCTGATGACCCCTCAAGAAATGGAAGCCCGGATCGTCCGCTACGGCGACCTTAAGCCCTGCCGCACGGCCTTCATCGATGCTCACACGCCGGGGAGCAATCAGAAAGAAAACTTTACTATCATCGGCGGGGGCGTCTCCGAAAGTGCGGACCAGCATGTTCATATCAAAGACACGCCGGGCTTCAACATCGGTGCCGCGGGCCAGCCTCCCAAGTGCCGCAACTCCCTCCACAGCCATCGCACCGCGGAGGTGTTCTTCGTGCTGAAGGGGCGTTGGCGCTTCTTTTGGGGCCGCTGGGGCAATGCCGGCGGCGTTGTCCTGGAGGAGGGAGACATCATCAATATCCCGACCGGCATCTTCCGCGGTTTCGAGAATATCGGCACCGACTATGGGATGATCATGGCCATCCTGGGCGGCGACGATGCCGGCGGCGGTGTTATTTGGGCCCCGCAGGTGATCGAGGACGCCAGGGCGCACGGCTTGGTGCTCGGTGAGAATGGACGGCTGTACGACACCAAGAAGGGCGAGCGCCTGCCAGAGGGCACCAAGCCCATGCCGCTCCTCTCGGACGAGGAACTCAAGACTTTTCCTGAGCTCACCGCCGCCGACGTCATTCCGGGCTATGTCGCCCGGTATTGGGACCTCATGGCTCTCGCTGAAAAGGCGCCCGCGAAGGTGATCGGCGCAGACGCCCGGCTGAAGGATCGGCCTGGCTTCGAAGTCGAATTGCTGACCCGGGGATCGATCCCGGAAGAGGCTTATGTGATCGACCGCCACGACGTGCTCATGGTGTTCCGGGGTCACTGGCGTCTGGCCTGGGACGGCGGTGAGACGGTGCTTGCGCCGGGAGACACCTGTGCTGTGCCGCCGAACCTGAGGCACAGTCTGGTCCCGTCGATGACGGGCGAAGCTAGCCTCTACCGGGTGCGGAACACCACTGATCCAGCCGGACCGACCTATCGCAATTGAATGCAGAGCCGATGGACGACGGCCACCTGACGCTGCTGTGCAGCATCGATACGCCCACGGTTTGCAATGCTGTCGAGGTGGCGCAGGGCGGGTGCCGATTCAGCGCCTCCAGGCGGAACCAAATTGGGCTCGGCGCCCAAGGAGCCGCGGATCGTCGGGGATGCGTGCACCGCAAAAATCTCTCCCCTCGCTTCCTCAAGCGAGGGGCCGGACGTTAATGAGGCACGGCGCATGGCCTACTACCGCATGATGGTTGAGGCCCCGAAGCCGTCCGTTGCGGGGATCGAAGACTTCGATTTCCCGAACAACGGGGGTGCCTATTGGGACGAGGCCGACACCACGGTCCACAAGGGTTTCGGCCTCTCCGGCGCCGTGCCAAACGGCGTCATGCGCGACCTCGGCGATCTTGCTCCAGGCTTCGCGGTCCTCGCGGGCTCGCTGGGTCCAAGCCATGCCTTCGTCCATGTGAAGGAGATCGGCACCCCGGTTTCGATTTTCGCTCTTTCGCTCGCGCCGGGCGAGCCCGTTGATGGCGCCGTCGTGGTGGCGCAGGACGTGATTGGGGTTCTGTCCGGAGCGATCACCAAGATGCGAAAGGCCGAGGCTTTGGTCCTCGAATCTCCGCCCCGCCCGGACTTCGATTTTGCGGCCTACGAAGCCGACCGGGCAGCCCCTGAGCAGGCTCTCACCTGAAATGTCCGCGGAAGAACCGGGCCCCGCGCTCACGGAGGAAGACCTCGCTAGATTGATGGCCGAGCATGGCCTCGACCTCGACCCGTCCGATCGCGAGCCCATTCTGACTATCGCCCGCTTCCTTCAGCGCGCGGCGTCGCGCGTGAGGCGCTTCGACAACGACACCGCCGAGGTCAGTTCTTGAATTTGCTTGACCTGTCGTTTGTGGAGACGGGCGAGCGGCTGCGCGACGGGAGCCTCACGTCTGCAGCATTGACAGAAGCTCACTTCGACCGGATCGAGGCAGTCGATCCCACCCTTCATGCCTTCACGGCGATGACCCGGGAGCTGGCATTTGCCTGCGCCGAACAAGCAGACGCGGACCTCGCGCGCGGCATCGATCATGGTCCGCTTCACGGCATTCCTGTGGCCGTGAAGGATCTGATTGATCTGGAGGGCACGCCGACAGCCTGCGGATCGCGCGTGCGGAGCGAGCACGTACCGGGTGAGCATGCGGAAGTCGTGCGCCGGCTCCTTCGCGCGGGAGCGGTGGTGCTTGGCAAGCTGGCGACTTACGAGTTCGCTCTCGTCGGTCCCAGCTTCGATCAGCCTTCGCTGCCGGCCCTCAACCCTTGGAACCTAGACCGGATCACGGGCGGATCGTCGTCGGGTTCGGCTGCCGCCGTAGCCGCCGGTTTGGTGCGCAGCGCGATTGGAACCGACACCGGAGGATCCATTCGCAGCCCCGCCGGCTATTGCGGGGTGGTCGGCTTGAAGCCGACCTTCGGGCGTGTGTCCCGCTGCGGCGTGTTTCCGCTCGCGCCGAGCCTTGACCATGTCGGGCCCTTAAGCGCTACGGTACGCGAAGCGGCCCTAACCCTCGACGCGATCTGCGGGTGCGATGAGCGGGATCCAGCCAGCGCGTCCGTCAGTGGGCCGCCAGCCTCAATCTATCTTGGGCAGGGTATCGATGGACTTCGCATCGGCTATGCCCGCGAATGGTTCGCGCAGGACGGCGACCTCATGCCCAACGTGCTCCGCGCGATGGATGATGCGGTCTCGCTGCTCAGCCTGCTCGGCGCTCATATCGAGGAGGTCGCGCTGCCGGACTACGGCCTGATGGAGGCCGTGGGTGCCATCATCCTGCATGCGGAAGCGCTGGAACAGCATTTCGAAACGATGCGTACCCACGGCGCCGCTTACGGGCGGCAAACCTATCGGAGCCTCGCGGCCGGCCTCTGCCTCGCACCCGACGATCTAGCACGAGCGCAGAGGGCTAGGAGGGTTTTGCGCGGCGAGATCGACAGTACAGTCTTTGCTCGCTGCGATGCAGTCGTTACGGCGAACACGCTGTCAACGGCGCCACCTATAGAACCGTTTCGCAGCGGGAGCCCGATCTGGACTGCGATGCGCACGCTGCCCTTCAACGTCACTGGCCATCCGAGCCTCGCTCTCCCGGTGGGGCTCGCAGACGGTCTCCCGATCGGCATGCAGATCGTCGGCCGTGCCTTCGACGAGGCAACCATTTGCCGGATCGGCGATGCGTTCGAGCACTCGACGGATCATTCGGTCCTGCGCCCGCCAGTCACGTCCCACAGATGACGCGGGAGCTCTGAACGCCAAGCTCCCCGCGTTGTCATGCCTGCATGCGGTCGAGACGAAGTTGCGCGGCTCGGCGATGCCCTTCGAGGCTCTCGCTGGCACTTTGCCGGGCAGCGGGGCCCGCAACAGCCATCACGCCGTTCTCATCGAGCCATTGATGAGTGCAGATCTTCACGTAGGACCCAACCCAAAGGCCGCCTGTATAGGCGCCCGCACCCATGGTCGGGAGGGTGTGGTTGGTTCCGCAGCATTTGTCCGAATAAACTACGCTTGCGTTCTCGCCGATGAATAGCGATCCATAATTGCGCAGCTTCTTCGCTGTCGCTTGTGGTTCGAACGTGTGAACCTGCAGGTGCTCGGCTGCGATGTAATCCGAGTATGCGATCATGGTCGCCTCGTCCTTACATAGAACGATCTCCCCAAAATCCTGCCATGCAACACCGGCAACGCTCGCCGTGGACAGGGTGGCAAGTTGGCGCGAAACCTCGGCCAAGACCGCTTCGGCTAGCGGACGATGCGTCGTGATTAAACCCACGCGGGTTCTCACGTCGTGCTCGGCCTGCGCGAGAAGGTCCGTTGCGATCATCTCAGGGTCGCCTGTGTGATCGGCCACGATGAAAATCTCGCTGGGACCTGCCAGCTGATCGATTCCCACCGGGCCGAAAACCTGGCGCTTAGCCTCGTTCACGTAGGCATTGCCCGGACCCACGATCTTGTTCACGGACGGGACACTCTCCGTGCCGTAAGCCAATGCTGCAATGGCCTGGGCTCCGCCGATCTTGAAGATGCGGTCGGCTCCCGACAGATGGCAACCGGCGATCATCGCCTTATGCGCATTGGGCGGAAGGCACGCGATCACCTCATCAACACCAGCGACTTTGGCGGGCACGATGGTCATAATAGGAGCGGAGAGCAGGGGATAGCGCCCTCCCGGGACATAGCACCCGACCCGCTCGATCGGGATCACGCGGTGGCCGAGGTGTAGGCCCGGCAAGGTCTCCATCTCCAGAGGGAGGATGGTCTTGAGTTGGGCCTCGGCGAAGCGCCGCACGTTGGCAATCGCGAATTCCGTATCTGCGCGCGTTTGCGGGTGAAGGGCAGCCAGCGCATCGGCCCGCTCCTCCAGGGTAACCTCGAACTGCTCCAAGTCTGTCTTATCGAAGGCCTTCGCATATTCGCGAACCGCTGCATCGCCGCGGGTGCGCACGGCCGTCACGATCTCGGCGACGAGCAGTTCCACGGAAGCGTGATCGCTGATCGAATCGCGCGCGGGTGCCTTGATGAAGGTCACGTGATCGCGCTTGGCAAATCCCTGGAGCGTCATGAACAATCCTCTGGCGGCGCAGCCAACAGTGTCGAGATCAGGCTATGAGAATTCTCTTGCATACGCATTCAGTATTTGCCAGTGTTTTGTCGTTCGATCAAGCCGAGGCCTTTCCTTAGGCTCCGGCCGACCCTCGGGTCGGCGATCCGGAGCGTGCGCCGCACTCCTTTCCCCCGGAGTGCAACACTGATGGTTTTGACTCCTCCCCAAGTACCATTGCCTCTGCTGCTCCTATGGGAGTCGCGATACGACGAGCGCATGTTCGCCCCCTATCAGGCTCCGTCCGCGGGGCCGTAACACTACAATCTAGTGAGGATGATCGATGACCGAGGCTGAAGCCGCCACAAAGACGAAGGTTCCAACCCGCGCTCAGGCTGAGGTCCCACCAGCTGAAAAGGTGCTTCAGGTCGAACGCCGCGACTATGTCGACCTCGCCCCAACTGACCGGCCAAGGAGCCAGAGCCTCCGCGGCTTCGATGATTGTTACACCGACATCGTCGACTACATCGTTCGCTGCACGCACCGGATCTGGGACGAGCGCGATGTGGGGTTGATCTACACGCACTACACCCACAACGCCGTGCTCTACGGAACGATGGGGACCCTATACACCCGCGAGGAGGTGGTGCGCGACACCATTCAGCGCCTTGTGTCGCTGCCGGAGCGACGTGGCATGGCAACGCAAGTGATCTGGCGCGGCAACGACGAGGAGGGGTTCTACACCTCCCATCTCGTCACGGGCTCCGGGCGCCACACTCAATTCGGGCATTACGGCGAACCCACGGGACGGACCTTCGTCTCCCGCACCATCGCCGACTGCATGATCCACGAGAACAAGATCTACCGGGAGTGGATCGTCGCCGACAACATGGCGATCGTCAAGCAACTCGGTCTCGATCCCCATGCCTTCGCCGAGCGACTAGCGCGCGAGCGGTTCGAAAAGGGATTCACTAATCTCGACATCGGCGAGAACCGCCGGCTTCTTGGGCAGTATCCGCCTGAAGCGGAAGCCGATGTCTCGCTCGCGCATAATCCGCTCGAGGAGCATACCCTGCGTTGGCTGCATGAGGTCTACAACAAGCGCATGTTCGGCACGTTGCGGAATATCTATTCACCGACGGCGCAATGGCACGGTCCGCTCATGAAGGAATTGTACGGCCAAGCCGCAGTGCTGCATCAGACCATGGCGCTTGTCGGCTCGATTCCGGATTGCGCCTTCGCGCCCCAGCACATCTGCTCGGTGCCGTGCGAGGAGGGCGGCGAGAAGGTGGCCGTGCGTTGGATCATGGAGGGCCATCACATCGGCTACGGCCTTCTCGGCTATCCCACCGGACAGCGCCTGCAGGTCATGGGGATTTCCCATTTTCACTACAAGAATGAGAAGATCGTTGACGATTGGACCGTCTATGACGAGTTGTCATTGCTGGCACAGATCAAGCTCGGTCAGATGGTGGGCCATTAGAGCGTTTTCGAGTGAGGTGGATCCGGCTCACGGGAAGAAAACGTGTCAAACCAAAGACGAGAGCTGATTCCACGCAAGTGGAAACAGCTCTAGCCGAGTTCCGGCTACAATTGCTAAAGGGATGGATGTGGTGCTGCCATCGCATTGGGCGCACGGAGTAGGCCCTAGCGACGGGGTCATGCCGCCATTGTTCCTGCCCTTGTGATATCGCCCAACGCTTGGGGATCAGCGCGGCACGCTCGCTTGATATGCCAAAGTTGAGGGTCAGCAAGGCGCTCGCAGCTCTCGAGGCACGCCAGGGGTACATCGCATTGAGCACACCTCGCTTCGGCTCCGCTCAATACTGACAAAATCGCCGTTCAGGAGGTCGGCCCACCCCCGCGCCTTCGGAAGCCATTATTCGGACCACGGAAGGAGAGCGCAGTGGTGAGGAGCTCTGTCCTTCAGACGACGCTTCGAATGGTGCATATTCGTATCCTGATCGAGGCCTCTCATGGCCATGCGCTCGTCCCTTCGACGCCAGAGTGACGGGCGCCAGACTTGGCGTCCGTCGATGGTTCTGATGCCGGTCTTCGGCAGCCTCGCGGAGTCTCACACGATCAGATCGCCCGGGACGACGCGGCGCGTCGCGCGCTTTGTGTGATGAGGGCAGTTTTGGACAACCTCAACAACAGCTTCATCTGGAAGCAGATCCTCGCCCATGTCGAGAGCCTGGCCGGCGCTTGAGGAGAGGCGGTCGCAGTTGCGGACAGTCCCGACGGGGTTAGGATCATCGCGGAACGCGAGAGGTGAACGGGGTGGCTGACGTCTATGACGTGATCGTGCTGGGGGTCGGCGGCATGGGCAGTGCCACCGCCTACAACCTCGCCCGCCGCGGGCAGCGTGTGCTGGGTCTCGAGCGCTTCGACATCCCGCACGCCATGGGATCGTCCCATGGAGTGAACCGGATCATTCGCCTCGCCTATTTCGAGGATCCCTCCTATGTCCCGCTCCTGCGCCGGGCCTATCAGGCGTGGCGCGAGGTCGAGTCGCGTTTCGGGGAACAGCTTCTCGTCATCACGGGATCAATCGATGCGGGACCGCCGGGCAGCCGCATGGTGGAGGGATCGCAGGAGGCCTGCCGCGAGCACGACATCCCGCACGAGGTGCTCACGGGTCGGGAGCTGGCAGGGCGCTTCCCGGGCTACAATCTGCCGGCAACACACATGGCCGTCCTCCAGGCCGATGGCGGCTTCGTGGCCTCCGAGCGTGCCGTGGTGGCCCATACCACCCTGGCCCAACACGAGGGCGCGACGATCAGGGCGCGGGAGCGGGTGCTCGACTGGACGCCGACCGCAGGCGGCGTGCGCGTCCGGACGGATCGCGGGTCCTACGAGGCGGGCCGCCTCGTCGTCTCCGCGGGGGCATGGGTCTCCGATTTCGTGCCGAGCCTGCGCGAGGAGGCCGTCCCGGAGCGGCAGGTTCTCGGCTGGTTCCAACCCCAGAGCCCCGACCTCTTCGCCCCGGAGCGTTTCCCCGTCTTCAACATGATCGTCGAGGAGGGCCAGTTCTACGGCTTTCCGGTTTGGGGTGTGCCCGGGTTCAAGATCGGCCGCTGGCATCACCTCCATGAGACCGGCCACGCCGATGCGCTCAGCCGCGAAGCGAATCTTGCCGACGAGGCCGTGTTGCGCGACTGCGTCGCCCGCCACTTCCCCGGCGCGTCCGGCCCCACGATGGCGCTGAGGGCCTGCCTTTTCACGAACACTCGCGACGAGCATTTCGTGATCGACACGCTCCCCGGCCTGCCGCAGGTGGTGGTCGCGTCGCCCTGCTCGGGGCACGGCTACAAGTTCTGCAGCGTGATGGGGGAGATTCTCGCCGACCTCGCTGTGGACCGCACTCCTCCCTTCGATCTCTCCCTGTTCCAGCTCGATCGCCTCGGCCTGGATGGCGGAGCCGACCGGCAGGTAACGGCCTGAAGCTGAGCGATTTTGTCGGCACGACCTTTCGTGCCGAGCAGCCTGCGGTGATGAACATCTAGGAGCCCGTCCGGGTAACGAGATCCCGCAAGGGGTAGGATGTAGGTGCCTCAAGAGGAGCGGGGCGCCCCCTCGCTTCACCGTCCTGTCGCCTGAGCGAGCTTGAGCAGGTTGTGGACG